>Ga0247813_10000227_pt1 | contig 64397 bp, 59 predicted proteins | sample UWRJL169409C1_FD_180719 | JGI IMG/M metagenome (GOLD analysis project Ga0247813, IMG submission 180719) | Plant litter microbial communities from Arlington Agricultural Research Station in Wisconsin, United States - UWRJ-L169-409C-1 | ecosystem: Environmental > Terrestrial > Plant litter >... | reverse complement strand
ATGATCTTTTTCACCTGAGCAAATTTTATTTGAAATAAATTCCGCCCTTTTTATCCCCTCTCATCATCATTAACCCGCTTTTCAATCCATCCGTTTCCTTCGAAGCGGGATGCAAAGGTAGCAAAAATTAGTACCGCTGCAAACCTATTGCCCCTATTTTATCCCCTAAAACCATAAGCCCCTGTAAATCATCCACAAAAAATTGAAATAAATAAAACATTTTCTAATGATAGGTGTTTCGAGACGTTGTTTAATAGAATGAGGTGAGCAGATTCGCTTAGATTGCATTTAACCATATAGGCATAGAGAACATATAGGCGATAGGAATGGATTCATATTGGATGTAGGCAACCAATAGGTCAAGCGCAAAAGCAAGAGGATGTTTAAATAGAAATCTTAATGGGAGTATTATTTAAGCTTTATTGGCTTAAAACTAATATGATTGAAATTGAAAATCATCAAATCACCTTAACAACATATAATAATGCAATAGATCATTTTAACTCTTCTAATCTCTCTATAAGGAAATAATTGAGCTCCACTCCTCTTCTTTCGATATTATTCAGCTGCTTGAAGCCTAATTTTTGCAGGACTTTTTGAGAACCAATATTTTTTAAATCAGTTAGGGCTACGATTTCATTTGTATTGGTGTTTGCAAAACCATAAATTAAAAGAGCCCTGGCAACTTCCGTACCGATTCCCATCCCCCAATATGATTTAATTAAACTGTAACCAATTTCAGTTTGATCTGAAACTTCAACAAATGGCCTGTATAAACAAGTACCTATAAACAAATCATTTTTAGCATCAAATATGCCCCACCTTCCAAATGGTCCGAAACGGTAATCCTTTAAGGCAGTTTCAAAAAGTTGATGATATTCATTGGCATGCAGATGAGGAAGAAATCTGGTCACCTCCTTATCTTCAAAAAGAGAAATAAATAAATATTCTTCAGATGGTAAAAATTCGCGGATTACTACTGTTTTGCTTTGATAAATTACCATATAAGTAAGAAAAGACTATCACATGCAAATATATGTCTATTGAAATACATTAAAAAGGTTGTTTCTACTAATATAATAAACTGAGAAAGGGTGCCAAATGGCACCCTTTTAATCATATTAAATTTTAGACCAGATCAAAACGATCCAAGTTCATCACTTTTGTCCAGGCTTTTACAAAATCTTTAACAAATTTTTCATTTCCATCAGCACTTGCATATAATTCAGCTATTGCCCTAAGTTCTGCGTTGGAACCGAATACTAAATCAGCACGACTGGCTGTCCATTTTGGTTGTCCAGTTGCTCTATCACTACCCAGGTAAGTTTCTTTCTCATCGGAAGTGGCTTTCCAGGCGGTATTCATATCTAATAAATTAACAAAAAATTCATTCGTAAGCTTTCCAGGAGTATTGGTAAACACGCCATTTTTTGAACCATCAAAATTAGTATCCAATACCCTTAAACCACCAACTAAAACAGTAAGTTCAGGTGCGGTTAAAGTAAGTAACTGTGCTTTATCAATCAATAGTTCTTCTGTTGAAACAGATGATTTTGACTTACGGTAGTTACGGAAACCATCGGCCTGAGGCTCCAGATAACTAAAAGATTCTATATCAGTTTGGGATTGTGATGCATCCATCCGCCCGGCTGTAAATGGAACATTAGTAAAATGCCCGGCATCGCCAGCAGCTTTTTCTACACCTGCTACACCAGCTAAAACAATTAAATCAGCTATTGAGATCTTTTTTCCATCAATTTGACTGTTATTGAATTCTTGTTGAATTTTTTCCAGTACGCCTAAAACCTTTTGCAATTGGGATGGATTATTTACTTTCCAATCTTTTTGAGGCATTAAACGAATACGGGCACCATTGGCTCCACCACGTTTATCAGAACCCCTAAAGGTGGATGCAGAAGCCCAGGCAGTAGACACCAGTTCAGACACTGTTAAACCTGAAGATAATAATTTCGACTTTAATGTTTCAATATCGCTATCACTTACCAATGCATGATTTACTGCAGGTATAGGGTCTTGCCAAAGCAATTCTTCCTGAGGCACATCTGGACCAAGGTAACGGCTTGTTGGACCCATGTCGCGATGTGTCAATTTATACCATGCACGCGCAAAAGCATCTGCAAATTCATCTGGATTTTCCAAAAAGCGTCTCGAAATTTTTTCATATGCCGGATCAAAGCGCAAAGCGATATCTGTTGTGAGCATCGATGGCAGATGTTTCTTCGTATTATCAAAAGCATCAGGAATAATAGCCTCTGCATTTTTGGCTACCCATTGATGTGCGCCAGCTGGGCTTTTAGTTAATTCCCATTCATAAGCAAAAAGATTTTCGAAGAAATTATTACTCCATTGAGTTGGTGTAGTTGTCCAGGTAACTTCAAGTCCGCTGGTAATGGTATCTGCACCCTTACCACTTCCATAGCTATTGTTCCATCCAAATCCTTGGTTTTCTATTCCTGCAGCTTCAGGTTCTTTGCCAACATGATCTGCAGAGGCTGCACCGTGTGTTTTTCCAAAACTATGACCTCCAGCAATCAGAGCGACCGTTTCTTCGTCATTCATCGCCATTCTTCCGAAAGTATCGCGGATATCTTTAGCAGCCAATACCGGATCAGGGTTTCCATCAGGTCCTTCTGGATTTACATAAATTAAACCCATTTGTACAGCAGCAAGGGGCTTTTCAAGATTACGGGAATGAATATCTCCATCAGCATCATCATCACTCACCAATACTCCATGTTTTTTATCCGCACCATCCGAACCATGACCATATCGAAGATCACCACCTAACCAGGTTGTTTCAGATCCCCAATAAACAGATTCATCAGCCTCCCATGCATCTTCTCGTCCTCCGGCAAAGCCGAAAGTTTTGAAATTCATTGATTCCAGCGCTACATTCCCTGTCAGGATAATCAAATCTGCCCAGGAAATCTTATTTCCATATTTTTGTTTAATCGGCCATAGTAATCTTCTGGCTTTATCAAGGCTTACATTATCAGGCCAGCTGTTTAGTGGCGCAAAACGTTGCAATCCTGCGCCAGCTCCACCACGACCATCTCCAACGCGATAGGTTCCGGCACTGTGCCAGGCCATACGGATAAATAATCCACCATAGTGACCGAAATCTGCCGGCCACCAATCCTGAGAATCAGTCATTAATACTTTCAGATCATTTTTAAGTTCTTCGAGATTAAGGCTATTAAAAGCATCAGCATAATTAAAATCCTTATCCAATGGGTTTGATAGGGATGAATTCTGCCGTAGAATGTTTAGTTTTAGTTGATTTGGCCACCAGTCGTGATTTCTAGTTCCACCTCCTCCTACATTCTGTTTCATACTCCCATTATGAAACGGGCATTTGCTGATATCATTTGAATCGTTTTCCATTATTTTATGTTTTGTTATTTGAAATTAACCTATGCTTTTTATAAATTATTTAAAGTTAAAGGTTCCTTTTCAGAAATCACAATCGAATAATTCTATATTTCCATAGTCAAAATCTATCTGAGATGAGGTCAGTATGAATATGTATTAAATATCTGGCATCTTTCTAATTCTTATGATAGGTAAATGAATTATTGGAGATAAGTTAAGAATATAACCTTTTATATAGCATATTTGCGATGTAGTATAATTCGAAGCCATATGATCAAAAATGAAAAAGTTTATGCAGTTATTACTGGAGCTAGCAAAGGAATAGGCAGATCAATTGCCACTGAACTAGCTAAAAAAGGCTTTAATCTTTTATTAATTGCCCGGTCTGCTCAGGAACTTGAATCACTTGGTTACGAGCTTGAAGCACAATATGGTATCACAACTGATTTTTTGTCTATAGATTTAAGCCTGTCAACTTCACCAAAAGTAGTATCTGATTGGATTGCAGATAAAAAATATAGCGTTAATACCTTGGTTAACAATGCTGGTTATGGGCAGTGGGGCCAGTTTAAAGATTTAGATCTTAAAGCTCAAATGGAAATGTGCCGACTAAACATGGATACATTGATCTCTTTATGTCACCTGCTAATACCATCCCTCATAAAACAAAAAAGAGCATATATCCTTAACATATCCAGCACAGCAGCATACCAGGCTGTACCTACACTCGCTATTTATTCAGCAACAAAGGCTTTTGTACTCTCTTTTTCGCGTGCATTACGATATGAATTAAAAAATACATCCATATCGGTTACCTGTTTAAGCCCCGGCCCTGTAGATACCGGATTTGCACATCGTGCAGGATTAGATGCTTTTAGTAAAATGGCTGAAAAATTTAATATGCAACCTGATGAAGTTGCTAAAATAGCCATAAAAGGAATGGTTGCAAGAAAGTCGGAAATTGTTCCGGGCTTAACCAATATAGTAAGTGTTTATGCAAACCGATTTCTGCCGAAGGCATTTATAGAAAAAATGGCGGCTGGTATATATAAGGTATAACGTTAGCTTATCGTTTAACCAGATCTAATTTGCTCAATAGAAATCGCTCGCAAATAAATTCATTTGAATAATTCATTTTTGATTGAACGAGCATGAGAAATCAATTAAAAAAATAAAAGACTACAAAATCTATAGATTTTATATAAATAGTGATATATTTGCTGTATAATTCATTTCTGATGAATTAAATAGTCATGTGGCCGAGTGGTTTAGGTACAGGTCTGCAAAACCTTTTACGGCGGTTCGAATCCGCCCATGACGTCTATAAATAGATAGAGACTGGTTCTCTCCTACTCATTCGTGTTTCTTTGAAATAATGAATTGCTATTAAACAAAAAAGCCCTCAAGTACAATACTGAGGGCTTTTCAAATAGCTACAGGTGCTTATTTTGCACCATTTTTTTTCTCTGTAACTTCAGCTCTGATTTCTTGAGCCAATACTTTTAAGTCTTGCATTGCTTTACGAACACGAGTTCCAGCTGCAGCATTTCCGCCATCATAGAATTTAGCAATATCAGCTTCAACTGAAGCGATAACTTCTTGTACCTGTTTGAATTTTTCCATAGTTATGAATAATTAAGATAGATAAATCCATCTATAAATTAATGTAAACCCTTTTAAGGGCTCACAAAACTAATAAATCCCCTCAGATTACAAAAAAAATCTGCTAAAGACTTTATGATTTAAAATAATTAAAATAATAGCTTTTCTTTATTCTATTGAAACATTTATGTTTTTTGTTAAAATCACGGAAATCAGAATCTTGAATATAAATAATGATTTATCCATATATTTACCCGTCTGGTGAAGCTTATTTAGCTAATACTTTCACGAGATGATTACTTCAAATATTTGTAAGCAAATAATGTGTTTGACAACAAACAATTGGCGGATTAATGTGTATTGTTAGCATGAAAATATTATTCATGCTGCCTATCGTCCTATTGGGTATTGCCTGCCACAATACTAACCCTGAGCAAGGCTCCGGAGGGAAGAAAGTAGATCATCAAACTACTCTTTCCAGTTCAGGGATTGTAGATTCGGCGAAAGCCATTATTGATCAGTCGGTTGCTTTGAAACAAGAATTGAATCAGGGAAAAATTAGTCAGGAATATTTTCAGAAAAGAAATAATAGTATGATGGCAACTTATAAGGTATTGTATAATAGCCTTTCTCCGGCAGATACACTCGAAATTTCTAAACACAGGCTATTAAAAGAGAAAGAAATGCTCACGGATTCTACCATCAAAACAAAAACTCAAAAATGAGCTTAGAGCAAGAAAAATCAGCTGAAACACCCAAACCTGTGGGTAAGTTTGGCAATATGTTTATTACTTTATATAATGTATTTGGATTTATAGGAAGATTTTTCAGAGAAGCCTTTCTGCCACCATACGAATTTAAGGAATTGATGAGGCAGTGTTACGAAATTGGCTATCGTTCTGCACTTTTAATATCCACCACAGGCTTTATTACAGGATTGGTATTTACTAAGCAATCCAGGCCATCACTATCAGAGTTTGGCGCAACATCATGGTTACCCTCTTTGGTAGGGATAGCCTTGTTGAGAACACTTGCTCCATTACTTACAGGTCTTATAGCAGCCGGAAAAGTAGGTTCGAGTATTGGTGCCGAACTGGGCTCTATGAAAGTGAGTGAACAGATTGATGCCATGGAAGTAAGTGCGACCAATCCATTTAAATTTTTGGTAGCAACAAGGGTACTGGCTGCCACGATTACCATGCCTATCCTCACCTTTTATACTGCCATGGTTGGTATGCTGGGTGCCTTACTAAATGTTTCGGTAAATGAAGGCACCAGTGCCACTACCTTTTTTCAAAGTGCATTAGAAAACATCACTTACCTGGATATTATTGCGAGTACGATAAAAGCCATCATATTTGGTTTTACCATCGCTATTGTGGGTTGTTATCAAGGCTACCACTCCTCAAAAGGTACTGAAGGTGTGGGTAAGGCTGCCAATTCTGCTGTGGTAACAGCAATGTTTCTCATCTTTGTTGAAGAGGTGGTTTGTGTTCAGATTTTTAGTCTTTTTAATACGTAACTGAATATGACAGCAAAAAACATGACCGATTTCAGTGCAGAAAAAGTAATTGAAATTGAGGCATTAAATAAAGCATTTGGATCTTATCAGGTTTTGGAAGGTGCAAATCTCAATCTCTATAAAGGAGAAAATCTGGTGGTACTGGGAAAAAGCGGTACAGGTAAATCAGTATTAATTAAAATTATAGTGGGTTTATTACGCCCGGATAGCGGACTGGTGAATGTATTAGGCCACAAGGTTGATGAAATTTCTTATCAGGAATTACTCGATCTCAGATTAAGAATTGGATTTTCTTTTCAGAACAGTGCACTATATGATAGTATGACTGTTCGTGATAACCTGGAATTTCCATTGGTAAGAAACCGAAAAGACCTTACAAAATCTGAAGTTAATGCACTCATAGAAGAAATGCTGGATGCTGTAGGATTGGCTCAAACCATTAATCAAATGCCTTCAGAACTATCAGGCGGACAAAGAAAACGGATTGGAATAGCCAGAACTCTTATTTTAAAGCCAGAAATTATGCTTTATGATGAGCCTACTGCTGGTTTAGATCCCATTACTTCAAAAGAAATTAATAAACTGATTAATGATGTTCAGGAGCGATATCATACCAGTGCAATTATCATTACCCATGATTTAACCTGTGCAAAAGAAGTGGGCAATCGCGTAGCAATGCTTATGGAAAGGCGTTTTGAAAGACAAGGAAGTTTTGAGGATATATTTAATTCTGGCGATCAGCTGGCACAACCATTTTATGATTACAATTTTATACAATAACCATGAACGATAATAAAAAGAAAATAACAGTCGGCATTTTCATTGCCATAGGCATACTGATATTTGTGTTGGCAATCTTCACTCTTGGCAGTCAAAAGAAAACCTTTGTTAAAAGTTTTACCCTCAATGTAGTATTTAATGATATTCAAGGGTTAAAGAAAGGAAACAACGTGTGGTTTTCTGGTGTTAAAATTGGAACGATTAAAAAAATAGATTTCTTTGGTACATCGCAGGTAAAGGTTGCTTTAAGCATTGAAGAAGATGTACATAAGTATATCCACAAAGATGCAGGAGCCAGTATTGGAGCTGATGGATTGATCGGAAATAAGATTGTAGTACTTACTGGTGGTAATCCTAAATTTCCATTTGTAGAAGATGGCGATATGTTAAAAGTAAATAACTCACTTTCTACTGATGATATTATGAAGACACTCCAGGTGAATAATAAAAACCTGGTAGATGTGACTTCAGATTTCAAATTGCTTTCCCACAACCTGGTAGATGGTAAAGGTGCAGCAGGTGCACTATTATCAGACGAACAATTGGCGCAAAATTTCAAATCTATGGTGGCTAACCTGAATAAAACTTCACTAGCTACATCAAAAATGGCTTTAGAGCTAAACACTTTCGGAAAAACATTGAATAATAAAAATGGATTGGTCAATAAGATGATGACAGATACGGCTGTTTTCGCAAAGCTGGAAAGATCATCACAAAGCCTTCAAAAACTAACACAATCTGCATCAGTAATGGCTGCTAATTTAGAAGCTGCATCAGGCAAACTCAAAACGTCTGATAACGCTGCCGGATTATTATTAAATGATGCCGCAACGGCACAACAAGTGAAATCGATAATGGCTAATCTCGAAAAAAGCAGTAAAAAATTAGATGAAGATCTGGAAGCTTTACAGAGTAACTTCCTGTTGAGAGGTTTCTTTAAAAAGAGAGCAAAAGATTCGCTTAAGAGACAACAACAATAGGTTTATCATCCTAAAGAAATGCATTCAATTCAATATATGGATTGGATGCATTTTTATTTTATAGAAGTTCAGTTCAAAGTCATGATAGTAGACAAAACTTGCACAGCAGCCCTTAATGTTGTATATTATCGAAAACACAAGATTAACCTTTCTCAAAACTTTATTATTCACTAAAACTTTAAAAATTTGGCATTAAAAAAAGCAGGATTTAACAGAGGGCCACGCTTACCCTTCAGAAAGAAAGAAGCAGAACATAAAATTAACCAGTTAATTACTGCTCAGGAAGTAAGATTAACTGGAGAAAATGTAGAAACGGCAATTTACCCCATAGCCGAAGCATTAAAACTGGCAGAAGAACAAGGACTTGATCTTGTTGAAATATCTCCAAATGCAGTACCACCAGTTTGTCGTATTGTAGATTATAGCAAGTTTCTTTATGAACAAAAAAAGAAACAGAAAGAGATCAAATCTAAAGCTAAACAAACTATCATTAAAGATATCAGGTTTGGTCCGAATACAGATGATCATGATTTTCAATTTAAACTAAAACATGCTATATCCTTCCTCGAAAGTGGAGAAAAGGTTCGGGCATTTGTACATTTTAAAGGTAGATCAATTGTTTACAAAGATCAGGGAGAAATCTTATTATTAAGATTTGCACAAGGTTTGGAAGATGTTGGAAAAGTTGAATTACTTCCAAAGCTAGAGGGAAAAAGAATGTTCCTTACGCTAGCACCTAAGGCTGGAAAAAATAATAACCGTTAAAGGATTTCCTATAATATAATTTTGATCTGATGCTCGTTAACCTGGCATCAGATCTATATTCACAACCTTCTCTTTATAAAAGATTGCTAAGAACTCGTTAGTTCACCAAATACTATCTCTTTTTGATTCTTGAAGGATCATAATGAAGCCCCGGGGATAGCCAATATAGCAATATCAAACGCGAGTACCGATAATTTAATGGTGAAAATATCAATACCCCGGCAAAAATAATAACTACAAAATACCATAGGTTTTCATAAACAATATCTAGTCCCAGTACATAAGCCGCCACACCTAAAAAGATAATTTCGGCAACATTCATGGCATAGCTTACAAACATCGAGACATAAAAATATCCTGGTTCACGTTCAAACTTCAGGTCACAAACTTCACAAACCTCCTTCATCTTCTGAATCTTAAATCCATACATTGCCCCTGTAAATATAGAGCCTATGCGGCACCTTGGACATTTTGCATTGATGAACGCAGACCACTCAGAAACCCGTAATTCAGAATTATTTTGCTTTCCTAAATCTACTTTATCCATATTATATAAGGTGAATAACTAATTCAAATTGAACATCACGTTAAGTTAAAACAGTAAAGATCATCATAGGTTTTATTATCTGTATACTAATTAACAAAGTGATCACAAACAACCTTTTATTAAATAGCAGTTAGATATTAAGAAAAGTTATTGAAAAATAGTTGTAAAAAATCCTTATACTTTCAATCAAATAAAAAGCAAGTCACGCTTTAAATTATAGGGAAATTAGTTTTAAACTAAAATTGATGGAAACTGAGCAAATATATGCTGCTCAGTTTCCATCAATATATAACTAGCGAAGGTTAACTTCAAAACCACCATAGCTCACCATATCTGCACTGTGCGAAATATTTAAGTTAAGCTTAAGTTTTTCAATAATATCTTTTGCCGTTTGAATGGCTTGGTGGATATTACTCACCCCTCTGATTTCTATACCTGAACGCATCACCTTAAATTTTGTTGGTTCATAACGATCTATAAATTTTTGCAAATCTTTTGCTATTGGTTTTTGTGTGCTCATTTAATATACTTTCTATTAAGAAGCGTATTCACACTAAAATTGTTTTAAAATTCAGGTAAATGCTTACAACGTTTTGGCAATACCATTCTTTTAAATTATCATCAGTATTCTGGCTTCTATTTATCATTTTATTCCTATCTAAATTATTTCCCCAGTCAGAATCTTCTCTTTTTTTAAAAAAAACTGATAAAAATCACCACATATTAAACAAATACACATCACAATCATTCAAAAAATTAAAAATAACAACCATTTTCAACTTAGATACTTAACAAAAAGGCAATTTATCATATAAAAATTTAAATTATTATGAATAAATAAACAATAAATGATTAAAATCATATAAAAACAATATTTTAAATCAATAAATAATATATTTGAATATTAAAAATCATACAAAACACATAAACACAAAAAAATAAATCAATATAAAATAACATAATCTACAAAAAAGATTAAAAACATAATAAAATACCAAGACATATACTAACCAAATATATTAATTGTATAATTTTTAAATTTTAACCTCATAAAAATGATTGAAATATCAAAAAATCAATGGTTAGCTGCCTGTCGTGTAGAGGATGCTGTAGAAAATGGTGGTGTATGTGTAAAGAATGGTGAAGATCAAATCGCATTGTTTTACTTTACCAGGAGAAATGAGTGGTATGCTACACAGAATGAGTGTCCACACCGCAAACAAATGGCATTAAGTCGCGGAATGATTGGCACCCTAACCGATGAACCTAAGGTAGCCTGCCCGTTTCATAAAAAAAACTTTTCATTAAGAACAGGTGAATGTTTAAGTGGCGATGAATGTGCCATTAAAACCTACCCGGTTAAGATTGAAAATGGTATGGTTTATATTGGTACCAACCCCAAATAGCTTTCTGATTGATCATCTATACGAGATGAAAGCATAACATCAAGGCTATCAAAATTGATTCTATTTTATTAAAAGTGAATCATGTGGAGAGCGGCACATTGGCCAGCCAAAGGCATTTTCACTTTATCATGCGAACCAAACTAACAACATCATGTCCAATTTAACCAATCAACCCCTCAGCAAACTCAATATATTTTCATTGAAAGGCGTTCAGATGAAAACCTTCCACATAACCTGGCTCACCTTTTTCTTTTGCTTTTTTGCATGGTTTGGGATGGCACCATTAATGAAAATGGCCAGAGAACAATTAAACCTTACTAAAGACCAGGTCGGTAACATCCAGATTGCATCGGTTTCAGCCACTATAATCGCACGTCTGTTAATCGGGAGAATGATTGATAAATTTGGCCCCAAATTGATTTACACCTGGCTCCTCCTATTATGTGCTATTCCGGTAATCCTGATTGGAACCAGCCAGTCTTACCTCTCATTTTTGATTTTCAGGTTAGCCATTGGTGTAATTGGTGCCTCATTTGTAATTACCCAATTTCATACCTCCATTATGTTTGCACCAAATATTAAAGGTACGGCCAATGCCACAGCAGGTGGATTTGGAAATGCAGGAGGAGGCGCAGCTAACTTTTTTATGCCACTAATTGCTTCAGGACTCACCGCAATAGGAATTTGTACTTCAGCAGATAGCTGGCGATATGCCATGATTTTTCCAGGGATCATGTTACTGTTGTGTGCATTTCTTTACCATAGATATACCGAAGACAGCCCGGCAGGTAACTTTAAAAATCTAAATATGGGCGAAAAGAGCAAAGAAAACACTTTCCTCCTTGCGGCAAAAGATTACCGTACCTGGATTTTAACCATTGCCTATGCTGCCTGTTTCGGCGTAGAAATTACAGTTGATAATTTTGCACCAATTTTCTTCACCGATTCATTCGGTGCCACCATAGCTGTTGCCGGAATGGTAGCGGGGATTTTTGGTTGGATCAATATTTTTGCCCGACCAGTAGGCGGCATCCTTGCCGATAAAATTGGAAAAACCTGGGGATTTGATGGAAAGACCCTCTTATTAGCCTCCTTCCTATTGGTTGAAGGTATTGGTCTAATCTGGTTTGCAAAATCAGGCAATATGGGTATGGCTATTTTAATGATGTTTATTTTCGGTCTGAGTTTGAAAATGGCTAACGGTGCAACCTATAGTCTTGTTCCATTCATTAACCCTAAAGCTGTGGGAAGCGTTGCCGGAATTGTAGGTGCCGGTGGAAACATTGGAGCCATGCTTATCGCCTTTATGTTTAAGGAAAAGGCAAATCACCTCTCCAAAAATACCCTTGGCGAAAGTTCCATACACAAAGATTTAATAGATTATACCAGCGCTTTTACTTTACTCGGCTACATCATTCTTGCTATAGGTATTGCAGTATTCATCTTTAGAACGGTGATGGCACAGAAACAGAGCCAGGTAGAAGAGCTCGTACTTAATCCTTCAAAATAATTTATTCATTATCTCAATCGTCTTTTGAAATCAGAAAAGCCCATATCAGGAACAAATACCACAACCTGCTGCTACTGCGGCGTAGGCTGTGGCATTGTGGTTCAAAAAGACGATCATGGTAATCTTACCTTAGCGGGTGATAAAACACACCCGGTAAACCAAGGCATGTTGTGCAGTAAAGGCATGAACCTGCATTACACCGTTAATGATAAAAGTGACCGACTGCTTTATCCGCAGATGCGGTATAATAAAAACATGCCTCTGCAGCGGGTAAGCTGGGACTCGGCACTTGAACGAACTGCAGCGGTTTTTAAAGCATTAATTAAAAAGCACGGACCTGATAGCGTTGCCTTTTATGCCAGCGGACAATGCTTAACAGAAGAATATTATGTTGTAAATAAATTAATTAAAGGTTTTATCGGTAGTAATAATATCGATACCAATAGCCGCTTATGTATGAGCAGTGCGGTTGTTGGTTATAAAATGAGTTTGGGCGAAGACAGTGTACCCATTAGTTATGATGATATTGAACTGGCAGATTGCATTTTTGTTGCGGGTGCTAATCCAGCCTGGTGCCATCCCATTTTATGGCGCAGAGTAGAAGCAGCTAAGGCAAAAAATCCGAATCTTAAAATTATCGTCAGCGATCCAAGAAAGACTCAAACCTGTGCACTGGCCGATATACACTTGCAAATTAATCCTGGAACCGACATCACTTTGCATCATGCTATGGCCAATTGCCTGATTACCGAAGGCAAAACCGATCCTGATTTCATCCGGCAGCACACTAATGGTTTTGCCACCTATAGCGAAAACGTATTGCGCACTTCTGTAGCTGAGGCAGCTGTCATTTGCGGAATCACAGAACACGATATTCGCACAGCTGCTTCGCTCATTGGTCATGCAAAAGCTTTTTTAAGTATGTGGACGATGGGCTTAAATCAGAGTGTTGTTGGCACCCATAAAAACCTTTCACTTATTAACCTGAACCTCATTACCGGGCAAATTGGAAAACCCGGCAGTGGCCCTTTTTCCCTTACCGGGCAGCCTAATGCAATGGGCGGAAGAGAAGTTGGCGGCCTCAGCAACTTATTACCGGCACATCGAAATCTGTCTGATGAAGTTCATCGGAATGAAGTGGAGACCTTTTGGAAAATCCCTTTAGGAACCATTAGCCCAAAACCGGGTCTTACAGCTACAGAAATGTTTGATGAATTAAATTCGGGTAAACTAAAGGCCATCTGGATTTTAAGCACCAATCCACTTATCAGTTTACCTGATGTAAGAGTGGCCGAAGCCGGACTTAAAAAAGCCAGGTTTGTAGTTGTTCAGGATATTAGCAATAAAACGGAGACTTTAAAGTATGCTGATGTGGTTTTGCCTGCAGCCGCCTGGGCAGAAAAGGAAGGCACCATGACCAATGCAGCACGATATATTTCACATTTAAATAAAATTATTGATGCGCCGGGAGAAGCTTTGCCCGATGCCGAAATTATTTGTCGCTTCGCTAAGAAAATGGGCTTTGACGGTTTTGATTTCAAAAATCCATCAGAAATTTACCTGGAACATGCAGCACTCACCGCTGGCACAAACATCGATATCAGCGGATTAAACTATGATATCCTTAAAGAAAAGAGAGCCGTTCAGTGGCCCTATCCTAAAAACACCATTTCCAAGGGTACATCAAGGCTATTTACTGATTTAGCATTTTACACGCCAGATAAACGGGCAAACATCCTTTCCTTTTCAGATGAAAATTCTTCTGAAAGGCTAAGTCCAGAACATCCGCTTATCCTCACCACAGGCAGAATCAGAGATCAATGGCATACCCGAAGTAAAACTGGCAAAGTAACCAAACTGAATCAGCACCTGCCTGAAACCTTTTTAGAAATTCATCCGGCCGATGCTGTTAAAAGAAATATCAAAGACCATGATTTGGTAGAGGTGGTGAGTTTACGTGGTGAGGTACGGGTAAAAGCCAAATATTCTGAAGACATTAAACCAGGCGTAGTATTCATGCCCATGCATTGGGGCATCATCAATAATTACGACCTGCACCGGGTAAATAACCTTACTAATAACCTGGTCGATCCCATCAGTAAGGAACCCGATTTTAAATATAGCGCCGTTGATGTGAAGTTATACCAAAAGCCCCAACAAAAAATCATTGTGGTGGGCGCAGGCGCAGGTGCCTGTGGTTTTGTAAAGAGTTACAGGGCACTAAATGCTAACGATGACATTGAAATTTTTAGTAAAGAAGATTTTCCATTTTACAACCGGGTGCTTCTTCCCGATTACATCACAGGTATATTGCCATGGCAAAACCTGATTAAAATGAGCGATGATGAAGAAAATCAGTATCGCATCAAATTACACCGAGGGCTGGAGATCAGTATCATATCTACAGATGAAAAAACCGTTACCGACAGCAGTGGCATTATTCACCGTTACGATATTTTAGTATTGGCTACAGGAAGCAGGTCATTTGTATTGAAGAATATGCCACCCCTACGTGGCATATTCACCATGAGAAGCAGAACAGATGCAGATCATTTTAAAGCACACGTAGAACGATCAAATAAACAGGTGGTGATTGTTGGTGGCGGCTTGTTGGGGATAGAACTGGCTACCACACTCCGCGAAACAGGTGCTCAGGTAACCATTATACAACGAATATCCCGATTAATGGGCCGGCAACTGGACATGATGGGCAGTCAGCTGCTGCATGAAGAAATCATCAGCAAAGGCATTGATCTGATATACAATGATGAAGTAGACCGTTTTTTAGGAGAAAAAGAAATATCCGGTATCCGATTAAAAAGTGGCCGCATGGTTAATTGCCAGTCCCTGGTTATTGCCATTGGTACCGTTCCAAATATTGAGCTGATTAAACAGGCAGGTATTGATTGTAAGCGTGGCGTAGTGGTAGATGAATATTTAAGAACAAGTGCCAGAGATGTTTTTGCCATAGGCGAAATTGCAGAATTTAAAGATCAGCTTTATGGCATCACTGCCGCTGCAGAACAACAGGCTGAAGTTGTGGCCAGGTTTCTGAGTGGCGATATAGGCAAATACTATACCGGAAGTTTGCTTATGAACATTTTAAAAATGCATAGTCTGGAACTTTGCTCACTTGGCCTGGCAGAAATACCTAATAATAGCCAGGGCTATGAAGAAATTATCTTTATTGATAAAGCGAAACGCTATTATAAAAAATGCATTGTTTACCAGGATAAACTGGTTGGTGCCATCCTCATTGGCGATAAAAGCGAGTTTTTGGAATTCAGGAATTTGATAGAAACCAAAATGGAGTTAAGTGAAAAAAGACTTCAATTGCTAAGAAGTGGAAAAACAGTAGAACCCGTTATTGGTAAAACCATTTGCAGCTGCAATAATGTGGGTGAAGGAAATTTAATTAATAAAATAAAAGAAGGTTGCAAAGATCATTTGCAGCTCTGCCAGTTAACCGGAGCAGGCATGGGCTGTGGCAGCTGCAGACCAGAAGTTAAAAATATCCTTGATTCTTTTATAAATGTGCGCAAAAGCACTGCTCCACAAATACCGGTAGAACAAGATTAATCACAAGCAAAATGGAAAGAAAAATCACCTGCCCTTCAGAGTTTATGCATTTGAAAGGAATAGAATACTTCAACTTTGAAGAAGATTTTATGGAAGATAATATCCGCTGCATCCCTATGGTAGTTCGTTTTAAAATGGATGCCGCCGGGGTGAAGTTAAAGCTAAGCGAATGGAGCAAATTTAAGCCTGATGAACGGGTAAAATTAGCATTAATGTCTGTTGATGATAGCGCAGCTACTGAACTTTACCACCAATATCTAATTGCCTTAATTACCAAATACACAGGCAATACAGCCACAAAACTGGCCATAGATCTCGCACCCGCATGGGCCAACACACAACAGATTCCTGATATGTTGCTGGAAAAATCAGCAGAAATTAACCTGAACCTCTCACTGAATCAATGGAAAAAGCTTACCCATATTCAACGGTTTGCCTTACTTAAACTCTGCAGGCCCGGCCATGAGAATAAAAACTTTCCGAAGGCTGCCAAAGAGTTTGGATTATTAGTTAACTAACATGCAAGCACTCACGATCATTATTAATTTTCCAGGCGGGATAATTTCGCCCGGAAAACTTTACAACATTCTCGTGGCGGCAACCAAGGCCAAAATTCAGTATGTAAGGTTTGGCCTAAGGCAACAGCTCTTTCTGGATACCATCAGTTACAATGCTGATAAATTTACCACTGAACTTGACCGATTAGCCATCGATTATGAAATTGATCAGAACCAATATCCTAATATGGTCAGCTCCTATCCTGCTGAAGAAATTTTTATCAGAAACTCCTGGCTTACTGAAGGGGTATATCAGGATGTATTCGCCGCTATAGATTTTAAGCCCTGCTTAAAGGTAAATATATGTGATCATAGCCAGAGTTTTACACCCATGTTAACAGGCAACATCAACTGGATTGCTTCTATAGAAGCAGAACATTATTGGCACCTCATTATTCGCTTCCCCAAAACCAATGTGGTGTATGAGTGGGATCAGTTGTGTTACACCAACAACATTTCGAAGTTAACCAAACAGATTGAAACGCTGATTACCTCACATCCAGTAGATTTTATCGACAATATAAATGCAAGTGGAACTGAACTTTTTAGCAAGGTAAATACAGGTGATTATATTTTAAAAACAGCAGCAAAGCCTGCGCCTTCCACACCATTTAATCTTCCCTATTATGAAGGTCTTAACCGTTACAATAATAAATACTGGCTCGGAATTTATCGCCGCGATGAGCTTTTCAAAGTATCATTCCTAAAAAAGCTTTGCCAGCTTTGTACAGATACTAAACTGGGCCAAATTTGCTGTACATCATGGAAAAGTATTATCATTAAAGGCATAGCCGAAGAAGATAAAACACGCTGGAATCATTTGCTGGAAGAATTTAACATCAACATGCGGCATGCAGCCAATGAATTAAATTTTCAGATTGAAGATAATTGCGGAGAAAGCCTGAACCTTAAAAACTACCTGGTAAAACACCTCAGCATTGATGATATCCGCACCTTTGGAATTTGCTTTGGGATTAAAACCAGAAGAAAAAGCGAAATATTCAGCAGTATATTAATTCGCAGGCGTTACCTCATTAATTTTCTCGGCATCAGGCTAATCCCCGTTTACGATATCCTTAGGGCTAAAGATTTTAATCCCAATGAACGTACCGAAGAAGTTTTTAGCAGTGGTAACCCCAGGGCCATGCTACCCGAACAGCTAAGGAGGGTAATTATGAAATTTTATGCGATCAGGAAGGAAGCACATCAGAATAAAAAAGTAATTCCATATGCGCCTAAAGAAAAGGCTAATAAGGTTGAGCAGGAAAATCTTTATCAATGCAGCCAGTGTTTTACAATTTACAGCGAAGCTATTGGCGAAACAGAGTCTGGCATTTTACCACATACGCCTTTTCAAAATCTTTCCGAAAGCTATTGTTGTACGGTGTGTGAGGGTCCGAAAGATCAATTTATTAAAATAACTGCATCAGCAATGGCTTATAACTGATTATGTGTATTAAAATTTTTAAAAGCCATTGCCTTATGCTCTGGAATTTCTAACTGAAAAACCTGGAGTAAACTTAAAACATGTTTCATGCTGTGCCAGGTTAATCTGCCGCTCCTCAACTCAAGCATTACTTTCGCTAAACCCTTAGCCTTGTAAATGGCGCAAAGTGGCTCAATGTTTCCAGCATGACTAAAAATCAAAGCTTCATATTGTGGGGCATTTCTTTCTGCCTCTAATAATTGCAAAAGCAAACTTTCTTCCATTAAAGGTAAATCGCAAGCCAATACCAGTAAATCATCCTGCGGATATTTCGCATGTACAGACAGTAATGCAAGTACAGGCCCAGCCAAGCCCAATGATAAATCATCTATAATTAACTGTTCTTTGGTAAAAAACTGAAGGTAATTTTCGTTCTGACTTCCATTAACCGATACCTTAACAGGAATATTTACAGCACTAAGTTTACCAAAGGCCAGTGTTGCCCAGTTTTCATCCAGGATGGAAATTAGCCCTTTATCGGTGCCCATCCTGGTGCTTTTCCCTCCGCAGAAAACAATACCCAACATTTATTTCGAAGCGAGTTCAATTAATCCAGCTTCATTGATAATGCCCAAGGCTTTACCATTCACTTGTATAAGCCGTTCTGCCAGCAGTTCATTCATGGTTCTAAACACCGTTTCGTAGGTGGCACCGGTAAAGGCAGCTAAATCCTGCCGACTTAATTCTAATGAAAGGTAGCCATCCTGATCCAAACCAAATTGTTCTTTTAACTCCAATAAGGCAACAGCTAAACGCCCTTTAACCGACATTAAAGCCAGATTCCTCATTTTTTTCTCTGATGCATGTAGCTCATCTGCATAAAACATCAGCATTTGGTGAGAAAACTCATGGTTAACCTTCAATGTAGTTTTGAAAAATTCAATATCCACCACACAAAAATGAGTGGTTTCTAAAGCAGTAGCAGAAATAGGATAAGCATCTATTTTTGAAGTAATACCACGATGTCCGAATATGGCACCACGGTTGGCAAAGCGCAGAATCAGTTCTTTATCTCCCCACTTTTTATGGATTTTCACATTACCAGAGGTTACAAAATAAACACCTTTAACTGGCTCGCCTTCGCTAAAGATAGATTCACCTCTTTTTGCGATAAAGTTCTTTCTGTTGTGCGCAATGGCCAGTTGCCATTCCGGCAAGGCCATCTGGCACATCATACAAGTTTTAAGATCGCAAGCAATATCCTTCTTCATAGTTTAAATGTATCGGGTAAAAGTAACAAATCATCACTAATTTCAATTGTAAAAAGATCATGTAGTAGAACTAGCCACAATCATTGTAAATGCAGTAAACCCCTATCCCCTGGTGGCACCTTTCCCCTGAAAAAGAAAGAGCGAAAGAAAAACAAATCCCACTCGGAAAAATCGTCATTCCGACCATAGTGGAGGAATCTTTAAACCTTGCTTCCAAATTGATGGTGAAATAAACCCCTATCCGCCTGTCGGCACCTTTCCCCTGAAAGGGAAAGGGCGAAAGAAAAACAAATCCCACTCGGAAAAATCGTCATTCCGACCGTAGTGGAGGAATCTTTGAACCTACTAATCGTCCTCGTTTCTAACGAAGATGAATGAAAATAGCGATTTAATCATCATCATAAGCAACAACTGCTTTGGGCATGAAGCCTGCGATTACATAAAACCTATAAGGTCGTTAAGACCTTATAGGTTTAGAGAAAACGTACCAAATGGCAAACCGCCTGTTTTTTACAACTAACCTTAATACACCTACAATTCAAAAAATTAAATATATTTGGCTATAGAAACTGCTGAAAAAACCAACCGTACACATTTAGGTAGAAAAATTAGTCGCATTCGCGAATTACGCGGCATGAAACAAGAAGCACTTGCCATTGAACTGGGCATTAGCCAACAGTCGATTAGCAAATTAGAACAAAGTGCCGAAATTGAAGATGCTACTTTAGAAAAAGTGGCGAAGGTTTTGGGTCTGACTACTGAATCAATTAGAAATTTTAGTGAAGAAGCAATTTTCAATATTATTGGCAATAAGCACTTAGACTGCAAAGCTTATGCTGCTTACTGCAAACCTTATATTGCTTAAGCAAAGCTTGCATTATCTACTATTTAATAACACCGCCACCCTTTTAGCATTTAATCATCCTGTTATAATCACTTTATCTTGCTAATCCTGTAAATCCCAAAAAATCCTGTTTAAAAAAAAGAGACAGAACTTCGTTCTGCCTCTCTACCTCAACCTAAACATTACCTAATCAATAATGTAAATGTTTTTATTACGCTAGTTTCTTACCAGTTTTAATAAATAAGTTCGCAATTTTCTTCACATCAGAACCAGTTAAGAATTCATCAAAACATTCTGCTGCCTGAGACTGCGTTACTGCGGTACCATTAATGCCTGTGATTTGAACACCAGCCTGAGTTGTATTTTGCTCTCCTGCATAAACTGCGTCTACTGCTGCAACACCAGTATCGTTACCATTTGCAGTATAAGCAATCCAAGGTTTTAAGGCAGATGCACCAGTTACATTTGCAGCAACCATTTGGCGTAAATGTGCTGCGTGGCGAGCCTCTACAGAGTGAATTTGTAAAGCAGTTGTTAAAACTGGCATACCTTTTAAAATTGGTGCCTGGCCTTTATAAGCCCTAACGCCTGTATCTTCGAAAGCTAGCGCTACTTTTAAAAATGTTTGATAGTTGGTATTAACATCAGCAAATCCACCACCTGCTGTAAAGTCAAAATCGGCATAAACGTACTGATCTGCACCAGTAATTTTTAAAGCACCTTTTAACAAATCAACGTGTGCACGTTCGTGATTACGGATGGTTGTAATGGCTTGTCTTGCCGGTCCATCAGGGATATAAGTAGAATTTGCAAGCGTTAATGCATGGTTATAATAATTCCATTCCAGGTATTCTAATGCTAAAGCAAACCCCAAAACATCGTTAACAGATGCCGGATTGGTTTGACCATACGCTTTTTGAAACAATGAGCCCATAGCTAATGGTAATGCAGCCATAGAAATTTTCTTTCCAACATTGAAAAAATCTTTCATTGCACTGCGTCGCGGACTTAATCTTTCATAGATCTCTCCATCAACTTTTTCTATTTGGTCTAATATATTTAAGATATTCATGTTTGCTAGTTTTAAAGGTTAATTACGTTAATTTTAGTTTTTACATATTTTCCGGCAATCGCTAACACTTTATCTGGTGTAAGTGCGCCATCAAGTCCATTTACATTATCAGCACCCAAAGCACTCAATGATGTTAAATCTGCAAATGTTCCGTTAGAAATAATGTCTCTGATATAAGCAGCATGACGAGCCTCTACAGAAACAATTTTACCTGCTAAAACTAAATAAGTATCTGATTTAATACGTACACCTGCTCCATTGTATGCAGCTACACCTAAATCCTCAAATGATTGTGCTGCACCCAAAACGCTCGAAGCGCTTGTGAAATCAATAGAAGAGAAATCTACCTCTAAACTTCCTATGGCTGCTGTACTGAGTGCATTCTTCAAAAACTCTCTGTGTGCAATTTCATGGAATTGAATATCCTGGAAATAAGCTTTTTGAGCGGTTGTAAATGATGATGGTGGTGCAGATGCCACTTTAACATAAAATGCTGCTTCTAGTTGTTCTAATGCATAAGCATAATTTAAAACACCGAAATCATCTTTAAAATCTAAGGTTGCGCCAGTCATCACGTTTTCTACACCACGGTCTTTTCTACAACCAGCAGCCACTAATGCAATACCCGCCGCACTTGCTCCTGCGTACTGAAGAAAAGATCTTCTGCCTAGTGAGCCTTTAAATAAACTTTCTTCCTGAAGTTCACTTTTTGTTTCTAGTTCATTGTTTTTCATAGTCATCTATGTTTTAGGTTTTTGAATTCGTTTGATGATACATACGTGACAATTAATCAGATGGTTTTTTCTTTTACACTTTTTTTTATTAAGTGATTTTTAATACATTCACCAACCTATAAATATGATTACATTAAAAGCCATTATTGTTGATGATGAAGAGTTTGCACGTTCGTCGTTATTTTTCCTCTTGCAACAAAATTGCCCGCAGGTAGAAATCACCGGTATTGCAAAATCTGTAACCGAAGCAAAAGAGATTTTAGCTCACCATCCCATCAATTTAATTTTTCTGGATATCGCCATGCCAGGTAGCAACGGTTTCGAACTTATTCCCGATGCGCAAAAACACCAGGCAGCTGTAATCTTTACCACCGCATATGATCAGTATGCCCTAAAGGCTATAAAAGCAAATGCCTTAGATTATCTTTTAAAACCAATTGATATTGATGAATTAAAAATCGCCGTAGATAAAGTTTCCGAACACCTTAAACGCTATCAACACCAAAATGAAAGTGATGAGCGTATGGTAAACCTGGCATCAAGCCTGAACACAAAATCGGAGATTAGAAAGTTAACCCTACCTTACGGACAAGGCTTTAAAATGATAGATGTTGATGATATTATCTACATTGAGGCCGACAGCAATTATTCTGTTGTTCACTTTGCAGATCAGGATAAAATAACCGTTTCAAAAGTATTGAGGGAGTTTGAAGAACTTCTCCCTTCCGATCAGTTTGTGCGAGTACACAAATCAAGTATCATTAACCTCAACCACTTAAAAGAATACAATTCAAAAAACGGATTACAGGTTTTTTTGAAAAATGGAGAAAGCATCAATATATCACGACGTAGAGCGAGTGATTTTTTTGAGAAAATTAAACTTTTTATCAAAGCCGGTAGTGACCATTAATTTCCTCTCAACCGCATTAAAAACACATCAGATGATCAAGAAAATGCAGATTTTTCATCATTACCAGTTCATCTGTGCTCTGCTATTTTTGCTTTTTCTATTGCCTGCTCATCTATTTTCTCAAACAACATACCTCCCCCATTACACCTCAAAAAACGGCCTGGCCAGTAATAATTGTTATTACATTTTACAAGATAAAAAAGGCTTTATCTGGATTGCCACCGATAATGGTTTAAGCCGGTTTGATGGCACCAATTTCCAAAATTTTACCATAGAAGATGGATTGCCAGACACTCAGATTCTTCAAATGAAAGAAGATAAGAGTGGCCGGATATGGTTCTTTGCACTAAATGGTCAATTAAGCTATTTAAAAGATGGTAAGTTCTATAACAAGGATAACAATCAGCTACTCAAAAAATTAAACTTTAATACCGTAATCACCTCATTTTTGATTGATAAATCTGGGAGAATCTGGCTGGGCACCAATTCTAATTTAATTGTTTGCTGGGATGGAAAAACGATCAAAAAATTTGTTTCCCCAAATCTCGAAGATAAGTTTATCAATGCCTATATCCATGAAGATGAGCAAGGAAAAATTCTTGCATACAGCGATTTAAGCGTTCAACAATTTAATGGCAAAACGTTTTCAATTGTTAAATCTGCCGTGCGGCCCATTTCATATATGACGGCCACCAGCCTGCCCAATCAATCACTCCTTTACCTGGATCAAAAAGGACTGAAAGAATATAAATCAGGAAAAATAAATGACCTCATCCCTATCCCGCAAAATTTAATTAAGAACATGTCGGGATATTTTTATTACGATAAGGTACTTAAAGAAGTTTGGCTGGCCAATGCGAATGGAGCCTTCGCACTAAATAAAAGTGGAAAAACAGTTCAGTATCTTCAAGATATTTCGGTAAACCAGGTAATGAAAGATAGCAACCAGAATATGTGGTTTGCCACCAGCACCGGAATTTACATGCTGCCCAATATCAATAACAGGCTCTCTATTATTGATGCAGAATCAGGATTGAGCAGTAATGTAATTAAAAGCATTACCAAAGATGGAAAAAACCGTTTGTGGCTAGGTACAGATGATGCCGTAATTGATATTTTAAATATCCATAATTATCAGCTCCTCGAAGTGGGTTTAGATGATTTTAAGAAGTACAAAACCATTAAACAACTGGCCTTCGATCCTAAAAATGAATCCATTTATTTCGCTTCTGATTATGGCATGGGCGTTTTTAAAGACATTTATAAAAACACAGATAATGTAAGTTACCTCAAAGAGGCTAACAATTCTATGTTCGTGATTAAACACTTTAGTTTGAGTGGAAATAACAATCATCTGGCATTGGCTTTATCTTCTGGTGTTGTTTTTTTATCAGATAAGATGAAAAAATTTGAATTCAATTCCCTGAAGTACCGGGAGAAGGAAGATTTTTTTAAAGACAGGTCTTATCATGTTTTTTATGATAAAAATGGAAATTTATGGTTTTCCAATATCAATGGCTTATCCGAATTTTCTAATGGACGCCTAATTAAACATTATGAAAAGGAAAATCTGTTAACCAAACGCATTAATGATATTCAACAACTGGCTGATGGCACCCTGATTTTGGCAACTGATGGCTATGGCTTAATTTTTTATCGGGATAGTAAAATCACCAGGCAGATTACACAGCAAGATGGCTTAACCAATAACGTATGCACCAAACTTTTCATCAAAAATAATGAAATATGGGTGCTCACCAATAAAGGTGTAAATAAAATTACCAACTACCCTAAAACACCAAGCGTAACCAATTTTGATTACGGGAAAGATTTGCTCAGTGATGATATTAACAGCCTGTTTATAGATGATAGTACGGCTTATTTCGCAACCAATAAAGGTTTAATTTTATTTAAGTATAACAATAAAAACATCACCAAAAACCTGCCTAAAGTTTATGTAACATCCATCATTAAAGATAATGAGCGTTTACCTATAAACCAGGGAAATTTCAATTTTGAAACAGGCACCAATACCATCTTATTTACGTTTAGTGCGGTAGATTTTACAACGAGTGATATTACGTATCGTTATCGTTTAAATGAAACTGCTGCATGGGTAGAAACACGTACCAGAAGGCTTGATTTTTCTTCACTTCAATCTGGAGATTATGTTTTTGAAGTATGTGCCAAAAATCAGAATGGAAACTGGGGGCCATCTGCAAAGATTTCGTTTACCATTAAAAAGTACTTCTGGCAAAGTTTATGGTTTCTTTCTATCCTCATCTTATTGGTGGCCTACATTTTCTACAAAGTAGCCGTGTACATTACCCGTAAACAGAAAGATAAAGAACAAGCCCAATTACTGCTTAAAAACAAAGTGTTGATGTTAGAGCAACAGGCCTTACAAGCCATGATGAACCCGCATTTTGTATTTAACGTAATGAATTCCATTCAGCATTATATCAATACGCAGAATACGGCATCGGCCAATAAGGTTTTAACAGGTTTTGCACGCCTGATTAGAAAAAACCTGGAAATATGTACCAAGAGTTATATTTCGTTGGATGAAGAATTGGAATACCTGAATCTCTACTTAAAACTGGAGAAAAACAGATTCGGAGATAAACTTCAATATACCATTTCAATTGATGAAGAAATTGATCAGGAAGACACTTTTATCCCATCAATGCTCCTTCAGCCTTATGTAGAAAACGCCATCTGGCATGGAATTATGCCAAAAGAAACGCAAGGATTGATTCAGATTAACATTAAATTACTGGATGCTGCATACCTCAACATCGAAATTATAGATGATGGAATCGGGATTGAAAATTCATTAAAAAATAAAAAAGACGATCACATTAGTAAAGGCATGCAACTTACGAGAGAACGATTAAATCTTTTAGGCCAGATTGAAGCAAAACCTATACATTTAAAGGTTAGTCAAAATGCTATAAATGGTACAACGGTTTCAATTTCTGTACCGTTAAAATAAAAAATTACCGTTTACTCAATTTTTAATACCACTCACTAAATAGAATTTCCCTAGAACGTGGTTTAGCCTTAAACTTGTGTTAGAAATAAACGATAGTGTTTATCAAAGACGTTCTTATAGGATTGATATAGATATTTAATAACCTAACCTAAAGCTATATCTTAATTCAGGTTTCATTTGTGTGTTAAAAGCGGTCTTGTTTTTTAAAAGCGAGACCGCTTTTTTTGTGCCCAAAAATTATATTTTTGTATATGCCTCAGCAAGATTTCACCAGACACATCGAAGCCCTTATTTTTTCTTCTATCCAGAGTATTAGCGTCCAGGAAATGTTAATGGCATTAAACACAGTATTCGAAAAGGAATATACTGAAGAACATATTTTTGAAAGTTTAGCCACCATTAAAGCAAAATATAGCGGTGATGAATTTGCCATTGAATTGGTGAATTTAAATGATGGCTATCAGTTTCTAACCAAAAAAGATTTTCATGAAACGGTGAATCAACTTCAGTTACACCGATCTAAGAAAAAGTTAAGTCAGGCCGCTATGGAAACCCTGGCTATTATCGCCTATCGGCAACCGATTACCAAATTGGAGATTGAGCAAATAAGGGGTGTGAACTCCGATTATTCTGTACAGCGATTATTGGAAAAAGAGCTCATCAGCATTGAAGGCAAAGCCGAAACCCCCGGCCGGCCTATTCTTTATCGTACCAGTCCTTTATTTATGGATTATTTTGGTTTAAATAACTTAAACCAGCTTCCACAGTTAAAAGATATCACGAAAGAAGAAAATACAATTGGTGAAAACACAACATAAAATAATTTAATTTCTTTGCTTACAGATTGTTATTAAAAAAGTTTTTTTAGTATTTTTAAACTATTAAATCAATCTTTATTTTTGTGTTATGAAAGCGCCAAAGAAACTCCCAACTAAACCAACTACCCAGAAACAGGTAGATGAAGACGACGATATGGAAGATGATGATATTCAAGCTATAAAAGCAAAATCTCAGGAGGAAGATGAAGATGATTTTGATGTTCCATTAGATGACCTTGACAACTTTGATAACTTTGACGATGACGACGACGATTTTTAATATTTAAAAAATGATATATTTGAAAAAGCATCCTGCCTGTTGGTTGGATGCTTTTTAATTTTAAAAACATTCCATGCAAATTATACTGGTAAATAATTCAGCGCTCAAAAAAGATTTCTTAAGCGTTCCAAAAGTGCTTTACAAAACTGATAAGAATTGGATCTGTCCTTTAGACACTGAAGTTGAAAATGTTTTTGATCCTCAAAAAAACAACTTTTTCAATCATGGAAAATGTACCAGATGGGTTTTAAAAGATAATTCTGGAAATATGATTGGTCGTGTTGCAGCCTTTATTAATGATAAAAAAGCATTTCAATATGACCAGCCAACTGGTGGAATGGGCTTTTTTGAATCAATAGATGATGAACAAGCTGCTTTCCTACTATTTGATACAGCAAAAGCATGGTTAATTGAAAATGGCATGAAAGCCATGGACGGCCCAATTAATTTTGGAGAAAATGATTCATTTTGGGGTTTACTGGTTGAAGGCTTTACCCCTCCCTCTTTCGGGATGAATTATAATTTCCCCTATTATAAAAAGTTTTTCGACGCTTATGGTTTCACCACTGAATACGAACAACTTACTAACCACATCAATTTAACCATTCCTTTTCCAGAGCGTTTCACTAAAATTGCCAACTGGGTTAGAAATAAGCCTGGTTATACTTTCGAATATTTTAGCAAGCAAAATGCAGAAAAGTATATTAACGACTTAATGGAAATTTACAATGATGGCTGGCAGGATTTTGAAAGTTTTGTTCCCATTAAAAAGGAAACCTTACAGGAAAGCTTTAAGAGCATGGAACCCATCATGGATGAAAAATTAATTCAATTTGCTTATTTTAATGGCGAGCCAGCATCTTTTGTGGTTTTAATACCAGATGCCAACCAAATGATTAAAGGTTTTGATGGCAAGCTGGGCATTATTGAAAAGTTAAAATTTGCTTACCGCAGATGGGTTGGTGTAACCAGAATGCGTGCCATTGTGATGGGTACAAAACCTAAATTTCAAAAACATGGCTTAGAATCTGTTCTATTTATCAGATTAGGGGAATACGTTCTACCTAAAAACCAATATAAAGAACTGGAATTAAGCTGGGTGGGTGATTTTAACGAACAAATGATTGCTATTCACAAAGCTACAGGTGCAACCTTTGGCAAAAAACACCTTACCATGCGCAAAATCTTTTAAATTAAATCGTCATTGCAAGAAGGCTTTTCTGCGACTTGCAATGACGATTTAACTAAGAACTTAGCCAACATTTTTATACTTTGGCAAATTAATCAAAAGCACACTTCCTAAAATAATCACCAAACCAATCACCTGCGTAATCCCGATTACTTCATTGGTAAAAGTTAAGCTCAATAAAACTGCAACCACCGGATTTACATAAGCGTAAGTGCTTACTTGCGTAGCCGGACGAACCTTAAGTAACCATACATAAGCACTAAATGCCGCAATTGAACCGAATATGATCAGGTAAATGATCGAAAGCCATGCATCAAGTGATATATTTCCCCAATCCAATAACTTAAATTCTGATTTTAAAAAACCTCCTGGTACGAATGCGATACTGGCCATTAACATTTGCCAGCCTGTGTTTACAGAAACTGAACTTTCGGTAGTGGGGTGATATTTAGAATAAAGCGATCCCCCAGCCCATGCTATAGGCCCGAAAACCAATAATACCATACCTATAATCTGCTGATTGCTTTGAGGTTTATCCATTGCCTGCACAATTTGGTCGCCGAACAAAAGCACTACACCCAAAAAGCCTATTATTAAACCGGATACAATATATTTATTGCTCAGATTTTCTTTCCAATGCGATTTGTCCAACACTACAAACCATATTGCTGCAGAAGCAACCATGATGGCAACTAAACCACTTGGAATAAACTGCTCTACCCAAATTACGATGCCATTCCCCAAACCCAGCATCAAAATTCCACTTACAGCAGCAATTTTCATCGTTTTCAAGTTAAAAATCTGCTCACCCTTAACCTTACACCAGGTTAACATCAAAATACCTGCAACCGAAAAACGAAATGCACCTAAAATGAACGGGGGGAAACCGACTAACGCTTTCTGGATAAAAAAATAAGTAGAGCCCCATACGATATATACAATAGCGAATGCGAGGTAAACCATTACCGGAGATGCCGTTTTGTTTAAATTTGACATGTTTTTATTTTTGAGGAATCACCAATTGTTGCTGTTCTTTTACGGTTTCTAAAACGATTGTTGTTTTAACCGATAAGATATTGGGAACTTTACTAAACTCATCGCGTAGTAAAGCCATTAGTGATGCAGAATCTGTTGTTCTTACCTTAACCAGAAAACAATCATCACCCGCAATAACATGCACTTCCTGTACATCGGGAATTTTTGCCAGTTCATTTGCAGTATCGTTGCAACTGAAACTTTTAGATGATTTGATCGAAATAAAAGCCAGCAATTTTAAATCAACAGCAATGGGATTCACCTTGGCATTATATCCAGTAATTACATTTTTCTTTTCGAGTTTTTTTACGCGTTCCAGCACGGCTGATGGAACGAGATCCAATGCCTTTGCTAAATCTACATTAGAGATCCGGGCATTATCCTGCATCAATCTGAGTATAGCCAGATCAACATGATCGAGACTAATATTGTTTTCAGCTACCATTCGACAAAAATACAAATAATCAGAACAAAATTCAATTTATATTAAATAAATATGAATTTTATTCTATATAGTAGCATTATTATGATCATTAGTCTGATCAATGACTGTAAACTGAATTATATTTGGAATTTACAGAAAACAGAAACTGCTCTGTAGGTTAGCTGTTTGATGAGATACTAAACAGTAAATAAGATAATGACTTTATTATCATTAATAATTTGAGCAATGAATTTTATATTACACTATCGATTGGTGTTTCACCAACTAGCAAACTGTCACGAACCCTCATTTTGATGATTCATCATTCAATGAGTTGAGTCCATCATGAGTCGCTAATGAATTTGATTTACATCCCTAGTTTATCATAAAGGTCAATAACCTTTTTACGAAGTTTATTGACCTCTTCTTCTTTTTCAATCAGTTGTTGTTTCAATGCATCTAAATCGGCTGAAGAATTTAATTCTTCTCCATTAGGGCCAGAAATTAACTGCATCACCGAGACTTTAAAAGTTTTAGCAATTTGTAAAAGCCTTGAGATATTCAGGTCAGTTTGATTTTTTTCAATTTTACAAAAAGCAGGCGTGGAAATATCAAGCATTTTTGCAGCATCTGCCTGGCTTAAACCCAAAGCCATTCTACTTTGCTTAATACGTTCTCCAATGCTATTCATGTTTTAGTTTAGATATGAGATGATAGACTTGAGATAGGAGAAATTTGATTTAATACAAATCTCTCTTCTTATTATCTATTTTTTTAATGAAGCAGCCAATTCCGGCAAATCAAAGCCCGCATAGTTACCCGAGCTCATCATCAATAAATTGGTGTATTTATAATTCAAACTTAACAAATACGATTTCAGCTCTGCAGCATCATTAAAAAATTTAAGTTTTGGATTAGCAAAAGCTTGCTGCACATCCTCTTCAGAAAACGGATTCATTCTCTTTTGCTCGAAACTCTTCAAATCAATAAAGACAATTGCTTCATCTGCCTGATCCATCGCACCTGCGTATTCTTTCAGGAAATCTTTATTCAAACTGCTAAAAGTATGTAATTCGATACAAGCAACCAATTTCCTATTTCCAAACTGAGCTTTCACAGCATCAATTGTGGCTTTAAGCTTTGATGGTGAATGTGCAAAATCTTTATATACGTTTGTAGATTCATCTGCTGAAATCACTTCTAAACGTTTGGCTGCTCCTGTAAAAGAAGCTATTGCAGTATCAAAATCAGCATAGCTAATATTCAGTTCTTTACAAACGAGTTTTGCAGCATTTAAATTCATCAGGTTATGATCACCAAATATTTTTAAAGCCGTTTTCTCTGGCAATAAATAGGTAATTCCATTTTCAATTTCATGATCAGGAATGGCGTACCCTATCTTGTTAACTTTTGCTTTCGACTGATCTACAATATTATTCAAATCCTGATCTGCCTTGCAATAAATTAAAGTGCCATTTTCTTCGATGGTATCGATAAATTTATCAAACTGTAGCGTATAATCTGCATAAGTAGGAAAAACATTAATATGATCCCAGGCAATACCACTAATTACGGCTACATTGGCTTTATAAAGATGAAACTTTGGTCTTCTATCAATTGGTGAAGATAAATACTCATCACCTTCAATAATCATAACTGGTGCTTCTTCGGTTACCTTCACCATGGTTTCAAAACCAGCCAATTGCGCACCAACCAAGTAATCGAAATCACGTTTGTAATAATTAAGCACATGTAAAATCATACTGGTAATGGTCGTTTTACCATGACTGCCACCAATAACAACGCGTAACTTATCTTTGCTTTGTTCGTAAATGTATTCTGGGTAAGAATAGATTTTTACACCAAGCTTCTGGGCCTTTAACAACTCTGGATTATCAATTCTGGCGTGCATCCCTAAAATAACCGCATCTACATCAGCAGTAATCCGGTTTTCATCCCAGCCCATTTCAGCAGGAAGTAAACCATATCCATCTAAGCGAGATTTCGCAGGTTCAAAAATCACATCATCAGAACCTGTAATTTGATATCCTTTTTTATGTAAAGCAATGGCCAGATTGTGCATGGCACTTCCACCAATCGCTATGAAATGTATACGCATATAATTAATTATTGAAGTGATAAATTAGTGAGTGAATGAATGATAGAATGGGAATGCCCCGAAATTAAACATTCACTCAATCAAAATTCAACCATTATTTCTTCTCGAACTGAGCAGCTACCCAATCACCATTTTGTTTATGATCAAGATATTTAATACCATATTTAGCACATTCTGCAGTAATCATGCTCAAGTCTGGTTCTAAATAAAAGCCACTGAAGAAAATCTTGCCTTCAGCTTTCAACACTTCAGCATAGCGATGGATCTGATCAAGCAAAATATTTCTGTTGATATTGGCAAAAATAACATCATATTCTTCATCAGGAATTACTTCCTTACTTCCGCAAAGGGCTTTAAGATTAATCACATGATTTAAAGTGGCATTTTCAATTGTACTTTCATAGCAAATATCATCGTAATCGATAGCCATTAAACTTTTAGCACCTAGCTTACCTGCAAGAATAGCTAAAATCCCTGTTCCACAGCCCATATCAAGAATATTCTTATCAAGTAAATCAGCAGAAAGAATATACTGCATCATCATGGTTGTGGTTTGATGGTGACCAGTACCAAAAGCCATTTTCGGATCAATGATAATCTCGTAAGGATAGGAAGGTTTTGGTTCATGAAACGTTGCCCGTACATAGCAAACATCATCAATAATCAGCGGACTAAAGTTTTTTTCCCATTCAGCATTCCAGTTTTCATCTGCTACCTCTTCGATGATATAAGTTGAAGAAAAGTCATCAGCATAACTACTTAAAAGGTCTTTCAATTCCTGCTCATTAAAGTTATCCTTAATCACAAAAGCAGTAAAACCACCCTCACTATCTTCGAAAGTATCAAAACCTAAATCAGCAAGATCACTAATAAGTAGATCTTGCTGAAATTCTTCAATACTATTGAATTTAAATATTGCCTTAATATATTGCATCTAGCTATTTAATGCTTTAATAATATCTGTAAAATCACGTGATTTTAAGGATGCACCACCTATTAACCCACCATCAATATCTTTTTGTGAAAATAAGCTTGCGGCATTACCCGGGTTGCAACTTCCACCATAAAGTATCGTAGTATCATCAGCTATGTTAAAACCATAATTAGCCTCAATTTCCGAACGAATAAAAGCGTGAATATCCTGTGCTTGTTCTGGTGAAGCGGTTAAACCTGTACCAATCGCCCAAACAGGTTCGTAAGCAATTACAATTTTAGCGAAATCTATATCACTTAAACTAAAAATTCCTTCTACTAATTGTTTTTTTAATACCTCATAATAACTTCCGTTATTACGTTCATCTAAAGTTTCTCCAATACAAAAAATTGGTGTTAAGCCATTTGCCAAAGCAATTTTAGTTTTCTCAGCCAATAATGCATCACTTTCTGCAAAATACTGTCTACGCTCTGAGTGACCTAAAATTACATATTCCGCACCCACAGATTTTACCATTTTAGCAGAAGTTTCGCCAGTATAAGCACCGCTTTCTTTATCGCTAATGTTTTGAGCACCAATTTTCACATCATTTCCACCCAATTTAGCAAGACTATTTAAATGAATGAAAGGTGAGCAAATGATCGCTATCTGATTGCCTTTACGCTCATCTTTAACCATATTTACAATTTCACTAAATAACGAAACACCTTCGTTATAGTCTAAATTCATTTTCCAGTTACCGGCTACTATTTGTTTTCTCATTGTATTTATTTTATTGGTTTAAAGATCCTCAATAGAAAGATCATGTTCATATTAATAGTTTCTGTATGATGAAGTTAATTCAAAAACTTTTGTTAAAATATTTTTTTCTACCTGGTCAAATGTTAATGTCTTCCTTGCCAATACCTTCTCTGCTGTATCAAACATTTTATCTAATTTATAGGTTTCGAAGCAATTGCCACCGCCCCAGCTAAAATCGGGAATATGGTTTGGGGGAAGGCCGGCACCAAAAACATTTGCACTAACACCAACTATACTCCCGGTATTAAACATCGTATTGATACCACATTTAGAATGGTCGGCCATGATTAAGCCACAGAATTGAAGCTTAGTATTTCGCATTGCTTTGCTTTCATAATCATAAAGCTTTACTTCTGCATAGTTATTTTTGAGATTAGAATTATTTGTATCAGCGCCAATATTGCACCATTCGCCCAAAACAGAATTACCTAAATAACCTTCATGGCCTTTAGCCGAATTGCCCCAGATAACCGAATTATTAATTTCGCCACCTGCACGGCTATTGGGACCTATTGTTGTGCCTGAATAGATCTTAGCACCCATTTTAATGGATGAATTTTCACAAAGTGCGAAAGATCCACGAATTAAACTCCCTTCCCATATTTCGGCATTTTTACCTACATAAATGGGGCCATAGCTACTGTTAAGCACACTACATTCTGCTTGTGCACCTTCTTCGAAAAAGATATCATGACCAATAAGCTGATTAGTGCTACTAATTTTTGCAGAGCTCCGCCCTTTAGTTAATAATTCAAAATCTTTTCTAATTTCCGAAGGGTTGTTTCCGAAAATTTCCTCAGGGTAAGCAATTTTGACAAATTTTAAATTATAGTTTACAGGCTCTAACATTTGTTTAGCTTGCTGATCCGTAAGTACTTCTTCGCAATTAAAAGCGAGAACATGATCTCCAGCAAGAAGAACCTCACCCATTTTTAAAGTTGCAACCGCATCCAGCAAATCCTGATCAGGGCATACCGAACCATTAATAGATAAGCTGCTATTGGTTTTTGATGGATATTTTGCGGCAAGATAATCCTGAGTGTAAAATCCAAAATCAGCTTTAAGGTATTTTGCCCATTTTTCTGCAATGGTTAGAATACCAATGCGCAGATCAGCAACAGGGCGGGTAAAGGTAAGCGGACGAAGAGACATCCAGCTTGCATCATCAAATAAATTGATTGTCATAAGCAGCAAAAATAAAAAAAGTCCCGATGCTTTTGGCAAAGGGACTTTAAAAAATGCTTTTTGTGGCTAAAATTATTTCTTAGCGTAACGGTTTTTGAATTTATCGATACGTCCTGCAGTATCAACTAATTTCATTTTACCAGTATAAAAAGGGTGTGAAGTATGAGAGATCTCTAATTTATAAAGAGGATACTCATTACCATCTTCCCATTTAATCGTTTCTTTAGTATCTACGCAAGATTTTGTTAAGAAAGCATATTCGTTAGACATGTCTTTAAAAACAACTGGTCTGTAGCTTGTTGGGTGCAAATCTTTTTTCATTTGAATATTATTTTAAGTTATTTGTGTGAAAGCATCAAGAACATTTTTGCAATTTGCTGGCAACAACGCTTATGACAATTTCTATTAATCTTTCTACTTCTATTTTAGAGGATGCAAATATCTTAATTTTATTTTTGATTTACAAGCCTAAATTAATAATTTTAAATTATAAGCATTTTTAGCTGCAGTTAACTTAATGGCCTGACCTTAACTTCACTAAAAGCTTTTTAATTATTGAGGAATCAGTCTGCAAATTTAAACTTTTTAGAACTTTATATTGTTTTTCAGATATTTAAAAAAAATAACTAAATTTGAGTTATGAGAAAAGATGGCACATTTGATGGCATTATCCACTCGAACAGTAGTGGAAAGCTTTATATTAAAAGTCCTGATTTTTTTGCACAACCACGCATTAAAGAGATGGTTGGTGCATTAATGGAATCAAGTATTTTTAAAAAAATAGAAAAAGATAAAAATAAGAAATAACCTTTAGATGCCTTTTAACCTGCTTTTGTTTCCTCTTGTGGGTGGCTATTATATTCTAATCAGGTTTAGATACCTCCGGTATATCCAATATCGTCTTGAAAGCCAGCGTGTATTATTAAATTCTGCTATCGCTGGTATCATGCTTTTAGGCGCCTGCTTTTTGTTAAGAGCATTATTGATCGCAATATTTCCAGAAACAGTTACATACTTAAGTGAATTGTTGCCTATTCGCACACCTTATTTCGGTACTACGAGCCTATCGTTATTTGTAGCTGTAGCTGCAACAGAATTTGCCAATCTATTTATTAATCGACTTAAAGCAATAAAAAGGGCTATATCAACCTCCGGAAATGAGTTTGAACTTTTATTGAGTTCCTCCTTCTTTGATGCCCACCTTTTACAATTTACCATGGATAGTGGTAAATTTTATATTGGCTGGGTGAAAGAATTACCAAAGCCCTTTACCACCAGCTATATCCGCATTACGCCTGCTTTTAGTGGATTCAGAAATAATGATAAGGAACTGGTTTTTACTACGCAGTATTTAACCGTCTACGCCAGTTATATTGAAGATGGATCTGTTGCCAATACTAATGAGCTAAAAACTGATCTTGTACTTAAGGCGGATAAGATTAACTCCGTTTCATTTTTTGATATGGATATGTACAATCGATTTAATCCGGTGCAGGAATAAATTTCAGTTAATTTTTTTTAGGACTGTATTTATTCCACGTTTCTATTTTAGCCATTTGGCGAGCAATGTAAGCATCAGCAATCACTTCTGCAGAACTTAAACCCTCTACCGTTTCCAGTAGTTTTTTCAATTCATATTGATCTACATCAGCCTTGTACAAAACCTGAATCAGCTTAGGAAAATCATTGTCAATCAGATAGGCAAAGGCATCAACCATTGCTTCTCTTAACTGGCTTTCGGAAAGGTGACCAGATATATCGAAATCTTTGCTGATGATTTTGATTAATTGCATAATAAAGTTTTAAAACATATTTGAAATGTGTTCAGGATATTTTCTTTATTCTTCATCCATCTTAAATCTAATATCTAAACTTTTCTAAATCCATTTAATTTCCTGGCAAAGTTCAATTAAAACACCATTTGTACTTTTAGGATGCACAAAACAAACCATTTTATTATCAGCACCTTTTTTAGGTATGTCATTAAGCAGTACAAAACCATTGGCTTTTAGTCGCTCCATTTCTTTTAGAATATCATCTACAGCAAAGGCGATATGATGAATCCCCTCTCCCTTTTTCTCCAGAAATTTAGCAATCGCGCTATCACCATCTGTAGCTTCAAGTAATTCTACTTTACTTTCGCCCGTTTTAAAAAATGCAGTATTTACATATTCTGATGCTACAGTTTCGGTTTTATAGCAAGATGTATCTAATAAAATTTCGTAAAGTGGCACAGACTTAGAAAGACTATTTACGGCTATACCGACATGTTCTATCTTGTTCATCGTTTAAAAGGTTGGTTGAATGTAAAAATGCAGGTTTTCTCTATAACCTCATAGCTATTATTGATAATTCTTAGGAAAGTTTTTTTGTATCTTTGTAATCATAATTAATAGAATAGAGATGAAACAGCCGATATATTTAGATAATAACGCAACAACACCTTTAGATCCAAGAGTGTTGGAAGCGATGCTACCTTACTTTACTGAGAAATTTGGAAATGCCGCTAGCCGTAATCACGCTTTTGGTTGGGTGGCTGAAGAAGGAGTGGATTATGCTCGTGAGCAAGTAGCCAAATTAATCGGCTGTACAGAAAAAGAAGTTATTTTTACATCAGGCGCAACCGAAGCTGATAACCTGGCGATTAAGGGTGTGTTTGAAATGTACAAAGAGAAAGGTAACCATATCATTACTGCGGTTACTGAACATAAAGCCGTATTAGATACCTGCAAGCACCTTGAAAAACATGGCGCAAGAGTAACTTATTTAGGTGTTAAGGAAGATGGTTTAATTGATTTAGCTGAGTTAGAAGCTGCAATGACGCCAGAAACTATCTTAGTTTCGATCATGTATGGGAATAATGAAATTGGTGTAATTCAGCCGGTTAAAGAAATTTCGGCTATTGCACACAAGTTCGGAGCTTTATTCATGACGGATGCAACGCAGGCAGTAGGTAAAATTCCTGTTGATGTAAACGCAGATGGAATTGATTTAATGGCTTTCTCTGCACATAAAATGTACGGTCCGAAAGGCGTTGGTGCACTTTACGTTCGCAGAAAAAACCCAAGAGTTAAAGTTACATCACAAATGGATGGCGGTGGCCATGAGCGTGGTATGCGTTCTGGAACATTAAACGTTCCGGGTATTGTAGGTTTAGGTAAAGCTTGCGAACTTTGTCGTTTAGAAATGGAAAGCGAAGCTATCCGTTTATCAGGCTTACGTGATCGTTTAGAGTCTACTTTAAACAAAATGGAAGAAAGTTATGTTAATGGTAATACACAATATCGTTTACCTCACGTAGCTAATATTTCTTTCAAATATGTGGAGGGTGAAGGTTTAATGATGGCCATGAGCGATTTAGCGGTATCTTCAGGTTCTGCATGTACATCAGCTTCATTAGAACCATCTTATGTATTAAAAAGCTTAGGTCTATCAGATGATTTAGCACACTCTTCTATCCGTTATGGATTAGGGCGCTTTACTACTGAAGAAGAAATAGATCAGGCCATTGCAGTTACTGAAAAAGCAGTAAATCACTTAAGAGAACTTTCTCCACTTTGGGAAATGTTCAAAGAAGGAATTGACTTGAGTAAAATTGAGTGGGCAGAACATTAGACTAATTTACGATTGAAGATTGACGAATTGCGATTCTTTAATCTTAATAAAAGAAAAAATAAAATTTAATAATTTACGATGGAAGGAAATCCTAAAATCGTAAATCTAAAATCTAAAATATCATGGCATATTCAGAAAAAGTAATTGACCATTACAATAACCCACGTAATGTAGGTACATTAAATAAAGACAGTAAATTTGTTGGAACAGGTTTAGTTGGTGCACCTGAGTGTGGCGACGTAATGCGTTTACAAATTGAGGTAAGTGAAGATAACGTAATCACAGATGCTAAATTTAAAACATTTGGTTGTGGTTCAGCAATTGCTTCTTCTTCATTAGCTACTGAATGGTTGAAAGGAAAAACAATTGATGAGGCTTTATCTATCGACAATATGGATATCGTTGAAGAATTGGCTTTACCTCCAGTAAAAATTCACTGCTCTGTGTTAGCAGAAGATGCAATTAAATCTGCCATTAATGATTACCGTGTAAAAAATGGTTTAGAAGCTATTGTTTTAGAAAAATCACACCACTAGACAGAATTTTGATTTTAGATTGACGAATTACGATTTGCAATTTGTCTATAATCTAAAATCGTAAATCTAAAATCGTAAATCAACATGATTACTATAACCGATAAAGCAAAAGACAAAATTGATCACCTCATGCAGGATTCTGAAATGGGATCTGATTACTTTTTACGCGTATCTGTAAAAGGCGGTGGCTGTTCTGGATTATCGTATAATTTAGATTTTGATAACGAAGAGCAAAAAGGCGATCAATTTTTTGAAGATAGAGGAATCAAAATCGCATTGGATATGAAATCATTCCTTTATCTTGCCGGAACTGAATTAGATTTCACAGATGGTTTGAATGGAAAAGGTTTTAACTTTGTAAATCCAAATGCCAGCCGCACTTGCGGTTGTGGCGAAAGTTTTTCAGTTTAATCATATTACATATAAAAAAGATTCCATTTATGGGATCTTTTTTGTGTTTATACGCTTTGCTAAAATTGTTCGGAAAATGTTTGTCCTATTGAAAGCACCTAAATTCTTAAGCTGATTTGCGTTTTTAATTCAAAAAGCATTATTATTGTTAATTATAACGAACATCAAATAACGAGCAATGCCATTAATTAATGAATTTTCAACAGTCCCTACCCTGTTGAGAAATGTTGTGAAAAACATTCATAAGCCTGCGGATACTTTTTTAATTCATAAGCAGGGAACGGAATGGGTTGAAATTTCTTATGAAGATACCCTTAAAAGAGCTGATGCCGTATCTGCATACTTTCTTGAAAAGGGTATTAAAAAAGGTGATTGTTTAGGATTGATGATCGAAAATTCACCGGAGTACGTTTATTATGATCAGGGCATTCAGCAAATTGGTGTAATTAACGTTTCCATCTATCCAACACTTTCTGAACACGAAGTAGCATACATTATTAATGATTCGGGAATAAAAGGTATCCTGGTAGGAAATAACTTTTTATATAGAAAAGTATTGAAGGTTGCCGCTAACTGTAAAGCATTAAAATATATCATTCCGGCATTCAAAGATTTTGAAAAAGTAACCATTCCGGCTGATGTAAATGTTGAGGTCATAGCATTTTCAGACATTCTTGCACTTAAACATCAAGTCACCGCAGCAGAAAAAGCTGAAATTGAGCAATGTAGAAATTTAGTTGAGCCGAATGATGTTTCTTCACTTATCTATACATCCGGTACTACAGGAACACCAAAAGGTGTAATGCTTACCCATTACAATTTTGTAAAGAATGTAGAAGTTTGTTTGCAACAAATTCCAGTAATCGATCAAACAGAAACTTTCCTTTCCTTTCTTCCTTTATCTCACGTATTCGAGCGTACCGCCACCTATCATGTTTGTTGCGCACAAGGATGTAAAATTGCCTTTGCACAAAGCTTAGAGTTGCTGGCGAAAAACATGAGTGAGGTTCGCCCGACTGTGATGAGTTGCGTACCCAGATTACTGGAACGCATCCATGATAAGGCCATCAAGTCAGGAACTGCCGCAGGTGGTACAAAAGCTAAAATATTTACCTGGGCATTGGAAACTGGAAAAAACTATCGGGTAATTAAAGAGGCTGGTAATAGCCCGGGTTTAATCCTTTCTGGGAAAAAAGCCCTCGCAGAAAAATTGGTTTTCAGTAAAATCAAAGAAAAAACTGGTGGTCGATTAAAATTTATGATTTCTGGTGGTGCTGCCCTGCCTAAAAATGTAGGTGAGTTTTTTGGAGATTTAGGCATCAAAATTTTAGAAGGATTCGGTTTAACGGAAACTTCACCAGTGATGTCGGTTACGGAGTATCACCGACAGGTTTATGGTACTGTTGGCCGTGTAATCCCCGGAATTGAAGTAGGTGTTCAAGATGTGGAAACTAAAGAAATCATTAATATCCAAACACACGACACTTTTAATGAATCATTTGAATGTGAAGAGGGAGAAGTGATTGTTCGTGGACATTGTGTTATGAAAGGTTATTTTAATAAGCCTGCTGAAACTGCTGAGGCGATAGACAAAGACATGTGGTTTCATACCGGGGATATTGGCCGTTTTTATAAAGGGAATCTTCAAATTACAGATCGTTTAAAAAATATGATTGTTAATGCGTATGGAAAAAACGTTTATCCTACCCCTGTTGAAAATATTTATTTAAAAAGTCCGAAAATTGACCAGCTATTTTTAATTGGCGACAAACGAGAATTCATTACCGCGATTATTATTCCCAACAAAGAAACACTTGAAGAAACATTTAAACTAAAGCCTGAATTTTTTGAACAGCCAGAGGCTTTTATTAGCGAGAAAGAGATTATTGATTGGATGGAGCTTGACATTAAAAAAATCTCCAATGAGTTGGCAAAATTTGAGCGAATTAAGAACTTTAAAATTAAGCGAAATCCATTTAATATAGATGAAGGCGAAATTACGCCAACCATGAAAGTTAAGCGCCGTGTGGTAGAAAAGAAATATACCGACGCTATTAATGAAATGTACGAAGAAGGTATTGAGGTTGAGTCATAAAAAATCTGAATTTGATATCTTTTCCCTTATTTAAATTTTCTTTTTATTAAGATTAAACAGTCATATTGCCTGTATTTAAAATATAAATAAGATTCCTATCAAAAATAATTACAAGATTTATTTCATTGGCATACTTAGAAATACAGCCCCACCTGGCACTGCAGCCTTATATTGATGCCTATTTGATCTCTGAGATTACTGGACAAACATTCAATAAAACGAAAATCCTTCCCGATGGCTGTGTAGATATCATCTTTAACATTGAAGATGATTACCGAACCGAAACAGGTACCCTATTGATGAAAAGCGAAGCCATTTACCTTATTGGTACAATGATGTGCTTTAAAGAATATAAAACGATTGGTAAAGCCAAACTATTGGGGGTCCGGTTTAAACCCGGAGCATTTTCTTATTTTTTTAAACTTTCTTCATTACACGAATTTACAGATCAAAGCATTGAGCTTAAAGATATTGAATTCCCTATAATTCATCGTATCGACGAATATACATCCACTTATCTCGATCACTTTTTTATTGATAAATTCTCTCCGCCTAAATATTCTATTATCCCCATAATTAAGTATATACAGCAACAAAATGGTCAATTAAGAGTAAGTGATCTCGCTGTAAAACACTTTACCACATCGAGGCAATTAGAAAGACATTTTAAAAATTTGGTTGGTATAAGTCCAAAAGATTTTATCGGCCTTGTACGCTATCAGTTTGCCAGCAAGAAAATCAAAAACAATACTTCAGGCAAATGTTTAGCCGAACTCGCATTCGAATCTGGTTACTATGATCATGCCCATTTTACAAAAGAAATCAAAAGATTTACGGGATCAGTTCCTTCACAGCTGTAGATTTTGTCGTGTTTTTACAAAGTCAAGTCTTGGTATACGCAGTATATTTGATGAAATATAAATCAAAATCATGGTGAAATTTAGCTATACAATACTCTACGTAAAAAATGTATCCGAATCAATTGAATTTTATGAAAAGGCATTTGGTTTTAAAAGGAAATTTATTACCCCAGATAATGACTACGGAGAATTATTAAGTGGTGATACTACCATTTCATTTGCTGATGTACAACTTGCCAGCTCAAACCTATCAAATGGCTTTAAATTAAGTGTAAAAGGCGAAACGCCTTTTGGTATAGAACTGGGGTTCACAACAGAAGATGTAGAACTAGTTTTTAATCAAGCAGTGAAAATGGGTGCCCTTCCCCTAGAAAAAATAAAAGTAAAACCTTGGGGGCAGGCAGTAGCTTATGTTCAGGATATTAATGGATTTCTAATTGAAATCTGCTCTCCTATGCCTTAATGAGTAGTCTCACGAAATAAGAAATAATGTGAAAGAAACTGCTTGTCAAAAATTTAAAATAAGGAGGGGTGAACCACTACCCCTCCACTATCAATCAACTAATTAACCTAATAATCTGATCAAAAATAGAGATCAAAATTGATTATTCCAAATAAATGCAACAAAATTGCTTTTAAAAAAATTTATTAAGCTTTGCATTAAAGCTTAATGCTTTATGTTTTTATTATAAACACTGCTAATTACCAGATAAGTATATAGAAAGAATTTGAATCTTATCTATTCATTAGTGGTATTTTCCTGAAAATTCACAACGCTAATCTTCTTTACATTTTTCTGTTCTAAAGCCTTTCCGGCATAAGTAGGTTTATTAGGGCCCCAAATTACTTCGCTGTTACTAAGGCTGATATTACCTGTATTTTCAAAATAAAAACCTGCAATAGCACTTTTCAAAAGCCCTTCCACATTGCTTGGTCTGCGGTCATAATTACCACCAGTTTCTTCAGTGGTTTTATTTAACTTAACACGCACCTGATCAAAATGAATATTTGAAACTTTATCCTGACCTTCTGCACTAATGTAAACACCGCTCTCTCCGGTACAACGGATATTACTGAAATAAATATCATGAACAGCCCCTACTTTTCCTTTATTTTGTCCTTTAGGTAAACGCCAGCCAGCATCCTTATTGTTAGCAGTTGCTCTTGGGTAAGCCGTAATATAAATCGGTTCAGATTTTCCCCACCATACATCTGAAAAAAGCTTCGATTCAATAATCAAATTTGAAAAAATAACATCGCTCACTGTTCCTTCATCTCTGTTTTGGATTCCGATACCACGATTACTGTTTACAATGTTGCAGTTGTTGATTAAAACATTACTGATCCGATCCATATTCTCCGAGCCAATTTTGATGGCGCAAGAACTTGAAGTCATCGTACAATTGCTAATCACAATGTTTTCGCAAGCGCCATACTCCTCAAACTCACGCCTGTTTTTAAGACAAATGCAGTCATCACCAGATTCTATATAACAATTGGTTATTCTTACATTTTTACTATGATCCAGGTCTATTCCATCGCTGTTTCTAATTTTTATACTATTCAGCAGGGTAATATTAGAAATTGAAACATCATTACAGCCAACCAGATGAACTGTCCAGTAGGCTGAGTTTTGAAAGGTAACGCCATCAATATTTAGCTTTTTACAATCGACAAGTGTTAATAGATGTGGCCTTGGATCTATGACATTAAAGGGCTTTAGCACATATGAATCACCCAGTTCTTCTCCCATAAATGAAATTCCGTTACCATCCAGAATTCCAGTTCCGGTAATACTAACCTGTTCCAGTTTTTCGCCACCAATCCAGATGGTTCCTTCACCTTTATTTTCCCTGAATGCACTTTTGGTGTATAGTTTCTCATCCGGACTGGCTAGAATTTTTGCGCCTCCTTCTACTCTTAATTCTACAAAAGACTTTAAATCAAACGGACCACTTAGAAACACATAACCTGCTGGCACCAACACTTGTCCACCTCCCGCAGCAGAACAGGCATCAATAGCCTTTTGAATGGCTTTAGCATCATTGGTTTTCCCATCTCCAGCGGCACCGAATTTTTTTATATTATAATTTTGTTGCGCAACAGCATGAACAGAAAATAGTAGCAAAAAAGCAATCAGGATCTTAAATTTCATTATATATAAATTTATATTTTATGGTTGGAATTGATTTTAAAATTAGATTTGCTTACCAAAATAATGTGTATAAGGCAGCCAAAATTCCACATATAATTACGGAAGCCACTGTAAATGCTGGTGTAACCTTAAACATACTGCGATCGATTTCAAGACCTTGTGGATTATTTTTGCTTTTGGGATCAGTTAAGGTGACCAAAATCATCAATATCATAATGATGACAAATACCCAAGACATGCGGTTTAAAAAAGGAATCGGTGCAATCCATCCGTTGGTTAATACTGGCAGGAATTTAAACAGCATTGATAGTGGAATGGTTAATAATGCAGCAGTGAGTGCAGCACGAGATGTTGTTTTTTTCCAGAAAAAACCCAGCAAGAAAATGGCAAAAATTCCCGGAGAAATAAAGCCTACATATTCTTGAATAAATTGGTAAACCTGATCAAAACTACGAAGTGCAGGTGCAACGACTATTGCAATTAAAGAAGCCACTACAACAGACCATCTCCCTACCGCAACTAATCTTCTTTCGGAAGCCTCAGGTTTAATATATTTTTTATAAATGTCTAAGGTGAAAATAGTAGCAATACTATTTGACTTTCCTGCAAGCGAAGCTACAATTGCAGCGGTTAATGCCGCAAAAGCTAAGCCTTTTATACCTACAGGCAATAAATTCATCAATACCGGGTAAGCATGATCAGGTTTTACTACACCGCTGGCATCAAGCATTTCTTGTTGAAAATAGCCACGTTGATAAAGTACAAATGCGGCAATCCCAGGTATCACAACAATAACAGGAATTAACAATTTTAAAAACGCGGCAAAAATTAATCCGCTCCTACCCGTTTTTAAATCGGCACCTAAAGCCCGTTGTACAATGTATTGATTACACCCCCAATAATTCAGGTTATTAATCCAGAGGCCACCAACCAGTACTGCAATTCCAGGTAATTCGTTATAAAACTTGTCACCTTTTGAAAAAATCATGTGGAAGTGATTTGAGGCTTCACTTTTTAATAAAGGAAGCGCACCTAACACGGTTTGAGTATCCAGTTTTTCAGAGACCAGTTTCAGCGCCATGTAACAGGTGATTAATCCACCAGCTACCAGAACAATTACCTGAATCACATCAGTGTAACCAATTACCTTCATACCACCCAAGGTGATGATGGCAGAAAAAATAGCTAGAAATATGATGCATGTGCTGAATGGGATTCCGGTTATGGTTTCGATGGCAATAGCACCCAAGAAAAAAATGGAGGTTAAATTTACAAACACATAAACCAAAAGCCAGAAAACAGCCATCAGCGTACTTACAGTATTATTGTATCGTTGCGACAGGAACTGGGGCATGGTATAAATCTTATTCTTTAGATAAATGGGAAGAAAAAATACTGCAACGATAATCAGTGTGGCTGCAGCCATCCATTCGTAACTTGCTATAGCTAGCCCCATTGCGAAGCCGGAACCAGACATCCCGATAAAATGTTCAGCAGATATATTGGATGCAATAATAGAGGCCCCAATTGCCCACCAGGTTAACGAGCCCTCAGCAAGAAAATAGTCTTTCGTATCTGTTTGCTTGTTTTTTTTACTTCGGTAAACCCAATAGCCATAAGCAGATACAACAATGAAGTATATAAAAAATACGGCACAATCAAGTGCTGAAAGGTGATTCATGTTAGGGATTTAAATATTTGGTTTTTTTAAAAATCAGAAAAAATTTAAAGCTTAATGGCTTAAAGCTTTTATTTAATTACGTAAACGTTTTCGGTATGGTAATTATTTAAATTAGTTCGAATAATACCTAACACCCTGTAGATTCCCTTTTGATCAGGGTTGATTTAAGAATGATGTCCTGATCATCTCCATGATCTTTTTTATTTAGAATTTTAAATAGGCATACAGCGGCTTCACGGCCAATTTCAAAGGCCGGTTGTGTTATCGTTGTTAATGATGGGTTGAGGAGATGCGCTGTAGCCTGGTTAGAAAAGCTTATGATTTTAATATCTTCCGGAATCTGGAACCGGAGTGCTTTGCAAGCGGTATAAGCTGGAATGACAAATTCCTCTATAGATGAAAAAAGTGCATCCGGTTGGTGCTGACTCAGTAAATCACTGATTTGTTTTAAATTTTGTTCTTCATCCTCCACATATTTTATGACCAGCTGATCATCTGCAATTAATCCGTTGTCACGCAAAGCATCCTCGAAACCTGAAAACCTCGCTTTGCCAGCAGGCAGGTTTTCTAAACCATATAAATAAGCTATTTTTTTACAGCCACACTCAATTAAATGAACGGTGGCATCATATGAAATTTCATAATCATCGGTGGCTACATTATAAGCATCCAAATCTTTATAAACCCGATCAAAAAAAACCAATGGTACTTTCTTAACCAGATTCTTATAATAATCTAAATTATATTCACTGCTTGACACTGAAGTTAAAATTCCATCTACCCGCCCATTAAGTAAACTATTGGTGAAAGACATTTCCATTTCAATATCTTCGTGCGTTTGATAAATCAATACATGGTGTCCATACTTTCTGGCAATTTCTTCAATACCTTTAATTGCCCTTGAAAAAAAATTGTTGGCCACAAAAGGAATAATTACGGCGATGGTTTTAGTCTTGTTGCTTCTTAAATTACTAGCTGCTGGATTTGGTGTATAATTGAGTTGTTTAGCCAAATCCCAAACCCTGTTCTTTGTCTTTAAACTAATCTCATAGCTATCATTAAGTGCCTTAGAAACAGTTGCAATAGAAATATTGAGTTCTTGTGCTAATCGTTTAATATTAACCTCTCCAGACATTCTTCGTTATTTATGTTTTGTTTGTTTGTTATGATTACGATAAAAAGAGTTTATTCTTAACTATTTTGAATATGAATTTTAATTAGTTAGAGTTACCTTTTTGAATCGCTTAGAATTATCTATTCCTGCTGCCTTATCAAATTCCAGTTACGAAAGTATAAAATAATTGTCATAATAACACCACAGTAGAAAGGCCAAACACATTACCATAACTAATTGACTAAAAGTCAATTAACAACATAATCTATCTAAATTAGTATGTTAACAAATATTTCAAGATCAAATTTTTATTGACATTTACGTAATCGTTTAAGTAAATAAAAACTGTAAATCATAAAATTTTAAGGTTTCAAAAACTCAACTTTATAAAACCAAAAAGATAATTTTTTAACCGAATTATTTCTAATCTTATGAGAAACGAAAATATAGTTTCAAAGGATGATCACAATCCTTTGAAAAATCTTGATCAATGGGAAGAGGATTTATTAGTCCGTTATCCTGATCCGACCAGCATTAATACAGATAAAAAAGAAGATCAGTTCAGAAACTACGAAGAAACTGAAAAAGATGGTGTGAAAGAATTTTACAGATTAAATCACACTTATCAGACTTATGATTTTGTACAGCAGAAAAAAGCCAATTATTTAAAGTTTGATAAAGAAGAAATGCCAATCTGGAGTGCGTTTGATTTCTTAAACAAACTTGTTGATGATTCTGATCCTGACACGGATTTAGATCAGATGCAACACCTATTACAAACTTCTGAAGCCATACGAAATGATGGCCACCCAGATTGGATGGTACTGGTTGGATTGATTCACGATATGGGCAAAGTGCTTTGCTTATATGGCGAGCCGCAATGGGCTGTTGTGGGTGATACCTTTCCGGTAGGATGTGCTTATTCAGATAAAATTGTATACTCAGAATTTTTTAGTGCAAACCCCGATTTCCACAATCCTGTTTACCAAACCAAACTTGGTGTATATACGCAAAACTGCGGACTTGATCACGTGGACATGTCATGGGGGCATGATGAATATGTTTACCACATGATGAAGCCCTATTTACCTGAATCTGGCTTATATATGCTGCGCTACCATTCATTTTATTCGCAACATCGCAAAAATGCATATGACCATTTAATGAGTGAAAAAGATCATGAAATGTTTAAATGGGTAAGATTATTTAATCCATATGATTTATACTCTAAAAATCCTAATCAAAAGAGTTGGGAGGAATTACAGCCTTACTACAAAGCATTGGTAGCGAAATACCTCCCTCCTACAATTAAATTTTAACTACAATAACTAAATCAAACAAATTATTTATGAACTTAATTTTACTCACTCATGGGAATTAACTTTACACACTTTAAGTATAGTTTTGTTCTTCTCGTCCTCTTACTTATAGGACAATCTTTCAATAACGTATACGCGCAAACAGAGCGTAAAATTTCTGGTAATTTATTAGATAACACCAACCAGCCCATCATTGGAGCTTCTGTTGCAGTAAAAGGAACTGCAAAAGTCACTTCTACCGGAGCTGGCGGTTCATTTAGTATTGCTGCTAAAACTGGTGATAAAATCCTTTTTAGTTTTTTAGGTTACCAAACAAAAGAACTTACGGTTGGTGCACCCTCAACCTATCAGGTAATGATTACTGAATCAACTGCTTCATTAACTGATGTGGTAGTAGTGGGTTATGGTAAAAGTTCAAGAAAAGCATTAACCAGTTCTATTTCTACAGTTAAAGGCGATGATTTAAACAAGGGTGCTATTAGTGATGTTGGCCAGATGTTGCAAGGTAAAGTACCCGGATTAAATGTTAGCCGTAGTGGTGATCCGAACCGCAATGCTGCCATTATTATGCGTGGTGCATCAACCCTTCGTGAAGGTGCGCAATCGCCATTATTTGTTATTGATGGCGTAGTTGGGGCAGATATTTCTATTCTTGCTCCGGATGATATTGCTTCAATCGATGTATTAAAAGATGCTGCCGCAGCCTCTATTTATGGTAACCGTGCAGCGAATGGCGTAATCATGGTTACAACTAAAAAAGGTGTTGCCGGACAAACTCAAATTGCCTATAATGGTTATTTTGGCGTTGAGAATGTTTCAAACCGATACGACATGATGAATGCAGATCAGTTACGTGCTTTTTTAGCAAAAAACAATTCTGCGCTAACGCCAGCGAATGATAAAGGCGCCAATACCAATTGGCAAGATGAAGTGCAAAGAAGCGACGCAATGTCTCAAAATCATAACATTTCATTAAGTGGCGGAACAGAAAAAACAACATACAACGCAAGTGTAAATTATTTTAATCAGCAAGGAATTATTAAAACCAGCGGTTTAGATAGATTTATTGGCCGTATTGGTGTAGAGCAAAAAGCATTGAACGATAAATTAAAAATTTCTTTTAGCTTAAGCAACTCTGTAAGTAATGCAGATCTTGTTCCCTATCGGAACACAGTCCTTTCGCAAATGCTTACTTATTTGCCAACAGCTCCGGTTAAAAATCCCGATGGAAGTTATTTTGACAATCTAGTTCAAACCAGCTATTATAATCCGGTATCGATGTTGGAAAATGCAAAGGAAAACTTAAAAAATAAAACCATTTTAGGAAACCTTAGCGCTAATTTGAAATTACCTTTTGGCTTTACTTATGACGTAAATATTTCTTATCAGAATAATCAAAACGTATACGGTGCATTTTACAACAGCATTTACACCTCAAGATATAACAACGTTAGAAATACACCAGACCCACCTGCAAACCCAACATTTGTATCATTGGTTGGCCAGAATGGTGTTGCCATTAGAAATGCTTACCAAAACACCAATAAAATTTTAGAAACCTATCTTACCTGGAATAAAAAATTCGGCGATCACGAAATTAATGCTGTAGTTGGTTATTCCTATCAGCAATCACTAAACAATGATGGTTTTCAGTCTACCTCAACAAACTTTCCGGTTAATAATGTGGGCTACAATAACCTTAGTTTAGGAAATCCATATGCAGTGAGCGATTTTAGAGTGGATTTTAATCCGGGTGTTACCTATCAGGAAATTTTGATGATTTCTGATTTCGCCAGGGTAAATTATAATTACAAAAATAAATTCTTAATTCAGGGATCGATCAGAAGAGATGGATCTAATGTATTTGGCAGAAACGAACAATGGGGTTATTTCCCATCAGTTGGTGCGGGCTGGAATATAGACCAGGAAAACTTCCTGAAAAATCAAAATGTGATTAGAACTTTAAAACTACGTGGAAGTTATGGTATTGCAGGAAACTCACTCGGTTTTGCACCGTTAACCACGAAGTTAATTTACGGTCAGGTTGGTCAGTTTTATTATAATGGCTCACCAAGAGAAAGTGCGTTGGGTGCGATACAAAATGAAAACCCGGATTTGCGTTGGGAAAAAACAGCAACTACGAATGTCGGCGTTGATTTTGGTTTGTTAAATGGTAGATTGAATGGATCAGTTGATTGGTATGATAAAAGAACAACAGACCTGATTATACCTTTTGATGTTGATCAGTCACTTTATCCATCAGGTTCGCTTACTGCAAATGTTGGAAAGCTAAGTAACAGAGGTCTTGAGTTTGTATTAAATGGTAGCCCTGTGATTACTGAAAACTTTAGCTGGACAACAGGCATCAACCTCGCTCATAATGTAAACAAAGTCATTACACTTTCAGACAGTCAGTTTAACATTGATAACAGGTTGACTATAACACCAGATGGTGCCGGACAGAGTGGTGCATCATTACAAATTTTAGCACCAGGCCAGGCAATAGGTACTTTTTTTACATTTAAATATGCAGGTAAAGATGCAAATGGTGTATCTCAATATTATGATGCCGCAGGTAATATTAAAACCCAGGGATTGTTAAACAGAACAGATTACTACATTCTTGGAAATGCACAGCCTAAGGCTTTAATTGGATGGTCAAACAACATTAGATACAAGAACTTTGACCTAAGTATTTTTATGAGAGCTGTATTAGGGAGCAAAATTATGAACGTAACCCGTGCTGATTTGTTCCGCCCGAATACGGCCCAGTTTACCAATATTCCTGTAGAAGTTGAAAATGAATCTCCGAATGACTTTAATTCTTATAAATATTCAAGCAGATTTATAGAAAATGGGAGTTACCTGCGCCTAGATAATGCTACGCTGGGTTACACTTTTAAGAAGGGAATTATTCCTGGGGTAAATTCGTTACGCTTATACACAACAGCAAACAATTTATTTGTAATTACAGGTTACAAAGGGATCGATCCGGAAATTAACCAGGGTGGTACTGCTCCAGGTGTTGATACCAATAACTTTTACCCTAAAACCAGAACATTTTTATTCGGTTTAAACGTATCATTTAATTAAAAACTAACAAGATGAAAAATCTTATTCAATATATTGCAGGAGCAGCACTAACATTAAGTGTATTAACATCTTGCCATAAGCTGGATTTAAAAGTGGAAACACAATTAACACCAGAAACATTTCCTCAAACCGCACAACATTTCGTTCAGTTAACTGGCCAGGTGTATGTACAATTACGCCAGGGATGGAGCACCGATTACTTTTTTATGCAAACTTTGAGTACAGATGAAGCCATCATGCCAGCCAGAGGAGGTAACTGGTATGATGGTGGTACCTACGAAGCACATCACAAGCACACCTGGAATAAAGATAACGGACATGTGAATAGTGGATGGTCATGGCTTTCGGGCGTAATTAGTAAAGCAAATCAAAGTTTATTTTTACTGAAAAATGCGCCTGATTCTCCGGCAAAAACTACAGCTATAGCAGAACTACGGGCAACCAGAGCCCTGGCATTTTATATGATGATGGATCTTTGGGGAAACATTCCTGTTGTAACTACATTCGGAGAAACTACCTCACCAGAAACAAAATCAAGAACAGAGGTATTTAATTTTATTGAAACCGAACTTAAAGAGATATTGCCAGACCTGAGCATCACCACCGGAACCGCTATCTATGGCAGACCAAATAAATACACTGCCTACGCCATACTGGCAAAAATGTACCTTAATTCGGAAGTTTATACTGGTACTGCACGTTACAATGAAGCCGTTGCCATGTGCGATGCCATTACCACAGCAACAGGCACACCTTATAGCTTAGAATCCGATTTCAAAAAAATGTTTTTTATTGATAATGGTCCTCAGATAAAGGAATTTATATTTGCCATTCCATATGATCCGGGATATAGTAACGGATTTATGATTTATTCGAGATACTCGCTACCTAGATCTTTACAGCAAAAATATAGTTTGAAACATACGCCGAGTGCGCCGATGAGCACCTTGCCAGAATTTTATGCAAATTTTAATGATCCTAATGATAAAAGAAATGCGCAATGGATTAAAGGATTACAGACTTTGAATGATGGCAGACCGGTAACAGTTGCAACAACCAAAAAAGGATATGATCAGTTTTATACAGGAGCTGATGCTTCGAATGCAATTACTTACCAGGTAGATATTACACCTAAAGTAACACTTAGAGATGCATCAAGACCTTTTGATGCTGGAAATGATGAAATTGCCTGGAATATGGGGTATCGCAATAACAAATTTTATTGTGACAGCACATCATCAAACAGAAATCAGAATAATGATGTACCGATATTTCGATTATCAGATATTTTGTTAATGAAGGCTGAAGCGATACTTCGAGGGGCAACGCCTACTCAAGGCCAAACAGCTTTATCATTGGTTAACCAACTTAGAGCGGTTCGTACCACCTCACCAGCCTGGACATCAGTAACGCTGGAAGATTTGTACAAAGAACGCTGCCGAGAAATGTCATGGGAGTGCTGGCACCGGAACGATATGATTCGCTTTGGAAAATATGAAGACAAATGGGGCTTTAAAACCGATGCACAAACCTTTCATCGTTTGATGCCTATTCCAGCATCAGCTATGATTTTAAATCCTAAACTAAAACAAAACCCTGGTTACAACTAAAATTTAATTCTTGATAAAAAGAACTTTCTCTGAAAACTATTTAGAGAAAGTTCTTCTTCATTACAGCTTATCTCAGAAAAATTACCCAAATTCATCTCTATGATTAAACGATTACTTTTATTTTTTCCACTACTTACTTCTGTTCTGGCACAAGCACAAGTTTTAACAAAATCTCCGGCAGAAACCAGTATCACAACCAAATCACTTACCAAAGAACCCGCCGCCTTAAATTTTATTGCCATGGGCGATTGGGGTCGTAATGGTGCAGATCATCAAAAACAGGTTGCTAAACAGATGGGCATTACCGCTAGTGATGTTAAAGCACAGTTTATCATCTCCACAGGTGATAATTTCTATCCCAGTGGTGTGATTAGTCCGCAGGATCCATCTTTTAAATATTCATTTGAGGATATTTATACTGATTTTTCCCTGCAATGGGATTGGTATGTAATTTTAGGTAATCACGATTATAAATCCAATCCGGATGCACAGGTAGCCTATTCAAAAATCAGCCGGAGGTGGAAAATGCCTGCCCGTTACTTTTCCAAAAAGTTTCCTATTAATGGCGACCTCAACAGTCAGGTTTTAATCGCATTTATAGATACCAATCCACTTATTCCTGAATTTTATAAAAATGCTGAATATGGCCCTAATGTAAAAGGTCAGGATACCACTGCACAAAAACGCTGGCTTGCTAAAACCCTGGAAGATAAAGATCCTTCTATTAAATGGAAAATAGTGGTTGGCCATCACCCCATGTATACCGGTGGCAGCAGGACAGATGGATATGATACTAAAGCAATCAGAAGTTCGCTTAAACCGATGTTGGATCGTTATGGCGTAGATGTTTATCTTACCGGTCACGAACATAGCTTACAATACCTCAAACCAGAAGGCAAAACACATCACTTTATTTCTGGTGCAGCATCTGAGAAAACTCCGGTAAAACTAATTCCCGATGCACAAATGGTGGCTTCAGAATACGGCTTCATGTTATTTTCGGTTACCAATAACCAATTACGGGTACAAGTGCTTAACGATGAGGGCTATATCATTTACAATACCCTCATCAAAAAATAATAAATGAACACCTTACCAATCACCACGGCAAAATTGCCCGACCAAAAAAGCAAGCGATTGATTTCTTTGGATGCATTAAGGGGTTTTGACATGTTCTGGATTGTAAGCGGCGAAGGCATTTTTCATGGATTGGCAAATGGTGTGAAAGAAAAATACACATTGGTGCAAAACCCTATTAACTGGACTATCGCCACAAATGATAACCTCTCGACTTTTGAACGGATTTTAATAGGTATCAGCAACCAATTACACCATTCCCCTTGGAACGGCTTCACTTTTTACGACCTGATTTTTCCACTATTTATTTTTATATCGGGGGTATCCATGCCCTATTCATATCAAAAATATTTCGACCAAAAAAATACAGGAAATCATTCTTCAAAGCCCATCTATAAAGCTTTAATTAAACGAACACTCATTTTAATTTTGCTCGGCGTTATTGTAAATGGCCTTTTTAAATGGAATGGATATGAAAATACAAGGTTTGCCAGTGTGCTCGCCAGAATTGGACTATCTACATTTTTTGCCGCATTAATTTATTTAAATTTTTCACTGCCAAAGCAAATCATCTGGTTCTTTGCCATTCTCATTTGTTATTACCTGCTGATGGTTTATATACCTGTACCTCATTTTGGTCGTGGAGTGTTAACACCCGAAGGCAATCTTTCCGCTTATATAGATAGGTTATTATTGCCAGGCAAACTGCATCGGGTGATATATGATCCTGAGGGATTGCTCAGTACCATTCCTGCAATATGTTCTGCAATGATGGGTATCTTTGTAGGTACTTTTATCAAATCTACCTCTCCCCTTTTAAACACTTCAAAAAAGCTTGCAGGTTTATTTATTATCGGCATTTTATGCTTAATTATCGGATTAGTTTGGGGATTATTCTTTCCTATTAACAAAACCATGTGGACCAGCTCATTCGTTCTTTTTGCAGGGGGCTGGAGCATTCTACTTTTCACCATTTTCTATTACATCATTGATTTAAAGTCGCTAAAAAAATGGAGTATGCCTTTTGTATGGATAGGTACCAATTCTATACTCATTTATATTTTTGCGCATGGTTTGTTCAATTTTGAATCTACATCACAATTTCTTTTCGGAGGACTCATTAACCAAATACCAATAGCCTGGCAACAAGTGGGCTTATGGACAGGTGTTTTACTCATACAATTATTACTTTTAAAATTTCTTTACGATAAAAAGTGGTTCCTAAAAATCTAGCATGAAATTAAAAATCATATTCGCTGCCGTACTTTTCATCCTGACTTCCAACCAGGGTTGGTCACAAGATTATCTTGCATCTTCAAATAATCTAATTCAAAGGGTATTACCCAAATTGCATGAATCCTTTATTACCGAAGGTATTGCCGCTAAAAACGGAATGGATGTTTTCGAGATAGAAAGTAAAAATAAGAAAGTTATTTTAAGGGGAAGCAGTGGTGTAGCCCTGGCTTCTGCCTTTTATTACTACCTCACCGAATATGCACACTGCCAGATTACCTGGAATGGCACCAATATGAATATGCCAAAAACGCTTCCAATGGTTGCAAAAAAAGTAAGAAAAGAAACGCCTTACGAATATCGATATTACTTAAATTACTGCACTTTTAATTACAGTATGAGCTGGTGGGATTGGGAAAGATGGGAAAAAGAAATCGACTGGATGGCTTTACACGGCATCAATATGCCATTGGCCATTACTGGCGAGGAATATACCTGGTATTTACTTTATAAGGAAATGGGATTTTCTGATGAAGAGCTTAAAGGCTTTTTCACGGGGCCTGCTTATTTTTCGTGGTTTTGGATGGGTAATATAGATGGCTGGGGCGGTCCGCTTCCGGTAACCTGGATGAAAAGCCACTTCGAATTACAAAAGAAAATTTTAGAAAGAGAACGTTCATTGGGAATGAAACCTGTATTGCCTGCCTTTACTGGGCACGTACCTGCGGCTTTTAAAAATAAATTTCCTAATGCGAAATTAAAAGCAACCAACTGGACCAATGGATTTGCAGACACATACATTCTGGATTCAGAAGACCCGATGTTTGCAATGATTGGAAAAAAATTCCTGCAAAAACAAACAGAAATGTTAGGTACCGATCACCTGTATTCGGCCGATACTTTCAATGAAAATGAACCACCTTCTGCCGAACCTGAATTTTTGAGTAAGCTAAGTGCCAGAATATATGATGGCATGTCTGCCGCTGATCCAAAAGCCATTTGGGTAATGCAGGGATGGCTTTTTTATAGCGACAGGAAATTCTGGAAAGAAGCACAAACAGAAGCACTGTTAAAAGCAGTTCCAAATGACAAAATGATTTTACTCGATCTGGCGACAGAAATTGAGCCGGTTTGGAAACGGACTGCAGGATTTTATGGTAAGCCCTGGATCTGGAATATGCTTCATAATTTTGGTGGAAACACCAACTTGTTTGGCAGAATGGATGTAGTGGCCACTGCTCCTGCCCAGGCCCTAAATGATCCAAAGAGCGGAAAGATGAAGGGAATTGGCCTAACCATGGAAGGCATTGAACAAAATCCAGTTCTCTATGAGCTGATGATGGAAAATACCTGGCGAACCACTCCAATTGACCTGAATACCTGGTTACCAAAATTTGTATTCAACCGATATGGAAATAAAAATACCAATGCCTTAAAAGCCTGGGAAATTTTAAGAAAAACGGTATATACCGTTCCTGAAAATAAATACATCAGGGATGGTGCAGAATCCATCATACAGGCCAGACCAACTTTTGATTCCCTAACCCGTTGGGCCAAGACAACACTTAATTATGAGGAGCATGATTTGCTACCCGCTTGGGATGAATTTGTAAAAGCAGCACCAAACTGCAAACAAAGTGATGGTTTTCAATACGATATCGTTGACATAACTCGTCAGGTGATGGCCAATTATGCGCTTTCTGTTCAAAGAAAAGTAGTTGGTGCCTACCAAAAGAAAGATTCAAAAAAATTTAAGACAGAAAGTCAAAACTTTATTCAGCTCATTACCGATATGGATAAATTACTCGCAACAAGAAAGGATTTCCTTCTTGGGCCATGGGTAAGTGAAGCGAGAAAGTGGGGTACAAATCCAGAAGAAAAAGCCCTTTACGAAATGAATGCTAAGGATTTGATTACCCTTTGGGGTGATGCTAAAAACCCGCTTAATGAATATGCCTGCAGGCAGTGGAGCGGTTTATTGAATGATTTCTACAAACCTAGATGGGAACTTTTCTTTAGTCGTGCAGCAAAATCATTAAATGAAAGAAATACTTTAGACCTCAAGAAATTTAATGACGAGGTGAGTGAGTGGGAATGGAAATGGGTAAATCAAAGAAAGAATTATCCTGTTCAACCTATCGGAAATCCGGTAAATACTTCAATTGAAATGTACCAGAAATACCGTAAGTTAATGGCTATTGCGCATTAATAATTTCATCGTCTTTCCGTAAATTACCTTAATAAATTAGCTACATAAACCAAATACAGTATCAAAACCATGATAGAAAAGCATAATATGAATAACAACAAATACTGTATCATCCTTTTAGTAGTCATTTCACAGGTTCTCTTACTTAGCTATTTTTCATATGGACAGCAGCAATCCCTTGTAAAATATATACAACCATTTTCAGGTACTTCAGCCAGTACCACATTGGCCAGCCAGCATATTGAAGATAAAACCGAAAGGTTAGCGAATACCATACCCGCAGTTGCTCCACCATTTGCTATGACACAGTGGACTCCACAAACACAGCTAAGTGAAACCAAATGCCTCGCACCCTACTATTATAACAATAAGAAAATTTACGGGTTTAGAGCAACACACTGGATTAGTGGCTCCTGTACCCAAGATTACGGAAGTTTTACCATCATGCCCATTTCTGGTCAGTTAAAAACCAGATGGAATGAAGTGACGGATGATTATAACCATGAGAATGAAGTTGCTAGCCCGGATTATTACAGCATTACTTTACCCCAACATCAATTAAAAACCGAAATTACGGCCACGCTTCGAAGTGGAATGATAAGGATCACTGCACTGAAAAGTGACAGTGTATATATTTTAATCAGCCCAAATAGTGATCAAAATAAGGGTTTCATTAAAGTTGATCAGAAAAAAGGTGAAATCTCCGGTTATAATCCTGTTCATCGAATTTATCAGGGATGGGGCCAACCGGCTGGTTTTAGCGGCTACTTCTTTATCCAAATCAAAAAGGCATTTACAATTAGTGGCACTTATACTGAAGGAACCCGTACAAATCAACCATCCATTAGCAATAAAAAAGATATTGGCGTATTTGCCGGATTCAAACTGCAAAAGGGAGAAGAAATTATTATTTCCTCAGGAACGTCATTCACGAGTATCGCAGCGGCAAAGGCAAATCTGGAAAAAGAAATCAATTCCAATAACTTTGATGCTGTAAGGATAAAGACCAAAACTGACTGGGAAACGTCTTTGGCGCAAATTAAAATCAATGATGGTAATGAGAAAAAGAAGAAAATATTTTATACCGCATTATATCATGCTCAGCAACACCCAAGACTTTTTAATGATGTTGATGGCTCCTATCCCCGCTTTGCGGGCAACTATCAAAACGAAAAGATAAATAGTGGCAATTATTACGATGATTTTTCTATGTGGGATATTTACCGGGCGCAATTGCCACTCGTTGAATTATTGCAACCTCAAATGGCCAATTCTTTTGTTAATTCATTAATTCTTAAGGGAAGCCAAGGCGGATGGCTACCCATTTTCCCTTGCTGGAATAGCTACACTGCAGCTATGATTGGCGACCATAGTACTGCCTTTATTGCCTCTGCCTATCAAAAAGGCATCAGGGATTATGATATTAAGGAAGCATATCGTTTAATGAGACAAAATGCTTTTCAAATGCCAGATTCTGCAGATTATTTAAATGGTAAAGGAAGACGAGGAATTAACAGTTATTTAAAATATGGTTATATTCCAATGGAAGACAGTATTCCAAATGCCTTCCACAAAAAAGAACAGGTAAGCAGGACATTAGAATATGCTTATGATGATTATGCGCTTTCAACAATAGCAAAAGATTTAGGCAAGCAGAATGACTATAAAATACTGTATAAAAGATCGTTAAGCTATAAAAACATCTTCGACAAGGAAGTTGGTATGGTAAGGGGCAAATACAGCAATGGCAATTGGTATAAACCTTATCTCCCCGATCACCGTGAGCCTTATATTACGGAAGGAACGCCGAGACAATATACCTTTTATGTGCCTCATGATATGCCAGGATTAATCTCACTGATGGGTGGCAAAAAGAATTTGGAAAACGAACTTGATTCCATTTTTCTGAAGAAAGAATATTGGCATGGAAATGAACCTGGACATCAGATTCCATTTTTATATAACTATACTTCTAATCCATGGAAAACGCAGAAACAAGTAACTAAGATTTTAGATGAAGAATACGATGAAGGTGCTGGCGGTTTAAGCGGAAATGATGATGCAGGACAAATGTCAGCCTGGTATGTTTTTGCATCATTGGGATTTTACCCAGTAGATCCGGTTTCTGGTATTTATCAAATCACCAGTCCTTCTTTTAATCAAACAACCATTTCTTTCGATACAGGTAAAAAATTAAACATTAAAACGATAAGATCAACCAAAAATGCCATTTACATTTCGAAAATTATCTTAAATGGAAAAATACTGCTCAAAAATGAGATCACGCATCAACAATTAGTAAGTGGGGGTCACCTGACTTTTTATCTCCAGGAAAAGCCACCATTGTCTAAATAACGGATTAACGTCATTTCCGTAATAAGTTGAATTACTTATTTTTTGGGTTGTCTAATTGATTTTTTGTACTCCATAAATATTTTGATCAGATGCGATTATATTTCCAAAATCATTACTTTTGCAAAAAATACCCGAAATGAGTATAGGATTATCAGAACAAGAAATATTAAGACGTGAATCACTTAAACAATTACGTCAGTTAGGTATAGAGCCTTATCCGGCAGAGGCTTATGACGTTAATGTAACTGCTGCAGATATTTTAGCAAATTACGAAAAAGATAAAACTGCTTACAAAACGGTGAGTTTAGCAGGTCGGATTATGGGCCGCAATATCATGGGTGCCGCATCATTTGCTGAACTACAGGATTCATCGGGCCGTATCCAGGTTTATTTAAAAAGAGATGAACTTTGTCCTGATGAGGATAAAACCTTATACAATACGGTATTTAAAAAATTATTGGATATTGGAGATTTTATTGGTGTAAAAGGTTATGTATTTACAACACAAACCGGAGAAATTTCTATCCATGTTACTGAATTTAAGGTTTTAGCTAAATCTTTACGTCCATTACCCATTGTAAAACGTGATGATGCCGGAAATGTATATGATGGTTTTACTAATCCTGAATTGCGTTACCGCATGCGTTATGTAGATTTAACGGTAAATCCAGATTACAAACAGATTTTCATCAAACGCAGCAAGGTGATTAATTCAATGCGTAATTATTTCGATAACCAAGGTTGGATGGAAGTGGAAACACCAATTTTACAGCCCATTCATGGTGGCGCAGCTGCACGTCCTTTTGCCACTCACCACAATACTTTGGATATGCCACTTTATTTGCGCATTGCAAATGAATTGTATTTAAAAAGATTAATTGTAGCAGGTTTTGATGGTGTTTATGAGTTCGGAAAAATGTTCCGTAATGAAGGAATGGACCGCACACATAATCCAGAGTACACCTCTATGGAAATTTATGTAGCCTATAAAGATTATATCTGGATGATGGCTATGGTGGAAGAATGTTTAGAAAAAGTAGCTATAGCCACCAACGGATCTGCTGTAGTTAAGGTAGGTGAAAACGACATCAACTTTGAAGGACCATACGAGAAGCTTACCATGTATGAATCCATTCAGAAATATACAGGCATAGATGTTTCTGCCATGACAGAAAATGAATTGATTCAAACCTGCAAGGATTTAGATATTGAAACTGATTCTTCTATGGGTCGTGGTAAATTGGTAGATGAAATTTTCAGTGCCAAAGTAGAAGCAAATTTAATTCAGCCTACTTTCATTACTGATTATCCTATTGAGATGACACCACTGGCGAAAAAACACCGTTCAGCTGAAGGCTTGGTAGAACGTTTTGAAATCTTCGTAAATGGCAAAGAAATTGGAAATGCCTATTCCGAGTTAAATGATCCTATTGATCAAAGAGAACGTTTTGAAGATCAGTTAACCCTCGCTGATCGTGGTGATGCTGAAGCCATGGCAATGGATGATGATTTTGTTCGTGCATTGGAATATGGTATGCCTCCTACTTCAGGTTTAGGTTTTGGTATCGATCGTATTGTAATGTTAATGACCAACCAGAGCACCATCCAGGAAGTATTGTTCTTCCCGCAAATGCGTCCGGAGAAAAAGAAAATCGAGATGACTGCTGAGGAAACAGAACTTTATTCACTTATAAATGAAGATGAGCAACATCTTTTAACTGATATTAAAAGTAAATTAACTGATTGGAGCAACAAGAAGTGGGATACCACATTGAAAGCATTAACTTCCAAAGGGATTTTAAAAGTTGCTAAAACTGATGATGGCTTGTTCCTTTCGCATAAGTAAATACACGCTAAGGAGTAACTGATCTTAACAAAAACATAACATAAAATTAAAAGGCTTGCTAACAACTGTTTAGCAGGCCTTTTCTATATTTACAGCAATTGATAATTAAATCATTGCCATATGAATACTTCAAGTTTAGAAATTAATGAAAGAGAATATTGCATCAAACTGAGTAAAGATGCATTTGATTTAACTTTGGTTCGCCAATTGATTAAAAGAATCCAGGCCGAAGCATTGTTTTTTTCCAGATCACAAAATGAAGATGATGATATCTTGAGCAAAAGATCTCAAAGAGAAGAGCTGGAAGGTTACGATAATTTAGATGACAAATAGGTTAAAGGTTTCTAGGTTATAAGTTTCGGATCAAAGTCGCAAAAGATGCGCTGAACCTAAACATACAACTTTTAACCTTTAACCTTTAATAATTTTAATCGATATCTAAAGATCCTTCTACCGAATCATCCATTGTTTTTCCGGTAACCACTGAAGCTGCCATTTTTAAGAATGCAACCGCAGTTCCGTTTTTAGTATCCCAGTAATATCCTTCAGAAGGAATAACTTTAATCAAGGTGATATTTGGATCATCTTTTCCACCTTGAAACCAGGTTTTAAGTAATGGAGTCCAAAGTTCATCTATTTTAGCCTGATCTCTGCTAATTTCCGAGATTCCATAAATATTAACGAAACCAGAATGTGCACCAGCCTGAAATAAAAGGTGCGTAAACGGATCTGATGAAATTTCATCATTTTTATGACTATCCTTTAAGCTCATGAACCAAAGGTTTCCTTCATCATCAACCTGCTGAATAGCCATAGGTCTTACTGATAATGGAACCCCTGTTTTAATGCTGGTACAAAAGAAGCAACTTTCTGCTTTCTCTGCCAAACCACGTAGCTTTTCAATGGCTTCCTGGCCACCTAAATCCTGAATGTTTCCTTCTTCCTGAGTATTATTTGTACTTCCTTCTTGTGATGTTGCCATAGGTATAAGATTTTCTATAAACTACAATAAAAAACAAGCTTTGGTTTTAACTATTTCAGAAATGATCTAGATCCAGGATCCTTTACATTCCTCGCTCGTCCTCCTGAACTTGATTCAGGATCTTTTCTTCGAAGGGACGTGTATAATCCTTTTAAAAAACACATAATTGCAGCAACCCTGGGATTTAGTACAATGAGTGAATGAACTTCCAAATTCCATAGATTAGAGATGCTTCATACTTCAGCATGACAGCGAATGGTTAAAATTTACTCATCCAATACCCCTCGCTCGTCTTCCTGAACTTGATTCAGGATCTTTTCTCAGAAGAGACATGTATAATAATTTAAAAAAATACGTGATTGAAGCAACCTGGGAGTCGATGTTATTTGACAAATGATTGTTTGGCTTTCATAGTTTGCAGATGATTCGTAACTCAATATGAAAGTGAGAGTTTATAGAAATTGATATACATATAACTAAGCCTAATCACGGCTTCTTCGTTCTGCTATTAGACCGGCATGGTCAATTTTTCGGGATAGCAATGACCAAGCCCATCCGCTGACTTAAACAGAAAAATTGCGAGCCGGCAACTTTGCTTCTTTGGTTGCCCAAAGAAGAAAGCCCGTCCGGCTAGGATAAGATAAATCATTAAAAAAAACATAATTGCAGCAACCCGGGGATTTAGTGTAGTGAGTGAATGAACTTCCAAATTCCATAGGTTAGAGATGCTTCATACTTCAGCATAACAGCGAATGGTTAATTTACTCATCCAAAATCCCTCGCTCGTCTTCCTGAACTTGATTCAGGATCTTTTCTCAGAAGAGACATGTATAATCATTTAAAAAAATACGTGATTGAAGCAACCTGGGAGTCGATGTTATTTGACAAATGATTGTTTGGCTTTCATAGTTTGCAGATGATTCGTAACTCAACATGAAAGTTAGATTTTATAAAAATTGATGTATCATCTAACTAAGCCTAATCACGGCTTCTTCGTTCTGCTATTAGACCGGCATGGTCAATTTTTCGGGATAGCAATGACCAAGCCCATCCACTGACTTAAACAGAAAAATTGCGAGCCGGCAACTTTACTTCTTTGGTTGCCCAAAGAAGAGAGCCCGTCCGGCTAGGACAAGATAAATCATTAAAAAAAACATAATTGCAGCAACCCGGGGATTTAGTGCAATGAGTGAATGAACTTCCAAATTCCATAGGTTAGAGATGCTTCATACTTCAGCATGACAAAGACCCCTCGCTCGTCTTCCTGAACTTGATTCAGGATCTTTTCTTCGAAGTAATGGCAGATAGTTTGGACTAGATAAAATCCTTTTGAAAAAACACATAATTGCAGCAACCCTGGGATTTAGTACAATGAGTGAATGAACTGCCAAATTCCATAGGTTAGAGATGCTTCATACTTCAGCATGACAGCGAATGGTTAAAATTTACTCATCCAATACCCCTCGCTCGTCTTCCTGAACTTGATTCAGGATCTTTTCTCAGAAGAGACATGTATAATAATTTAAAA
>Ga0247813_10000226_pt1 | contig 64426 bp, 58 predicted proteins | sample UWRJL169409C1_FD_180719 | JGI IMG/M metagenome (GOLD analysis project Ga0247813, IMG submission 180719) | Plant litter microbial communities from Arlington Agricultural Research Station in Wisconsin, United States - UWRJ-L169-409C-1 | ecosystem: Environmental > Terrestrial > Plant litter >... | reverse complement strand
TCCAAAAATACTCATGTAAATGTTTGCGATCCACACCAGCGCAAAACCTCCGATGAGGTAACCACGCCAATCTTCAAACAACAAATGATATCCTGTAATAAAAAGAAAAGCAAGGGTTACATAATGGCTGAAACAATATTCGCAGGTAAATACATAAAAGAATTTTCGTTGCAGCATATTTTTGCAATCCTTCGATCTCGTAATACAAAATTCACGCGGCTCACGAAATATTTCTTCGTGTGTAACCGTCCAGGCAATGCATGCAATGGGTAATGCCAGTAAAAAAAGATTTGCTACCTGATCCGTCATATTCATCATCCATCTATTTTTTGGGTGGTGCCGGAGAGACCGGCAAAGTTTTACGTGAATAGCTTATATTTATCATCCATTTAAACCGTTTTGTATGCCAAGGATATTCAAAATTTCCGGCAGCCGCATGTTGTTCCTGCTTGCTGCCAGTGTCGCTATTTTCTCCTGCAATAATAGCAATAACAACAAAGAAGCCAAACTTACGGATACCGCTGATGGTTCTGCCGCCATTTCGTATGATACCAGCTTTGCGGTAGAAGCCGAGTCATTTGCAGACCTGCAGATATTACGTTACCAGGTGCCGGGCTTCAATCAGCTTACGCTTCAGCAAAAGCAATTGGCTTATTACCTGTACGAAGCCGCGTTGAGTGGCCGCGATATCATTTACGATCAAAAAAGCCGCTATGGGCTTTTGCTGCGCCGCACATTGGAAACAATTTACGGAAGTTATAAAGGAGATAAAAATAATCCTGATTGGAAAAAGTTTGAAGAATATTGCGGCCGCGTTTGGTTCAGCAATGGCAACCATCATCATTATGGCAATGAAAAATTCGTTCCGGAAGTGAGCGCTGCATATTTTTACCAGCTACTCTCATCCAGCGACACTGCTGCTTTACCCAGGGATACTTCAGAAAATCTGAGTGCTTTTTTTACCCGGATACAACCATTGGTGTTCGATCCGAAATTTGAACCAAAACTGGTGAACCTTGCGGCCAATATCGATAACGTAGCAGCGTCTTCGGTAAATTTTTACGAAGGGGTTACACAAAAAGAAGTGGAAGCATTTTATTCAAAATTTGATTCAAAAGGAAATGCACCACTTTGGGGGCTCAATAGTAAAGTGGTGAAAGAAAATGGCGTGTTGGTAGAAAAGATCTGGAAAGTAGGCGGGATGTACAGTTTCGCAATTGAGCGAATGGTGGGATGGCTACAGAAAGCGGTTGAAGTTGCGGAAAATGCTGAACAGAAACGTGCATTGAACCTGTTGATAAAATATTACCAGACCGGCGACCTGAAAACTTTTGACGAATACAGCATTGCCTGGGTGAAGGATGTAAACAGCCATCTTGATGTAGTGAATGGCTTCATTGAAGTATACATGGATCCTATCGGCAAAAAAGGAAGTTTTGAAAGTGTGGTGTCTGTGAAAGATATGGAAGCGACCAAACGTATCGATGCGATCGCCAAACAGGCGCAGTGGTTTGAAGATAACTCCCCCTTGATACCTGAGCATAAAAAGAAAAATGTGAAAGGCATTATTGCCAAAGCGATCACGGTTGTGGTGGAATGTGGCGATGCGGCACCAAATACGCCTATTGGAATCAACCTTCCAAATTCCGATTGGATCAGGAAAGATTCAGGGTCAAAATCGGTTTCTTTAAGCAATATCATTTACTCTTACAACGTAGCGTCTTCCAAAGGCGGTGTGCTGAACGAATTTGCATTGAATGATACGGTGATCGCGAGGGCGAGAAAATACGGCAGTCTTGCTGCTGATCTTCACACCGATATGCACGAGTGCATCGGCCATGCAAGCGGACAATTAAATCCGGGTGTGGAAACGCCTGAGAAAACATTGAAAAATTATGCCAGCTGCCTCGAAGAAGGCCGTGCCGACCTGGTGGCATTATATTATATCATGGATCAAAAGCTGGTTGATATTGGTGTTGCACCTTCAACGGAAGTAGGCAAAGCGGAATATGATAACTACATGATGAATGGCCTGATGACGCAGCTTACAAGGCTCAAACTTGGTGATAATGTGGAAGAAGCGCATATGCGTAACCGTCAGTTGATAGCCAAATGGGCATTTGAAAAAGGCAAACCCAATAATGTGGTGGAAATGGTAAAAAGAAATGGCAAAACCTATGTGCAGATCAATGATTATGTGCAACTCCGCACATTGTTTGGCCAGTTGCTGAGAGAAATACAACGCATCAAATCAGAGGGGGATTTTAATGCAGGCAAAAACCTGGTGGAAACTTATGGCGTAAAAGTAGACCCGGTTTTGCATAAAGAAGTGTTGGATAGATATGCGAAATTGAATGTAAAACCTTATCGTGGATTTATCCAGCCAAAACTGGTACCGGTAATGGATGGCGATAAAATTTCGGATGTGAAGATCGAATACCCTACCAGTTTCTTTGCACAGATGATGGAGTATGGGAAGAATTATTCGTTCCTGCCATTGAAGAATTAATTAAACCACGAAGGCTCAAAAAGACACTAAGTTTCACGAAGAATAATATTTTTACTTTATGAAAATCAGTGTCTTTGAGCCTTTGTGGTTATTATCAGAAGATGAATAATGCGGCGGTGACACTCCCCTTTCCCGCCAAAATCACCCAGGCCTTCGGCGTTACACCATCACTGACTGGTAAAAAAAATACCGCCGTGATAGCATCACAGACGGTACTCATAGTAAACCAAAGCAAAAACTTTATTGCTCAACTCCAGGGATCAAGTACCACTTTTACGCAATTGTCTTCTTTCTTTTTGAAGATGGAATAGGCATGGCTTATCTCCGTCAGCGGAAGCCTGTGGGTGATCACATCATCGAGTTTGACTTTTCCTTCCACAACGTATTTCAATAATTCATCGATGTATTTTTGTGCCGGCGCCTGTCCGCCGCGAAGCGTGATGCCTTTGTCAAAAAATTGCCCAACGGGAAAATTATCATAATGCATCGGGTATACCCCCAGCACTGAAACAATCCCGGCACGCCTTACAGCGCTCATGCAGGCTTCCAGTACTTTGGGCGAACCCTTCTCCATATTGATGACAGCTTTTGCCTTGTCGAGGAACGTACGGTCAGGTTCAAACCCTACGGCATCTACACAAAGGTCGGCGCCGCGGCCATCCGTCATCGAACGGATCTGCTCGATCACATTTTTCCCGTCATCTTCCCATAAGATGGTTTCGCATCCGGAAGCCTGCCTCGCTTTTTCAAGCCGGTAAGGCAAGGTATCCACCACTACCACACGGCCTGCACCTTTGAGCCAGGCACTTTTTGCGGCCATGATACCTACCGGCCCGGAGCCAAAGATGGCAACGGTTTCTCCGCCGGTAAGGTTCCCCCAATCTATGCCGGTGTAACCCGTAGGAAATATATCGGTGAGGAACAGTACCTGTTCATCCGTTAAGGTATCGGGCACTATCCGCGGGCCATAGTTAGCGTAGGGTACCCTTACATATTGCGCTTGTCCGCCATCGATGCCGCCATACAGATCTGTGTACCCGAAGAGCGCCCCGCCTTTCTGCGTGAGTATCCCGCCTTCGGGGCCATAATGTTCGGGGTTACTGTTCTCGCAGTTGCCATGGGAGCCATGGTTGCAAAAAAAACAATGGCCGCAGGCTATCGGAAAAGGGACCACCACCCGATCGCCTTTTTTAAGTTTTGTTACGCCCTTACCTGTTTCTTCTACAATGCCCATGAACTCATGCCCGAGTATCATCGGCCTTGGCTGCGGAATACCACCGGAATAAATATGCAGGTCGGAACCGCAAATAGCCGTGGCTGTCACTTTAAGGATAACATCGTCGGCGTTTACCAACACAGGGTCGTCTACATTGTCGCATGTAATGGCACCCGGGCCATGGATCACTGCTGCTTTCATACAATTTTTTTAAAAATGAAAAAATGCCGGGAAGAATGCATAGCTGAACTATTGTTACCGGCAAAGAATATATTATGCTCTACAAAAACAACGCCGTGCGAAGCGAGTTTTTCGAAAGGTACCCGTTTGGGGGTTGAAGGTTGAAAGTTGAAAGTTGAAGATTGAAGGTCGAAGGTTCAACTTTCAACCTTCAACATTAGACTTGCTCCCGATTTGGGGAGCGCTTACCACATCGTTGTGGGCGAAACACTACTTTGATTTTTTATTCTTTGTGAAAAGAAATGCCTTGCGGGATTTTTTGAGTCAGGATATGGAAAAGATCCAACATTTATCAACTTCTCTTTTAAAAAAAAATAAATACAAAAAACCGTTGGCATACAGTTTGAAAAAGTTCGCGATATTGCCCGGGGCATCACCCTAAAGAATGTTTTAATTTTTACGAATACCATTGTATCAACTAAAACCTGTGACATGAAAGCAAACCGTTTAGCCCTGCTCATGGAATGCCATGAGAGAGAAATGATGGGCCTGGAGCCAATAAAAGCTACTGAAGCCCGCTCTGTAAAAACACTTGTCAAAGACAATCTTGTAGAAGTCGTGCAGTTTCAACCAAAGGACGGCCCTCCTTACATAGCGGTAAAGATCTCGGCCAGCGGAAAACGCCTGCTACACTCCGAACTTTCCAAAAAATAAACAGGAGCATCTGGCCGCAAAGAGGAAATGGTGGTCCTAAAAGGTACCCGAATCAGATTCGAACGATGTTGATCGGTGCAATAACTTTGCGGTTTACCAAATGCATATGGGCAAGATATTAATTGTAGACGATTCTGCTGATCTCATCCACCTGTTTACGATCATCGTAAAACGCCGGGGGCATGAAGTGGCACATGCCTCCTGTGCCCGCCAGGCCCTTGAGGCCATTCACCTTTCGCCACCCGATCTCATCCTGCTCGATGTATTGCTTTCCGATGGCAACGGACGGAACTTATGCCAGCTTATCAAATCGAAACCGGAAACGGCTTATATAAAGATCGTCCTCCTGTCTGCACACCCGCCCTCGCTGGAAAATTACCGGGAGTGCGATGCGGATGCCGTATTGTCAAAACCGTTCGAACTTGCTGAAATGGAAGAGCTGATCGCATGTTTTGTAACGGCATAAAAAAACCGTTGATCGGATCAACGGTTCTTTCTTTCTTTCGGGTACTGCAAGGGGTTACTTGTTGTCATCCTCATCATCGCTTTCTTCGATCTCATCGGTATCTTCCGCGTCATCTTCATCGGGTAATACTATGTCGTCTTCAACGGCAGTATCATCTTCTTCGCCGAACGCTCCGCCTTCTTCTTCCGGAAGACCCGAAAGTTCTTCGTCCTCTTCGTCCAGCTCCGGTTCATTATCTTCCTGCACATCATCCGTTTCATCAGGTGCATGCATGCTGGCAGCAGGGTTTACAATGTTATCATCTTCATTGCCCACTGGTACTGTAAGTTGTTCGTTCATTGTCATAATAAAGTTTTGTTTATGAGGTCAATCTATATGCCGGATTAACAATTAAGGATTAAGATCAAGGATAAGGCAAGTATTGGTAAGAGCTGTTGTTGGTTATAACCGCGATATTCAACGTGTATAAGTTTTATGGAATAATATCAAAATCGCTCTTGTAGTAAAAATACTGATGATCTTTCCCGCTCTGCCGCAGGTCGAATTGTAGAATTATTTGACCAATTATTAAGCAGAATTTTCGCAGGGGAGACTATTCATGAGACTTGCATAAAAACAAAAAGGTGAATACCGGGTATCCACCTTTCCTAAAAGCAGGTAATTACGTTTACCCTTTTTGATCTTCTTCCTCATCTTCATCAGCTGCTGCTACGTTCACTGCAGTTTCCGCTACTTCAGTAAGGGTGCTGTCCGCGTCTTTTTCTTCCTGCAGGGTTTGGCCCAGCAAGGCAGCTGCTTCGTCTTCACCGAGGATGGTGGCAAAAGAGACCAGTGTACCATAGGTGGCGATCTCGTAATGTTCGATCTTCTGGCTCGCGGCAATAATACCAGCATCCCTTACTACTCCTTCCATTGTTTCTTCCATGATGCCTTCGCCTTCTTCAATGAGTCCTTCCATGGCATCACATTTTTTTGCCTGTGCTTTTTTACCGATCACCTGAAACACTTCTTCCAGGCGCAATACCTGTGTTTTAGTCACTTCCAGGTGTTCGGCAATCGCATCTGCCAATTCGGGAGAAGTGGCGTTCTTGCCCATTTTAGGTAAGGCCTTCGTCAATGCTTTTTCCGCCCAGTAAATATCCTTCAGCGAATCTTCAAACAATTCCCGCAAACCGGTAGCGGCTTCGCTGGTAGGTTTTACTTTTTCAGCACCGGAAGAATTTTCTTTGGAAGAAGCCTGCCCGGATGATTTTTTTGGTGCGGCGGATCTGTTCGCCCCACTTTTTGGAGCAGCTTTTTTAGCCGCTGATTTTGTTGCCATGATCATGTTATTTTAAAAGTGACAGAATGCATATCTTATATTGAATAATGATGCCGGATATCATAGTATGGTATCAGGGATAACCGTGAAAGGCTTATGCTACAACATCTTTAAACCATTTGCGTCACCATTTTCGCGGCTTTTGAAAGTGCGGACCCTATAACCTGGTGCATGTCGTAATATTTATACTCGGCCAGGCGCCCGCCAAATATCACTCCGGGTTCGGCTTTCGCTTTGGCGTGGTATTGCAGGTACCGGGCATTGTTGGCCTCATCGTTTACAGGGTAATAACGTTCCATGCCGGGCTTCCATTCGGCGGGGTATTCGCGGGTGATGATGGTGGCGGCCTGTGTGCCGAATTCAAAATGTTTATGTTCGATGATGCGGGTGTAAGGCACTTCAGCGTCGGTGTAATTTACCACCGCGTTGCCCTGGTAATTCTGCAGGTCGAGCTGCTGATCTTCAAAACGAAGGCTGCGGTATTCAAGCGCGCCAAAACTGTGGTGAAAATATTCGTCGATCGCCCCGGTGTATACTACCGTTTTTGCCAGGGTATTGAAAAAACCCCGATCTGCATCATAGTCGGTGTTCAGCCTAACCTCGATACCTTCCAATAAGCCTTCGGTGATCCTGTTATACCCTCCTACCGGGATGCCCTGGTATTTATCGTTGAAATAATTATTGTCGTACGTAAACCTTACGGGCAATCGTTTTATGATGAATGCGGGCAGGTCAACTGCTTTGCGGCCCCATTGTTTTTCCGTGTAGCCTTTGATCAGCTTTTCGTAAATGTCCGGCCCTACCAGCTTAAGTGCCTGCTCTTCGAGATTGGCCGGAATGCCGATATTCAGGGAAGCGATCTGCTCGGCGATCTTTTGCTGTGCCTCTTCGGGTGTGCGCACCTTCCAAAGCCTGTTGAAAGTATTCATGTTGAAAGGCAGGTTGTATAATTCTCCTCGGTAACTGGCCATCGGTGAATTGGTATACCGGTTGAATTCGGTGAAGCTGTTCACAAAGTCCCATATCTTTTTGTCGTTGGTATGGAAGATGTGGGCACCGTACTGATGCACGTTGATGCCGAGTTCGCTGCGGCAATAAATATTCCCTCCCGCATGTTTTCTTTTATCGATCACCAGGCAACGGGCGCCCGCTTTTGAGACCTGGTGTGCAAACGTAGCACCAAAGAGTCCTGCACCTACTATGAGGTAGTCGTATTCTTTCATAAATTCTGTAGTTTTTTATAGTACATTTTCTGCCGTAAGTTCAAAATATGATTCCAGCCCGGCTTCTATCGAGGGCATCATCTTTACGCGTATGCTGGTGAGCGAACTATTGGAAGGCCGCTTCGCCGAAAAAATGTGCGAGGTAACCGGTCGTACCCGGGCATTTTCGATTCCGGAAATTTGTGCGGCACGCAGCGCAAATTCGTACCATGTAATGCTGCCTTCGCCGGCCAGGTGCACGATACCTTTGGTACCGTCCATCAACAGGTCGAGGCTCGCCTGTACCAGGTGTGGAACGTATGTGGGCGAAACTACCTGGTCGTAACAGGCTTCTACCCGCTCACCTTCCTGCAGGCTTTTCAATATCCGTGTAATGAAATTATGTTCATCCCACGGCCCGTAAAAAGCGCTGGTGCGTATCATCAAAGCATCAGGATAATGCTGCGTTAAAAATGTTTCGGCCCGCTGTTTACTTTGACCGTATACATTAATGGGGCAGCTGCTGTCGGTTTCGGTATAGGCTGTGCCTTTGTTGCCGTTGAACACCATATCCGAAGAAAAACACACCAGCCTGATCTCCTTCGCGGCGCATATCACCGCCAGGTTCTTTACCCCGAGGCTGTTTTCCCGCATACACTGCTGGCGATTGTTCTCGGCCTTATCCACATCCACATAACCAGCCGCGTTGATGATGGCCCAGGGCTGGTACATTTCTGCCATAGCTTCGATGCTTTCCAGGTTACCAATATCGGCTTCGGCCCGCCCAAGCAAAATATAAGGCAGGTGGCGTTGCCCGCATATCCTCGCAAAAGCCTGCCCGAGGGTGCCGGTCTTTCCTATGATCACGATGGGCCGGCCGCTATCGGCAGCCTCTTTCGGTTCGGAACTTCCTGCATCCACGAGGTACCGTTCCTGGCGTTGCCACCATCCTTTTCCGGAGTATAAATTGGCATCCCGGTGATCATCGTTTGCAGTCGCCTTTATGGCCTGCCCCAGTGCCGTGAGGCGGGGGTTGCCGGCCCGCATATCGAAGGCGCCTGTTTCGTACTCAAAGGGCGTTGTGGTAAGCAGCTTGTTCCATCCAAACGACCCCAGCACCGACCATGCCGTAACTGCCATGATGGGGATATACTCTTCACGGAGCCTGGAGGCAATGCCGTTGACCTGATTCCACCACTTCACCTGCTCTTCGCGGCTGCAATATAGAAATACTTCGGTAATGGCGATCGGTATGCTGTAACGTGTCCACACTTCCGAAAGCAGGTGCTGCAATCCGGAAGGGCCAGTCATTTCTACCCTTACCGCTTCCACATCTGCATAGGCATGAATGGAATTATGTCCGTGCGTATGCACCGGGTATCTAGTCAGGTCGTCGTGCAGGTAGCGTTCGGAAGTGAGGTAATAATTAGCCCCTATGATATTGGGCGGACAGGGATTATCTGTAAAAAAGAGCATCGTTTCTTTCGTAATGCCGAGGCGCATGAAATATTCCCACAACGGGTGTCCCGCATCAAATTTTCCGGAAAGGATATCGAATGTCAGCCAGCGCCGTTCGTTCTCAAACCTGGCCTGGTAATCCAGCAGGCCGGTGCTGTACGTTTTACCGAGGTCTTCCGTTTGTAACAGCCTGGCGGCAGGGTTTACTGTCCTGATCAATTGCATGGCCAGCACGGTCGCTTTCAGTTCGTTGAGCAATATCCGGATGAAACTTACATCGTTTTTTTTATGCGGGTACCAGTGGCCATACAATCCCGAGAAACGCGCTGTTGTAAGCGGTTCATTGATGGGTGTATAAAATTCTATTTCGGGAAACTGAAGGGCAACCTGGTGGGCATACAAAGCAAACTTCTCAGGAAAATCTTCCCGCAGCAGGTCCGTATAGCGCGGGCCGCTTCCATGGTGCAGCAATCCCGCTATCGGGCACACACATGCTTCTTTAAGCCTGGCAAGCTGGCTCACAACAGGTTTCCAGTCGATAGGACTATTTTCTACGGGCTGTAGTTTTTCCCAGAGTATCGGAAAGCGCATCCTTTTTATCCCGAGCCGGAGTATCTCATCAAGACAGGCAGGATCGGTATCAAATCCGGTCAATGCACACTGGTCGTGGTAATCATCGCCGGTACGGTTGATGGTACATTCTACGCCACCCCATATTTCGGGCAGCCTGTTTACTGACTGTATCATGTTATGCGACTGATTTTAACGAAGCATCTTTTTTGTCCTGTTTCTGCAGGATGCATTCTTTTATGAGGCTATGCATATCAGCAACTGTTTTCGACCATGATACATCCTGTAAAAATGTATCTACTTCTTCCAGCCAGCTGTTTTTTGTCAGATCATTCATTCCCAAAATCAGTTCTGCCGCTTCTATAAAGGCCACTGCATCATCTGCGATATGTACCAGGCCATTCACACCGTAGGGTTCCACTACATCGGCAATGGATGCGGAAATCACGGGCTTGCCGCCGGCAAGGTATTCAGGGGTTTTGGTGGGGCTGATATAACGGGTGGCTTCATTTTTTTCAAATGGGATCAGGGCTATATCCCATCCCGAAAGATAGGCCGGCAATTCATCGTAGCTTTTGCTTCCGAGGTAATGTATATTCTGATGCCTGGGCAGGTCTTCCTGGCTGATCTTCACCACAGGGCCCAGCAGCACGAACTGCCATTGTGTGCGAAGCCTTGCCACTTCTTCCAGCAGGCCGATATCAAAGCGTTCGTCCAACACACCATAAAACCCTAAACGTACCGGTGGTATGGATGCCTGGTCGGCAGGCTCGCTGGCAGTTTTTCGGGCCAGCATGAAATGCTCCTTATCGATACTGCTGGGAAATGCATGAATATTTTTATGCGATTTTTGCTTGGCTTTGTACAAACTGTAACCGCCGGTAAAAACAACATCAGCTTTTGTGAAAAGCTCAGCTTCCAGCAATTTCAATTCTACTGGTGCAAACCGGAATGCAGATAATTCATCCATGCAATCGTAAATGGTGACGATAGGTTTGAGATGGGCAGAAAATTTCAGCGCCATCGGGGTATAGTACCAGGCAATGAACTGCGTGATATTCTTTTCCTTAAAAAGCTGGTCTACCAGCGCACGCACCCTGCGGTTCACGGATAGGACATCGCCACCTGGCCTGAGCATGGGCGTGACCACCCATACATTGTGTTCAGAACGTGCGGTACGTACATGATCTTTTTTAGCCTCAAACAAAGGCTCTTCTACAAAGAATACCCGGTAAAACCCGGACAGGCGGCTCATCAGGTGCTGGGGACGCTGGTAAACAAAATCCCACCGGAGATGAGAAAAACAAACGAGGTCATATTCCATCCTGGTTTCTGTTTCCATGGATGGAAATTCAAAATTTTCCATATAATTTTTTTATAAATAAAAGAAGGATCTGTAGATGCCAACATTCAGGTTGCTAACGGATTGGAAATATTATGCCATGAGTCCTTCATCGTACCTATCGATAAAAGTGGGAATATTTCAAACCTTTAATAGTTGTTTCGTGGAATATAAACATCAATTCGCCGGAAATAAATATTTCTGCACAAAAAACGGGTAATGGTTTCCTGTAATGATCTTTTAAGAAAACCCGAAAATTGCGCCGTCAGCATTCAAATGTTTTAAATGAAGAAACACCCGCTTTCGGGCCAGCCGGCTCATTTCAAAATTACTGGCATAGCAAATGCAGTTAGGATACCGGCTGAACAACCGATCCATTTTAAGCCAGGTAATGCCCGGACCTTTTACACTGGCTTAAAATGACCACAACATGAAACATATGTCCACCCTCAGTAAACAGGAAATGAAGATAATGGTAGCATTGACCTACGGCAGCATAAATAAGGAAATAGCCAATGATTATCATATTTCCATCAATACCGTAAAAAAACACCTGAAAAACATTTACCGCAAACTGGAGGTAAATAAACGGAGGCATGCGGTTGAAAAGTTTCACCAGGCGAATGCCCTTTTAACCTGATCGGCCGGCTCCCCTACATTTTAATCCTAAAAAAAATTTCATGAAGCACGTACCTGATATGATACCCGGGAAAAAAGCAGGAAAAAACCTGGACCTGCACTCGGAAGTAACAGCCCTTACGGCAGAGGAAGCTGCTGATATTTTCCAAAACGCCCGTATGCGCCTTTTGCTCCCTACCACCTGGCACTCCCTCGCCGGATCCGCTACCGCTGTATTTGCCCTGGCTACTCCGGGTAACACCGATGGTGGCCGCTCTGTGAAACTGCACGATTATATAACTATTGATATACCGGGCCCCGGCAATTCACTGGGCGACGGATTCGACTGGACACAAGTAACGGCCATCGCAGAAGGCATTGTAGCCGGTGCAGACAAAAGTTTCGCCATCACGCTTACCGCTTCTGCCAATCCAAATAATGCCGTGCAGGATACCGCCCATTTTTTTGAAAGCACGTCCAGTTCTTCCTTCGTGTTGTACTTATCCGGTTGCCAGGTCGGTATAGATTACTACGGAAGAAATGAGCAGCCAAACCGCCATACCATCAGCATGGTAGATAATGTGCGCAATGCCCTGGTTGCTACCGGCGCAGCTGTTGGGTTATCCGAGTTGCAATGGATGGCATTGATGAAGGGGATTTTAAAAGTATAAGGTTCCAACATTCAATTCCGGCAGGTCAGCTAACGGAATAACACAGCTGTTGTCAATCGCCTTTATGGCCGCCATATCCCTGAACCTCTGCTGGCAGTGATTTTTATTCTTCCAGTATTTTTGTTGTGTATTGCGTTACATAGCTTTTTAAAAATGAGTCTATGAATTCGTCTGAACTACCGTCTTTCTGTAAATCGGTTTTCAACTTTTGGTATTCGTCTGTCTGCTTGAAAACATGGAACTGTCGTTCCTTGAATTTTTCATACTCTTTGTATTTAAACTGTTTTTCTTTTCTAAGGTCGCCTTTTTCAATTTCCAACAAAATATAATTTTCATAAGTTGAGCCATATCCCATGTGCACATAATTAATAAGCTTCCCGTAGGATATTACAAGGAGCCCTGTCAACCAATCTATTTTTAAGTCTTTTTGATCTGGAAATACTTCTTTAAGGACACTGCGCCATTTAAACTGATGACCTTTTGCTGAAGAAGTATCGTTATATTCGATCTCAATGTCCTTTAAAAATAATTGATTTTCCTTCACTTCAAAAGTAGCCACATAACCACGCCATAAGGCTGTTGACATTATTCCTCCCTTGGGCCTTTTGTCCGGATACTTTTCAAAATACGCTTCTAAGGGATTGCTGTGTAAACTGTATTCTTTTCCATTGTAGATTATTTTGTCGGGGAACTGGGCTGTCGCAAAAACGTTTAGTCCTAAAAATAAGCTGAATGCCAGGGTTAATAATGTTTTCATAACTCTTGTTTAGATTTGGCCTGTTAAAATCAACGTGAATCTTCGGGTATCTGCGACACAAGAAAATTCATTTGAGTCGGATATGGTACAACTATTCATTTGAAAATATCTCGTTAAGTTAAGCACTAAAGTTGAGATTAATTCGTCCATCCCAACCATGCATATGTGCAATTAGCAGATGTTGCCCAAATCAGTTCCAACGTGTATGGACGGGATCTCAGCAAAGGTTAAATGTCCGTGTTTAAATTATATACAATATTTCGTGCCTGGTAATACTCAACAGGCTTACCTGAAAGAAATCCCGGGGCGTGGAACAGGGAGGATCCTGAATGTTTCCACCAAGGCCGGTGAAAAATGCGGACGCTTTCGAAGTAACCTCCAACAGGTATTTTTCACCCTACTTACCCTTCATCCGTATACACTTCAAACACATCCGAAATCTTGTCGATGATCTCTTGCCGGCAGTTGGCAAGGTCACCGGTGGTAGTGATGTGCAGTTTATCTTTTTTTGAATTTATCCTGAGCATCCCGGATTGACAATCTTCGGTCACCAGTTGTTCTACCAGTTGAGAAAGGTAGTGAACAAATGTTTTAGGGTACAATTTTTCGGGATCAGAGATCTCCGTCGTGATCACTTTGCCATGTTCCAATATAACCGTGGCAGAGAAAGTCCTGAAAGGCATAAAAGCAGAAAATTTTTGGTTAGGGATAAATGTACTGATTACAGGCCTCCCGAAGTTTTGATAAATATCAAAATTTAATACCAGGCGGGCCGTAAGAATAAAATACAGAGGTAGCCGGTAATGCGTGCACACAGTTGAAAGCATGTGTTGATGGATCAATTTTATTCCAAAAATTTTTTAAACCTGTTCATGCCCCGCGTAATACTGATGCGGCATTTCCTCCCGAGGATCGCTGAAAGCGACTGAGAGTTTACGGAACTGAGTTCATACTTTTTCGCCAGTTCGGCCGGAGTACCCACATCTTCCAGGATGACCGTACGGGCATCCGGAATGGTACGTACCCAGCATATTAATTTACTTTGTTGATAGTATACTACGGGCGCAAACTGGTAGCGCTCAATGATTCCGGTAAGTGTCATGATTTCGAATGATAAGCATTTTTACAATGCTATAAAATTGCATGCCAAATCACTTCGGATAGAAACATCGGCTATAGAATGAGTGATTTTTTTTGTAATTGATAATATATCTCATCCTCATCCTCATCCTCCAACTCATTTCCCCCATTATATTTATAACTCACCGGCACCTTCATCAGCGCTTTATCACTCAACCCCTGTATCTCCAACCCATACGGATAATACGCCTGTTCCTGCATCAACGGCCCTGTGGTATGCCGCACCGTAATGTCATCAAAATAGACATTCTGGTTGCTTTCATTGCTGATGTACACATACAGGTAACCATTCTTCGGCATGGTCTGTAAAGAGGGCACCATCGCTTTTTTGCCCGTAGAGCCTGTCATGTCTACCTGCATGGCATCGGAGCTGCCGCTGATAAAGTTGAACTGGTTGTCGAAGAAGATCCAGTTGAGGTAGGCTTTCGGTTTGGTGTTATCGTACGAGCGGTCGTTGTTGAGAAAGTTGGTTACGTTGGGGCTGAGGGCGGTGCTTACCGCGGAGGTATTGCCCCCGTTCAGTTTACCCGGGCTGTTGTTGACCACGCCTCCGGCAAGAACGTTCAGCAGTTCTGAAAGTAAGTTAACCCCGGATACCGGTGGCTGAGTAGTGTTGTAATAGGCATAAGTACTGAGTTGTATCTTATCGCCGGCCATCACTTTCAATACTATCGCTGCTCCTACTTTATTATTGTTGCCGTTGAGCACGCTTACTTTCTGGTTAGCGCCATCGCTGTCGAATGCAGGTACATCCGATTTGTTGGTGACGGTATTGGTGGGGGTATATACGTTGGCAAAAGTAGCATCTTCCACTGTCTGCCGGGCTGTTTCCATCGTAGCCTGGTAAATAGCCGTATCCCTTCCTTCGGTCACTACGCTCCTCACATTGCCCATGTGATCGCTGATGAAATAATCGTACTCATAAGCATAAAACGTATCCCCCGTAGCGCTGTTGCGCTTTTTGGCATAGCGTATCCTGCCGCCTTCGATGAGGGTGTATTGCAGGGTATCGTTGAGGTATACAAAACCTCCCAGGTACTGATAGTTTTTTACCGTGGTACCGGTAGGGCGATAGGTGTTGACTTTTTTTGCCAGCATGGCCCCACCCGCGTCGTAATAATAATACGTGGTGGCTTTATCGGCTATCACAATGGAATCGGCTTTGTCGAGGATGTTGAATACCGCACCCGGGGCATTGGATGCGCCGTGCATGCGCCGGTTATTATCGCGGTTGATATTTCCGTTGATATCGTAGGTGTAATCATCACCTGTGGATGAGCTGTCTTTAAAGTCGCCCATGAAGCCGCCACCGGTTGAGAGATCCGCTACTTTCTGCAGTTGGTTGCTGTTGGTAAAGTAGGAATACCTGAGGCTATCGATCAGCGAAATGCTCCCGACCTGCAGTCCTCTTTGCGACATGGATAAGATATTGCCGTTGGCATCGTAAGACATGTTGCTGGCGGTAAAATCCATCTTGTCTTTTGTCCATGACCCACTGCCAACATTATTTTGCTGGCTGTAACCCGCCAGGATAAGGCGGTTGACATTGTCGTAACTATATCCATATGCCCGAACGTTGCTATCGCCCGCGGCCCGCCATTTGATGCCGGCCTTGTTGCCGGTAAGCTGGGAGTTGGGAGGATGAGTTTAAGGGTATTGATGCTGTTAGTTTTTAGGGTAATGATGAATTACAACCCGAACCTATAAATATTTAGCATGCTGAAAAAGAGGTGAAAAAAAATAGGGTATTTTCCCTATATAGATTTTTTGTGTAATACAGAACAGCCAACATTTATTAAATAAAATAATATATGATAGCGGGTTTATAAATCGTAAAAATACTGTGCTGATTTTTAAAAGTATATTAAACAAAAGCCTTGCAGAGAACTCCTAGTTTTGATCCGGCATATACGGGCCACCCGTTTCTCCCCAGCCCCACTTTGGCATAGGCTCTCCTGTTGCCATCGGGTTTTCGGCAAGTTGTGAGTTGATCACCGCCAGGCGAGACCCCCATTCTATATACCCTACAAATGCCGAGCGAAACTCGGGGTCACTCTTCAACCCGACCTCATCGGCCGTTTGTAACAACAACTGAACCCACCGCTGCCGTTTTTCTTCTGTCAGCATTTTGCCGATGTGTTTGCCGATCATGGCGGCATGGCTGCCATTGTCTTCCGTTGTGTAAAGCTTATCGCCACCAAATACTTCCGCTACAAAGTGTGCTACCTGCGTTCGATGCTCCGGCGACATATGCCTGAAGACTTCTCCTAAAAGATCATCCTGCAAAACCTTATCGTAAAACCTGTTGAACAATTCTTCAAAGGTTTTCATGTCGCCCGCCCATTCATATAGTGTTGGTATATTTTTCATCGCACATTTGTTTTTCTGAAACTTACGTTGCAGCTTAAATATACGATATCCCAAATTCCTGTACGCAGTTGACGCCAACCAAAGGTGTTCCCTCATCTCTTTACCCTCCATCATCTTCATTTTTTTTCCCCTCTGCGGTTAAAATATCCCTCCACAGTATTGCCTATCCCCTTACGCATTTCTAAATTGTACTTCACCTAAAAACAACTACCATGTATACATCCGTAACCCATTCCGCCGCCACCTGCGGCACCAAAGCCATGCACGACTTCTTCGAAAACTGGCACCTGCAGGATCCCCTCTTCTGCTTCAACCGGCTGATGACCGCCGCCTGCGCCGATAAACTCCTGCTCAACACCGTACCCGGCAATCATCTCTTTTTTGTAAACGAACTTAAGCGCCTCGCCGAAGGCGCCAGCCTGGCACTGATGGAAGAACTGGGCAGGCGCTGCATTGAAGAATATCTACAGATCTCCAACGTGAAAGGATTTCATCCCGCCAACGGCGGGGCAAAGCGGGGTGCCGGGAAGACGGGAAGAATGCCGATGGCGAAAAATACAGAGCATAAAAAAGACAAACAAAATTTGTTGGTTGAAGAGATGGAAGAAATTATGGCGACGGGAAATCCCACAGGCTTCGATCAACCCGGTCAATGGATGAACGCCCCACTCGGCGGCAGCGAATGGCAAAACTTTCCCCGTCATCTTACCGCCCGCCAGTTTGAAGATCCCTGGCTGGCCGTGGAAGCCTTTGTAGACTACGCCTCCGCCTCCCAACGCGAAGACGACCTCGACATCCTGCTCGAGCAGGCACTCGGCCGCAGCAGTGTAGATATGTTCATCACTTCCGCCAAACTCATACAACTTCAAAACGCCTGGTGGCAATTGCTCGAAGGCGCGCACCTGCTGGTCATCCGCGGAGTTTGAACCACGGAGTACACGGAGGACACGGAGTAACACAGAGTAACGCAGAGTAATTTCCTTTATGTTTTCCTCTGTGTTACTCTGTGCCCTCCTTTCCTCTGTGGTTTTCCCAGGAGGGCTTCGCTTAAAACACCGCCCAATCCTGTTGAAAAAAACGCTTTTCCTTTCTACCTTTCCCCTACATTTGTAACACACATCAATCAGCACGCATCATGGAAAAAACTATCCACCAGGGCCGCAACGTAAAACGCTTCAGGGAAATGCTCGGCATCAAGCAGGAAGCCCTTGCCTTCTCCCTCGGCGAGGATTGGAACCAGAAAAAAGTATCGCTGCTGGAAGCAAAGGAAGTGATTGAGGATAAGTTGCTGGAGGAAGTGGCGAAGGAGTTGAAAGTGCCGGTGGAGGCGATCAGGAATTTTGATGAGGAGGCGGCGATAAATATTATTGGGAATACGGTCAGCGATCATTCCGCCGTTTTTAATTACTACCCATCATTTAATCCTATAGATAAGATCATAGAACTGTATGACGAAGTATTGAAGGTTGAGAGGGAGAAGATTGCATTATTGGAGAAAATACTTCAAAATAAGACGTAATAAATTTTAGTTTACTTTATTCTTTACAGAGTTATCTGACTTTTTTACTCTTTTGCTTTCAATATGTAATTACCGTCCTTTTTAGAAAAACGTTCAATTATATATTTTTCAAATTCTTCGGGGAATTTTCCATACCCAGTTGTCAAAATCACTTGATAATCTTTAATAACCCCTTCGTCATTTTTGCTAAGTTCGATCGCTTCTTCCAAAAGGGCCAAATTCAAGTTCAAATTATCTGTATCAATTCCAGCATCCTCCGGTGTGTCTATTAACAAAAATCTTGGATGCTTTACCGAGTCAAGTTGTAACGCTAAACTTAAAATTGTAAAGTAATACATTAATCGTTTTGGCACTTCGCTGCTTTTTGCCTTATATTCTTTATTGTCAATGAAGGGCATATAATCTTCATCTATGTAAGCTTCAGTACTTTTATAGGACGATTTTGATAATAACAAACTGTATGTTTTATTGAACTGTAGTATGGTAGACGCATTATTTTGATCATATTGAATTTTAGCCCTATTAAGATGAGCTTGTGCAATGCGAAAATTCGAATTTTTTTCGTCATAATCCAATTTCAACTTTTGCTTCTGTTGACTGCCTATTAAATCAGAATTGACTTGGCTTAATTCTTCTTTTAATTTGAAGATCCTATCGTTAAAATCGTCTATTACGGTAGAATTACCGGCATATTCCGCAGTACTAATTATATTTTTAAGTTTTTGTGTGTATTCTTCTATTGAAGTATTTGTAGTTTCCAACCTACTTTTAATGGTAGCCATCTCCTCAATATAGGTATCATTTGCTAATGTTATTGCCTTGATGCTTTTTTGTTTGTGTAATAAGATATCTTTATACTCATTTGAATTATAAACAAATTTTTCATAGTCATCGTCCGTAAATTTCGCACCACAAATACAATATCCTTCGACAACGTCTTTTTTACTCATACAAAATGGGCACAATTCCATTGCAAAAAGATCAAGCTTATCATGAGTAAAGATAATTTTCTCTATTTGGGTTATCTCTCTTAATAATCCTTCATGTAATGATGAAATTTTATTCTGCTCATTTGCCAAATTGGATATAGTCACTCTATCGTTCGAAGCAGCCAATTGAAGATTTACGAGTTTAGATTGTATTTCAGCAAGTTCACCTACCTTATCATCGTAAGTCGTATTTCTCTTTAGCTCAAAGTTTCTCTGATTTTCAAGATCTGTTAATTCATTTAAGATATTAGCCCTTTTTATGTTCAATTCATCTATATCCCAATTGCCACCATTATTATTTGCAATGAATCCATCGTATATAGTTTTAGCAGCATCCCTAGCTTTAAGCGCAGCTTTAGCAATATCTAATATTCTAAAATATTCCGCTGATGACATCCCCAAAAGAATTTCGAAAATTGATTTTCGAATTATTATTGAATCAGCAATAAAATTTTCAGCAAGCGGTTCTTTATAAATTTTTTTAGCTTCGGTATTTTGATCATAGTTTAACAAGCGGAACAAATCATTAAAATTAAAATACCAATGCGCTGCTCCTAGGTATAATTCAAAAACTGGTATTCCTAATTTATCAAGTAGCCAGTCGGAAAATATGAAATTCGAACCCTTACGTTCCAGCGGATAAGCTTTAACTTCACCTTCCTGATCGATGAAGATATCGTGAGTATTGATAAACCTTTTTAATGAGTAAGGCACTTCATCAATAAGAATGTCAACCTGTACATAATTATTCGTATCATCTAGGATTAATGAATACCTAGCATCAACGTCATCGTTCACGAATGGCTTTATCTTCCCACCCAAGCCGTACTCAATAAAATAACTGAAAGTACTTTTGCCAGATTCATTATCCCCAAGAATAATGTTTATTCCACTATTCATGGTTGGTGAGGAATATTCATAATGATCTCCGGAGTACATTACCTTTTTCACGATTAAACTTCCCATGTCAATACATTATTTTGCGTAAATATTTTATCAGCCAAGGTTTTAATAGTGAGTGTTCTTAGATTTGCTCCGACTGATACTTTAAGTTGAATAATATTATTAATTTCTCTTTCAAAAAAAAATTTGTCCAAAAATTGAGTTGAAACCATTCCTTTATTGAGCCAAAGATCTATCGTTTTAGAGGACCCGTTTATAGATACTTCGATTATTTTTTTATTTTTTAACACAACCAGTAAATGATGAAGAAGTTTTTTCTTTATTTGTGCTCTGGAATATATAATTGCTAATTGACTTTGGTCAAATGTTCTTGGATTTCCGTTTTCATTAATGAAATCGACTAAGTAGGCTATTTTTCTAAAATCCTTAAATTTTCGAGTTTCTGTCGTACACTCAAGTGTATTTAATAGTAATATGGTACTATAGGCGAGAAAATTATAATCCTCCTTTTGAATAAACATCAGTCTTTTTTTAGCCGAATTTTTATTCTGCATATATACCTTTTTCGTCAAATGAAAGATAACACTCGTTTATCAAATCGAGGACAAGTTTTCTTATAAGGTCATCATCAAGCATTGGATATTGATGAACTTTTGATTTAATGCTGATTATATCAATAGCTTTTTTTGTAAAACGGGCAATAAGTTGATCTATTTCATCATTTGATAATTGTACACTATTATTTTGATCAATGAATGCCACAAGTTCTGTTTGACAAGCTTCGAAAATTCTATATTTAATCGCACTTAGGTCACGTTCTAATAAATTACTCAACTCTGATTTTCCTAATGCAAGATCCTTGCAGTAGCGTTTTGTGCGTCTTTCCGAAATATCTCTATTTACAGATTTTAATTTTTCAGTTAAATCTCTTATATCAGTGATAGAAAGTGTTCCAAACATATCGCTTCCCCAAAAATCGCTGGTGACATCTTTTGAAATCTCAAAAACTTGAAGGCCTATGTAGTCAATCATTTGTGTCATGGGACAACACTTAATGTCATTATTGGCTGCTTCATCACCTTTGACACTTTTTAGAATGCCGATTAGGTATAATTTTCCCTTATGAACTATAAAGGCTCCACTCCCAGAAAGCCCTAGTGCATCGTCAGCTCCACCTTTAAAAGTATCCTGTTCAGCAAGTGTTATACGAAATTCACCCCTTGAAATTTCATTAAGAACCCTACATTTAAAAGTTCTACCTTCCTCTTCATTGAAAGACTGAAATCCAGTAAAATTAACAGGCATATCTTTTTTAAAGGTCGTTACGACCATTATTTCCGGAAATTCAGAATTGGTGTCGTCAAACTGAACTTTTAGAACTACCCAATCTTGATCCTTATCCGATGCAACAACTTCTAAAACAGGAATTAGATTGAAAGATGAATTGTATGTTTCTTGGAATTCAATAATTATACTATCTACTCCAAGTTTCACGAATTGGTCTTCAATTCCAAAAACACAGTGGTAGGCGGTTATGACAAAAAAATCTTCTAACCCCTTGACAAGCGTACCACTGCCATGGCTCAATTTCTGATCATGCTCATAAATTGAAACTCTAACACATGGACGGTTTAGCAATACTTCACTCATTTTCAAAAATAGTTACTTTATCAAACAACTGCCAGTTCCCTGTTTCAAAATCTATTTTGGCCACAAATTTCCCTGCTTTATTCTCAATAGATTTCATTGCATAGTTTAAATAAATTGTTCGCAAATTTGCAAACCCACCCTTTACCCGCTCTGGATGATGGATAATTCTTGCAATAGTCTCTCTATCGGGGTGTGTATGTGAAGAACTACCGCCGTTTGTTGAGATAATAAACCGATCACATTCAATCATATCTAAAACGTCATTCATGGTATTATTTTTACTACCATGATGCGAAACTTTAACTAAATCAACTTTGAGTTTATTTTTTAATGAATAACCTAATAATCCCATTTGCTCCTTTATTAAAGAAGGATGGGAGTCAGCTAAAAAAAGAATAGATAGATCAAATGTCGTGAGTACGAATGCAATCGAAGAACTGTTGAAGAGATCCTGAAGAATAGATTTCTCAGGTTGATCGTCAAGTTTAGCTAAATGTTCCAAGCTACCTCTCTCTAATTGTGATGACTTGAAATCAGAGACAGAAATATCTTCCAATTTTCTCTTAAATTCATCATTTAATTCCGGCCACTTTTTGTTCAACTCTTTAAGGACTTGCAATGTGGGTGACAAAATTTCAATCTTGATTCCTTTTGGCAGGGCCATCATCTCGTTGCCGACGTATATATTCTCAGAACATTTGTTTTTGTTTTCACCCTTAGCGATCAAAATTTCTTCAAATGACTTTGCTTGGTTGTAGCTGATACTGTCTCCGATAGTTATGAAATTTAAATTCTTCAAATTCATCCAATAACGACCAATTTGATCTCCTTTAAAATCTTTACTTTTCACATATTTTATTAATCCGCCTATGTGATCCGAATCAATATGAGTTAATACAACTATGTCTAAAAAAGGGATTGTCTTTAATGCTTTTTTTAGTGAGTGTTCGAACGTACTCACCGTACCGCCATCTATTAAAATAGTAAAAGGATTATCGAATTTATCAAATGTTTTCACAATCATACAGTCGCCATGAAAAGCAGGCAAAACTATGAGCTGCGACTTATTAGGCTTAATTAAATCCTCTGACAAAGCAATATTTTTTGAGTACGAGTTAGTTTGGAACTTTAAATTTAGGAAATATAACTGACAAACCTATTTACCCCTCTGGCGCCAGTGTTCCAAAGGATCACTGGTGTCTATTTAAGTTTGCAGGTCCGCGACCGGCATCAGGGCCACCATGTCGAATGCTTCAATTATCTCTACTAGAAATTTACCCTTTCATAACTTAAAAGCGTAAACTTATTTCCCGCCATCCGGCAAAAGCCCCTCCCCCTCCCCCGGCGCGGGCAGCGAGGGTTTCATCTTTCCAAAACCATAATAATCCGTTACCTCATCCACCACCGGAAAGCGGTTGCGTTTTGCGAGCAGTTTTTTGGCGGCTTCCAGTTCTTTTTTGATCCCTTCAATACGGATCATGGCGAGTTCGGGTTTTTGTTTCAACACTTCTTTGAGCTGATTTTCAGCGCCCATTTTTTCGATCATAAAACTATCGTAGGTGTAAGCCGACAGCGAGCCGGCTTTACGCATCGATGACAGCATATATTCGATCTTTACGAGTTGCCTGCCCGCATCATTAAACTTTTCGGTCCATGCGCTGATCTGTTTATTGAGCCGGTGCATCTCCGATTTCAGGTCGCCGCAATACACGGCAATGTAATCTGCAGAAGTTTTGCGGTGCATATTGGTGAGGTCGGGAAAAAATGATTCGTTGGCCACCTGCAGGTGATCGCTGCCCGCATCATCGGTTTTCTTTTGAAGCTGTATCAATGTATGATTAGCCTGGCCTGGTAAGGGCCTTTTGCCAGTTTCTATCATGGAGATGGCGCTTTTAGACAAGCCCAATAGCTCGCCCATTTGAGCCTGCGTAAGGTGATGGGCCAGGCGGTATGCCTTTATGTTGTAGATCATGCAGGTAGTTTTAGGGTTACAACTACCCTAAATTTCTGAAAAAAAATTGAAAATAAAATCTGTGAACTTTTTTTGTGAACCAAAAACAAGTTCACCGTGAGAGTTCACACACATTCGTATGTAATACAATTATTTACGTTTGTGAACTTTTGGGCAAAAATGGCAAAAATCCATGTGAACTTTGGGGTTTGTGGACTTTTTGTGAACTTCTAAAAAAATCGGTTCGTGGCCCCCTTCTGGCGCCAGTGTTCCGAAGGATCTCCTCTGGCGCAAGTGTTCACAGTTAAGACTTCAAAATAAACAATCTTCCGTGATCACTTGTGTCTCTTCAAGGGTGCCGGTCTGTGACCGGGATAAAAACCAGTACACTTTAAAATGACTGGTATACTCAATAGGAATCTGAAATGAACTTACATAATAGATATCGCTTCTGTGAGCAGTATTATTGGCCCATCTTTGAATTGTTACCTTGATTCTCATCAGCACTTAGCAAAGTTTTGTAATGTCGTGTTCTTATCCCGGTCGCAGACCGGCAGGCTTGAAGAGACACAGTCGTCCGGGAGGTTTTATCTTTAGGGAAGTTGGTGCCCGGAAGACTTGCGCCAGAGGGTGAAGTATTACCACCAAAGGCAAACAATCCCCGTCATACACTTATTAAGAAAACTGCACAGTTAAAAGAAACTTTCATCAGTCAACCAGCTTTTAAGTATTTTGAATAGTATAAACCATAGCATTCCAAAAACTACTGATTTTGAAATTTCAAAAAACCTTTATTGCCCTCGTGGCATCTGCCTCCATTTGTATCTTTAGTTGCCAGAAAGATCCCGACGTGGATCCTGTTGAGCCACCATCGGGAGGGCCGGATCATAACTTCATAGCAAGAATCCTGGTATTGGATTCTTCCGTTACATCTATTGATACTACTGAAACCATTACTTACAGTTATGATAGCCAGAAACGGGTATCCAATATAGCAGACAGCTTCCGGGCAAGCAGTGGCGCATGGGTGCCATTTGCAAAAGAAACATTCTATTACAACGGCGTCGACACCCTACCCTCTAACTATTTCAAAACTGTTATCGACGGAATCGGGCGAGATACTACCAGCACTTTCTTTTATTATAACCTGGCAGCACAACGAACAAAAGATTCATCGTTTCGATTGGTGTATCAGAACGCAGCCGGATCGACGGTTCTCCACCAGGAATGGACTACAGTAAGCTCCTACGATTACCAACCTGGAAAAATAATCGGAAAGACAACAGAAACCGTGAAATACATTTACAACAACGGCACCACTTCCACTACTGTAAACAACGATTCAGACACTGCCACTTTTAATAACGGGAATGTAGTATCCAGCATTCATCGCCAGAATATTCTCCGGGCAGCCATTACGATCACGTACAATAATACTCCCAATATCTACTCGCTGTTTAATATCCGTAACAGTTATGCTTTGTTGCCTACCGGTAGCCCTTCACTATTCACGGTATCTGCCAACAACCCCGTCTCAATGACAACAGTCTATTCCGGCCCAGTAAATAATACACGAACCTGCAACTATTTTTATAACTATCGCCCTGATGGAAAATTGAACTGGGTGAAGTGGGAAAATGGGACGAGTGATTTTGAAAAGTTTATATTTACTTACAGGGCTTTGTAAATCCCCATCTGGTGCCAGTGTTCCGAAGGATCATTGGTGCCAGATGGGGAACATCGGCGAAAAGCACTATTTATTTTAAGATCAAATTTTAATTGATTAAAATTGTATGATTAAAACTTTAGTCCTTACCTTATTCTTATTCCCCGCATTAATTTTTGCACAGGTTAATTTGAAGCCCGCAAACCTGCTAGAGGGGAAAATCACCATTTTGATACCCGAAAACTTTCGGAAAATAGGAGAAGAAGAATTTAGACAAAAATTCGGAGAAGATGTTATTCCAGCCATGGCAGTTTCGGACGGCAAGGATGTAAACATACGCGCCTATGAAAACGAAAATAACGTGAAAGTCACCCAACTTGGCAGATATGTTGAGGTTTCTAAAAAGGCATTACAGAAAGAAAAACCTGATGTCAATTTTTTAGAAAGTGGTGTTCGGGATGTCGGGCCGGTAAAAGTAGGTTTTTACAAAATGACCTACCAGGCCATTGTTAGTAAAAGCACAGCAGTATTTGCTTATCACTTTTTGATTTCTGTTGATGATAAGTCTCAACTTTTTATATTTACCTGCAAAGCCGAAGACAGGGCAGATTGGGAACCTTTAGTAGACCGTATGATCAATTCCTTGAAGAGAAATTAAATTCATGACCACACTTGCCGGCTTTACAAAATTTGAGAATTTTTATGCCGGATTGTTCCCGGGCGACTTTGAAAAATATATGATCCTCCATCATTTCTCCTATGAGCATAGCATCAAAGTTATTTTGCATCATCTGCGTGCCGTTTTTTCCCGTCGTGGTAATAGAAAATGCACTATTAACTTACCCTAACTGTTGTATCATTCAAAAGCGCATTATGAAAATCCCTTTAATATTTGTTGCATTAACTCTGGCAATGATTGTTTCCTGCTCCGCTGACTATAACTATAAAACGATGCAGCAAGTTGGGGTACCTGGCAAGGATATTTTAGCAACGTGGAAATTAAATCCAGGATCCGAAGAATCAAGGGTGCGTTTAAAAGTTGGCGACTCTGAACGTATTGTGCTTCAGTGTTACAGCACGAATGTTACAAGCATTTTTTTTAAAGGCGATTCATTAATAATCAGAGGGACGAGGCTATGGACGCCGTATCCGACAACGAAGCCGTTTTCCAAATTCGTATATGGGTTTCATATAATACTGGATAGCGCAGCTACCAATAACGAATGGAATAAAATATATCAGCCGGAATTTTATGATCCGAATAAAAAATAGGCTCCTCTGGCGCAAGTGTTCACAGTTAAGACTTCAAAATAAACCATCTTCCGTGATCACTTGTGTCTCTTCAAGGGTGCCGGTCTGTGACCGGGATAAAAACCAGTACACTTTTAAATGACTGGTATACTCAATAGGAATCTGAAATGAACTTACATAATAGATATCGCTTCTGTGAGCAGTATTATTGGCCCATCTTTGAATTGTTAGCTTGATTCTCATCAGCACTTAGCAAAGTTTTGTAATGTCATGTTCTTATCCCGGTCGCAGACCGGCAGGCTTGAAGAGACACAAGTCGTCCGGGAGGTTTTATCTTTAGGGAAGTTGGTGCCCGGAAGACTTGCGCCAGAGGTGTGATGTCGCAATCTAACATGAAAAATATTCCGCAAAGCTCAGGCAATAATACTTCAAACGTTTTTAAACCAGACTATATAAGTTATTAGATTATGGATTTGTGCCACAGTTTCAATATACAGGTCCATATCGGACTCGTTCAAATTGAATAATGCACTGGGAATCATTCGTTGAACTTCCAATGGTCTATTTTTTTGTCTATCACTCAATGGAAATTAACAGGCAAGCATAAAGGCTGAAGTGAACTTGGAAAGAGGCGACATAGTAAAATGCCCTTTCGTATGGCGCCAATCGGGGCCTTCGGCCTCCGACACTTTTTATTCGTTATATGTTAGCATGTGCCAGAAAAAAGGAGATAGCCTATATTACTTTAACACACTTGGATTCTCCGGTTTTTATTTTTACATTCAATAACCCGTACTATTTTTCATTCAATAAAAAATCAAAAACTATGATCACAAAAAAAATCATGATATGCCTGATGGCATTTTGCTTCATCACCATTTTCTCATCGGTAAATGTCAACGCCAGCACTGTGCCAACTGCAAAAACGTCGAAACCGTTAACGATTGTCACGTTATATAACAGTTACGTAGTTTCCGGAGTAACTTATCTCGTTTATGTTTACTACGATACCGCTACGGGCCTGGTTACAGGAGCCGATGTATATTTGACCGACTGTACCCTTTGTGGTGTCATTAGCGTCACAACAAGTCCCTCGTTTTTCGTTGTAAAGAAAACCAGCCATAGTTACCAGATCAGTGGATCAATCACCGTAACTACTTCATGTAACACTTTCACTATGAGCGGCCTGGTTACAGATGCAGCTCCCTATTGCTGATAAACAACTTTGCACAAGATACGGGTTAGAAAAAGGCTGCAGGGATGCAGCCTTTTCAATTTTGTCTATTGTTGGTCCGCGTTCTCTTTGCTGATCTTCCAAATAAAGCGTCATCAAGTTTGAAGATATTCCCCCATCTGGCGCCAGTGTTCCGAAGGATCACTGGTGTCTACTCAAGTCTGCAGGCCTGCGACCTGCATCAGGACAGCAATGCCCAATATTACCACACAGTCAATAAAAAATCAGCAACAATACCACTTTCCAACCGTTCTATTTCCTGACCTTTATAATGAACAAGCACATTTACAAATGCCGTAAAGTGATGTCCAGACATCTATCTTAAAACAGTTATAGGAAAAAACGTGCAGTTATCAAATCCCGGCGTACGATATCAATTTTTATCCTACATTGGCGCCCACAGATGGCCTGTATTGGTTGATGCTTAAAAATGACAAAAATAAATCGCAACAATAATATTTGGCGGATAACAGAGTTTACCGTACAGTCCCTTAAAATCAATCGTTTACTGATGAAAAGAAATTATTCCATTAATAAGTCAGGCTTTTTATGTTTCTCATTGCTCGTTGTTTTAGCATTGTTCACAGGCTGTAAACGTGCTGACGTCTTAGATACTACAACTGATCCCACCACTCCAACAGGCCAGCCGGTCAATGACCTTATACAGGTAACAGCGAGCGTATCAGGCATGGTGCTGGATGAAAACAATGCTCCTATAGCCAATGCAACCGTAACAAGCGGCGCTGCCACTACCTTTACCAACTCCCATGGCATGTTTTTATTCAATAATATTTCCTTATCCAGGGAGAACGCGAGTGTAACTGTTGTAAAAACAGGTTATTTCAAAGGGGTGAGAAGTTTTAAGATCAATGAGGGTAAAAACGCCGCTGTAAAGATCCGGTTGATGGCAAGGGTTTTATCAGGCACCATCAATGCATCAACAGGTGGAACAATTACTTCTAACGGAGGAACTACTATTGTCTTTCCGGCCGATGCTTTTGTAACAAACGGAGGTGCATTGCATACAGGTTCTGTGAGAGTTTACAGTCGCTGGATAGACCCTACCGCTGCAAACCTCCCTGATATTATTCCCGGCGATCTGAGAGGAGTAACCATAGCAGGCATGGAAAATATTTTAGAAACTTATGGTATGACCGGTGCCGAACTGGAAGATGGCTCCGGCAATATATTGAAATTAGCCCCCGGCAAAACTGCCACCATTAACTTTAAAATTCCTGCTTCTTTAACTGCTAAAGCACCCGCTACCATCACGCTTTGGCATTTTGACGATGTTGCTGCCCGCTGGAAAGAAAACGGCATAGCTACTAAAGCCGGGAGCACGTATATAGCACAGGTAGATAAATTCTCCTTTTGGAATTGTGATGTAGGAACAGCAAATTTTGTGAATCTTGATTTCACCGTTTTAAATGCTGCAAATAATTCTCCGATGGTTGCTACCTCCGTAAGAATAAAAAGAGCTTCCGAAGAAAGCTATGGGTATGGCATTACCAATAATACAGGATTTGTATCCGGCTTGGTTCCAAAAAATGAACCATTAATTCTCCAAGTTATTTCTTCCTGTGGTACTGTTATCTATTCTCAAAATCTTAATCCTCTTTCTACAAATACAAGCCTGGGTACTATCAACGCAAGCTTGCCGGCATCTCAAACACTTACTTTTAGCGGTACCGTTTTAAATTGCAGTGGAGCACCGATATCTAACGGTTACATTTCTTTATATGTAACCAATGGTGAAGGTGGCTATGTGGCTACAAGCTCTGCTGGAACATTCTCATTTTCCCTGGTAAATTGCTCCGGCGCTACGCTTGAGTACGATTTGCAGGCGGTGGATAATGCAACTTCCCAACAAAGCGTAGTAATTGCAGGATCGGCAAGTACAGGCGCCATTAATTTAGGAAATATAAATGCCTGCCAGACTGTTGGGACAGATGTGTATGTGGCAGGATCCATTGGTAAAGCCGCTGTAATCTGGAAAAATGGTATAGCCACTTATCTCACCAATGGTTTGCATGAGGCGACGGCAAATTCAGTTTTTATATCAGGCACAGATGTTTATGTGGCGGGTTATGAATACAGTAGCTGGGGCGATATAGCAAAAGTTTGGAAAAATGGCATAGCCACTAATCTGGCTGGCGGCCTCTATCCGAATGGTGCGTCATATGATGCTCATGCAAATTCAGTTTTAGTGTCGGGCACAGATGTGTATGTGGCAGGCTATGCTTATAACGCAGCTATCATCTGGAAAAATGGTGTAGCTACACAACTGGCCGGTGGTACTACAAATAATTATGCTGAAGCTTTTTCAGTAGCTGTATCTGGTACAGATGTGTATGTGGCAGGTAGTGCTGAAGTTGCATTTCCACAGGGCCTGGCAGCAACACTGTGGAAAAACAGCTCCACCTTCAACCTCAACAGCAATGGCATTACAACTGCTAACGCATATTCAGTTTTTTTATCAGGTACAGATGTTTATGTGGCGGGTAGTGAGCAAATAGGAGGAAGTAACAAAGCAAAGGTTTGGAAAAACGGTGTTGTTACTACCCTTTCAAATGGTTCCGGCTCTGCAAATTCCGTTTTTGTATCAGGCACAGATGTGTACACGGCAGGGGTTCTCAATTATAATGCTGCGCTTTGGAAAAATGGTGTGCCTACATACCTCTCCAATTTTTCCGGTAAGGCAAATTCAGTTTTTGTACACGGTACTGATATATATATGGCGGGTATTGAATATGACGGCTTTGGGAATACGGCTGCGAGAGTTTGGAAGAATGGACTGCTTATCAATCTGAGTAGTGGAACATCAAGCTCTACTGCCAATTCAATTTATGTTAAGTAAAGCAGCCCTCTTTTTGCCCTTCTGACGCAAGTCTTCTATGTACTAACTTTTCCCAGGCATAAAAACCTCCCGGGCGACTTGGCAACGCCCGAAAGCGAACACTTTATCGGGCGCAGTGTGGCCGTTTGTCCTCATCTTTGCATAAATCATCGACGCCAATGCCATCCCCCAAAAAATTCAACATCAAAATCATCCTCTCCTTCGCCGCAGTCTACATCATATGGGGTACTACCTACCTGGCCATCAAGATCGGCATTGCCGATATGCCGCCGTTTTTCATGGCCATGTGGCGCTACCTGATTGCGGGTGTATTGCTGCTGGGATATTCGATGGCAAGGAAACAGCATATCTTCAAAACTGAAGTATTACGAAACTTCTTACTGGGTTGCTTCATGCTCACCTTCGGGCAGGCGGTATTGTTTTGGGCGGAGTTGTATGTTCCTTCGGGGTTGGCGGCCGTGTTAAACGCTTCGCTGCCTATCTGGTTTATCGTGGTGGATCGGGCCAACTGGAAAACCAACCTGAAAAATCAGCGGATCATCTGGGGTATACTTATTGGGTTAGCCGGGATTGTTTTATTGTTCAAAGATCAGTCGTTAACTGGTGGTGGTGCATCCGGTAATCTTGTTATCATTGCATCGCTCATCATCATTGCTTCCTGTATCTGTTGGGCCATCGGTTCGCTGTATTACAAACATCATCGCAAAGAAGAGAACCTCACCGCCGATGTTGGCTGGCAGTTGCTGGGAGGCATGGTAAGTTGTTTTGTCATCACCTTGTTCCGCGGCGAACTGAATGGGTTCCACTTTTCGCAGGTATCCACTAATACCTGGCTGGCCATCCTTTACCTGGCCATTGCAGGATCTGTTTTAACCTTCCTTGCCCTTTATTACCTGCTCTCCGTAAGGCCGGCATCCATAGTGGGTACTTATGCCTACATCAATCCCGTGGTGGCGGTATTTTTAGGCTGGGCTATGGCAAACGAATCGATCTCAAAATGGCAGCTGGCGGGTATTGCGGTGATATTATTTTCGGCGTGGCTGGTAAATAGTTCTAAACTGAAAGAGGGAAAGTAGTAGCCGGGGCGAAGTGCCTCAACAGGATAAAATTTGAAAAGAAAACTGCCTGTCCAATAAAAAGCCCGGATGTTCAAACACCCGGGCGATAATGACCTGTTATATCTTACTGTTTTATCAACGTTATTTTCTCGCGGCTACCATCCGGGTAATTCAGTTCCGCATAATATACCCCGGCAGCCTGGCGTGAAATATCCAGCTTATATACCTGTGCTTTGAAGCTATCCCTGCTGATGAGCGCGCCGGTGGCAGAATATACTGATACATGAACAGGTTGCTGTGGCAAAGCCGACAGCTGAATGTTATACCTCCCGTTGCCCGGGTTCGGCGATACTTTGGTAATAATATTTGCATTTAGCTTCAGTACCACTGTTTGCGAATAGGTGAACCTTCCATTATTGAAAACCTGTTTCAACCGGTAGTAAACTGCCTTAGCGGCAATGCCAGCCAGATCATCTGCGTAGGGATAGGTTTGTCCCTGTGTGGCAGAGCCGAGCGCCGTAATAGTACCTGCAGGCGAAAAATTCAATCCGTCCGTACTTCTTTCCAGGATAAAATTCTGAAGGTTTTCTTCCGTGTTGGTTTTCCATTGCAACAACGCCTTGCTATTGGAGGCATCATATGCGCCGGTGAATACAAGGCCGTGAGCGGCAAGCACGGTAAGCGTTGGGTTGTAGGCAAAAGAGGTAACTGTACCACTCACCGTAATGACAGTAGACGCGGTGCCTCCCGACGTGGATACTTTCCTGATCAAAGAGTAATTTGGATTGAGCGGATCGGTATCGATGAAATAAACCTGCATGGTTACCGCATCCACCATCACGTCGCCCGGAACACGGGAGGCATTGGTCAGCAGCGTGGTGGCCGTTCCACCGGAGATGGACATCCTCTTCAGCGTTCCATCACTTTCTGTCCAGTAAATATTATTATCTGACGAAATGGTGAGACCGCCAAAGTTGTTGTTGGTAGTATATAGCAACGTGTATCCGGAACCGTCGGCATTGGCCGAAGCGATATTTTTATCCGTTCCGCTCGTGAATTGGAAATAGATCTTATTATTGTAATATTCCAGATCACGGGTATCCATCATACCGGTGCCATCAAATTGTCCGGCGCCACCCGAGATCTTTACCGCGCCGGTACCATCGAGGTTGCAGCGGTAGATATTTGCCGCGGAGTAATCTTCCTCCCAGTTCCAGTAATACAGTTTACCATCGCCGGCGGCAATGCCTGTCACATAGGTAAGCCCCGTCAGCAACGTGCTGTTGACACCAGTGCCATCTATATTGGAGGTGGCTATCTTATCAACATTGATGCTGGCGATCCAGAATAATTTGTTGGTGGCTGCCTCTATGCACATATCAAATGCGGAATGATCGGGCGAACCGGTCAATAATAATTCTGGGTTGGCAATGCTGGCGGCCGGTTTGTTGAATGGGGCTGTATAGATCGTACTGTCGAGGTTAGACAGGATAAGCTTTTCGCTGAAGCCGGTGTTTGGTATCACCGTCAGGCTCGCGTTGCGGCTGTCATCGCTGAATGCCGTTGATCCGCCTGTGGCGGCTATGGTTGCGTAAGTTCCATTCGTACCCCAGGTACCATCGTACGCCCGGTAATTAAAAGTGGCCGTTCCTGTACCGGTAGGTACAAAACGGATCCGTGTGCCATACTGATAATTCTGATAAGGAGCATCTCTCATGAGGAGCAATGCGCTGGTGCCGCTTACAGCGCCGAAGTTTGTCCATGCCCCGGCGTTGGTTTTAAATTGCCATGTTCCGTTGCTGGCGGCCTGGCCGGTGATGGCAATACCCTGCGGGGCGAAACCATACCAGGTGGTATGATTCAGATCATCGTTGTCATCAATAAGGCTGGCGTCGGGCTGCGATGAGCCGATGAGTTCGGCGATGGAGATACCATTCGAACCGGTGGCATCGCTAAGTAAAGTATTTACAGCCGTAGTGGCGGTAGTATTCAACACCGGTGCGCTATTAACAGGCACTGTGATGATATAATCTTCCACTTCACCCGTAAAACTGCCGCATGGTGCAGCTGTACCGCCCTGGCGGAGCACAAAACGAATGCGGTAATTTCCTGCCGGCAGGGATAAAGGCGGCGTAATATTGTTACCGGTGCTGGTACTTCCAGGAACAACGTTGCCCGACACCGCAAAACACTGTTCTCCCGGATCGCTGAAGTCGTTATCATTATTCCAGTCGGCATACCCCCTGAAATCATAAGACTGGGTAACACTGGTAGGATTGCTGATGCTGTAAAAAAAACCGCCCCCAAAATAACGCCTGATAGTGCCCGATGATGGGCTCAAAGTTTGGGTATAGCCATTACTGGTTGTTATATATTTTAGTCCACCCTCAATATTTCCATAATCCAGGAAATTGATCTGCAGGAGGTAGATACCCGAGCTGTTTACAGTAGGTGCACAGTACTGGGCGGATGCGTTGAATGTAAAAAAAATGACTAAAAATAGAAACGATAGTTTCAGGTAAAGATTTTTCATAGATTGATAGGTTTGGAGGATAACTGAAATACCGCAAAAATATTGTACGAGAAAAATATTTTTTTAATACGGTAAAAAACCAGTGCAGATATGCGATACGTTGGATGGGGTTTTAGCTTTTCAGATGGTAAATAAAAATACCAAGACACAAAGCACACCAGGAATACCTGCTTCCTTTGTGAAACTTTGTGCCTTGGTGTCCTGGTGGTTACTATTCGAAATTATCCCCTGACCACAGACTGGGCACCAGGCCCGGGCCTGGGAAACACTGCTGATCATCCTGCAGCAGTATATGGGTTGGGTGCCAGTGCGGGATAAGATTTTTACACGCATTTATTTCCTGATCAGCGTTGCCAGCAGCATGCCATCCTCCGCAGGCTTATGGCCGGCTTCATAAGCCAGTAACGCCTGGTTCAATACTTTTTTCATATTCATTTTTACCCTGCGTTTGTGCAGGCGGAGCACAACCCCATCCACATTTTCTTTGTAGATCAGCTCATTATTGTCATTGTAGAAATAAACAATATTATTTTTTGGCTGGTGTGTATTTGATTCTACCACCCAGTAGCCTTTTTCTGGTGTCCATTTGGGCGCACGTTGGGCTATACCGGCAAACGAAAATAAAGAGAGGGCGATAACAACGATTACTTTTTTCATGATGCTTTTTTTATTGATTGATGGCATAAAATTATCCGCATCTGATAGCCATTTTTGCAATAATAGATGAACCCCGGGCGGCTGGCGACACATCACCATAATACGGCAACTAACAACGATCAGTACCGGCCAATGCAGTTGAGCGACGAAAAACGCCGGTTCGTCTATAAATGCCCGGATATGTTTGCGCCGTCTGCGGAAAACTGTACTTTTAGAAGGCAAACATTATCATGAAAGCTATACTCAATAACCGGCTTACGCAACATAGCCTCTTCTGGTGTTTCCAACTGCTTCTTTACACCGGCAACTATGTAACAGGTACTGACTATGCGGCTACGTTCTTACCAACGCTGCTCTTTTTGCCCATTCATATGATCTTCACTTATACTCAGCTATACGTGCTCATACCAGGGTTGCTGCTGCGGCGCAGGATCGCCGCCTACATCATATATACTTTGCTGTTCACGCAGGTGATGTACTCCATCAATCTTTTATACAATTCCTTTGTGGTATACCCCTTCAAAACCGGCCTTTCCTGCACCTATTTCCATTGGAAACTCCTCTGGACCTTCAATCCTGCCGAAGCCCGTACCGTCTTTTCGTTCTTCATGATCTGTGGCCTTGCGGTGTCGGTAAAGCTGCTTAAGAAATGGTATTATGAAAACAATCGTAGCCGGAAAATAGAGAAGGAAAAATTATCCATGGAACTCGACATGCTGAAGGCGCAGGTACACCCGCACTTTTTATTTAATACCCTCAACAACCTGTATGCTTTAACGCTGATGAGATCAGAGCGGGCGCCGCTTGCGGTATCTCACCTGGCAGACCTGCTCAGATATATGCTGTACGAATGCAATGAGAGAGAGGTTCCGCTTGAAAAAGAACTGGCCGTACTTAAAAAATATATGGAACTCGAAAAACTCCGCTATGGCGACAGAATAGAATTGTCTTTTTCGGCAACCGGGGATGTTCACCGCCTCAAAATTGCACCGCTGATATTATTACCTTTTGTAGAAAATAGTTTTAAACATGGCGCAAGCGAACAACTGGAAAAGTGCTGGGTGAACCTTCATGTTCATGCAGATGGCGGGAACTTTACATTTAACCTGAGCAACAGCCGTACTACCCAACCGGTAAAAGAAAATGCAGGGGGCATTGGCCTGCAGAATATCCGTAAAAGGCTTGAACTGATGTACCCAGGCCGTTATACAATGACGGTAAACCAGGAAGAAGAAATGTACGCGGTGAAGCTACAGCTGCAACTGCATGTAATACCCGAAGCAACGGTAACCACTCCCCTTCCGGAAATTTATCCATCACCCATACCTTCGCTTACATGAAGATGAATTGCCTGATAGTAGACGATGAACCGCTTGCCATCAGCGTGCTTGAAACGCACCTGGCCAATATGCCGGCTTTAAACCTGGCGGCATCCTGCTCCAATGCCTTTGAAGCCATGGAAGCTTTAAAACTGCATTCGATAGACCTGATGTTCCTCGATATCCGCATGCCGAAGCTGATGGGCCAGGAATTTCTGCGCACCCTTCGCAACCCACCGAAAGTAATTTTTACCACAGCCTACAAAGAATATGCGCTGGATGCTTTTGACCTCGATGCTGTTGATTACCTCCTTAAGCCCGTTACGCTGGAACGGTTGGTGAGGGCAGTAAATAAGCTCACTGCAGCCGGGCTGCCGGAAGTAAAATCCGAAACCGTAATGGAGAACGATGGCTTCGTTTATTTTCGGGCAGACCGAAAGATGGTAAAAGTGGCCTACGAAGATATCGTGTACGTAGAAAGCATGAAGGATTATGTAAAAATTGTGCGGAGCAACGAAAAACCTTTGCTGGTGAAGCAATCCATTTCATCATTGGAAGACATCCTGCCCACACAGCTGTTCGTGCGGGTACACCGTTCTTTTATAGTGGCCGTGAGTAAAATTGCCGCATACACAAATCATGATGTGGAGATCAGTAACGTTCAAATTCCTATCGGACGGCTATACGCACACCAGTTGGATACTATAACAAGATCGCATCCCGGGCGATAAAAGCCTGACAGAAGGCTTGCGAAATTTAAAGCGTCTGCCTTCTTCCCGTCTTCCCGGCAAAAACCTTTTGCTCCAATCCCATTATGTTCTGAGAAAAACACCGGTTTATCATGTGGAAAAAACCGTTCTTACTTTCTATCTTTCCCCTACATTTGTAGCACGCATCATGGAAAAAACTATCCACCAGGGCCGCAACGTAAAACGATTCAGAGAAATGCTCGGCATCAAGCAGGAAGCCCTTGCGCTATCCCTCGGTGAGGATTGGAACCAGAAAAAAGTATCGTTGCTGGAAGCAAAGGAAGTAATTGAAGATAAGTTGCTGGAGGAAGTGGCGAAGGAGTTGAAAGTGCCGGTGGAGGCGATCAGGAATTTTGATGAACAAGCTGCTGTAAATATTATCAATAACACGATTACAAATCATGATAATGCAACTGGGCATGTAAATTACGATTGTACTTTTAATCCGATTGATAAAATTGTAGAGTTGTATGAGGAAGTGTTGAAGGTGGAGAGGGAGAAGATTGCCTTACTGGAAAGGATATTGGGAAAATCAATGATTAATTGATATTACGAGAATATTGAATGCTCCGGAAGGAGCATTTTTATTTTACGGTTTTTAGATTTGTAATTGTAAAAGGGAATTGGTAGTAGTGGAGTGCGTACCTTAATGCCCTTCACCTGAAATTAACTATTTCTCAAAAAACATACTTGTATTTGCGAAGCTGATTTGAGCCTTCGGATATTTTTGTATAAATGTGGCAAAAAACGATTTAGTAAAATATACGAAATATTGGGAAAGACATGAAGCTTCACAATTTTATGGGTTATAAGTAATCATGCAGCAACTTAAGAAACATCAGCATTATGTGTGGAAAGAATATCTAAAACCTTGGTGTTTAGAAAACAAAATATATGCATACTTCAAACCATCACGTAAAACAATTCTTTCTACCTTAGACGGAGTCGGACAAGAACGGTTTCATTATTCTTTACACGAGTATTCTATCGAAGAAGAACTCATTTTGGAAGAAATTGTAAAGAAGTTCACCCTTCCCGAAGTCGCTGACATAAACTTGGATTTTTATGCGGCAGTTACTTCATATTCGAAAATAAAAAGAGCTCTAAGCAATAAAAATGTACCAGACAATATTCAAAAAGAATTAACTAAGCAATTGAATTTTCTTCAAAAAAACACTATTGAAGATATACATATGCGTGTTGAATCACTAGGTAAAAACTTGATTATTGCCAACTCAATAAATGATCTCGAAATTTTATTTAATGGTGAAAACAGATTTGTATCCTTTGCATTTATATCTATGCAATATCATAGGACAAAGAAAATGCGACTAGCAATGCATGGGTTGGTAAAAGACATTAAATATCTAAATGAAAAATATTCTGATCTTCTTGCGATTGTCTTTGCTCATAATTTAGCATGGGCGTTAGCTTTTTATCAAAAGTGCAACATTGTTCTTCTAAAAAATGAAACGTGTACATCATTAATTACAGCAGACCAACCTGCAATAAATACAAAACTTCATATCAAAAACGAAAGGGGTTTTGTTGGTGAATTTGAATTATACTATCCACTTTCTCCTAAACATGCATTATTAGTTCAAGTTAAAGAAAAGAACGAAGATAATAGTATTGCTACACGACAAATGCTAATTGAAGAGGTTATTAAGTATAATCAACAGATTTTCGATTTAAGCGAAACTTTTGCTTTCGGCATGCGAGACTGCATATTCCCCACTGAACAATGACTGCCTATGACAAAAGGTTTGGCAAAACACGGGCGAACGGAAGTTATTCCCCGCCTCGGTTCTTGGCACACGAACCGTTCGCATCACTAAAAGAAAATGGTTCGTTTGCACGAACTATTTCAATAAATACCCGGCACTAAAAGGACTTCATTGCATGACAGGGGGTGCGCTATTAAGCAACCTGTAATACGTCCAGCATTTTTCTTCTAATCCCGGTCACAGACCTGCTGCCTTGAAGAAACGCCATTGATCCTGCGGAACACGGGCCTGAAGAAGAAATCTGTAAAATCAATTTTTCAATCAAACCGCGAAGGCCCAAAGACCCTAAGTCTCACGAAGAATAATATTTTTACTTTGTGATACTTAGAGTCTTTGAGCCTTCGTGGTTATTATTCAAAGTTGAATAATGTAGCCGTAAACACTCCCCGCTCCCGCTTTTTGGTTACAGCTTTCCAATTGCCATTATATTTTATCAGTGAAGGCACCGTCAATCCTTTAAAAGTCGTCATCTGCACTTCCATGCTCACTTTAAAATCGTATACCCCGGCATCATAACTTAATACATAATTTCTCGCCACCACTTCCATGGTGGAATCATTGAACCAGGTAGTCATTTCATCCACCACTACCCCATCTTCACGCCCCGGTTTTACTTTTTGATGAAAAACATAGCAGCTGGTTTTGTTGTACACATCCATGTCAATACTCATGTCGTACCGGTCGGCCATATCATCTTCGTAAATCGCTGTCTTGTTGCTCATGAAAGGAATTCCGTTGATCCTTTTCCCGGGATTGAAAAAAAGCATTTTCAATTGTTCCTTATGTTTTTCCAATCCGCTCTTTCCTTGTGTACTGAATTCCCGGCCGGCAACAATATTATCTTCACCGCAAACAGTGCCTTTTGTAAAAAATAAAGACGCATACATGTTTGCTGTGTAAAAATTGAATTGTTTGTCGTCTGTGTAAATATTTCCGCTGGTTGTTTCTTCCAGCGTTTGCATGGAACGGCAATTATTGTTACGGACCTGTTTTGTCTTACTGCTCAATGACGCGATCAGGTCCCCGTTTTTATCCGTCATGCGGATATCATTTAAAGCGGTGTAACCGATGATGTGCAGGTTGCGAAATGCTTTGTAAAAACTGCTATCGTTTTTGATACGATCAATAAATGCAGGCACGTTCAGTTTATTATCCATCACGATCTCACTGAGCGTAATTATTTTTTTACCGTCCATCACGGTGCTGTCTGAGATCACCTGCGCTTTTCCCGCCAGGGATAACAGCATAAAAAAAGCAGGTATGAACATTCGTTTCATACCTGCAAAATAATCGCAACTTTTCAGATGTCAGCTGTTAAAGTTTAATTCTTCGTTTTTTTAGTTCCTGCTGTAACTTCTTCCTGGGTTGGAAGAGTGGCTGCTAAAGGCACTTTTTTATCAGTGGAAACCCTGGCTGGCATGGCACTTGGCAATGTCTTCGCCGCGTCAGTATTTACCGGGGTTGTCTTTTTTGCAATTGTGCCGCCACCTTTGGCAAATTTCATTCCCGGTATATTTTCTTTTTTCAATTGCATGCGGATGGTTTCTTTCCCGTCATTCCGATCTTTGACTTTTGCTTCCTTAGCCTTTTTTGCAGGCCCGTATTTCAATCCCGGTACGGAATTATTTACATATTGCGAACGTATGTTTTGCGAACCAGCTCCTTCCTGCGCCTGTGCCTTACCGGCAAACATTGCGAGGATGATTGCCCCGGCCGTGAACTTATATTTAAAATTGATTTTCATATTTTATTTTTTTAATAAATTATTTAATGCTTACCAATACATTGATCTTACCAATTTCATTTCCGTTGAAATCCTGCAAAGCTTTTCCGATCACCTGCCCGATCTTCACTTTGTCGGGATCAGCTTTCATCGCTACACCACTCAAAGAAGAAGTAACGATCAGATCTCCACGTTTGATAGCGCCACCTTCGATGCATACCTTGGTTGGCAGTACACCAATGACACCCATCGGTACCATTCCTGAAATATCATCATCTGTTGCATTGGTTTCTGTCAGTAACACACCGGGTTTGGTGGCGTAAATTCCCGATACCAAAGTAGAATATGGTGTGGAAGATTTCTCAACGGTCCTGTCTGTTGATTGCGAGATCACCAGCACATCACCTGGCTCATAAGTACTGATGTGCCCTTCAACGTTAAATGTTTCAGCAATATCGGCTCCACTGTTTTGAGTGCCACCATTGAAGAAGCCTCGACCGGCTTTATCGATGCGGGCCACATTTGCTCCGGCGCTTTGCAGAATGGCGAGGTTGCCACTTGGCCCTGTATGGTTTACCAGCAATGTAGAGCCTGTACCAACATTGGTGATATGCACCGTTGGTTGCCCATTGGCGGCATTGAAATTCGCAAATCGCCCGGCCTTACCGGTTCCGAAGTTTGGTGTGAATCCAGAAATAGCGTTGCCTGTTCCATCGCAGCTCGCTTCGATACCATCGCCATTTCCGCCGGCATTGGCCGTGATCCCGTTTCCACCACCTTCAGTCAGTGAAAGGATACCGGGCCCGTTACCGGCAGGATTGGAAGAATAAAACAAACCGGCATACCCACCTGTTCCCGAAGACACGCCATAAATCCCGGCAGTACCAAAGTTGGCGAAAATCGAATTCACTTCGCCCTTCACTGCCGGTGAAGTTCCTGTGGTTCTGTCAACAAAGAAATTGCCCCCAGTTCCGTTCCCGACCGTTTTTACGGTCAGCACGTCGCTTTCATTATCCTCATTGAAGTGCTCAAAATGCGCGGCACGTCCTTCCGAAAAAGAAGGTACCCAACCATATACTGCATCACCATTGCCATCGATATTGGCTTCTACAGCATTGCCGTCTTTTCCGGCATTTGCTGTAATGGCATTGCCATTTCCATCCGTCAATGCAACCAACGATGCACCATTTCCAGAAGGGTTGGAAGCATAGAACAAACCTGCCCTGCCGCCCGTACCCGATGATACACCGAAGATACCTGCCGTTCCGAAGTTGCCGAAGATACTGTTCACTTCGCCCCGAACCGCTGAGCCTACGCTGTTGGTATTGTCCAGAAAAAATGAAGCGGCATTACCTAATGTATTATCCGGGATATTACCATTGGTATTACTGTTTACTTCAAATGAATTGACATCGATGTTTACCGGGTTAAGGCTTTCAAACAAACCAGCACGCCCTGTGCTGTTATTGATACCTACCTGTCCGAATACTCCTACACCAGTACTGGAAGTATTAGTGGCTACAAAGCCTCTTACCCCATAACCACCCCCATCGTTCCTGCCTACCACAGCACCCGCGATATCACTGGTAGTGCGGCCTACAACCGCTTCACCGGCACCATTGTTGTCGCCGATGATACCTGCCGAAGTTTGTTGGGAAGTAATACCATGTATCGCAAAACCTGAACCGGTGCTGCTGAATACACCTGCGCCATTACCCGAGGTACTGACATTGATGACGGTACCATTGCCCACACTGTTTGCGTTCAGTACGTTATTATTATTGGAATTATTAAAAATAGAAAGGCTTGCAGGGATACCGTTGGTGCTTGTTGCCGTAAGGCCTGTACCACTGTTGCTGTTGGCATAAACACCTGTACCATTAGCACTCGAATTACCATACACCCCCAAACCGTTTGGTGTAACACCATACACACCCCAGCCACTGCCGTTTTGAGAGCCCCAGGTTCCGATCCCTAAACCGCCTGTTCCATTATTGATACCACGCAAAGCCGAAGAGAAACCTCCGGGAGATGTGGAACTCACAATACCCCGGACAGCAGCGATGCTGGAAGTAGTGGTATTGTTGATTCCTTCGATGGAAGTTCCGTCTCCATCATTGGTTATGGAAAAAAGTGTAGCCGGATTATTTTCCGTAGCTACAAAAGGAAGTGTCAGGGAACCTCCAGCGCTTATCGTTCCGGGTTCCCACTGGCTTGCCACATCGTTCCAAACCAGCGCCTGTCCTGCAGTGGGAGCAGTTGCGCTCAAAACCCGCGATTGTAATTTAGATACTAACGGTGCCGGATAGGTGCCGCTGAGATCTCCACCTGCTGCGCCGCTTGGAGGTAATGTGGTTGGGATGACTCCCGGTGCGATCATCAGGGAAGTCACCGCACCGGTAGCGATAGACGGATTAGGATATGTTCCCGTTAAAGCACCGCCCGCAGCGCCTCCCGGAGGTAATGTTGTAGGAATAACACCTGCTGCGATCATTGGAGCAGTGATGGCACCATTGGCCACGATCGGGTTTGGGTAGGTACCGCTCAAAGAGCCACCTGCTGCACCGCTTGGAGGCAAAGTGGTCGGTATAACTCCTGCGGCTATCATTGGTGCAGTGATTGCTCCATTGGCAACCGTAGGGTTAGGATATGTACCCGTAAGCGAGCCACCGGCAGGCCCTTGTGGGAGCGCACCGGCAGCATTCATCGCATACGGAACGGACGCCAATTGCGAAGCGCCCATTTCGGTAAAGTTGGAACCGCCATTCTGGTCGGCTTCCACTTTAATAAATTTTGTTCCGGTACCCCAGTTAATACCTGCAACTGTACCATTTACGTCGCTGGCACCCGGGCTGCCGATCTGAACATTGAATAAGCCGAAAGCATTGGTAGTAACTGATCTCGTTTCACTATAAATGTTAGCCCCGTTAGCTGAACCTTCGTGTATGCTTAACCGTAAGGTGATAGTTTTGCTGATCAAAACATTGCCAACAGGATTTCTTGCGACCCCCTGGTAATTAAGTAATGCCGGTGCCTGTGCGAATGCAAGGATAGAGATGCACATGGCGGCAATCAAAGAGATTAAATATTTTTTCATTATGATAATATTTTGAATGATTGATGTTAGTTATTGATCTTGACAACCCTGAAAGTACTCTGGCGTTGTACCAGCCTGTTTTGTGTTAACTCATCCGGCCTGAATGTAGCATTGATGAAATAAGTACCGCTGGGAAAGTTGGTGATGTCGAACCGTTCGATCCTGTCGCAGCAAACATAGCGGTAGCTTCGTTTTTCCAATACTCTACCCATTGCATCGGTAAGTTGCAGATCCATTCTGCCAGCCAGTTTCAGGAAGAAGTCCAATTCGAATTGTCCGTTGGTCACATTCGGAAAGAGCCTGTATTCATTTGCCTGAAATAAAAGAATATTGGCCGCAGATTTACTTACCACATCGGTACATGGCTGCAATACACCATTGGTGAATGCAAGGCTGCTGTCGGGTGAACGATAATAATCGATGATAGTGGATTCGCCAAGGCTCCATTCGAGCTGCAGGTAAGAGGAGTTACTTTGATAACTTCCTCCTGCTACATTAAAAGTGGAAGGTGATACCATCTGGCATTGTCCCCGAATGCAGAACAATAACGCACATCCGGTAAAAATCGGGAATAGCTTTCTTTTCATAAACATGTTTTTTTATTATTAAAGGGGAAAACACATATTAAATTCCGGACAATAAAATAGCGTTCGCGATACATGGCTGTATTGCGGCAGTTACTTTCTGTCCGATTTATTTATCATGCAAAACCTTGAGCACCTGTTCTCCTTGCGTATGTCAGCCCTCACAGACAACAGCAAACATGAAGCCGCAGCAATGCTGCAGGGAACAGTTACAGACGAACGACCAGAATAATAGACGAACATCACCTAGTGATCTCATTTATTTCATGGAAGACACGCCCGTTCACTATCAATAAGTATCAGGGAAATCAGCCTGCGAAGCAGTCTGCGAATTGGTTTACTTGCTGGTAAGGTTCACCTTATTTAAAAGTGATGAGCAAAGCTAAGGGAAGAATAAAAAATAAAAAATACCTCAAAAAGGTGATACCCGTTTGGGGTATGGGAAGGTGAAGGTTGAAAGTTAAAAGTTGAAGGTTGAAAGAAAGGGAATTTACGAAGTATTTTTTCGGGCAAGGATGTGGAAATTATCCTGCATATAACGCAAATGAGTAGACGAAGATCATATTCTGATTAAAAAAAAACGCAGCCGTTGCTAAAAAATAGCTGCGAACATCTGCGTGTATTCATCCGCAATATCTGCGGAAAATCTATTTTGGAAACACCATCCTGTAATCCACATTCACTTTACCTTTCGTGATGTCATCCAGTTTGCGTTTCAGCAAAGTACGTTTCAATGGTTTTATGTGATCGATGAATAATTTACCATCGATATGATCATACTCATGCAGGATAACCCTTGCGGTAATGCCATTAAAAGTTTTTGTTTGCGGCTTGAAATGCTCATCCACAAATTCCAATGTCACAGTTTGCGGACGCATCACATCTTCCCTTACTTTTGGAATGCTCAGGCAACCTTCATTGTATGACCAATCATCTCCTTCCAGTTTCGTGATGTGTGCATTGATAAAAACCCCTTTATAACCAGGTTCATCCGGGTACTCTCCTTTTTCATCTTCGTCCTGGTTTTCAAAGATCTGTTCGCTATCCATTACGAATAAACGGATCGCTTTATTGATCTGAGGTGCCGCCAAACCTACGCCATTGCTATTGTACATGGTTTCCCACATATCTTCGATGAGTTTTTCCAGTCCTGGGTAATCTGGGGTAATGTCCTCGCTCATCTTACGTAATACCGGTGTTCCGTATGCTACAATTGGAAGTATCATGATTCTAATATTTGGGTTGCAAAGATATAGTCAATTGACAATTAAAAATTACGAATTACGAATTGAATACGATGGATTTCATTCGTAATTCGTAATTGCTAATTCGTAATTAGTTATTACCCATGTATTCCTGCAACAATATCGTCGCAGCAATTTCATCCACATTCCCTTTAATGCGCCTGTCCTTTTTTTTCATCCCCATTTCTATCATCGCGTCTTTTGCCATTTTGGATGTATAACGCTCATCTACTGTTTTGAGCGGAATTGCAGGAAATTCTTTTTCAAGTTTTTTAATGGCAGCTCTCACCAGGGGTGTGCCATGCGTATCACTTTCATCCCAGTTTACGGGCAAACCGATAATGATCAGCTCGACCGTTTCCTTTGCGAAATAATTTTTAAGAAAAGGTATCAATTCTTTCGACTCAATTGTAGTGAGCCCCGTAGCAATGATCTGTAACGGGTCGCTAACGGCAAGGCCTGTACGCTTTCCCCCATAATCTATTGCCATAATCCTTGCCATGTTGAAATTGTTTTATCTGATCATTCTTCGGTAAGAATGCAAAAGGTTTGTTCGAATACATTGGAATGATCATACAGCATTTTGAAAAAATCTTTTCCATAATTACTGTAGTATGGCAACATGTTGTCCACACGCTCCTGCAGATTACCTCCCGGGTATAAATTCGCTTTTACTTTTTGTACCTGCCGCAACTGAGCATCAAATTGTTTTTTTGCCGCCTTCAGCATCTTCTTTTCCAGTTGTTCAATTTTTTGCAACGCAACCGATTGCAGCGCCCATACATGCCGTTCAAGTGTGCTGTCAACTTTTGTTGCGTCAGACCTTACCTGTTTGTACAGTTTGATAAATGCCAGTTTTTCCTCACTCATACTGAGTTTCATTTCCGCATCACGTTGCACGATCCCATTGATGAGTTGTTGTTCCCCTGCAAAAAAATCTTCTGCGGCAAGCCTCAATCCCTTCATCAGCTCATCTGTTTTTTTATTGACCAATAGAAAAGAATTGCGCAACACCAATACCGGGAAAGGCACTGCTGCTGCTTCAAAAACCTTTTTCAATTCCAGCCAGTATGCCAGCTCGCCCCCACCGCCAATGAATGCAACGTTGGGTAAGATCAGTTCCTGGAAAACAGGGCGCAATATAACGTTGGGGCTTACACGCTCAGGATTGGTATTGATCTCGTTCAACAAAGCATCTTCTGTAAAACGTATATCCGTATTCGCGACTGCATACCCCTCTTTCGAAACCTCTATGCGTTCACGGATATTTTCTTTCAGATAAAATAAATTGATATCGCGGCCTGCAGCCTGCACTTTGTATTTTTCCGGAAAAGCGGCAATTGTCTCTTTTACCGCAAGGCTCGAAAACTGTTCTTTCAATTCTCTTACCGCTATGTCTTTGAATTCATTTTTCAAAGCGGCACAATCAGGTATCAAAACCAACAGGCCAAAATCCTTGAATAACTCGTTGCAAAAATCGAAAGTCGCCTGCTGAATTGTTTTGCCCAATGAATACGCATCTTTCACCAGTTCCATGATCTCCCTACCAAAAGGATCGATTGACAATTGGCCTTCAAGTCCGTGGACAATCTCCATGAAAGCCTTATCGATGATCATCCTGCCTACAGCGCCTTTCTGGCCGGTCTGCCATTGATACTTTTTTCCTTTTACTACTACTTCTCCCAATTCTTCCAGATCGGCATCTTCGCTGCCCATGTAATAAACAGGAACGAATTTGTTGCCCGGAAGTTTCGCAGTAAGGTCATCCGCCATCCTGATGGCATGGATTATTTTATAGATAAAATATAAATGCCCGGTAAAAATATTCGGCTGGTGTGCAGTGGTGACCGTAAAGGTATTTTCCTCCAATAAGGCGTCGATATTGGCTTGCAGCTTGTCTGATACCGGGGAGTTATTGTATTGTTCATTGAGTTGGTCAACCAGCACCTTTCGATCTACGGGGAAATTTTTCCTGCCGTCAATCGCTTTTTTTATTCCATCAAGATCGGGAGAATATGCGTAAAAACCCTGCAGATCCGGAGCGCCGGAAATATAATCCAGCACAAGAGTTGAAAAAGAATTCGTCTGTTTGTAAGTAACTTGTTGTGCTTTAAAATTCATAACTGTAATTTCCTGCCTTAAGTTATTTCTCAACCCGAATGTCAGGCCGGGTTTGTGACATTCATAATAGAACGCGCCACAGGCACGTTCCTACACCAGTTCTCCTTCGATATCGAAATCATATGCTTTGGTGATCTTCACGTTCACAAAATCGCCGGGGTGTAATTTTTTACTACTGTTGATGATCACTTCATTGTCCACTTCCACACTATCAAATTCAGTCCGCCCAAGATAACGGCCCGCCTCCCTTTTATCAATAATCACTTTGAATGTCTTGCCGACTTTCTCTTCATTTTTTTCGAGAGAGATTTCCTGCTGTACTTCCATGATCTCCTGCGCCCTTTCTTCTTTCACATCTGCAGGCACATCATCAATCAATCCGAATGCGCTGGTATCTTCCTCATGGCTGTATGTGAATGTACCGACACGATCGAACCTCATTTTCTGAAGAAAAGTTTTCAGTTCTTCCACATCATCCCTTGTTTCGCCAGGAAATCCGGCGATGAGTGTGGTACGCAAACAAATATCAGGGATCTTGTAACGGATGTTACCGATGAGGTCTTCCATTTCTTCGCGGGTGATCTGGCGCTTCATCGCTTTCAGCATGTTGTTACTCGCGTGTTGCAGGGGCATATCCAGGTAATTGCAGATGTTTGGACGATCTTTGATCGCGTCAATGATATCCAATGGGAATTTCGACGGATAAGCATAATGCAAACGGATCCATTCCAGGCCCTGAACATCCGCCAACGCATTCAGTAATTTCGGAAGTTCACGTTTTTTATAAATATCTAATCCGTAATAAGTCAGTTCCTGCGCAATCAGCATCACTTCCTTTACACCACGTTGCACCAGTTGTTTCGCTTCGTCCACCAGGCTTTCAATGGAACGGCTCACATGTTTTCCCCGCATCAGCGGAATAGCGCAAAATGAACAGGTACGGTTACAACCTTCGCTGATCTTCATGTATGCGTAATGCTGAGGCGTGCTCAACAATCTTTCCCCGATCAATTCGCCTTTATAATCCGCTTCAAAACGTTTGAGTATCAGCGGCAATTCCATAGTACCAAAAAAAGCATCCACTTCCGGGATCTCCGTTTCGAGATTATTGCGGTAGCGTTCGCTCAGGCAACCGGTCACATAAACCTTATCCAGTTTACCCCTTTTTTTCAATTCCACATTATCCAAAATGGTGTTGATGCTTTCTTCCTTCGCTTTTTCAATAAATCCGCAGGTATTGATGATGACAATATTATGATCACGTTTGCCACTTTCGTGAACTGTATCTATCTCATTGGCAATCAGTTGTCCGCTCAGCACCTCGCTGTCCACCATATTTTTACTGCACCCCAGGGTGATGATATTTACTTTGTCGCGTTTGATAGATTTTGTCTTCATAATTCAGGACGCAAAGCTACGATATAATTACACGAATTGAAACGAATTACACGAATTGGCCCTACAGATTTGTGAGTTCGTTAATGGCGGCTAATATTGTTTAAACACTGATATAAGCCAGGAAATTATCCTGATCAACATAAATCCCCCTATAATTATTTAATCACAACCTGTTAATAATTCGCACAATTCGTGTAATTCGTGTAATTGGTTTCTCGAATTCGTGTAATAAAATAGTATTTTTACAAAATGAATTGGACTGAGAAAAACCATTTAAGGGTAGCCATTTTGGATTTGTATGAGGGTGCGGAGAACCAGGGTATGCGTTGTATCCGTGAGATCCTGAACCAATTTGGTGAAATGAATAACCTGGCGGTGGATCGTGAGGAGTTTGATGTAAGAAGGAATATTGAATTGCCGGGACTGGATTTTGACGTTTATATTTCCAGCGGTGGCCCCGGAAGCCCGCTTGACAGCGCAGGCTCGGAATGGGAGAATGCTTATTTTAAATGGATCGCTTCGGTGGAAGATTACAATGCTAACCAGGCTAATGTTATAAAAAAACAGGTCTTTTTCATCTGTCATTCGTTTCAGCTTGCCTGCAGGTATTTTAATGCGGCGGTAGTTTCCAGAAGAAAGAGTACCGCTTTCGGTGTTTTCCCGGTGCATTATATGTCGAATGCGGAAAGCGAGCCCATTTTTGCCGGACTGAAAGATCCTTTTTATGCTGTTGACAGCAGGGATTACCAGGTTACACGCCCCAATCACAACCGCATCCATGAAATGGGCGGACATATTTTAGCTATTGAAAAAGCAAGGGCGCATGTGCCGTTGGAAAGGGCGATCATGTCGATGCGTTTCAATGAAAACATGATCGGCACACAGTTCCATCCCGAAGCAGATGCTGTGGGTATGTCGCTGCATCTTCAAAAGCCCGATAAAAAACAAACGGTGATCGAAAATCACGGTGAGCCGAAGTGGCAATCGATGATCGATCAGCTCAATGATCCGGATAAGATCATGCATACCTATTCGCATATACTTCCGAATTTTTTGAACAATGCTGTTGAAAAAATGCAGTTGATTGAAGCGTAAACAATTACGAATTATCAATTAAGAATTACGAATTTTACTTCTTTGTTGAAAGCCTTCATGTAAATATGAAGGCTTTTCTTTTGCAGGCATTCGTAATTCGTCATTCATAATTCGTAATTAATTAGTTATTTTAGCAGACATTAATTTTCAACGCATTATCATGGAAAAATCTTTAAGAGAGAATTTCAATAAAAATTTTACCGAAGAAAAGTACAGGATGTATATGGATAAGATCGAAGGGCTTCATCCTGGTGCGCTCGATTTTAGAAATGCGGAAACGCCGGTGTTCATCCCGAAAGATTTTAAAAATAAAATGCTGGCAGCCTGCGAAGATATCATCGATGTGATCGTGGCGCCAAACTTCAAAGACCTTACTCAACGCAGCATCCCTAAAGATCTCCAGGTTCCCGGCGAGGACGCACATACGCAGTTCCTGGTGTTCGATTTCGGTATTTGTAAAAACGCTGAAGGCCAGATGGAGCCGCAGTTGATCGAGATGCAGGGCTTCCCTACCCTTTTTGCGTTCCAGGCATCTCATACTGAACTTACTTCGGCGTATGCCGATGTGCCTTCCAATTATTCAGCTTATCTGAATGGATACAACAAAGAGAGTTATCTGAAACTATTAAAAGAGATCATTGTCGGAGATCATAAGCCTGAGCATGTGATCCTGCTGGAGATCTATCCTGAAAAACAAAAGACCAGGATCGATTTTTACGCGACCGAAGAAGAGCTGGGTATACGCACGGTTTGCCTTACAAAACTTATTGCCGAAGGGGATAAATTATATTATGAACATGCCGGTGAAAAGGTACAGGTGAAAAGGATCTACAACAGGTTGATATTTGACGATCTGAATCAGCAGGAAGGATTGGAAAACATTGTTGACCTTACTAAACAATATGACGTGGAATGGGTGCCGCATCCAAACTGGTTTTACAGGATCAGCAAGTTCACCCTTCCGTTCATACACAACGAATATGTACCCGAAACTTTCTTCCTGAATGAAGTAAAGTTGCCGGTAAACCTGGATGAATATGTGTTGAAACCTTTGTTTTCCTTTGCAGGAATGGGTGTGGTGATCGATGTGACGCAGGAAGATATTGATAAGATAACCGATCCGGAAAACTGGATATTGCAGCGCAAAGTAAATTATGCGCCGATCATTGAAACGATGGATGAACCGGCGAAGGCGGAGATCCGTTTATTTTATTTCTGGAAGAATGAATGGGAAAGACCGGTTGGGGTACATAATCTTGCACGGCTGAGTAAAGGAAAAATGATCGGAACCCGATACAATAAAGATAAGACCTGGGTTGGCGGAGGAGTGGCATTTTTTGAAGAAGGATAATTTTACCACTAAGACACGAAGGCAGGAAGTTTTACTAAAAAAATGTTTTTTGTATGAACATTAATCGATTCTAAGTGTTTTAATGACTTTCATTTTTTACATCATACATCTCACATCATACATCATACATGAGAAACGGTTACTCAAGATTTGATTTCTATTTAATTCAGCTGGAAGAACTTTTAAGCAAGGCATCCAAAGAAAAGGATCCCGGCGCTTATTTGTATGCCAATGATGCACGAACAGTGATGTTCATGCTGGAAGGTCTGGCGAAACTGTATGAGGGCATCCACAATCCGAAGAAATTTCATAAGATAAGGGAGCAGGCAAAAGTGCTGGAAGACGCGTTGGGTGCGATCGATTATTATGATGCGTTTGCAAAAGAATTCATCACGAACGCTTCTATCCCGGTGACGATCACGGCCTATTTCAAAACGCAGGCTGCTGAAAAAACTATGCTTTTCAATAAGATCTTATTGGAAGAAGGATGGCTGGGAAAAGATGCCGACAGGATAAAAAAGATCCGTAAAAAATTGTCAGAAGCCGAATGGCAAAAAGAAAAGCAGGAGGTGAAAGGCATAGAAGCTTTTTATCATGATGCGATCGAGTCGATCAAAGTACTGGCGCTGGAATATGAAAAAGGATTTACCGAACTGGAAGAAGAAGTGCATGAAATGAGGCGTGAATTGCGTTGGCTCAGCATTTATCCAAAAGCGCTACAAGGCGTGATACAATTGACGGACAGTAAAACGGTAGATGCCCGTATCGACCGTTATCTCACGCCGGAAATAGTGAATTCCCCTTTCAACAAAATGCCGGAGCCGGGCAGCAATACCGTATTGCTTTTATTGGAAAAGAATAATTTCCTGGCCCTGAGCTGGATGATATCCGCATTGGGCAAACTAAAAGATTCGGGATTGAAATTTTACGCATTGGCAGAAGCGCTCGAACAAACCGAATCGATGGAAAGTGCCACTGCACAAAGGATCGCGGGCGAACTGCTGGGTTCAGGCGAACACACGATCGATAAGATATTACTGCAGGCTTCTGCTATCTGTAACGATTATTTCGAAGGAAAATCTTTGGATTATATCGTGCATGGATTTAATGGATAATGGCTTAATGGATAATGGCTCAATGGATAATGGCTCAATGGATAATTAATACTTTAGGTTTGGAGTTAATTAATTAATACAACCTGGTAGTGCAAACATTATTCATTAACCCGTTATCCATTATCCATTAACCCGTTATCCATTATCCATTAACCCGTTATCCATTATCCCGTTATTCATTATCCATTACTTACAGCACTCCTTTTCACGAATGAAGATCGCTTTAAAGATCTTCTTCAACAACGCTGCTACTTTTTTCATTGTTTATTTATACGCATTAAAGAAATTATATTCCAGCCTCACAAGGAATCCATCATTGCTCATCCGGTAAAGATCTTTCACTACCGGGAACCTGTACCCGAAATCAACCCGCATTTTGCTCAACAAAATAAACTGTACGGAAGGCGCCAGGTCGAGGTAACTTTTGCCTGAAAAAAGATTCGTTTGCCCAAGTACTTCCAGCATGAGGTTCATATTGGTTTGCTCGTAACTGGTATATTCTTTTGGTAAAACCAATTGTCCCACGGAAAGCGTGTACCCTACTGCATGTTGATTTTTCAGCGGGGTTTCAAAAACTAACTCCTTCGATCCCGAATTATTCATTGCCTGCACAAAGCTAGCGCTTGCTGAAATAGCAGTTTTGTTAATTAATTTCGTCGCGACAAGCCCGGCTTCATAACCGCTGTTTTGTCCGTTGAGGTCTACGGCCGGAGATGCTACGATACTGTTATTCACCGCGATGCGGCCAAATGCGGCCACTCTGAAATGGCTGTGCACTTCATCTTCGCTGTAAAAACGATATTTAGCATATATGCCTGCCCCATTGAAACGGAAACTATTCAATTGATTGCTCAAAAAAGCTTCGGCATGCAGCATCAGTTTTTTCGAAACACCAACCATTACCTCCGGTACTAACCGGTATTGATACTGATCCGTTGATCTTATCCGCATAAAATTATTTGCCACACGTATTCCAATGCTTTTGGTAGCCATGTTGCTGGCTGGTTCGGTATATACAAATAACTCCTGCGCAAAGACTTTCTCTGCTGAGAAAAAAAAGAGAAGTACTATTAGATATTTGGAAAACATAAAGACTGTTTTGTTTGTAAGAATGTATGATGTATGATGTAAGATGTATGATATCTCTCGCGGGTATTCCCTTACTGAAAATCAATAAGACTTCCATTCGAAAGAAATCATACATCTTACATCATACATCATACATTTTTTAAATAGTTACATGATAGATCCTCGCTCCCGCGGCCATTCCGCCTTTGCTGCAGCAGGTTCCGGCAACACCGGTTTTGTAACAATCCATTTTTGTATAGAGCTCATTTTTTTTGAACTCCTTCGCGGAAACATATCCTTTATCGAGCACCTGGATGGTTTTTGTTCCATTGAGCGTCTGATCTTTCACATTCAGGAAATGCAGCGTCATGCCATTTGACTGGATATGCTCATCATTTTGGATCGCCTGATTGTCGAAACGGATGGTAGCGGTAAGTTTAGCTACAAAGAAACCGGCATCTTCCACTTTGTTCTTTAACTCGTCGAAACTCACGACTGCTCCAGGTTTGAACGTGATATCAAAAGAAGAAGTGCGGATATTCGCCATCACTTTTTCAACAGATGGAAGAGATTGTAAAGCTTTATTGATGGAATTGCTGCACATGCTGCAGGTTAGGCCGCTGGCCTGTAAAGTAACTTTGGTTACCTGCGCAGATGCGCTGAAAGAAAAAAGGATGGCTATCGCCAGAAATATATTTTTCATTGTATGAGTTTTTTGAATAAAATAATATGCGTACACGCTTACCCGTTACACACTGGTGTAACAGTTTATCATTATCCAAAAAATCCTATAGCCTGAAATTGCAGTTACGGATATAAATCGGGGTACCCGGTTTATATGGCGGTGAGTTATTGTGAAGTGCGCTCCTGGTCAGCGAAAGCAAAGAGCCTTCAGACTGGAAGCTGATGTATTCGTGTGGGATCGCGACGAATGGAACGTCGTAATGAAAATCGTTAACGGATGATTGGTGATCGGAAGAAAGTTTATAGAACTTATGTTCATCTTTGCAGCAACCGGATTTGGTGTCTTTCATTCCGCAGCGGCCGCATTTGCTGTTACCCTCTACTTTATAAATATCCACGCCAGCTTTCTTGCCCATGCAATAATGTATCTCCATCGCAATGCCTGATGAAACGAAGAGGTAGAAGAAGGTCAATATGGACAGGAGAAGTTTTTTCACCGGGACAAAAGTAAAACAAAAACCACAGAGTTAAAAGGAGTTTAACACAGAGTTTCGTAAAATTTATAATCTCACTCTGTGAAACTCTGTGAAATTACTCCGCTACCTCTGTGGTTAATTCACAAACCACCACTGTATCCCAAACCTCAGAATATATCCCTGTGTCGGGTAATGCGGTGCCGCAAAATTGTTATTGACAAACCCGAAACCATTCTTAAAGCTGACAGTATTCAGGTTTTCAGCACGGATGTAGGCGGTAAAACCTTTGATCCTGAAATGCAGGAAAGCGCTTACATCCGGAAGATTTTTGATCGTCATGGTATCCTGTGGCATGAACTGCCCTACTACCGGTGAATAATTATAGGCTTTGTAAGGCGTGTAATAACGCACTTCCAGCCCGGTACTGAGGTTCAGGTTCTTGAAGAAATTTCCTTCATACGCAAACCTGCTCCTGGTAAAAACAAGCGGAACCCTGATAGGCGCAGCCTGGTCTGTTTGTTGCACAGTTACATCTGCATACCAGTTCAGTTTCTTAGTCAGTTTTATTTTTTTGGACGCAGATACCTGTACGAGATTGATGATCTTGCTGTATTGCGCTGTATGGAAATAATCCGTAAAATAAGTGTAATTGGTAATGATATGATTGGTGAAAGCCAGTGTAAAAAATGGATTGTAAGCCCTTGCGCCAAAGGAAGTGATGTTCTCCTTTTTGAAATCATTGTTGTTACCGAGATTAAACGAAGAACGATTATCAAAAATAAATGACGGCGTTCGGTTCACGTTATTGAAAAATATCTTCACATCACCCAGCTTTCGGTTGAGATAACGGCCAATAGTACCCGAAGCGCTATAATCGCCGCCATTCAAGCCATTGAGATAAAATTCCCCTTTCAGTAAAAGATCCCACTTGCGGTTTCGGGTACGGTTGCGGTATTCACCATGCAGCATGATGTTGTAAAAAGTTTTATCTCCGGTGCTCAGTGTTGCTTTTATGTTCTGTACGGTCGCACCGGCAAGAAAGAATTCCGATGAGTTTTTAGTATCCGGAAATTGCAGCAGCGAAAAATCATTGCTGATCACCGCCCATTTTTCAGCCACTTTGAATGTATCGGTCTGTTTCTTCAAAGTAGTGTCGTACCAAAGTTTGTATATCGCCGAATCCGCCCCTACATCATTAAAACTATAATTGTAAGAACTGAAGGTAAACGTATGCTGCATGCGGAGTTTGGGATAAAATAAATATTCTGTGGTAGAATCATTTATCTCCAGTGAATCGCGTTTGCCGATATCATAACTCTGCCTGAGCATGGCCGTAAAATCCTTGTAAACATTGCCGGTAGAAACAGTCGTGATGAATGGGTTTGGTGTGTAGTTGGCCGCATTTCCCAGATTCACATCAATGGAGTAACGCTCTTTTTTATTCGGATCCAGCAACGAAGAATCATTTTGTATCCCTCCGTTTTCGGAAGCCCTTATCACATTATTGATCAGTATCAGCGAGGCATTGTAACGTTTGCGCTTACTCTGGTATGTGGTAAAAAAGCGTGCGTTGTTATGACTGGTATTTTGTGTAACAAAAAAACCTGGGGCGCTGATCAGCCGGTAATCAAAACCGAAATTAATATTAGGCCGCGGGTTCTGCGTATGCATCGCTTTGATCATCTGCTCTTTTCCGGAAGCAAGCTGATAACCGAGCATAGAGAAAGGCTTGGTGGTGCGATAGAATTTTGTATCCTCCAGTTTGAAACGATAGACATCAAACGCGTGAAAACCTGCGTCCCAGCCTGCTTTCGCGTAAGGGCGAAAAATAAGGGAAACAGCGGCAGCGCCGTTGTTTCCCAAATATTGGTAAGTGGAAGGAACCGAATAATAATTATCAAAATCATTGACCGAAGAATCGATGCGGTAACGGCTGGTCGAATCGAGGTAACGATAAGTAATCGTGATGGAATCTTTTAGATCGTCGCGGTGCTCAAAGCCGATAGTATCTTTACGGGCACTACCGCCACTCCGGTTGTTGAGCCCATTAACTCTGCGCAACACTTCTTCTTGTCCGAAAGAAAATTTTGCAGACAAAAAAATCACTATAAAAAAAACAAAATGCTTCATGCAAAAATTATAACTGCGCCACCAGCTCTTTAAATATATGTGTCAGCTTTGGCTCGGCTTCTTTCGCTGCTTCCAGCACTTCTTCATGTGTGATCACGTTATCTTCATCACGTATTCCGAGGTCGGTCACCACACTTACTGCAAAAACGTCCAGTCCCATATGAACGCCGGCGATCACTTCCTGCACCGTGCTCATCCCCACTACATCGGCTCCCAGCGCCAACACCATGCGGTATTCGGCCTTCGTTTCAAATGTAGGGCCGGTAACGCTGATGTAAACGCCATGTTTGACATCATATCCGGCAGCGGCCGCGATAGCATCCGCTTTTGCGATCAGATCTTTTTTGTACGGCTCGGTCATATCAGGAAAACGTGTTCCCAATTCATCATGATTTTTGCCGATCAACGGGTTCGGGGTCAGAAAGCTGATGTGATCGGTAATGATCATCAGGTCGCCAACCTTAAAAGTACGATTGGTTGCGCCAGCCGCATTGCTTAATAGCAAAGTTTTAACACCCAGGAATTTCATTACCCTTACCGGGAAAACGACTTCCTGTGGAGTATACCCTTCATAATAATGAAAACGGCCGGCCATTGCCAGCACTTTTTTTCCGCTCAATTCTCCATATATCAATTTTCCGCTATGCCCTTTTACGGTGCTCACCGGAAAATGAGGAATATCCGCATAAGGGATTTCCTTTTCAATAGTGATCTCTTTTGTAAAACTCCCCAATCCACTGCCCAACACGATCCCTACCTGGGGTTCTGCGCCGATCAGCCCTTTTATGTAGCTGACAGCTTCTTCAATTTTTTTCATCATAAGCTTTCGTTGATAATTTGTAAACAGCAAAAATAAGGGAGGGTAATTAATAATGAATAATTAATAATGAATAATTCGTCTGATAGGAATACTCTACCAATCCTTGCTAAAACCTTCGTTTTGCAAGAATTATTAATTATTCATTATTAATTATTAATTGGGCGTTTTATTTATCTTCGCAAAAAATTTTTCTATATGAACCTTCACGAATACCAGGCGAAAGAATTACTGAAAAAATACAATGTTCCAGTGCAGGAAGGCATTGCGTGCAATACTCCGGGCGAAGCTGAAGAAGCTTACCGCCAGATAAAGACCCAATACAATAGCAAGTTTGCTGTGGTGAAAGCCCAGATCCATGCCGGCGGAAGAGGAAAAGGAAGCATCGTAGGTAAGGATCAGCGTGGTGTAGCGGTAGCGAAAAGTGCGGAAGATGTGTTGGAAATTGCGAAAAACCTGTTGGGTGGTACCCTGGTCACTATCCAGACCGGCCCTGCAGGAAAAGTGGTCAATAAGATACTGGTTGCACAGGATGTATATTATGAAGGCCCTAATCCAGTAAAGGAATTTTATCTATCTGTTTTGATGGACAGGGCAAAAGGCCAGAATGTGATCATGTACAGCACTGAAGGTGGTATGAACATCGAAGATGTGGCGCATGATACTCCTGAACTTATCTTTAAAGAATGGGTACACCCGGGTGGCCCGTTACAAGGTTTCCAGGCCCGTAAGATCGCTTTCAACCTTGGTTTGAGCGGTGAAGCTTTCAAGAATTGTACAAAATTCGTAACCAATTTATATAATGCATTTGTAGGATTGGATTGTGATATGCTGGAGATCAACCCATTGTTCAAAACCAGTGACGATAAGATCATCGCGGTGGATTGTAAAATGAATGTGGACGACAATGCCCTGATGCGTCACCCTGATGTGGCGGCTTTGAGGGATATCAGCGAAGAAGATCCTACAGAAGTAGAAGCAGGAAAATTCAACCTCAACTTTGTAAAACTCGACGGTAACGTGGGTTGTATGGTAAACGGCGCCGGATTGGCGATGGCTACCATGGATATGATCAAACTGAGCGGCGGAGAACCGGCAAACTTCCTGGATGTAGGTGGTACAGCTAACGCGACAACAGTAGAAGCTGGCTTCAGGATCATCATGAAAGACCCTAAAGTGAAGGCGATCCTGATCAACATTTTTGGTGGTATCGTTCGTTGCGACCGTGTTGCGCAAGGGGTGATCGACGCTTACCAGAGCATCGGCAACATCGAGATCCCGATCATCGTTCGTTTGCAGGGCACCAATGCAGATGTTGCCAAAAAACTGATTGACGAAAGCGGACTGAAAGTTCAGAGCGCAATACTTCTCAGCGAAGCAGCAGCACTGGTGAATAAAGCAGTTGCTTAGAATGGATAATGGATTAATGGATAATGGATAATGGATAATGCATCCAAATGAAGTGAATTCGATATTTGAAAACACGCTGAATTCAACGCATTATCCATTATCCATTTTTATATTATCCATTAAAAAATATCCATTATTAATTTAGTGTAAATTAAATATGATATTTTTCTATGAAAACCCATTTAGAATGCTACTTTTACAAAAAAACTAATATCACATGAAAATTTTTGTTGCGGGCTTACCTTATGATCTGGATGACGCAGAATTGATGGAAATATTTGAAAAATTTGGCACAACAGTATCTGCCAAGGTCGCTATGGACAAAGAAACCGGCAAAAGCAAAGGTTTCGGGTTTGTAGATATGCCCGATGCTGCTGAAGCAAAAGATGCTATCGAAAGCCTGAATGACATCTCTCTGGGCAAAAAACCACTGGTGGTGAAACAAGCCGAAGAAAGATCAGGGCCTCCTCCACGTAATAATAATTTCAACAGACGATAATAAAAAATCCCCCTCCGATATGAAGGGGGATTTTTTGTGAATGGTCAATTGGAATAGTCAAACCTTCGAAGTCTTTAGTTTTTCCGCTACGTTTCTCTGCGAAAACTCCCCTCCCTCCTATTCTCTGCGGTTAAGACGAACGCGCCACAGGCGCAGTTCATGGGTTTTGCTACCTTTCTCTGCGAAAACTCCGCTCCCTCTCTTCTCTGCGGTTAAAAACGAACGCGCCGCAGGCGCAGTTCTGTGTTTTGCTACGTTTCTCTGCGAAAACTCCGCTCCCTCCTATTCTCTGCGGTTAAAGATGAACGCGCCACAGGCGCAGTTCCTACAATGCAAACGATCAGCCACCCGTAACCCGCCACCCGCAACTATTTAACCCTCTCGAAATTCAAATGCTGAAAATCATAACTGAAATCCGTCAGCGGTGAGATAGCCTTCATCGTGATCGTGCTCCCTTTTCCTTCGCTATCCAGGCCAAATATTACAAATGCATCGGCATCCATACTCCGGTTTGTCCAACGCACCACAAATGTATTGCCCTTGTAGGCTAACATTTCGCCGGTAAGTTTGGGACTGCGTTTGCTGTCGAACCAGGGTTTGCCGTTTTTGAGGCTGATGGTAATATCGCCGAGCCATTTATCCCTGTAGGTTCCGATGAAATTATTGATATCAGGTTTTGAAGTTGCTTTTTGCGCTTTTGCAATGTCCGCCGCAATCTCATCGGTGATCTTTTTCGCCTCAGACTCATTCGCCACCACCCCATCATGATATTGTTTTACACGGTCTTTGTAGGGCATACCCAGATAACTATCCTTGATCGTATTGGTAATGGCGCTGAAAGCCGCGCCACTCTGCTGGTTTGTGAAAACTATGATGCCTAATTTCATTTCCGGGAATAAGGTCACCTGTGTCACGATACCTGCCAGGCCACCGGTATGTGATACCTGCTTGTAACCTTTCACATCCGATAAAAACCATCCCAGTCCATACCCACCGAAATGGGTGTTGTAAGTATTCGGGATCGTTGGATTGATGATGGTTTGCAGCGACCACATTTCATCGTGCTCTTGTTTGCTGAACAATGTTTTTCCATCTGCATATTTACCATCGTTCATTTGCATGATGACCCATTTTGCCATGTCCGTCACGCTGCTGTAAATACCGCCAGCCGCATTCGCTACTTCTGCCCATTCCCGGTCGATAGGCTGCACTTTGCCATTCACTGGCGCATGTGCATCGATCACATTGCTGGTGTCTTTTAATCTTGAAAAAGACGCGGCAGTACTTTTCATCTCCAAAGGCTGCAATATTTTTTTCTCGATAAAATCCCCCCAACTCATTCCGCTTACCCTTTTTATCACTTCTCCGGCAACGATGTAGAGGTTGTTATCATAATCAAATTTTGTACGGAAACCTGATTCCTGTTTGAGGAAACGCATGTTGTATAAAATATCTTTCATCCCAAAATCACTACCATCCGGAAAGAACATCAGGTCACCTGCACCCAGCCCCAATCCGCTGCGGTGTGTCAACAGGTCGCGAATGGTGAAGGCATCGGTCACATACGGGTCATACATCCTGAATTCGGGAATATGATCGATCACTTTATCATCCCAGGTAATTTTCTTTTCATCTACCAGCATAGCAAGAGCCGCTGCTGTAAAGGCTTTGCTGTTGGAAGCCACGCCGAACAATGTATTTTCATCTACCGGTTTGCGGCTGGCAAGCGAGCGTACTCCATATCCTTTTGCATGAATGACCTTACCGTCTTTTATGATCGCTACCGCAATGCCGGGAACGTCAAATGTTTTTAGAGTACGCTCCACCAATGAATCTATCTGTGGTGAAGTGATGACCTGTGCGGAAAGGCCGAGTGAAAAGAGGCTGATGGAAATTGCCAGTAAAAAAGATTTGAATCGTACAGTTGATTGCATGAGTTTTATTTTGCTTAAATATATTGAAATCCTTTAAAAACGAGATCTGTTAAATGACAATTGGCAAACGGTGGCATTTCTTTTGAGGTTTTATTCAAAAAAGATATGAAAATATTTTTGCGGCTCGCTGCCCTGATCCTGATAATCACAGCAGCAGCACCGGCCAAAGCCCAGCTCACAAAAGACTCTGTAGCTGCGCTGGTAAAATCGAGATCATTTATATTCTATGCAAATTCTGTAGACCCGCTCCGGGGAACAACCCGTTTTCTCACCGGAAATTATGATATGAAAGTAAAAGGAGACAGCCTGATAAGTTATCTGCCCTATTTTGGACGTAGCCAGAATGCGCCGCTAACCCCGGACGAAACCGGGCTGATCTTCACTTCTACTGATTTTGATTATAATTTTACGCCACGTAAAAAAAATAGCTGGACGGTAACGTTCAATGTGAAAGATCAAAAAAATCTGTCGAAATATATCCTCACCATTTATAATGATGGAAGTGCGGATATGATGGCTACAAGTAATTTTCGTGACCAGATAAGTTTCAGGGGATATGTGAGGGGGATAAAAAAATGAGTTGACCACTCCCATGAGTTGTCAACTCACAGGAGTGGTCAACTCGAAAAAAGCCAGCTTTTGCAGAATATCATCCGCGAAAGCTGGCTTTTTATTTTTATTAAATGCTGATTATTTTCCAAACTCGCCATCCGCCTTGATCCAGACATCATTGCTGACCGCGGCCGCAGGAAATTTAGGGCCGATGCCGAATGCTGAACGATCGATCTTGCCAGTTACCTGGAAGCCGGTAACATCTTTTTTGCTCATCGGGTTGTTGATCGTTCCACGGAACCAAAGATCCAACGTAACAGATTTTGTGACACCATGCAAAGTAAGATCACCAGTCAACTGATATTTATCTTTACCTGTATTTTTGATAGCAGTACTTTTAAAGGTCATCTTCGGAAAAGTGGCCACATCAAAAAAGTCAGCACTTTTCAAATGGTTATCACGTGGTTCAACTTCAGTGCTGATAGACGCTACATCTACACTCAGATCAAATACCGCATCGCTGAAATCAGCTTTGTCGGTAGTAACTTTTACAGTAAAATCTTTGAATAATCCCGAAACATCAGAGATACCAAGATGGGTTACGGTAAATCCAAGCTTCGAATGCATTTTGTCATTTGTCCAGGTAGTCTGGCTAAAACCAGCCGCAGTAAACAATACCGCCGACAGGATGAGGATGATCTTTTTCATGAATGATAATTTTATTGTTTAAACATTGATCAAATGTACTCTTTTTTTAAACACAAAGTTTTTTAAGTAACACAAAGGTTACCTGAGGTATTGAGCATTGTCTTTATCCGTGCTAAAAGAATATGGAAATGCTTCGGCTGTTGTACCGCGTTTACGGTTAGGAACAGCCCCCATCTCTATATTGAAAACCCCACCTTTTTGTATATCCCCGTGGCTGATCCAGTTGGTATTGAATGGATGACCATTCAGTTTTATTCCCTGGATATATTTATTATCCGCAGTGTTTGCCGCTGCATTGATAACAAATTTCCTGCCATTGGCGAGGGCTAACGTCATTTTTTTAAACAAAGGCGCTCCCAGTACATATTGATCTGTTGCAGGGCAAACCGGGTAAAACCCCATCGCCGAAAAGACATACCAGGCTGAGGTCTGGCCATTATCCTCATCGCCGCAATACCCATCCGGCGTGGCTTTGTACATCCTGTTCATGGTCTCCCTCGCCCAATATTGTGTTTTCCAGGGTTCGCCTGCGTAATTGTACAGGTAGATCATGTGTTGTATAGGCTGGTTGCCATGTGCATATTGCCCCATGTTGGCGATCTGCATCTCACGGATCTCGTGTATCACTCCACCGTAATAACTTTCGTCAAAAACCGGCGGCAGCGAAAAAACGGTATCCAGCATCTGCACGAAATTTTTCTTTCCACCCATCAGGGTTGCCAACCCATCAATGTCATGAAACACGCTCCAGCTATAGTGCCAGCTATTGCCTTCGGTAAATGCATCGCCCCATTTGAAAGGATTGAATGGCGATTGAAATTTTCCATCTTCATTTTTTCCTCGCATCAGTTTTGTTTCCGGATCAAAAAGATTTTTATAATTCTGCGAACGCTTTGCATACAACGCGATTTCAGCTGCAGGCCTGTTGAGTTTTTTTGCCAGTTGAAAAATGGTAAAATCGTCATACGCATATTCCAGTGTACGGGCGGCGTTCTCATTGATCTTCACATCGTATGGCACATACCCCAGCCTGTTGTAATACTCTACTCCTTTTCTTCCTACAGCAGTCATAGGGCCTTCGTTGTTGGCGCCATGCAGTAATGCTTCATACAATGTATTGATATCATATCCCCTCAAACCCTTTATGTACGCATCACTCACCACCGAAGCGGAATTATTACCGATCATGATATCGGCATATCCCGGGCTGCTCCACTCCGGCAACCAACCTCCCTCTTTGTAATCATTGATCAACCCTTCCTGCATTTCTTTATTGATCTCAGGATAAACCAGGTTCAGGAATGGGTACAATGCACGAAACGTATCCCAGAAGCCGGTGCCGCCAAACATGTACCCTGGCAGTACTTTGCCGTTGTATGGACTGTAATGAACGATATTTCCTGCGGCATCTTTTTCGTATAATTTATTGGGAAAAAATAAAGTGCGGTACAGGCAGGAATAAAATGTCCGCAGTTGATCGATCGTTCCACCCTCGGGCTGGATACGGCTCAATGTCTTGTTCCAGGTTTGTTTCGCTTTTGCTTTTACCTGTTCAAAATTATCTTTTCCTAATTCCCGTAAGTTAAGTTCCGCCTGCGCTTCGCTGATGAAAGAAGACGCTACCCGGACATTCACCTGCTCCCCTTTTGCGGTAGCAAAACCAACAATGGCGCCTACATGATCCGCTGAATATTCCAATGTATCTTTTGCCAGAAATTTGCCGTGCCATGTATTGGAAATAGTAAATGACTTATCGAATTGCA
>Ga0247813_10000225_pt1 | contig 64583 bp, 50 predicted proteins | sample UWRJL169409C1_FD_180719 | JGI IMG/M metagenome (GOLD analysis project Ga0247813, IMG submission 180719) | Plant litter microbial communities from Arlington Agricultural Research Station in Wisconsin, United States - UWRJ-L169-409C-1 | ecosystem: Environmental > Terrestrial > Plant litter >... | reverse complement strand
TTAAGCGAAATGATCCACAACCCACAGGTGAATAAGGATCTGATAGCAAGGGGCGTGCAGTTTTTACAGGATACTCATGGCAATAAACTCATCCCGTTCGAGGAACTTACACAGGACGATGTGGTGATCATCCCGGCTTTTGGTACCACGCTGGGCATTGAAGAAAAACTCAACTCTATCGGCATCGCGACCGAAAAATATAATACTACCTGTCCGTTTGTAGAGAAAGTATGGAACCGCAGCGAACAGATCGCAAAAAAACAATACAGTGTGGTGGTGCATGGCAAACCTACGCATGAAGAAACCAGGGCTACTTTTTCGCATGCCGCGGCAGGTACGCCTACGGTGGTGATAAATGATATGAATGATGCCATTTTATTGAGCCGTTATATCACCGGAGAAAAACAACCGGAAGAATTTTACGAAGATTTTAAAGGAAGATATTCAGAAGGTTTTGACGCAGCGAAAGACCTTGAACGCATCGGCGTAGTTAACCAGACCACCATGCTGGCCAGCGATACGCAGGCGATCTCGGATTATCTTAAATCCATCATGCTGGAGAAATATTCACTGGATGAGACGAATATAGAAGAACGTTTTGCCGACACAAAAGATACCTTGTGTTATGCTACCAATGATAATCAATCTGCTGTATATGGCTTGCTGAAACAACCGGCGGATATCGCCATTGTGGTCGGCGGATACAACAGCAGCAATACTTCACACCTGGTAGAACTGACCGAACAACAACTCCCGACTTATTTTATCAACGACGCGGATAAGATAATTTCAGCCAATGAGATCCATCATTTCGACCTGCATGCCCATGCGGAAAAAGTGACCATGAATTTTCTTCCTTCCAATAAACCTGTGAGGATCCTGATGACAAGTGGAGCCAGTTGTCCTGATGCGGTGGTAGAAAAAGTGATCGATAAGATCGCAGGATTTTTTGGGACAAGTATTGAGCAGGCAGGATTAGAAGGCTAAAGATCGCCACCTTTTTTTCTTCGAAATTGAAAAAAAATCTGTGAACTTTTTTTGTGAACTGTTTTCAGGTTCACCGTGTAAGTTCACACACAAACAACAGATTAGCAATAAAGTAAGTTTGTGAACTTTTGGCCGAAAAAGGCCTTTTTCCGTGTGAACTTTGTCTTTTGTGAACTTTTTGTGAACTTTTTGTGAACACGGCTTTTCCGCAGATAATTCTTAATCAAACCCCAGCTTTTTCCTTTAACTGCCTTACAAGGTCTAAGGCAAAGTCTAGCTGCTCTTCCATGGTGATGTGTGTGTTATCCAGTAAGATCGCATCTTCAGCTTTACGTAGCGGACTCACTTCGCGATGGCTATCGATATAATCACGCATTTCCAGGTTATCTTTCACTTCCTCAACCGTAATGTTGGGATTTTTTTCATACATTTCCTTAAACCTTCTCTCCACTCTTGTGGCAATGTCGGCGGTCATGAATATCTTCAGTTCAGCATTGGGAAAGACCGTGGTGCCGATATCCCTGCCATCCATCACGATGCCTTTTTTCTTCCCCATCTTTTGCTGCTGCGCTACGGCGCAGGTGCGTACAGCCGCTATAGAAGCGACATCGCTTACTTTTTCCGCGATCACCAGGTCGCGGATAACATATTCGACATTCTCTTCATTGAGAAAAATTTCCGACTGTTTGGAATTTTCGTTGTGTTCAAAATGCAGGTGGATATGATCCAATGCCCCGGCTACTTGTTTATCGTCCGTCCAGTCGATATGATTACGCAAAAAATACAACGTGATCGCCCTGTACATGGCACCGCTATCGATATACGCATATCCAAGTTTTTTTGCCAATTGCTTGGCCAGCGTACTTTTTCCGCAGCTGCTCCATCCGTCGATCGTTATGATAATCTTTTTTGCCATCTTATGCAAAAGTGGCTAAAAAAAGGTGGATGTCAAAATTTTAGTTAGCCAGGATCTACTGTAAAAAATATTCCAGTGCACCCGAGCCGCCACAACTCCAACAGGTCACTTTTTTGGTACGGTAACCCGAACCACTGATCTCGTATTTATTGTAAATCCCTTTTTCGGTGATGCTGTAAGAATATGGCGTGGAACTTATACAAATACCGGAACCCGCGCAGGTGTGACAATCGCCGGCACTAATGGCCCGCCAGTTTTTACTTTGCAGAAAATTCATATCTACCAACTGCTCGTTACTCCCATAATTCATTCTCTGGTGCCCGTTCCTGTCTGCGGCCCACCAGCATTCTATAATGCTGTATTTTAATGTCCCCATATCAAACCCTTTTATGTAGAAATATTTTCCAGCAGCCACGTCTTTATATAATTGTTTGATGTTATAAGTGGCCGAAGGTTTGTAGGCTGCCCGCGTGGAAGCAGTTACGCCATTTTGTTTATTGTTAAAGGCCGTGATCACTCCCTGTGCATAATCCTTTATCAGCTGTTTTTGTTGGGGCGTAAAAGCGGCGGTCAACGTAGCTACAGGCGCATTTCCAGGCAATTCCATAAGGATATTAAAAGCCTGCAACATATCCTTATCGGCTATTTTTTTCAGCAAAGGGTTCATAATGGCCGCAGCCTCAGCAGGATTTTTTGTTTCGATCAGCACTTTAAAAAAAGCAGCTCTCCCGTATGCCTGTAAAAGATTTCCTGTGCTGACATTATCGACAAGGCTGTTGTAGCGGAGGAGGATGCGGTCGATATTTTCCTGCTTATTTGCCAGCACGTTTTTTTTAACAGTGAAGTAAATACCCAGCCGGTCATCTGGAATACCATTTTGCCCCCCCCGGTAGATGCTGATGCTGATGCCATCATTCAATTTCCAGCTATGCGTGGCGCTATCCGGAAAGTTGCCAGGCAATATCTGGTTGATACTGTTGATCAGCTTTAACTCCTCTGTGATAAAATTGGAAGCCGATTTGTTTTTAGAACTCATCAGCTGGCAGTCCCAGGTATACTGAACAGAGACGGTGTTACCCCTCCATATATTTTCATCCTTCCGTATGATAGCAGGTGAGGCGCCGGGGTATTGTACAGCGCTTATGAAACGGTAGCTGCCATAACCCGAACCTCCCGTGATGGTATCCAGCAATTCATCCCCATCGCTGGCGGGGTTCCTGGCAATCGATATCAGCTTACCCAATACGGACTGCACAGCTTTGGGAGAAAGATCGGGCTGTGCCTGCAAGAACAGCGGCAAAACAAAAAGGAAAAGAAAGAGGATGGATTTCATGGTAATTTTTATCCACGAAAATTACAAAAAGCCCTTGGTGGAAGGATACCCAATGCCGGGTATATTCGAAGGTGCAGGAACCGACAAAAAAATACCCGCTCAAAATGAGCGGGCATTGAATTTATTTTAATGAATTAAGCTTCCGATTTTTTTTCTTTCTTCTTCGGTTCTTCCTTCAACCTGAAAAGTATCTTCTGGTTTTCTTTATCCAGCTCTGCTATCAAAGTATCACCGGCTTTTACATTCATGTTCAGTATTTCTTCCGCCAGCGGATCTTCCAGGTATTTCTGGATGGCCCGGTGAAGCGGCCTTGCACCAAACTGGCTGTCGTAGCCCTTGTCAGCAATAAAGTCCTTCGCTTCAGTAGATAATTCCATAGCAAAACCAAGATTGCTCAAACGCTGCATCACTCCTTTCATGAGGATATCTATGATCTCAAAGATGTTGTCTTTATCAAGTGAATTGAATATCACCACATCATCGATCCTGTTGAGGAACTCGGGACTGAACGTACGTTTCAGCGCTTTTTCAATGATCGCTTTATTATTCTCTTCAGAATTCTCTACGCGGTTTGAAGTGGCAAAACCTACACCATCACCGAAATCTTTCAACTGGCGTACACCAATATTAGAAGTCATGATGATCATCGTGTTCTTGAAATCTACTTTCCTGCCAAGGCCGTCGGTCAGTTGGCCATCGTCCAATACCTGCAGCAAAATGTTGTAAATATCCGGATGAGCTTTTTCAATTTCATCCAGCAGGATCACGCTGTAAGGTTTGCGTCTAACCCTTTCCGTTAGCTGCCCGCCTTCTTCATATCCTACATATCCCGGAGGCGCTCCTATCAGTCGGCTCACAGTGAATTTTTCCATGTATTCACTCATATCAATCCGGATCAGCGCATCTTCACTGTCGAACATCTGCCTTGCAAGCGTACGGGCTAATTCCGTTTTACCAACACCCGTAGGACCAAGGAATATGAACGTACCGATCGGTTTTTTAGGATCTTTCAGCCCCACCCTGTTACGCTGGATCGCTTTCACCACTTTAGAAATGGCATCCTGCTGGCCGATCACAGCACCTTTCAGATCATCACCCATGCGGCGCAATTTGTCTGTTTCCGCCTGTACCATTCTCTTCACAGGAATACCTGTCATCATGTGCACCACTTCAGCGATATCTTCTTCTTCAATCGGGAAGCGTTTGTTCTTGCTTTCTTCTTCCCAATCCACTTTTGCTTTTTCCAGATCTTCCTGCAAACGTTTTTCAGTATCCCTCAATGAAGCAGCTTCTTCAAACTTCTGGCTCTTCACCACTTTATTCTTTTCAAGTTTGATGTCTTCAATCTTCTTTTCCAGTTCAATGATCGTTTCGGGAACATTGATGTTCTTGATGTGTTTCCTTGCACCTACTTCATCCAATACATCTATCGCTTTATCTGGCAACAAACGGTCTGTCATGTAACGATCACTCAATTTCACACAAGCTTCAATCGCTTCCTGGCTGTAGGTTACATTATGGTAATCTTCATATTTACCTTTGATATTATTCAGGATCTGAATGGCTTCATCCACTGATGGCTGTTCGATCAATACCTTTTGAAAACGGCGATCCAATGCACCATCTTTTTCAATATGCATGCGATATTCATCCAGAGTAGAAGCTCCGATGCACTGCAGTTCTCCACGGGCCAGAGCGGGTTTAAAAATGTTGGAAGCATCCAGCGAACCACTTGCTCCGCCGGCACCAACGATGGTATGAATTTCATCGATGAAAAGAATTACATCACGATTTTTTTCCAGTTCATTCATGATCGCTTTCATCCTTTCTTCAAATTGCCCGCGATATTTCGTACCGGCTACCAATGCTGCAAGATCAAGGCTGACAACCCTTTTATCAAATAATACCCTGGAAACTTTTTTCTGAACGATGCGTAATGCAAGGCCTTCCACGATCGCGGTTTTACCCACACCTGGCTCACCGATCAAGATCGGGTTGTTCTTTTTTCTACGGCTCAAAATCTGTGACACACGTTCGATCTCGTTCTCACGCCCTACGATCGGATCAAGCGATCCGTTTTCCGCAAGGCGGGTGATATCCCTGCCGAAATTATCGAGCACGGGGGTTTTTGTTTTTGGCGCATTGGCACCACCGGCTTTTTGCGAACGCTGCTGGCCGTATTGTTTTCTTTCCTCATCAAATTCATCTTCTTCGTTGAATTCGGCCTGAGGCGGAGGGGTGCTGGTTACAAAACCCAATTCATTTTTAAATACGTCGTAATCCACGTCAAACTGATTTAAGATCTGTGTAGCAATATTTTCTTTGTTCTTTAAAATTGAAAGCATGAGGTGCTCGCTTTCCACATAAGCGCTCTTCAATGCTTTGGCTTCTAAAACAGTGATGCGGATCACTTTCTCTGCCTGCTTGGTGAGGGGCAAGGAATTTATGTTTGCAATGTTTTTACCTGTCTTATCTTTTACTGCCATTTCGATTTCCTTACGCAATTCGAAAAGGTCTACGTTCAATGATTTAAGAATCTTTATGGCGGTATTTTCCCCGTCTCTGATCAATCCCAAAACCAAATGTTCGGTACCGATAAAATCGTTACCCAACCTGAGCGCCTCTTCCCTGCTATAAGAAATAATCTCTTTTACCTGGGTGGAAAAATTATTATCCATTCTGTTAAGTTTAATTAATACAATAATAACGATTATTTACTGCGGTTGAATTATAAAAAATTGCAAATGTTGAAATGTTGAAAAGTAGGAATTCGTTGCTGGTTGGTAGGGTTGACGCGCCTTTTCGTGTCGTTTTTGTTGCAGCTAAAAATTTATTTTTTCTGATTCATTTGAATAAGAAGTATCACATTCAAAATTTACTTTATTTTACATCCATCACATTAACCGATCAAGACTCAATGAACTTCAAAATAGATACCAAAGAAAAATTCACTGTAATTAAGCCCGAAGACGCTGTTTTATCTGCTAATATGACAGAAGAGATCAATACTGTTTTTTCTTCATATCTCTCAAAACCTGTGCCCCACATTGTTTTGAACCTTTCGCTCGTAGATTCACTCGAACCAGAAGTGGCAGAGACCATTTCGGCCATTCAGCAGGAGTTTTACGAAAAAAACTGCTCATTTATTGTGTGTGAAATGAAAGAAGAGGTAGAAAACAGCTTCGACAGCCTTGAATTACTTGAATTGATGAACGTTACGCCAACCGAAAGCGAAGCATGGGACATCGTGCAGATGGAGGAGATTGAAAGGGAGATCATGGGCGATTTCGATGAGAACGATAATACGGATTAGGTTTTTTGTTACACGAATTAGGCGAATTACACGAATTACACGAATTTTGCTCTGAACAAATTGACAATTTAAATCTGTTGTCAGCCTGAGCTTGCCGAAGGCTTTTTGTTGTTATTAAGACTATTCGCCTTCGACAAGCTCAGGCTGACAACAGGAGAATAAGTAAGATACTTACAAATAAAACTTATTCATTTGCTCGCACTCACCATCATTGGAAATAACTCTGCAATACCTGCTTTCGGCAGGCATCCCACAGCGCAGGTACTTCAAACGCAGGACGAGGCCTACCTCATCGATTGTGGTGAAGGTACCCAGGAACGCCTGGCAGAATTCAAGATCAAGCGCAATAAGATCAACCATATTTTTATTTCGCACCTGCATGGCGATCATTATTTCGGGCTCATCGGGTTGCTCACCAGCATGGGTTTGCTCGGCCGGGTGAATGACCTTCACCTGCACGCTCCTGCATTGCTGGAACAGATCATACAATTACAGCTGGATGCCGCCAGTACCGTTTTGCCCTACAAACTTTATTTTCATCCGCTGGGTGAAGAAGGACCGATCGCCAATGACAAAAGGCTTTGGATAGAATGTTTTAAAACACAGCATCGCATCGACTGCTGGGGCTTTGTATTCAGGGAAAAGAAAAATCCACGCAGCATCATTCCGGAGAAAGTGCAGGCATATGAAATACCTGCGGCTTATTATGATGCTTTGCAGAAAGGACAGGATTATACCACCAAAAAAGGCGTGCTGATCTCCAATGAAGAGGTGACCATTGCCGCGCCTTCGGCGAAAAGTTATGCCTATTGCGCCGATACTATCTACACAGAAAGTTTTCTCGATAAAATACAAGGCGTAGACCTCATCTACCACGAAACCACTTACCTGAAAGACTTACACGAACGTGCTACTGCCCGTTTTCATTCAACCACCATACAAGCTGCTGAGATCGCAAAAAAAGCCGGTGCAAAAAAATTGCTCATCGGGCATTTCTCTTCCAAGTATGAAGTGCTGGACGATTTTCTGGTGGAAGCGAGGGAAGTTTTTGAGAATACGGAACTGGCGCTGGAAGGAGCTTGTTTTCGGGTTTAGGGTTTAGAGCTTAGGGTTTAGAGAGTTTAGAGGGTTTAGAGAGTTTAGAGGGTTTAGATAGTTTAGAGGGTTTAGATAGTTTAGGTTCTGCTGATTGACAAAACCCCGGAGGTTTATTGACCGACCACAAAATTATTTCCTTCCGTCATCACCCATAAATAGAATTGCGGGAACCATTTTCGCCAGGCTGCTTCATTGTGGCGGCCTCCAGGATCGGTGACTGAATAGATGGTTGTTTTGGAATTGGTGCCGGTAATGTCAGTGATCTTCTGCATATCGGGTACCATAGTTTCACTTTCGAGTTCCCCCGCGTAAAAAAATATTTTCCCGGATAAACCAACAGTAGCAGAATCCGCAAAAGCATTCAATGGTGGAGCGGTCCAGAATGCAGGTGAAAAAACGCCTGCTTTACCAAACACTCCGGGATATTTCAGCATGGCATAATAAGAGATCAATCCTCCCATAGAGCTGCCCGCGATGGCTGTGTTTTCTCTTGAAGACAAAGTCCTGTAATGTTTATCAATAAAGGGTTTGAGGGTTTCTGTCAAAAATCGCAGATACAGATCACCTTTTGCTTTTCCATATTTTTCATGATCAAATGGATTGTATTCATTGATTCTTTCTATTCCGTTATCAATACCCACAATTATTGAAGCAGGTTTTCCTTTGGCGATCAAAGAATCCAGGCATTCATCTACTCCCCACTCTCCATAAGTGGAAGTGGCTTCATCAAACAGATTTTGCCCGTCGTGCATGTAGAGCACCGGATATTTTTTAGAAGAAGTCGCATATCCTTCCGGAAGATATATCCAGATGCGGCGGGTAGTATTCAGCTGGGGAATTTTGAAAGCCGTATCCATAATTTTTACATGCCCGCTTGCAGTATGATCAATCACCTTGCGGACGGAATCAAAATCATCTTTCCATCCATTGATGGAAAATTGCAGCGTTGTATCGGATGATAATTTCACCAGGTTATTTTGAACATCTCCACCCGAAACCGTTGACTGCACTTTATCCCAGCTACCCCGGGTAAATTTGAATTCATATACATCAGGCTTCATTTCTTTCAATTCGACCTCCCATGTATTTTTGGAAGCATTAAATTCCAGTGGGGTTTTGGCAGGATCCCAGCCGTTAAAATTTCCGGCGATGAATACTTTTTCATTCGCGTGCTTAACCGGAAAATCTTTTAAGGAAATATTTAAGCTGTGTTGCGTGAAGCCAGCATGGCTCCACAAAACCGCCATCAGTACAATAAGATTAAATTTGATTTCCAAGCGTTGGTTTTATTTTGTATAATAATATCACATCTTAATCGAACTCGTTTTTCAATCCTTTAAGTACAACAAACTTTCTAAAATTGATAGTGTTGTTATCACTCTTCTGCTTCCTTTCGCTTTCCTCTTTCAACTCCGAGGGAGTATATTGAGTTACATAACAATGGAAAGCTATGATGGCATTTGTTTCATCCTCTGATGAATAATCAATCTTTACATTGTAATATTTTTCATTAACATACCCTCCGGGATCTATGGATTCTTCTCCCTTCTGCCAGGCAAAATGATATAATGGATATTTTTCTACCCAACCTTCAGCAAGAAGCAATTCAGTTACGGTAGCGCCAACGACAATATGTTCAGAATGATGTGTATCCCCATCAGGGCCTGCCGTTATGATTATGTCTGGGTTGATCTGGGGAATTCTTACTTTCAACGAATCCATGAAACGGGCATGTTCTTTAAAATATTTCCCCGTTCCTATTTTTGTATCCAGCCGTTCTATACCAAAGAATATCGGAGGCAGAACTCCTAATTTTTTGCAGCCGCAAACAGATTCTGCTTTGCGTAAGTTCCCCAATGAATCTCCGGCAGGAATTTTTGTTACTCTCGTTCCATCTTTGCCATCCGTGGCTATGATCACATAAACCTGATGACCAAGCCTGGCGTATTTACTCAGCACTTCACCGATGGCCGTTTCATCATCCGGATGAGCCCCGATGAAAAGAATATTTTTTTTCTTCTCAATAGTTTGGGCATCACATATTGAGATAGAAAAAAGTAATAAGAAGAATATTAATTTGTCGGACATACTATATTTTTTTTCTTTTTGCCTGTAAGCAAAACGTGATATTCAGTACTGTCAACAACCTACACACTCTTATTCAATCTTCCCTATTTTCTCTTTAAAAAGTCTTTTACTTTTTCATGCAATCCCTCACTCAATGGCACCACCGGCAACCTCACTTCATTTGCGATCAATCCCATTTCGTACAAAAATGCTTTTGCACCAGCGGGATTATTTTCTGCAAACATCAGGTTATATGCATCCGTCAATCCATTGTTTTCTTTTACAGCAGATTTAAAATCTCCCTCCAATCCATAATTTACCAGGGAAGAAAATTCTTTCGGAAAACAATTCGCCGCAACACTGATCACACCGTCCATTCCGCAGGCCAGTTGAGGTAATGCCAGAGCATCGTCACCACTCACCACCAGGAAATCTTCCGGACGATGTTTTAATATCTCGATACATTGCTGCATATCGCCGCTTGCTTCTTTGATGCCGGCGATATTTGGTACTGCTGCCAAACGCAATGTGGTAGCGGCATCCATATTTTTCCCGGTACGCCCGGGTACATTGTATAAAATAACAGGCAGCGGACTTGCTTCCGCGATTGCTTTATAATGTTGATAGATACCTTCCTGCGAAGGTTTATTGTAGTAAGGGCTTGCGCTCAATACCGCTACTGCCCTGTCGAGTGGGAAATATTTAAGATCGTCGAGCAAAGATGCTGTATCGTTGCCGCCGATACCAACGACTACGGGTACACGCCCGGCAACATGATCGTATGTAAAATTGATGATGTCCTTTTTTTCTTCCTTTGACAATACCGGCGTTTCCCCTGTAGTGCCCATGGTCACTATATAATTCACCTCACCCTTTATCATAAAATCAATCAGTTTGCCGAGTGCGTCAAAGTCGACTGCATTGTTCCTGAATGGGGTGATGATCGCTACCCCTGTACCACGTAAAGACTGGATGAGATTCATATCGGAGATAAATTTCGCCGAAGATAATTATTTATTGCACGAATTATTACGAATTACACGAATTTGGCGAGGAGACGGATGGCGGACGACTTACCACAGACCACCGTTATCTTTTCCGGAAGCAGCTTTGCAAGCCTGTGTGAATATTCTAAACTTCGAAGGTTTGTCAATTAACCTATTCACCTATTGACCTATTCACCCATTCACCCATTCCCCAAAAAAATGTCCTCCCCGGATTGCTCGGAGGAGGACTGGCTTTTTCTTAAGTATTGTTTCTCTAGCTATTGAGTATCTTAGAGCGGTTGAGGTATTTGTTATCTTTTCCGTAGATGAACAGGCACGAGCCATTTTTTATCTTTTCGATGATCGGCCTGTTGAGGTTTTCCGGAACTGCCGGGCAGCCCCAGCTTCTTCCCAGGCAACCTGTATTCCTGATCCATTGTTCGCTTACATACGGTGCGCCATGCATCACGATTGCCCTTTCATCTGCCAGGTCGTTGATGCCTTGTTCCAAACCTTCGAGATGCATCGAGTAACCGTTTTTGCCGATGTAGGTATCGGATGTTTTGTAGAAACCGAGGCTGCTCTGAAAACTTTCAGGCCTGTTGGAAAACTGATTGGCAAACATTTTACCCGAGTTTTGTCCGTGGGCCACATAGGTATTGAATAATATTTTGCAGTTTTTCAGATCGATCACAAACAAACGCTTTTCGCAGGATGGTTTGGTGAAATCTGCAATGGTGATCACATTGTCATTGATGATCCTTCCTTTCGCTTTCAGATATTGAAATCCTTTTACTGCTGAAGCAAAAGCATTTTCCGACAAACCTTTCAGGTTCAGCTTCAGGCTGTCGTAGATCATATTCAAAGAGGAAGTGGAATTTAAAGTGTTGTTTTCAGTATTGATCGTTGGAGCCGGTGTAGGCGCCGAAGGTACAAATGCGTTATTTTTTGCAAAAGCAAAAGGTAAATGCAACATGAAGATCAGTACAGAAGAAAAAAATACATACACTTTCTTCAATCGGAAGTTTTTCATTACTGGATATTGATTTTTTGTTAATGAGATTAAACGACTTTCGAAAGTAGATGTTGTGCTATACCTGAGATATTTAAATAATATAAATAAAAATGAATGCTTGAATCGGCTGCAAATATAGGCCGGTATACCCTATTTGGAGTAGTGAGCACTGTTAAAATATCCCCCTACTTTTAACAATCAGCCCTGTTTTTCGTTAAAATGAGGATTAATTGATATATATCAAACCGTTTAACCTATTGTGCGTAGTTGATGATTAGTATACAGGCATATTCTTAAGGCGAAACAACAGTCACGAAAATTATCCTTCATAGTATCGCTATCAACTCTACCAGCTTCCCGATGCGGGGCAGAGGTTGCACAGTCCCTACCTAAACAATCAACCGGCTGTAGAGATACCTTTTATGTGAACCCGGGTGTACCTATTTTACATGTGATGGGAGATGAATGCTGCAGGTTATTACAGGAAGTAAATTTTGAGAATAATAAAAAAACTTCATTGAAAGAAATCACGGGCCTACCATCATACATCATCCATTCTATCTATCTTCACGCAAAAAATCAATGGAAACTTTAGATGCGATACTGACGGTTAAGACCTCTACTATACCGAACACCGGCAAGGGGTTATTTGCAAAAAAACAGATCAGTAAAGGAAGTTATATCACTGAATATCTTGGCAAGATCAGCACCTGGAAAGATGCCGATCATGATGATGGCAATAATGCTTACATCTATTATATAAACAGGAAATATGTGATCGATGCAAAAGGCAGCAAGGCCTTTGCGCATTTTGCCAATGATGCAAGCGGTTTTAAAAAGATAAAAGGACTCAGCAATAATTCTGAATATGTGGTGGATGGCAAAAGGGTTTTCATTGTTGCGAAAAGGGATATCGCCAAAGGGGAAGAAATATTTGTTGGGTACGGAAAAGATTATTGGGATACGATCCGTAAGAATGGGATAATGTAGCCTGAAGCTCCTGCTTCGGGAATATTTATTGTAAGACTCTGACCCTGAAACTCTTTATTTAACAATGAGCCGGAGCAAGCGCTCCAGTCCACATTCGTGTAATTCGTGTTTAAAAACTTTCCGGTAAAAAAAATCACCACCCAGCAGCTGATCTTCATCGTGCTGGTGGTGCTTTGCCTTACTCCCTGGATAACCCCGCCCATGGCATTGTTGCTGGGTTTGATGGTTGCACAGTTTATCGGGCATCCGTTCTTACATCTCAATCAAAAAGCAACCAGCAGGCTGTTGCAGTTTTCTGTGATCGGCTTGGGATTTGGAATGAATGTCAACAGCGCTTTACAAGCCGGGAAAGAAGGCTTTTTGTTCGCAGTCGCATCTATCCTTGGCACTTTGATACTCGGGTATTTTTTGGGTAAAATGTTGAAAGTGGAGCAAAAAACTTCCCTGTTAATTTCCTCCGGAACCGCCATTTGCGGCGGAAGCGCCATCGCGGCATTATCGCCCATTCTTGAAGCGGAAGAAGATCAGATCTCTGTCGCACTCGGAACGATTTTCATTTTGAATGCGATCGCATTGTTCATTTTCCCGGCCATCGGCCATGCCCTGAATATGACCGAACATCAGTTTGGGCTGTGGTGCGCCATCGCCATACACGACACCAGCTCTGTTGTAGGAGCCGCCGGCAAATACGGTCCGCATGCGTTAGAAACTGCCACCACTGTTAAACTTTCCCGTGCGTTATGGATCATCCCGATCGCACTCGGTGCCAGCATGCTCCTGAAAAATGATGCAAAAAAAATAAAGATCCCCTACTTCATCGGACTCTTCATCATCGCCATGCTGCTTAACTCTTATGTACCGGGAATAACAAAAATTTCTTCCTATATCACTACAATAGCAAAAACGGGACTCACCCTCACCTTATTTTTGATCGGTGCAGGCTTGTCCCGTAAAGTATTGACATCAGTGGGTTTGAAACCATTGATCCAGGGAATTGTTTTGTGGCTCGTTATCTCATCAGCGGCATTATTTGCTATCCGGCATTTTGCAGGATAAAATATATGTTCTATATAGCCTTCGGCAAGCTCAGGCTGACAGAAAAAGCAACTTACAAATACCTGTTATCCACCAGCCATTTCACCACGCGTTTCAAGGCGAATTGATTTTGATCGATGCTGGCATCGCCAATGATGATCTTATCTTTTGTCGGCAATGGCACTACCCTTTTTAAGTTGTCTTTTGAGGTAAACACTTCCATGTTCTGCATGTTATTTCCTCCGGCAAATGAAAGTTTGGCAACGATCACACCCGATGGTAAAGTGAATTCGTAATGATCCTGCCCATTGCTGCTGCCAGTTGGTTTGAAGCTACCGATGATCTTTCCGTCTTGCTCTATAGTTTTGTCTGCTTTCAATGATATGGGCCATGTCGTACTCCTGTTCACCACCGTGTAATCAACTGCTATCCTTGGACTGGCGCCTTTGGAAGCGATGAACTCCTTCACTTTATTATCATCCGTTTTATCTTTTATCATGATGCCGCTATTGCCCAGCAGTTTGGCGAAACTTTTTTCCTGTCCAAGTGATGCCACTTTGAAGATACCCACCCGGCTGGAAGTAAGGAAGGTGAGGCGATAAAATAAATAGCTGTTGTCATTTTTATCCTGATCAAATTCGGTAGCTACTGTGGCGATGATCACTTTTTCTCCCGCCAGGTTAAATACTTCGAAATTTTTGGTGAGCCCGAAATTGGTTTTCTTGACATCCACTTTCAGATAATCATTTCCGTCTACTATGATCATCCCTTTTTTATAATCCACATCCTGGGCAGATACCAATAAAGTTGCCAGCAGGCAAAAGCTGCATAAGAACGTTTTAAGCATAACAGTTAATTTTATTGAAGATATATTAATTTTTTACAAGATGCCAGATGCGTAAAAAATGAAATTTGCACAAGGCTCTCAAAAAACAAATTCAATAAGTGATACACCCAACCCGGGAAAACGTTCAATATGTATAGGTTTTATTTAACTTCGTAATCAATCAAACGGTACGGTTTCTGCAATATGACCGGTCATTCAAAAAGTCTGTCAATCAATCATCTTTTAAAATATTTTCTTCAAAAACTGGTGCCACGTAGCACCCGGAAACTCCTGTATCTGCTCATATTTACAAGCTCCGGCTTTTTGGCTACAGCACAACAAAAATCGATTGACACAACTTTTATCGAAGCGTTTGAAAAGCGTAATACAATAGAATTGTACACCGGTAATTCCAGCGCCGCACTCAACTTTAAAGACCCGGGTGAAAGATTGCAGGATTTCCGGATGGTCGCCAACAGCAGTGCCTACACCGGTATTTTCCTCAACTACAAATGGTTTTCGCTTGACTACTCGGTGGCTATTCCCGGTACCCGCCGGGCAAAGGATATCAAATTAAAATACAAATCCTTCGCTTTCAATTTCTCCTGGAAACGCTGGAAGTTCCACCCATTTTTTAATTCTTACAATGGTTTGCTGATACCAAAAGATAAATCGAATTCAGATTATGAAGCTTTCCGCAACATACAATATAGCAATGCCGGGTTAGATCTTTTTTACTATACCAATATCGAACGTTTTTCCCCGGGAGCTGCCAATGCATTTTCACAAAGGCAGGTAAAAAGTGCCGGCTCACTTTTTTTTATGGCTACACCGGTATGGCAAAAGATCAACTGGAAAGATCCTTCCAGAACGTTGATCAGCGATAGCGGCACATACACCTTGTTATCCGGCGATCCGCAATGGGTGTCGCTGATAGCCCGAACAGGCTACCTATATAATTTCAGTTTGAAAAAAGGAAAATGGAATATTGTCCCATCATTAATGTTCGGCGCAGGGGCGTTGCGGGAAATCGGGACGGGCAAAAAAGACCTGCAGCTTGTATCAGATATCCAGGCATCCGTGAATTTAGGATACAACAGCAACAGCTTTTACATTTATGGCCGGGCATGGTGGGATAATCTTCAAACTAATTTCCTTATCAAAAATATGAACCGTGTCAATTCAAACTTTTCCATCACGGCCGGTTATCGCTTCGCAGATTTCCGTAAAAAGTTCCTGAAAATTTTATAGCCGATAAATTCTGAATAATAAAGGATATTGCGCCCGCAATCATTACATCACTAGAAATTCATGTCATTTACCCATCCATATATCAGCCGGCTCATCCAGTGCATCGATCTTGAAGAAAAAGAACAGGTCAGCCGTTACAGCCTGGATCAGCAACATACCTTGCGTTCTCTCAAAGCCGAAGGCCTCGCTTTGCATCCGATCAGTGTTACAAGAAAGAATTTCGGGTATGCCGATTATCCTGAGATCAGCTTCCGGCTCAACTTTCCGGCTGATACAGGTATGTTCAAAGACGGATCGGCCATCGAATGTTTTACCGCAGGACAAGAACCAGTAAAAGGGGTGTTGATGAACCTGGAAGGAAGAAGCGGTGAGTTCAGGCTGTTCGCACCCGATTTTCCTGATTGGATAGAAGATGACAGCGTGGGTATCAAGCTTGCGCCTGATCAGCGTACGACCGGCATAATGAAAACTGCGTTGAAGGAATTGCCCTCAAATCCACGACTGTTCGGGTTATTCGAGCAACTGCATGGCGACATGCCGTTCGGAGAAAAAATAATTTCGGCCGCAAACACTTCGCTTGTTTTTACCCATAAAAAATTTAACGAAAGCCAGCAACAGGCGATCGCGGCCATCGTAGAGAACGAAAACATCACCATCATTCACGGGCCTCCGGGAACAGGAAAAACGACGACGCTTGTGGAAGCGATCGTGCAGTTGGTTAAAAATGGCGAAAAAGTAGTGGTATGTGCACCAAGCAATACCGCGGTGGATAATATCGCGAAAGGCCTGATAGCACAACAATTGAAAGTATTGCGGGTGGGCAATACCACCAAAGTTGACGAAGCCGTCTTTCTATTTACGCCTGAAGGAAAATTATCCGGCGGCAAACAATTAAAAGAAATAAAAGACCTGAAGATCCGTGCGGAGCAGTTCCGCAAAATGGCATTGAAATACAAAAGAAGTTTTGGCAAAGCAGAGAGGGAACAACGCAATCTTCTTTTTAAAGAAGTAAAAAATATCCGCACAGAAATAAAAAAACTGCAGGCCTATAATGAAGAAAAATTGTATACGGAAGCTTCGGTGATATTGGGTACGCCTGTCGGGTTGTACGATGCCAAATTGAATCGCCTGAATTTCCAAACCCTTGTGATAGACGAAGCCGGGCAATGCATTGAACCGCTTGCCTGGTGCATCTTTCCGTTGGCGGAAAAATATGTGCTGGCAGGTGATCATTTTCAATTGCCTCCTACAGTCCTCAGTCATGAAGCTGCTAAACTCGGATTGAACCGTTCCATCCTGGAAGCTTGTATCCCTGTAGTAAATAATATTTTTTTACTGGACACGCAATACAGGATGCGTTCGTCCATCGCCGGATTTTCGAGTGATTATTTTTATAAGGGGCTTCTGCAAACCGCGGCATATCTTACCAATGAAAGCACCCATATCACATTCATTGATACAGCCGGATCGGGTTATAATGAAGAACGTGGAAGCGATGGCACCAGCCTGCAGAATGAAGGGGAACTCAGGATCGTACAAAAATTGATGGAGATAGAAAACATAGTCCCAGAAAATGCTGCGCTCATCTCGCCTTATGCAGGCCAGGTTGCCGCGGCGAAAGAAACGTTTCCGGCCCAGCTTCGCATCAGCACCATTGATAGTTTCCAGGGACAGGAAAAAGAGATCATATTTCTTTCGTTGGTGCGCAGCAACGATGATGGCGATATCGGATTTCTGAAAGATTACCGAAGAATGAACGTCGCCATTACCAGAGCTAAGGAACAATTATTTGTGATCGGCGATAGTGCCACCATCGGCGCAGATCCTTTCTACAACAGCTTTCTGGAGTACATAGAAAAAAATGGAAGCTACCGCACCGTGTGGGAGTTTGACATTTAAGAATGAAAAATGCTTCGAAGAATTTCAGGAATAGATCACATTATTCATTCTTAATTCTTAATTTCTTTTTCTTAGATCCGGCAAAAATGCTGTGATAATGCCTAACAACGGCAGGTATGCGCAAATGCTGAATACATAATGTACACTAGTGTGATCGGCCAGTTTGCCCAGCAACGCCGACCCCAATCCGCCCATACCGAACGCGAACCCAAAGAACAACCCCGAGACCATGCCGATCTTTCCCGGAAGTAACTCCTGCGCATACACAAGTATTGCTGAGAAAGCGGAAGCGATGATCAGGCCGATCACTGCAGCCAGGATACCTGTCCAGAAAAGGTTTGCGTGAGGCAATAATAATGTAAATGGCGCAGCGCCCAATATCGAAATCCAGATAATGATCTTGCGCCCAAACTTATCGCCCAATGAACCTCCCAATAAGGTTCCCGCCGCTACTGCCCCAAGAAATATAAAAAGATACAATTGCGATTGCTGAACTGTTACATGAAATTTATCGATCAGGTAAAAAGTAAAATAACTCGTCATGCTGGCGAGATAAAAGTATTTTGAAAAGATCAATATCAGTAAAATGACCACCGATAAGATCACTTTATTTTTTGACAGGTGTAACAACCCTTCATTTGTTGTGGATTTATTTATCTGGCGTAGCACAAGATGCCCTTTGTACCATTTACCTACTTTCGTCAAAACCACTATGCCGACCAATGCCGCAATGATGAACCATAAAAGATTATGCAAACCAAAAGGAGCAACGATCAAAGCCACGAGCAATGGACCGATAGCGCTTCCCCCATTACCTCCCAATTGAAAAATGGACTGCGCCAATCCTCGTTTTCCGCCGGAGGCGTAATAAGAAACCTTGGATGCTTCCGGATGAAAAATAGACGACCCGATGCCTACGAGCGCCACCGCGATCAGGATACTTTCATAGCCAAAAGAGTACGCTAATAAAATAATTCCGGTGAGCGAAAACAACATCGCTATTACAAAAGAAAAAGGCTTTGGATGTTTGTCGGTATAATTTCCTACAAAAGGTTGCAGGATCGATGCTGTCAGCTGAAATACGAAAGTGATCATCCCCACCTGCGCAAAGTTGAGCTGGTAGCGGGTTTTCAGCATCGGGTATACGGATGTGATGGTAGCCTGCATCATATCATTCAGCAGATGGCTGAAGCTGATGGCGAAAAGTATAGGAAAAACGGTTGTATTTACAATGGTTTTCGCAACAGGCTCACTGGCCTGCAATGTGGTATTGTTCATGATCCATCCTGGTTTAAAGTTCCGGCAAACAACCGAATCATGTCGGAAGACAAATTTACGATAATTTCATGTAATGCTTTATACGTGTCAGCCTGAGCTTGTCGAAGGCTTATTTATTCTTTCCGGAATTCGCCTTCAACAAGCTCAGGCTGCCAGTGAGGAAGAATTCAGACTAACAGTTTTAAAGAAATAAATATCTGGACGGATACTCTATTGTATTTTGCTAAAACTGGTATAAAAAATATAGTTTTGGCGATATATAAAATCTTTGTAAAAATTTGCCATGCCAACAAGAAAAAATTTCATCCGCTCTTCTGCAATATTGACTGCAGCATTTGCTATACAAAAACAGCAATTATTTGCCCGGGGAAATTTTGATTTTGAAAATAAAAGGCCTTTGCCTGCAGACCGGCATTTCACGAGTGAAGCCGTAGAGGAAATGATCGTCCGCATCAAAAAGGGATTGAAGAATAAAGAACTTGCATGGCTTTTTGAAAATTGTTTTCCCAATACTTTAGACACCACTGTTGATTTCGAAATGATCAACGGTCGGCCGGACACTTATGTGATCACCGGGGATATCGATGCCATGTGGCTTCGGGATAGCAGCGCACAGGTTTTTCCATACCTGGCTTTGATGAAAAATGATGCAAAGCTGCAGCAACTCATCGCAGGTGTGATCAACCGGCAAACCAATTGCATCCACATCGATCCTTATGCGAATGCATTTTATAAAGATGAAACAAAAGTGAGCGAATGGAAATCCGATCTCACCGAGATGAAACCCGGCATACATGAACGAAAATGGGAAATCGATTCTTTGTGTTACCCGATTCGCCTGGCACATAAATACTGGAAACTTACCGGCGACACCAACCCATTCGACAGCAAATGGAAAGCGGCCATCGCACTCACATTAAAAACTTTCAGGGAACAACAAAGGAAAAAAAATAACGGACCTTATCATTTTATGCGAACAACGGCCTGGGCAACAGATGGTGTGCCAATGGCGGGTTATGGTTATCCTGTAAAACCTGTAGGCCTTATCTGCTCTGTATTCAGGCCGAGTGATGACAGTACGGTTTATCCATTTTTGATCCCATCCAATTTCTTCGCGGTGGTTTCTTTGCGGCAAGCCGCAGAAATGCTGAGCAAGATCAGCGGTGATTCAGCTATGGCTGCCGAATGTATTTCGTTGGCCAATGAGGTGGAAGCTGCCTTAAAAAAATATGCGGCCGTACATCATCCTTCATTCGGAAAAGTTTATGCATATGAAGTCAATGGATTTGGAAGTTACAACCTTATGGATGACGCGAATGTTCCTTCATTGTTATCGCTTCCTTATCTTGGCGCTATCGCGAAAAATGACCCGATCTATCAGCAGACAAGAAAATTATTATTATCCGCTGAAAATCCTTTTTTCTTCAAAGGAAAAGCGGGCGAAGGTATCGGCGGGCCACATTGTGGAATGGATATGATATGGCCGATCAGCATCACCATGCGGGCGCTTACCAGCAACAACGATGCGGAAATAAAGTCCTGCATCAACGCACTGGTGGCTACTCACGGCGGAACGGGCTTCATGCACGAATCTTTTCACAAAGATGATGCGGCAAAGTTCACACGCAAATGGTTTGCCTGGGCAAATACATTATTTGGTGAATTGATCATGGAAACTTTTGAAAGCAAACCGGGCTTGATCAATGGATAATTGACAATAGACAATATGAAAGAGATAAGTTTTACAAAAAAACTATTTTTAGTTGTAGCAGGATCCTTGCTTTCTTTTTATGGAAAGGCCCAGAAAGAAAAAGATTATACAAAATTTGTAGACCCTTATATTGGAACTGAAGGCCACGGACATGTTTTTCTTGGAGCCAGCACTCCATCGGGAGCCGTGCAGCTAGGGCCTTCCAATATCATTCAGGGCTGGGATAAATTTGGTGGATGGGATTGGTGCAGCGGTTATAATTATATCAGCAAAGAAATTCTCGGATTTACACATACTCATCTCAGTGGCACCGGCATCGGTGATCTGAATGATCTGCTGATCCTGCCTGCAAATGGGAAACCACAATTGAAACGTGCGGCATTCGGCGATATGAATTCAGGTTATGGCTCTGAATTTTCGCATAAAAAAGAAACAGTGAGGCCGGGCTATTACAAAGTTTTTTTAGATAAATACCAGGTTACAGCCGAGCTGACAGCCAGTGACCGCGTGGGTTTTCATCAATATGCTTTTACCAAAAAGGCGGATGCGCATATCCTGATCGACCTTGCATTCGGTATGGGATGGGATAACCCGACAAAAACTTACATCAAGAAACTAAATGACACTACTTTTACCGGTTATCGTTTTTCTACCGGGTGGGCAAATGACCAGCGATTATATTTTTGTATCCGTACATCACGGCCGATTGAAAGAGCAGTGGTTTACGACAGTACCACATCAGTATCTAATGTAGAAGGAAATGGCAAACAGATAAAAGCTGTTTTATATTTTGATGCAGAAAAAGATCCACTGATCAAACTGAAAGTCGGCATTTCTCCGGTGAGCAGCGAAAATGCCCTGGCAAATATCAATGCTGAAATACCCGGATGGAATTTTAATGATGTGGTTAAAGAAGCTACTGCCAAATGGAATCGCACGCTTGGAAAAATCGATATTTCGGCGGATGCCGCCACAAAAAAAATATTCTACACAGCGATGTATCACGCCAACATCGCCCCTACTCTTTTCAACGATCACAATGGGGAATACATGGGCGCCGATAAAAAAAATTACCCGCCTCCCGGCTTCAATACTTATTCGGTATTGTCTCTTTGGGATACGTACCGCGGACTGCATCCCTTGCGCACGATCACTGATCCTGAAATGGTGAACGAGTACGTTCGTACGATGCTGGCAATTTATCAGCAGCAGGGAAAATTACCTGTATGGCATTTGCAGGGCAATGAAACCAATACGATGATCGGTTATCCTGCCGTGCCGGTGATCGTGGATGCATACATGAAAGGTTTTAGAAATTATGATGTGCATCTTGCATATGAAGCGGTGAAACAATCAGCATTACAACAGACAAACGGACTTTCCCGGGTAAACAAACTCCAGTTCATTCCCGCAGACAGTGTAGCGGAATCTGTTGCCAAAGCCCAGGAATACGCTATCAGCGATTGGTGCATTGCCCAGATGGCGAAGGATCTTAAAAAAACGGATGATCATAAATTCTTTTCACAAAGAGCGAAATTATACAGCCTCTATTTCGACAGCAGCATACAATTCATGAGAGGGCGCATGGCGGATGGAGGCTGGCGGACACCGTTCAATCCTTACAGTGCCGAGCATCGGGCAAATGATTATTGCGAAGGCAACAGCTGGCAATATACATGGCTGGTACCACAGGATGTAGAGGGCCTGATCAAACTTTTCGGGGGCGATGCTCCATTTACAAAAAAGCTGGATTCACTATTTACTGTTTCCTCTGTTTTGCCAGGAAATACTTCCCCGGATATCTCCGGAATGATCGGGCAGTATGCACATGGCAACGAACCGGATCATCACATTGCCTATCTCTACAATTTTGCCGGGCAGCCCTGGAAAACCGCAACGCTTATACGAAAGATCACCGATACCTTTTACACGGCAAAACCCGATGGGTTAACGGGTAATGATGATGCAGGTGAAATGTCTGTATGGTATATTTTTTCAGCGATGGGCTTTTACCCGGTGAATCCGGCAAACGGTGTTTATGTTTTTGGTTCACCATTGGTAAGCAGTGCCAGCATTGAATTGCGGGCAGGAAAGAAATTCAATATCCAGGTGAAAAACCAAAGCAAAAAAAATAAATACATACAAAGTATACTGCTTAACGGTAAGGCATACACGAAATCTTACCTTTTGCATGCAACGATCATGGCAGGCGGAGAAATGGAAATCGTGCTTGGTGATAAACCTTCAGAGACATGGGGAGTTTCAATGACAGACAGGCCTTATTCGGAAAAATAATTTTCAGGAAGTAAAATAAAATGTTTTGAGCCAGGGAAATATTCAAAATTTTATGGGGAGATTGTTGCAGGCAACGACTAAAAATCCCGGGCAACGAATTATTTCCAAAGGAGAATTTCTTACCAGGGAAGGTGAAACAGAGCGCAATCTTTATTATATTGAATCTGGTGCTGTACGGGCTTTCCTGCTGACGGAGCACGAGGAACAGATCATTCGTTTTGGTTACAAAGGGTCTTTCATCAATTCACTTTCGTCTTTCCTGAATGGCAGCCCATCCCCATTTTATATTGAAGCCATTCGTAAAACTGAAGTGAGAGTGCTCACCAAAGAGCTACTTGAGAAAATGGTTTACGAAAACGAAGAGAGCATGAAAGGATATATCGCGTTGCTGGAAACCCTTGCTGTGCAACAGATAGAACGGGAAATTGATATACTGACCGTTTCTCCTTCGGAAAGATTGAAGAGGGTTCTGGAGCGCAGCCCCACTCTCTTCCAGGAAGTTCCACTGAAATACATCGCATCATACTTACGCATGACACCAGAAACTTTAAGCAGGATACGAAATTCTTGATCTCAATCAATGCCTGTAAAAAAAACAGTGCTCAATTTTGAATAAACAAATCAACCATGAAAATTAAAATTGACGCATTTGAAAAAGAATTGAATTCTTTACTTGAAAAAGCGGTCTCAGATGCAAAAACACTGAAAGGATTTTCTGAAGATGAATTGAATCATCGTGTTTCTTCAACTTCCTGGAGTGCGCTGGAATGTATACAGCACCTGAATCTTTACGGCGATTTTTATTTACCTGAAATAGAAAGGATCATTGACCTGAAACGTTATCCTGCAAGTGATACCGGATATTTCCATACCGGCTGGCTGGGAAATTATTTTGGCAACCTGATGAAAGCCACGAATGATAAGATAACAAAAATGAAATCTCCAAAAGATAAAAATCCTATCCATTCTGACTTGAACATTACTACCATTGATCGTTTCATCAAGCAACTGGAAAAAATGCAGCTTTTATTTTCACAATCAAAAAAGAGCAACCTTGAAAAAACCAGGATACCTACTTCACTTTCTCCCATGATAAAATTAAAACTCGGCGACACATTCCGTTTTCTTATTTACCATATCGAACGCCATCTATTACAAGCGATGAAGGCTTTGTCAGCCTGAGCTTGTTGAAGGCACATAAAATACTAACAAGCCTTCGACAAGTTGAGGCTGACAGGAATTTTTGCGATTCGTGTAATTCGCCTGATTAGTGTAATTGGTGTAATATTTTCAATAGATTTGGCATTCAAACCCATTCGATGAGATATTTGCTGGTCATTCTTTTTTTGGGCTCGTTATGCACTTACGGGCAAACTGCAGATCAGGATACTTTGCTCCGCAATCTCGTCAACACCATTCACTGGGTACCGGAATACGATAAAGAAAAAAACGAAGGCATCCGGGAATTACAAAATTCTTTGCAAGCTGTAAACCCCAATGATCAGCAGGCGACCTTCGATCTTACCGAAAAGATCTATGAAGAATATAAGGTGTTCAATTATGATTCGGCTTACGTTTATTCCGGAAAGTTGCTCAACATTGCCCGCCAGCTGGGCGATGCCGACCATATCGCTAAAGCACAGATGAAACGAATTTTCATTTTGTTGTCAACCGGCTTGTATAAAGAGACCTACGATTCGTTACGCTCCATGAGTGTTGCTAATGGCAATAATTCTCAGAAGGCGGAGTATTACACACTTTGGGCCAGGTATTATTATGATGTGGCCGGGTACGCCAATGATAATTATCATTCGGTGGATTATGATATCACCGCTTCGCATTTCCTGGATACCGCTTTGCAATTTTATACGCAAGGAACATTTGAGCATACGTATTATTCAGGCCTGCGTTATTTTAAACAAGGTAAAATAGATTCCGCAAAATCTTTTTTCGTTGCGTTGATGGATCAGCAGGGGATGACACCCCATCAGTATGCACTCACGGCCTCCACATTGAGTGGCATTTACCAGCAAAAAAAAGACCTCAATAAAGCCATCGAATTATTATCAAAGGCAACGGAAGCGGATATCCGTTCATCTACCAAGGAGACTGTCGCGATCTTTCACCTGGCGGAATTGCTGTACAAAACGGGCCATCTCAAGGAAGCTGTCATCTGCATCGAAAGCGCCATCGCCAACGCGGAGGCTTATGGAGCAAGGCAACGAAAACTGCAGGCAAGTTCTATTCTTCCCCTTATCGAAGGTGAACGTATCAGCGGTATTGAAGCCCAAAAGCAACTGCTGATACGGTATTCGATAGTAGTTTCCATTCTGTTATTATTGTTGGTTGTTTTGATATACATCGTTTTCAGGCAGATAAAAAAATTGAAACAGGCACAATCGCAGCTTACAGAAGCGCATCAGCAACAGCAGTTGGTAAATAAACAACTCGAAGAAACCAATCGCCGTCTCGAAGAATCCAATGAAAAACTGGAAGAAGCCAATAAAATAAAGGAAGAATATATCGGGTATTTTTTCAACACGGATTCGCAATTATATGCCAAATTGGAAAAGATCAAAAATACTTTGCTGCAAAAGATCTCCGAGCGAAAATATGAGGAGGCCAGATTTTTTGTAGATAAAATTGATCCCAAAAAAGAAAAAGAAGAATTGCTCGGCAACTTCGACCGGCTTTTCCTGAAATTATTTCCTCATTTTATAGATGAAGTAAATAAACTGCTCCATCCCGAAGAAGTTATCCGGCTCCGGGAAAATGAACTGCTGAACACCGACCTCCGGATTTTTGCACTTATCCGAATGGGAATTTCGGACACGGACAAGATCGCCCAGATCCTGGATTACTCGGTAAAGACCATCTACGCTTATAAAACCAAGATGAAAAATCGCTCCAGCATCCCCAATGAGGAATTTGAGCATCGGATCATGAAGATCAAAACGCTGTGACGGATCACAGATTTTAGATGAATCAGGTGAATACACAGATTATTTTCACTTCGTGAAAACAGAAATGCAGTTTAATACAATTAGCCAACTTGTATAAACTGCATTTCTGTTTTGCGCCAGCAAAACAATCCCTATAATCACCCAATCCATCTAAAATCTTTGATCCAGCTTATCATTTTATGCCTTGAAACCTCTCTCTTTTTATTCCATACAAAAAAACCTTAATGTATTATAAGCGATTGTTTATCAACGTTCTTGTTTTTCTATAACCGATAATGATCTCATTTTTCCTTTATCCGGTTTATAAAAGTTGGACAATTTTTTTGCAGTAAGTTATTTTATGATTGTTAAGTAAGCCATTACTTCCATCAATTGCTATCGCCATAAAATGACTATTTGCCATCTTCCCATTTTAAGGAATTTACTGCCTTGCCGAATTCCGGTCAGGCCAAAAAATATGCTGCCATCATTCAGGGTGAACATTCCCTCATGCCCCAATCCGCCTCAAAATGATCCCGACGATAGCTGATCATTTTGCCCATTTACCATTGAATTTATCAAACACTAACTAAACGTATATGCAACTACTCAAGATCAAATCTTTCCTTTTGGCAATTCCGGCGCTGTTTTTCCTCAGCACGGTTTCAGCCCAAAACATCACCGTAAAAGGTACCGTCCGCGACGATAAGGGACAAATGCTCGGCGGTTCATCGGTGATCATATCCGGGACCGGACAAGGCACCAGTACCGACGAACGGGGGAATTTCACGCTTTCGGCTCCCGGCGGCTCACAATTGTTGATCTCCCTGATCGGTTACGACACCCTGCGGGTAAATGCGCAGCCGACGGTAAATGTAATATTGAACCGGCTTGAAAATACCCTGACTGATGTGGTCGTGATCGGGTATGGTTCTGTTCGTAAGAAAGACCTGACCGGTTCCATCGCCACAGTTGGATCCAAAGATTTTCAAAAAGGTGTGATCACTACTCCCGAGCAATTGATTGCCGGTAAGATCGCCGGCGTATCCGTGACGCCCAATGGCGGTGGCCCTGGTTCGGGCGGTGTCATCCGCATCCGGCAGGGAACTTCGCTGAATGCCAGCAACGATCCGCTGATCGTGATCGATGGTGTTCCGCTCAGCGGAAACAGTATCGACGGCGCTTCCAATACCCTCAGTACGATCAATCCGAACGACATAGAAACATTTACAGTACTGAAAGATGCTTCGGCAACAGCTATTTATGGTTCACGTGCTTCTAACGGGGTGATCATGATCACCACCAAAAAAGGTTCAGGACGTAAAGCGAAATTTAATTTCAATACACAGGTTTCTGTCGCCACCCTGGCGAAAAAACTGAATGTGCAATCCGCCGATCAGTTCCGCCAATATGTAGATTCATTGGGCACCGCCACTTATGATGGAACGCATACCTACAAATCCTTGCTGGGCACTGCCAATACCGATTGGCAGGATGAGATCTACCGCAATGCGATCAGTACTGATAATAACCTGAGTGTTTCAGGAACAGTGAAAAACACACCTTATCGTGTATCGATGGGTTATCTTAATCAGAATGGTATTTTGAATACGGATAATCTTCAGCGTGTATCGGCGGGCATCAGCCTTAGCCCGAAGTTTTTCAACAATCACCTGAAAGTGGATATAAATGTGAAAGGCTCGCAGAGCAATGCTGATTTTGCCAACGGCGCAGCAATTTCGGCGGCGGCGTATTTTGACCCTACACAACCGGTGCACGCGACTTCGGATTATGGAAATTATTTCGAATGGTCTTCATCGGGAACATTGAATAAACTGGCGCCACGAAATCCGGTTGCACTGATTGATCTGTATTCCAACAAAAGCGATGTACAGCGCAGCTTTGGGAATATACAGCTTGACTATTCTTTCCATTTCCTTCCTGAATTGCATGCCAACCTCAACCTTGGTTATGATGTAGGAAAAGGTAGCGGAAAAGTAGATGTACCTGCTTTTGCTGCGCAAAATTTCCTGGATGGCGGACAGAAAAATCAATATGGAAATAAGATCAGCAACAAGGTTTCGGAATTTTATTTCAATTACAACAAAGACATTAAATCCATAAGAAGCAACATAAATGCAATTGCAGGTTATGGTTATTACAACAATACCACTACCAAATATAATTACGCATTCATTCGTGCAAATGGCGATACAGCGCCGGGTACAAAGCCATTGTATCCTTATCAGTATTATGAAAATACGATCCTTTCATTTTACGGAAGATTGATCTACACTTTCAATCAACGTTATATTCTTTCGGCGAGTTATCGTACCGATGGAGCTTCTAAATTTTCTGAAGTTAACCGATGGGCTAAATCTCCTTCGCTGGCTTTTACCTGGAAAATGAAAGAGGAGAATTTCCTTCGTTCTTCAAAAACTTTTTCTACGATGAACCTCCGTTTGAGTGTTGGTAAAACGCCTAACCAGGATGGGATCTTCGATTATCCTTACCAGGCAATTTATTCCGCCAGTGGTGAAGGATCATTGGTACAATTTGGTAACCAGTTTTACAGCATGGGTTCGCCTGCGGCCTATGATGCAGGGATCAAATGGGAAGAGACCACTACCTACAATGGCGGGATCGATTATGGATTTCTCAACAATCGCATCACCGGCAGCATCGATGTTTACCATAAAAAAACAAAAGACCTGCTTAATCTCAGCCCGATCCCTGCGGGATCAAATTTCAGCACTACCCTGCTGACCAACATCGGTAACATAGAAAATACCGGCGTGGAATTTTTGATCAACGCGGATGTGATCAAACAGAAAAAAACAAGCTGGTCGGTAAGTTTTAATGCCGCGTATAATGAAAATGAAGTGAAGAACCTGACCGCGACAAAAAATCCCTTGTATGCAGGAACGCCTGTAAACATCCGCCAGATCAATTCTATCGGCTATCCGATCCGTTCATTTTATACCTACAAGCAAGAGTACCTGAATGGCCGTCCGATCGAAGGTGTATATGCTGATCTGAATGGTGACGGCGCCATCACACCGGAAGATCAGTACCGGTACAAATCCCCTTTCCCGAAATGGCTTTTCGGTTTCTCCACACAATTCAGTTACGACAGATGGACGCTGAGCACTGTGCTGAGAGCCAAAGTGGGCAACTATGTTTACAATGAGATTTACACCGGTTCGGTGAAAGCCAATGTGCTCAATACTTTGGGTTACCTGGCAAATTCCACGAACGACATTTACAACACAGGATTCAACAGTGGTTTGGGGCAGACGACTTCAGATTATTACATCGAAAACGGCTCTTTCCTGAAAATGGATAACCTCGGCCTCTCTTACAGTTTCGGCAGGATCTTCCGCGACAAAGCAGGATTGCAGGTAAATGCAAATTGCCAGAATGTTTTTACCGTCACAAAATATAAAGGCATCGATCCGGAAATTGAAAACGGTATCGACGGAACCATTTATCCAAGGCCACGAACATTTGTGCTCGGCGTAAACCTTCAATTTTAATCAGCCTCAAAAAACATTATGAAAAAGATACAGATCATAAAATATAGTTTATCGCTTTGCGCAGCAGCATTGCTGTTCACTGCGTGCAAAAAAGACCTTGACCTGCAGCCGATCAATACCAACACTTCCGACCTGCAATACAATTCTCTTGCAGGCTACAAGCAGGTGCTGGCAAAGGTTTACGGCAGTTACTCACTTGTGAGCAGCGTAGGTGTGGGCACTTCGGATGTAAACGTGCCGGGAATTGATGATGCCGGCACAACAGATTTTGTAAGAGCATATTGGAACATGCAGGAGTTGACAACTGACAACGCCATCTGTGCATGGAACGATGGAGTGTTACAAAGTTTCCATATGCTTAGCTGGACCTCCAACAATAAATATATCAATGCATTGTATGCAAGAAGTTTGTTTCAGATTACGGTCTGCAATGAATTCATTCGCAATGCCACTGATGAAAAATTAAACGACAAAGGTTTTCCGGCGCAGGATGCGGCGGAAATAAAAAACTATCGTGCCGAAGCACGTTTCCTGAGAGCCTATCAATACTGGGTATTGATGGATCTGTTCGGTAATCCGCCATTCATTACAGAAAAAGACCCTATCGGCAAATTCATTCCTCCACAGATCAAAAGGGCTGACCTGTTTACTTACATCGAATCGGAATTGAAAGCGATCGAAACAGAACTGAAAGCCCCTCGTACCAACGAATATGCACGGGTGGACCAGGCCGCATCATGGGCGCTGCTTGCAAGGCTTTATCTCAATGCAAAAACTTATACAGGAACAGAAAGGTATACGGATGCGATCACGTACTCTTCCAAAGTGATTGGCGCAGGATTTACATTGAAACCGTCTTACAAGACCCTGTTCATGAGTGATAACCATCTCAACAATCCCGAAGTGATCCTGCCGATCCCTTATGATGCGATCCAATCGCAGAACTATGGCGGCACTACTTTCCTTACCTGCTCTACTCATGGAACAATCCCTGCGGATAACCAGGCCTGGGGTATTCCTGGTGGTGGCTGGAGCGGGAACCGAAGCACAAAAAATCTTCCGCTTGCGTTTGGTGATTACAGTGGCAATAATGATAAACGTGCTTTGTTTGGCCCGGGTGGTATTGAAATAAATGACATCCTTGTTTTCAATGATGGCCCCGGCGTTTATAAATTCAACAATATTTCTTCTACAGGAACAACACCTCCATCGCCGAATGGTGTGTTGTGCAGTATTGATTTTCCTTTGTTCAGGTTAGGCGAAATGTACCTCGTGTATGCTGAAGCGGTCTTGCGTGGCGGTACCGGTGGTACAAATACTCTTGCTGTTCAGTACATGAATAAACTGAGGGAAAGGGCCTTTGAAAATACTTCCAACAATTTTACCACCATCACACTCAATGATATTCTCAATGAACGCCAGAGGGAATTGTATTGGGAAGTTTGTCGCCGTACCGATCTTATCCGCTTCGGACAATTTACCAGTGGAAGTAATTTATGGCCATGGAAAGGCGGCGTAAAAAATGGTACCGCGGTGGATGCACATTTCGAATTGTTCCCGATACCGGCTGCCGACCTGATCGTAAATCCAAACCTGGAGCAAAATCCCGGTTATTAATCAACACCCATCATCTTAAACAGAATCATATGTACAAGATATTCAGACTACAGGCCTTTCTTCTGCTCGCAGCATTTTCGTTTACTGCCTGCGAAAAAGATGGAACAGAATTAGAACTTACCGACGGCACTTTTAAAGCAAATGCATTGAGTGTTTCTTCTGCTGATTTAGTTTTGGCAGAAGCCTCCGCCAATGATACTGTCATCCGGTTCAACTGGTCGGAAGCGGACTTTGGGCCTACACCGGTCATCAGCTACACGCTGCAGTTAGATCTGCCTGCTGATACCACGGCGGCAAATAACTGGGCGAATGCAAAAAATTATTCCTTAGGCAGCAAGACCGGCTCCTATGGCTTCATTGGTAAAGTGCTCAACGATCTTCTGAACACAATGGGGCTTCCTCCCGGTACCGCAAGCCCGGTGGTATTCAGGGTAAAAGCTGATGTGAACCAGGTAGGCGGCGGGGCCTCGATTGTAAAACCGGTTTACAGTAATACAGTTGTGGTGAATACTACGACCTATGAATTGAAATTGTACATCCCCGGCGAATACCAGGGCTGGAACCCCGCTACTGCTCCATTGCTTTTGCCGATCAAAGGAAAAGCAGGATACTACGATGCATACATCAATATCACCGGAGGTGGAACGCAATATTTTAAGTACACCAATGCTCCCGATTGGGATCATACCAACTATGGTGATGGCGGCAATGGTACTTTCAGCACAGATGGAAATGCAGGTGGGCTGAATGCTCCGGGACCAGGTTATTACGAAGTGACAGCGAACCTCAACAACAATACCTGGACAGCTGTTAAGACTTACTGGGCACTGATCGGCGATGCTACACCGGGTGGCTGGGATAATGAAACACCGATGACTTATGATGCTGCTTCGCAAACATGGAAAGTGACCTTGAACATGCTGCAGAACGGTTCATTCAAATTCAGGGCGAATGGCAACTGGGCGCTCAATTTCGGCATCAATGCGCAGGGAAAGATTATGTATGCAGACAATCCTTTTTTGGGCACAAATCCAAATCCGGGATTGAATAACCTGACCGTGCCGTCGGATGGAAATTACACCATCACGCTTGATCTGCATGAGTCGCAGAATTATACTTTCATTTTACACAAAAACTAAAAACAATGTATGATGTATGATGTGAGATGTATGATGTCTTCCGGTCAGAAATATTTACGGGGCTGAACATCTTTCGAATTGAAGGTAATCATACATCATACATCACACATCATACATCATAATTTATGAAAATGAGCTTACTTACAATACTGATCACCTCATGGTTGCTTTCCTGCAGCAAAGGAACGCCAACACCCATGCCGGTTACGCCGCCAGTTACACCTCCGGTATTAACGGTGCCTGTACAATACGGCACCCCTTTCTCACAGGTACCCATACCCGCAGATGCGGTCATTTACCAGGTGAATACAAGGGCATTCAGCGCCGGAGGAAAATTGCAGGGTGTTACCGACAGATTGGATTCCATCAAAGCGCTTGGTGTAAATGTGATCTACCTGATGCCCGTATATCCTGTCGGCACTACCAATGCTGTCAACTCCCCGTATTGCATAAAAGATTTTAGCAGCGTGGCCGCTGAATATGGTTCGCTTGCCGATCTGCGTAACCTTGTGAGTGCAGCTCACGACCGCAACATCGCGGTGATCATGGATTGGGTTGCCAACCACACCAGCTGGGATCATCCGTGGATCAGCAGCAACAAATCATGGTATGCACAAAATGCAGCAGGTAACATTATTTCGCCGCCAAACACGGGCTGGAACGATGTAGCACAACTTAATTTTTCCAACCAGGATATGCGCAAAGCAATGATCGCCGCTATGAAATCGTGGATATACAATGCCAATATTGATGGTTATCGCTGCGATGCGGCGGATTTTGTTCCGGCAGATTTCTGGAAGCAGGCGATCGATTCTTTAAGAGCCATCAACACACATCAGCTGTTGTTATTTGCCGAAGGTACCCGCAATGATCATTTCAATGCAGGTTTCCAGATGGAGTACGGAATGGGATTTTTTTACAACCTGAAGAACAGGATTTTCGGACAAGGCGGTTCTGTTCAATCCATCGATTCGGTAAATACCGTGGAATATACCAATGCCCCATCGCAGGCGCAGGTAGTACGTTACACCACCAATCATGATGTGAACCTGACAGACGGAACACCGGAAGAGTTGTTTGGTGGAAACAATGGCTCCATCACTTCATTTATGGTTGCCTGTTATATGAAAGGCATTCCGATGATCTATAACGGCCAGGAGATCGGTTATAATGTACGGCTGAATTATTTCAACAACAGCACGCCCATTACCTGGACAACGAACAGCAGTGTAACCAATGCCTACAAACAATTACTCGCTTTTCGCAAAAGCAGTAATGCGTTGAAGACTGGCGTATTGTCTTCATACAGCAGCAACGATGTATGTGTTTTTACAAAAACATCGGGTAATGAAAAAGTATTGGTTTTAGCCAATATGCGAAATAGCAACGTGAATTATAATACACCCGCGACGATTGCAAACAGCAGCTGGAAAAATGCCTTTGGAAATGAAGAGACTGTGGCCGTTGGCACGCAGGTAACGCTGGCACCTTATCAATACATCGTTTTAAAAAATTGAAAAATATTCAAGATCGTTTAATGGTTTAATATCCAATATTCCTGCATCATGTAAAACCGTTTTTTAAGGAAACAACAATAAGCGGTTGGAGGCCGGTGAGTGATCACCGGCTTTTGGCTATAAAAAATCTTTGAATAAATACTTGTAAATCATGAAGCTAAAGACCGGGCGTTTATCTTAGGGAGAAATGAACCCTCCTTTGGCATATATCTTGCCGCTAAGAAATTGAGTTGATTGGTAAAACAATCCATCCAATACCTGTAAAGAATCATATCACCGTTCTATCCTGAGTTTACCTATCCAATATCAATCAACTCATTTTATATGCTCCAGTGATTCGGAGATACTTTTCCATCTTTTTCCGCAAACTTTTTTCAGTTCAGTAAATGCCTCGATCATTTTCACCGCTTCATTCGGTTTCATGTCTATTCCCCAGGAAGAATCTCCACGGGAAATCTTCAACTGACCGTTTTCATACCTGAAATCTTTTTCAATCACACGTTTGATGATCTCAAAACCAATCAATACATTTCCATCCGCATCTTCTATCGTTACTTCGCCGGGTTCTGTGATCTGTACGGAAGCGATTTTTTTCTTTTGAGTATCGTTGCTGTTGTGGGCATTCAATTGTTTACCCATCAGTCCTTTTTTAAGCACTTCCTGTGTCTCATTAAAACTTTTCGTTTGTGCGTTACCGGTATATCCGAATACCATCATTATTGATATGAAAAGGAAGATCCTCATGTAATTTTTTTGAAGTTGATAATATGGGGCTCTTCGGGGTGGGTTTACTACATGGGGATATAGGGGAGTGCAATTTAGGAAAAAATTTTATAAATATTCGGGGATATTTTGGAACCGAATGATGAACATCACATGATCTCCGGGAACGCCTGCACTCTTGATATCAATCAAATTATGCAAAAAAATATATTTGTTAAAGAGTGTTTTTCCGGCCGTTATAAAACTGGTGAAGAATTTGTAGCAAACTCATCAACCAGCAAGCCCTCTTTTATTATAACTTTGTAACTATCACATTATGAAGAAGAACGAACAAAAAGAAGCTGCTGCAAAACGGTCGTTGGAAATTATCGCCGGCTTTTTCAACCAGATCCATCCATTGACGGATGACCTGATGAGGGAACTGGCCACACATACTTTCCCCCTTTCTGTAGACAAAGGAAAATTACTTGTAAAGCCTTCGGAAGAAAACAAATTCTTTTATTTTATCGTGAAAGGCGTTGTTCGCAGTTTTATCCGCCAGGATGGAAAAGAGATCACTACCTGGGTGAATATCGAGAACAGCATTGTTAGTTCCATCCGCAATCTGGGCATCAATACCTGGTCAGGCGAATATCTGCAGACTTTGGAAGCCTGCGACCTGATTGCCATACCGGCCGATGCATTACAACGGGTATACGATACCTATCCAGAAGCAAATTTTTACGGCCGTATCATCATCGAAGATTGTTATCGTTCGTCGGAAGAACGTGCTTACATCAGCCGCATCCCTTCTGCCATCAAAAGGCTGAAACATTTTGAAAACACAAATGGCTTTTTGCTGAACCGTATCCCGTTGAAATATATCGCTTCTTACCTCGGCATTACATTGGAAACGTTAAGCCGGCTGCGGGCTAAGAAATAGCCCAAAAGCATCTGTAAATATTTCCACAAAATATTTCTCTGGAACGACATATATCATGCGTCCGGATTTTATGCAACAGCTGAAATAAGAACATCTTCCCGATTTGGAAAGACGTTCTTAATTCTTAATTTTAATTAACCACCAAAGTCATAATTGAATGCGGCAGGCTTGTTACACTGGCCGCATTACCTTTCAGCCATAATTTATAAGGCCATTGTTTTGCAGTCATATTCAGCACTACCACTACGATCTTTCCATCCGGATTGCGGAAAGCCGTTGCCTGCAGGCTATCACGATTGGAAGAGCAGGAAATACGTTTGGCTCCTGGACGTATGAATTTTGAAAAATGTCCGATATAATAATAACTGTTGGTATACAGCAGCTCACCCTTACGCGTATCCGCAATGATCGGTGCGAAGCAATAATTTTGTACGTGATTCGGGCCACCTTTTTCATCCACCAAAACATTCCAGTCTGTCCAGCCGGCAGCACCGCTGTTGAAATCGTTCACCATCGAATAGCCATACTGCTCTCCCATCGACCAGTTGTAAATACTGTCGAAATTAAATTTATCTACACAACCTTCAGTAAACATCAATTGTTTGCCGGGAAAAGCTTCTGCAACCCTTCTTACATTATCAAACTGCATTCCTCCATCCTGGAAGGTTTCGTACCAATGGTATCCTGTGCCCCATACATATTTCGCCGCCTGCGGATCGTTCAATACCGCTGCTGCACGTTGATACATCAGGTCGCGGTTGTGATCCCATGCGATCAGTTTTTTAGCAGCCATTCCATTTTTGTGAAGCGTTGGGCCAAGATAGTTTTTAATGAAGTCACGCTCTTCCTCACCTGTAAAAATGCAGGATTCCCAGCGCTGTTTTGCCATCGGCTCATTCTGTGTGGATAATCCCCACACGGGTATGCCTTCTTTTTCATATGCTTTGATAAAACGGATAAAATAATCAGCCCACGTCTGCCGGTATTTATCCAGTAATTTCCCTCCATGCAGGATATCATTGTTGTCTTTCATCCAGGCCGGCGGGCTCCATGGAGTGGCATATAATGTAAGTTTACCACCTGCGGCCGCTATCGCCTGTTTGATGAAAGGGATACGATACTGCTGATCGTGTTTTACAGAAAATGTTTTCAGAGACACATCGTTTTCATCCACGTAAGTATAACTTCCGCTGGAGAAATCGCTGCTGTGGATAGTGGTACGCCCAAGCGTGTACCCGATGCCGTTAGTAGTGCTGTAATAAGCCTGCATGAATTCTTTCTGCTTACCGGCAGGAAGTTTTGCATACGTTTCGGCGGATGCGTCTGTAAGTGCGCCACCAATACCGGTGAGGGTTTGAAAACTGTGAGTAGGATCCAGAAATACACAAACATCTGTTTCCAATGGCTGTCCAAATGCAGAGAAAGTAGCATTTCCGTTTGGAGATATCCGGTATTCTGTGTTTTGTGCTGTGGTGTAAACTGCCACCGATTTTTGGGCATACGCCAGGTTAAAAGAAAGGCAAACGCAAGCAATGATTGCCGGGAGGTTCCTTTTCATTCAAGATGATTTTGAAGTTAAAAATGATCCCACTTCGGATGGCTACCATTTTCCGTAAGATATTATTTTTTCCTGAAAGAAACCCCGCAATAACCCAGGCTTATTGATCATTCACTTTCTTATACAATCCCGTGATTTCGCCTTGTCCGATCAAATGCCCTTCCATAGCAACTTTCAGGGCTGCTTTACCGGAATTTTTATCCAGTTCTATCCGGCTGTCAAGCGCAAATAAAATAAACCGGTAACGATGGGTACCATAAGGCGGGCAAGGCCCGATGTATTGATTAGTACCCCTGCTGTTCAATCCCTGGATGCCGGGTGCAGTATTTTCTTCGATCAATTGTGTTGGTTTGATATTCCAGATCACCCAATGGTCAAACGTGCCTTTGGGTGCATCGGGGTCTTCCATGATCAATGCAAGGCTTTTTGTTTCAGGCGGCAGGTTTTTTACCAGTAAAGGAGGATTGATATTTTCGCCTTCGCAGGAAAAGCGGGAAGGCATGATGGCGCCGTCCTTGAAAGCAGGGCTGCTGATCCGTATAGTCGCGGTGGACATTATGCTCATAAATTGAAATTTTAAACAATGGTATGATCAATAAAATTTCGTCAATTTACATACCTTTAAATTAGATCATCAGGCAAAAACATTGGAAAGATGTGTATTAAGTTTTTATTATAAGTGAGGAAATATCGTTGGATGCCTAATCCAGTTATTCTTACAACATACAGATGCGGAAGGAAACCCGTTATCGGTTCATCAAGAGAATAAAATTTTAGTACACTTTCAACATTTTGGGAAATACCGACAACATTTTTTTAAATCATTGTACCAAAAAATCCACAACCAGCCTTTTACCAGCAGCAAAAAATATTTGGTAAAATAATTGTCTTATTCCTGTAAAACAAACTGATATGAACCAAACCGCCTTGCAAGTTGCCAAAGCTAAAAAGATCCTGATAGTAGAAGATGAAGGTGATATCTGCCTTTTGCTGAATATCATTCTTAACGGAAATCAAACGGATATCGACCACGTGAACAGCATCGCTGCCGCAAAAGCCTATTTACAAAAAGAACAACCTTCGCTGATCATGCTCGACAACAAATTACCCGATGGGTTGGGCCTCGATTTCATCGAATATATCAAACAAAATTACCCTGCAACAAAAATATTAATGATCTCCGGTTTCGGTACATCTGCCCGTGACCTCGCACTCAGCAATGGTGCCGATCATTTCATCGAAAAACCTTTCACTAAGCAGCAGGTATCGCAATCGGTACAGGCGCTGCTGATCTAATATACATTGAGCAAAAATGGAAAAAGCCCTGCTTAGCGGGGCTTTTTCCATTTTTGCTCAATTAAGAATTAAGAATGCATCAAGTAAGTTATATCGCACATTTTCTGATACCCTCATTCTTAATTCTTAATTGAACTTATAAGCTATTCCCGGCAACATCTTTCCCTGCACATTTCCCATCTGGAATACGATCTGGTTGCGGCGTTTGTTTTTCAGCAATTTTTCTTTCAGTTCACCGGATTGGATCAATTGATAACGATGATAATTATTTACGATCTGGCGGCCTGTGAGAAATCCTAAAACTGCCCCTGCCAATACATCTGTTATCCAGTGTTTATTTTCCGTGAGCCTGCTGAGTCCTATCAGGGAAGCGGCGCTGTAAGATACTATCGGTACCCATTTGGTGTCTTTGTATTCCCGGGCAAATACGGTGGCCGCGGCGAATGCTACAGTAGCATGCCCGCTGGGAAAGGAACTATTGATCTTATTGCCCTGGATATCGTAATGTCCTTTTGCAAAAGGGCCATAAAATCTGTTGCTGTTGGTTCCGTCAGCATTATAAAAATTAGGCCGGCGCCGCCCACTCAGGAATTTCAAAGCCGTTTCCACGATAGCCCCTGTAAGATAAGCCTGCGTAGCCAGCAAAGTGGTCGTCTTTAATTTTTGATTGTTTACAATGAATGCATATCCTCCTATCGCCGAAAGTGTGATGGTTTCATAAGTGCCGCTGATGTTGGTCAGGTATTTACTTGTGGTAATGATCCCTTGCCGGTCGCGGGTTACATTGGACACCCATTTACTCACCGGTTTGTCTGCCAACGTGAGCACGGCAATAGTACCTGCGAAAGCACCTACTTTCAGCCAATCCTTTTTAGTAGCATGAAATGGCGAAGTGAATTGTTGTTTTAAATTGCTTCCCAGTAGGATGAAGTAAGTTTTAAATCCCAGCGTGGTCTTTTTATTATAGGCTGCCGGATTGGTATTGATGGTCGCTTTACCACTATCGATCTGTTTCTGCTGAAGGCTGTCCAGTTGTTTGATCAGTGTATCCGCTTTCACCGGTTCCTGCGCAAAGCAATATCCATTGAAAAATATCAGCGCTGTAAACAGGATACGAACCTTCATAAACGATCATTTATTTTACTTTAAAACAATTAACAAGCCAATTTATTTACAGCAAGTTGTAACCCAATGCTTTTCAATATACTGTATTCCATCTGGCCTTCCAAACCTTATGCTCGAAGATGAAGATGGAGACAATGTGCTGCAGGAAGCAATTGGTCGGTGATGGTATTATTACTCGCCGTGAATGGTCAATAGTGCCCGCCCGGCTGAACGCCGTTTGGACGGGAATAGTCAAACCTTTGAAGTGTAAGATAGTTTGTGCCGCCGCAGGGTCAGTCATCCGTCGTCGGTGATCAGTCGTCGGTAGTCGGTTGTCGGTTACTGTTGGTCATACTCTGTAACATTTTTCCAACTGTGCGTATATATAATTACAACACCAGGGAAGCAACATCCGTTTGGGGGTGGCGCCGACCTGGTGAAGATTAAACAATGCTAGCACACCTTGCAGGGTGAAGGGGCCGTTCGTTTCTACGAAGGGCCTCTTTTATGTTGAAGTTAAAAAGAAATTATTTGTAATAGTCAACACAAATATCAGAATGGTTGGTTGTATTTGCCCGTGAGTGCTTTGTTTTCGATGCTTTTGGCAAAATTCGGGGTTTCTTCGTGATTGTGTGCATCCGATGCGGCTTGCCTCGCTGCTGCTGCGTCGGCAAAATGAAGGCCATGTTCTTTAATATACTCCAGCATTTCGGGAGTAGCGGTTGCATGTATCTCATTGGTATAAAGACAAGTCTTATCATCGATCTTTGTCGCTTTCAATTCCCACAATACCTGCACTTTGGTGCGCCCGTTCTTTGTGATGGAATCGGAAATGGATAACATGCGGCAATAATCTGCACGATGAACATTTGCTACATAATGCTGTACCATCAAAGCGTCGCCGATCGTTTCCACATTGATCGATACAGGTTCTCCATCATAGGTGCTGCTGATGCCTGCCCCAATATGTTGCATAGAGCAACGCTGGTATTCCGCGTCAGGCAGGTTCAATAGCCAATCAGCAATATTTACTTTTTCAAGAGGGGCATTGATGATTGCTGTAACAACTGAATGTGATAATGCATTTTCCGGGGTCTGTAGAATTTCCATGATTTTAGTTTTAATGTTTTATTTGATGTAAAACTATCGGTTGGAATTCCTGTCATAAAATGATAATCATTCGGAGAGGCAAAAATGGTCGGTAAATGGGCAAAGATGCTCGACTGGAAATAAAAAAGCGGATCATCTTTTCAGATAATCCCTCCAGTCTGGAGGGACCGGACGGGACTCGAACCCGTCCCTCCGGTATGGAGGGATGACAGGACCGCATTACCTTTATTTATGGAAGAAAATCTTTTAGCTGATTTTTTTCACTCGAGATCATCCGGGCCATTCTTTCATGACCATATTTTTTAATCGCTTTCTCCCGCATCAATGCCAGACGTTTTTCCGCAAATGCCTCTATGTAAACAAAATTCCAGGGGATTTTTTGAGAAGTATACTCAGATTTACCGGCATTATGATCCAGTAATCGTTGCGTCAGATTTTCAGTGAATCCTTTATAATAAGACCCGTCAACTGTACTTTGAAGTATATAAACATTATATGCCATGATATGCTGGAAATAAAAAAGCGGATCATCTTTTCAGATAACCCGCTTCTGCGGACCGGACGGGACTCGAACCCGCGACCTCTGCCGTGACAGGGCAGCATTCTAACCAACTGAACTACCGATCCTTATCCCTGAAATAGCTTTCTATTTTTTCGGGATTGCAAAGATAAGTATTTTTAGCTTTTCAAAACAAAACTTTTTAAAAAAAATTAGTTCGACTACTTTTACAAATTAACTTACACCCGATTAGCAGTAAAAATTTAATATGCCACAGTTACAGAACCGACAGTTCCTCGATTTTGAAAAGCCTATCAAAGACCTATATGACCAGGTAGAGCAACTCAAGGTCATGCAGGAAAAATCAAAGGCCGATATGTCCATTTCTATCGCCGACGTGGAAAAGAAAATTATTGACACTAAACAAAATCTCACCGAAAATCTCACCCCATGGCAACGCGTTCAGCTGAGCCGCCATCCCGACAGGCCTTATACTCTTAAATATATCGAGAAAATGTGCACCAATTTTATCGAGCTGCACGGCGATCGCAATGTAAGGGATGATAAAGCAATGGTAGGTGGATTTGCCCAACTGGGCGAGGAAACGGTGATGATCATTGGCCAGCAAAAAGGAAATAACACTAAAACAAGGCAGATACGCAACTTCGGTATGGCCAATCCCGAAGGTTACAGAAAGGCGCTTCGCCTGATGAAACTTGCGGAAAAGTTCAACAAGCCCATCATTACCCTTATTGATACCCCGGGAGCTTACCCGGGCCTGGAAGCGGAAGAACGCGGACAAGGAGAAGCCATTGCACGTAATATATATGAGATGATCAGCCTGAAAGTGCCGGTTATTTGCGTCATCATTGGAGAAGGAGCCAGCGGTGGTGCCCTTGGTATTGGTGTTGGCGACAAAGTAGTTATGCTTGAAAATACCTGGTATACTGTCATTTCCCCGGAAAGCTGCAGCAGCATTCTCTGGCGTACCTGGGACAAAAAGGAAACGGCTGCCGAACAATTGCGTCTAACCGGTACCGATATGTTACAATTCGGCCTGGTAGATGATGTGATCCCTGAGCCAATGGGTGGCGCTCATTGGGATTATGATGGCGCGGCAAATATTTTGAAAAATTATCTTATCCCGGCCATACAGGAATTAAAACAAAAATCTCCCGAACAAAGAGTTGCCGACAGGATCTCCAAATTCGGCAGGATGGGCTTCTGGGAAGAAGCGTAGATCAATTAAGAATTTAAAATCAAGAATCAAGAATTCGGTTACGGGTTACAAATCACGAATTACGCTGGTGCATCCAAAACCTACCACTCGTAACTTATAACTCATCACTTATAACTTTTTAAGCATGCTAAAGATCGGGGTATTAGGTGTAGGGCATTTGGGCAAATTCCATTTGAACAACTGGAAAGAAATTGAAGATGTCACACTGGTTGGTTTTTTCGACCCCGATGATCATAATGCTATTCCTGTACAGGAAAAATACGGATTGAAAAGATTCGCCGATGCTGAATCTTTGATGGATGAATGTGACGCAGTCGACATCGTTGCCCCTACCCCACATCACTTCAACCTTTGTTCGCTGGCACTCAGAAAAGGCAAACATGTTTTTGTAGAGAAACCCCTGGCGAATACCATGGAAGAGGCCCGTGCGCTGGTCAAACTCGCAAAAGAATCCAATTTAAAATTCCAGGTGGGGCATGTAGAACGTTTCAATCCTGCTTTCTTTCGTTGAAAGAATTCAGCCTGCAACCGATGTTCATTGAAGTACACAGATTGGCACAGTTCAATCCACGTGGTACCGATGTGAGCGTGATACTCGATCTGATGATCCACGACATCGACATCATTCTTCACCTTGTAAAAAGCAACGTCAGTCATATTTCCGCCAACGGTGTTTCTGTGATGAGTGATACCCCAGACATCGCCAACGTCCGCATCGAATTCGATAATGGCTGTGTAGCAAACCTTACCAGCAGCCGCATTTCCATGAAAAAAATGCGCAAGATGCGCTTGTTTCAGAAGGATGCCTACATCGGTATTGATTTCCTCGATAAAAAAACAGAGATCATCAAATTGAATACTCCGGGTGATAAAAATGTTTTCACTTTTGATATTGATACCAATAATGGTAAAAAAACAATCGCCATTTCAAGTCCGGCTATCGAAGATGGCAATGCTATCAAGATGGAATTGCAGGGATTCAAAGATGCGATCACCAACAATACCGAAACGCCTGTAACCGTAATGGATGGCTTTGAAGCAATGGATGTAGCCCATAAAATTCTTGACAAAATAAACAGCGCCCAACGATGAGGAGTTTAGGGTTTAGAGATTAGGGTTTAGGAGTCTTTAAACTCGGAAATTCATTACAAAATCACATCTCTAAAACTAAACTCTAATCTCTAATCTCTAAACTCATTGAAGCAGCCCAGGATAAATATCAGTTGGTATGTATTTGCAGACATTGTTATCTGCGTACTCACCTGGCTTTGCTTTTATTATTTACGCACCGTTATTTACGAATATCCATTCTCTGTTCCGGCAGGCTTTTATCTCGGTTTATTTATTTACACACTCGGATGGCTGAGTCTGAATTTCATCACCGGAGTTTATACGGGCCTTTATCAAAAATCGAGAATTACCGAACTCTTCAAAACCTTTGTACTCACTACAATTGGTTGCCTCGGATTGCTTTTCTTTTTTATCCTGAAAAATCCGCAGACGGATAACACGAGGTATTACGTTGAATTTTTCTGCCTGCTGATACCGATATTTTTTTCTACAGCAATTGTCCGCATGGTAATACTGACAAAGGTTCACAAACAGTTACTGCAAAAAAAAGTATTCTTCAATACCCTGCTTATAGGAACTGGAAAAAAAATGATCCAGCTGCATGACAACCTGCTTCAGAAAGGCGACAGCGCCGGTTACAGGATCGCATCCGTCATTGATATGAACGGTAGCGATGCTTCTTACTTCGGCAACATCAACGTTTACAAGGAAATAAATTTACTCACCGATATCATCCAGCAGGAAGATATTGAGGAAGTGATCATAGCCGTAGAAAAAAATGATCGTGAACTGATCACAAAAATTCTTCGTCTGCTTAGCGATAAGGAAGTGAATATCAAGATCACACCTGATACACTAGACATCATCAGTGGTGCTATACAAACGAATAACGTGATGGGAGTGCCGCTGATAGACCTGCACGCGGGTTTGTTGCCGGCATGGCAACAAAACATCAAACGTTTTACAGACCTCTTCATTTCATTGCTTGCAGCGATATTACTCGCTCCTCTTTTTATTTATACCATCATCCGATTAAAGCTTAGTTCCAGAGGGCCGCTTTTCTTTCTGCAGGAAAGAATTGGTTACAAGGGTAAACCTTTCACCATGTATAAGCTGCGCTCCATGCATGTTGATGCGGAAAAAGACGGGCCACAACTCAGCAGCGATCACGACGACCGCATTACCAGCTGGGGAAAAGTGATGCGCAAATGGCGGCTGGATGAACTACCTCAATTGTGGAACATTATCAAAGGAGAAATGAGCCTCGTTGGCCCAAGGCCGGAAAGAAAATTCTACATCGACCAGATGGTAGCACTCAACCCTGAATACAATTACCTCTTTAAAGTTAAACCAGGCCTCACAAGCTGGGGAATGGTGAAATTCGGCTATGCTTCCGATATCAACGAAATGTTGCAGCGGATGCCATACGATCTTTTATATGTCGAAAATGTCTCCCTCGGATTGGATTTTAAGATCATGATCTACACGATCAGCATCATCTTCGCAGGAAAAGGAAAGTAAAAAGATGTGAGTTGTGAGATGTGAGTTGTGAGAATTGTAGTGGAGAATTGAGCAAAGGCCAAACCGAATCATCCTGACAACTGACATCTGGCAACTCACAACTTTTTTCGCTATTTTTGAATAAACACATTCCTTGAAAAAAATACTGCTGCTTTCTATACAATTTTTTATTGCCTTGTGTGCTTTTTGTCAGTCTGCAGATTACTGGCAGCAAAGGACTGATTATTCCATCAAAGTATCGTTGAATGATATTGCACACACCCTTGATGGCCAGCTTCACCTGAAATATCAGAATAATTCTCCTGATACATTAACCTTCATCTGGATCCATCTCTGGCCGAATGCTTATAAAAATGACAAAACCGCTTTCAGCGATCAGCGATTGGAGAACGGGCAGACAGATTTTTATTTTAGTGATGAAGAAAAACGTGGTTATATTAATCGGCTGGCGTTTAAAGTAGATGGAGTTTCCGCGGAAGCAGAAGACCATCCTGCACACCAGGATATCATAAAACTTGTTTTGCCCCATGCCCTGGCTCCTGGCAGATCAACAGAAATTGAAACGCCTTTTCATGTAAAGTTTCCTTATAATTTTTCCCGTAGCGGGTACGTAGGGCAATCCTTCATGGCAACACAATGGTATCCCAAACCTGCAGTATACGACCGCAAAGGCTGGCACGAAATGCCTTATCTAGACCAGGGGGAATTTTACAGCGAGTTTGGAAATTTTGATGTGCAGGTAACCGTTCCCGTTAGTTATAGGGTGGCAGCAACAGGCAAACGTTTAAATGAAACTTCGGATGGCGACAAAACCACTTTTCATTTTGCGCAGGATAAGGTGCATGATTTCGCATGGTTTGCCGATAAGGATTTTGTTGTATTACACGATACATTACGTCTTGCCACCAAGACCATTGATGTGTATGCTTACTATTTCAAACAGCACGAAGCCATCTGGAAGAATAGTTTACAGTTTATCAAAAATTCTATCACTACTAAAAGCGAATGGCTGGGTGAGTATCCATACGATATCGTGACGGTGGTGGACAATACCGGCGATGCAACCGGCGGCGGAATGGAATACCCTACTATCACTACGGTAGAAACTCCGGGCAGTGAGCGTTTGCTGGATTTTGTGATCAATCATGAAGTAGGACACAACTGGTTTTACGGGATCCTTGCCAGCAACGAACGCCAGCACCCCTGGATGGATGAAGGCATGAACACTTATTACGACAACAGGTATGAGCTATTATATTATGGCAACAGCAACAAAGAAATAACTACGGATGCACGTTTTCTGCAAAAAATGATGCCGGACAACCTGGAGCACAATATACTGCAAACTGTAACCTCCCTGAAAAAAGACCAGCCGATTGAAACTCCATCCGCTACTTTCAACATGATGAACTACGGGATAGTAGCTTATGAAAAAACCGGCGAATGGATGAAATTGCTGGAAGAACGATTGGGCAAAGAAGTATTCGACAGCTGCATGAAAGCATATTATGAACGTTGGAAATTCATGCATCCTTATCCTGAAGATTTTAAGAAAGTAATGGAGGAAGTCAGTGGAAACAATCTGGATGCATCATTTGCCCTGCTATCGCAAAAAGGAAGCCTGACGAAAAAACAAAAGAAGGACCTGAAGCTTACTCCATTTTTCAGTTTAAAAGATACCGATAAACATAACTACATCGGCATTGCGCCTGCATTAGGTTATAACTTTTACGATAAGTTCATGATAGGCGCTGTCATACATAACTACTCCATGCCTTTAAGCAGATTTCACTTTGTTGCAGTTCCGCTTTATGCAACGGGCTCATCGTCGTTTAATGGAATCGGAAGAGCTGGTTACACCGTATACACAGGCAGCAAAGGCCAACGCCTTGAATTGGCGGGTACTGTGGCAAGGTTTACCGGCGATAGTTTCAAGGATTCTACCGGCAAGACTAACTATCAGCCTTACACGAAAATAGTTCCTTCGCTGAGATATACTTTTGCCAATAAGGATCCACGTAGCCATGTAACAAAATATATTCAATTTAAAACTTTCCTCATCACCGAAACAGGTTTGTCTTTTAAAAGGGATACGATCAATGATGTAGATGTGATTACTTATCCGAAAGAAAAACGATATGTAAATCAGCTGAAACTGGTATTTGAAAATAACCGGGTTTTGTATCCTTACAAAATAGAATTGCAAACCGACCAGGGTGAAGGTTTTGTGCGCACAGGCCTGACTGCGGAATACTATTTTAATTTCACCAAAGGTGGCGGATTGAACCTTCGTTTCTTTGCGGGTAAATTCTTTTATACCGGTGATAAAACATTCACCACACAATTCCAAACCGATAGATATCACCTGAATCTCAGTGGCGCCAATGGTTCCGAAGATTATACCTACAGCAATTATTTTTATGGGCGAAATGAATTCGAAGGAGTTTCCACACAACAGATCATGATCCGTGATGGGGCTTTCAAAGTCCGTACGGATCTGTTGAGTAGCAAGATCGGGAAAACCGACAACTGGCTTTCAGCATTTAACATCAATACTGATATTCCAAAACAGATCAACCCGCTGAATATTTTGCCAATCAAAATTCCGTTGAAAATATTCGCTGACGTAGGCACTTATGCCGAAGCCTGGAAAAAAAATGCCGGCACAGGTAAATTCCTGTATGATGCAGGCTTACAGATTTCTTTGTTTAAAAACACAGTGAATGTATATTTCCCGATCTTGTACAGCAAAGTATTTGATGATTATTTCAAATCAACCATCACTGAAAAACGTTTCTCAAAAAACATCGCCTTCAGCATCGACATTCAAAATATCAACCTGAAGAGGTATTTCCCACAAATAACTTTATAAACCTGATGCCTGTTCAATTTGTACCATACGATCAGATCGACAGGCAACAATGGGATGATTGCATTTTGCATGCCACCAACGGGCTTATTTATGCACGTTCTTTTTATCTCGATGAGATTGCAGGCAATTGGGATGCTTTGATCCTCGGCGATTATGAGGCGGTGATGCCGCTTGTATGGCGAAAAAAATGGGGGATCGAATATCTTTATCAACCCTCCTTTGTTCAGCAACTCGGAGTTTTCCATAAAAATACTTTAGGCACAGATATATTGGAAAGTTTTCTGGAACAGGCTTTTGAGCGATTCAGTTATGCGGACATCACGATCAATTATGCAATGACTGATCTTTTTTTACCTGCAGGAATTACCATCTCAGAGCGTACGAATTTCATTCTCCCAATGATGGTTCCATACGAACAACTCTACCAGCAATATCATCCTGATTTTACAAAGAGTTTGAGAAGGCTGCAAAAACTGGAATTGAAGTATGCCCCAACAGATGATCTGGAAAATACGATCTCTTTATATGAATCTCTTTATGGGGATAAAATTGAAAGCGTGACCGATAAAGACATTACGGGTTTCAAAAACATCTGCAAACAATTGGCAGATGCTAACAGTCTGGTGATACGGGAAGCACGCACGGCAGAAAATGAGTTGCTGGCAGTAGCCTTATTATTGAAAGACGAAAAGCGATTGTACAATATAATTTCCTGCATAACTACCCCGGGAAAAAAAATGGAAGCCAATTATTTTTTATACGATAAGATCATCGAAGAATTTGCCGGAAACGGCCTGATACTGGATCTTGAAGGATCGGATATTAAAGGAGTGGCGAATTTTTATAAAAAATTCAACCCATTGAACCAGCCCTATCTTCATCTGAAACAAAACGACCTGCACCCGGTGCTGAAGTTATTTAAAAAGTAATCCTCTAAATATTGATCAGGCGTTCCGCAAACTCCATGTCCAACGGCTGCGTGATCTTGATGTTTCTTTCTTCGCCTTCTACCAAAGTCACTTTAAGTCCAAAGGCTTCTACCACCGTAGCTTCATCGGTGAACTTATCTTTATAATCAATATTAGAAAACGCCGGCAATAATATTTTACTGTGGAAAGTCTGAGGGGTCTGAACAAGTTTTACCCTGTCACGTTCGATGGCTTCATTGCCGTCGTTACTGATGATGCGAACGCTGTCGCGGCAATCTGTTACCGGAATGGCAGAGCCGAATTCTATGGCTGCACCATAACATCTGTGGATGAGTTCTGTACTGAGTAAGCAGCGTACTGCATCATGCACGAACACCATGCTTTCTTCAGTGATCAATTGCAAACCATTTTGCACAGAATGAAAACGTGTGCGCCCGCCGATAGTGATCTGTATGCGGCTGTAATCAAAAAATGCATCGATCACTTCCTGCCCTGCAGCCACATGCTCTTCGGGTAAAACCAAAATGATCTGGATATCTTCATAAGCTTTTAAAAAGACATCTATCGTATAATATAATACAGGCTTGCCTTTCAACAATAAAAATTGTTTCGGCACTTTGCTGTTCATCCTTGCGCCGCTACCGCCGGCCACTATCACTGCATATTTTTTCATCAAAACTCTCTTTTAAAACGAATCTATTAAACCGCAATTTACAAACAGATTGTAACACCCTGAAATAATAAAGCTGTCAGACCGGGTTTGTTGAAGGATAATTGCAAGCCTTCGACAAGCTCAGGCTGACAGCCATTATACCAGAAAATAAATATTTAGTCTTTGTAAATCGCGATCTGATTTTCTCCCAAACTATTTTTCATTCCGCGATACATACCGGCACTATTAAACACCATCGCGGTATTACCATGAGCATCCGTACCGATCATTCCGCCTTCGCCATCCATCGCCACCAGTTTTTTCATCACCACTTCATTCATCGCTTCCTGCAGGCTAAGGCCTTTGTATTCCATCAGGCAACTTACATCATGTGCTGCTACGGCACAAATGAATGGTTCGCCATGGCCTGTGCAACTGATAGCGCAGGTTTTGTTGTTGGCATAAGTTCCCGCCCCAATCACAGGACTGTCGCCGATACGGCCATATTTTTTATTCGTCATTCCACCGGTACTTGTTGCTGCCGCGATATTTCCCTGCTGGTCACAAGCGACTGCTCCTACAGTTCCGAATTTTTTATCCTTCATCAGTTCTTCCAATCCCTGGTGCGTATGATCCAGTGAATAATTATCGCTATCACGCATGGCCTTCCATTGATCGTAGCGGAATTGCGAAAAGAAAAACTCATCCGGCTCCAGCTTTATTCCTTGTTTTATCGCAAAATCATTCGCGCCTTTTCCGCTAAGAAATACGTGGTTACTGTTATTCATCACTTCAGTCGCCAGTTCGATCGGATTACGCACGTTGCGTATGCCCGCCACCGCACCGGCATTCATAGAGTGGCCATCCATGATAGCAGCATCCATTTCCTGTACTCCTTTTTTAGTAAAAACCGATCCACGGCCGGCATTGAACAGAAGATTATCTTCAAGAATTACAATCGCCGCTTTTACCGCGTTGGTAGCCGATCCGCCTTCTTCGAGCACCGCATATCCAGCATCCAACGCATCCTGCAAACCTTGCAGATAGGCTTTTTCAAGCTCTGGTGTCATGTCTTCTTTAAGGATTGTTCCGGCTCCGCCGTGGATAACAAGAGAAAATGGTTGCATATAGGTAAAAATGTATTTTTTGTAGCTCCAAAATTATCCAATTTAGCGGCAAATAGCTTCGAAGATTTTTACAGAAAGATTGAAGAAGCCCTAACGATAAGGGATATTCGTTTGATAGTTACAAAATATCCGCTCACTGAAATTCAGCCAGCACATCATCCTCAACACCACTAACCACCGGTTCTTCAGGAATCAGGTAAGTGAAATCGGCAAAATGATACACTGGTAAAATAAGGACAAGCATCACCAGGTTGTACACCGAAAGTGGATATAACAAAGCGAATTCTTTACTATGCCGGAAGCTATCATTAAAATACCACAACAGGATGCTGGCATACAGTAGAACATTCGCATAGAAATTGAAATAGTATGCTCCACGTTCATAAATGAACCACACGAACAGCAGCATGGCTAAAAACATGCTGAAAGCGCCTCCGATGGATCCGGATTTTACAATATTCAGGAATAATAACAATCCCATCAGGATGAAATAAGTCGTGGTAATTCCTATTGTGCCGGAAGCTGCGAAATCATTGATGTTATCGATTCTTTTGGTGGAAGAATCCGTTTTTTCATTTTGCAACAAAACGATCCATGTGATGATGCCGATCACCGGCAACAACAATAACCAATAGGAGACTTTAGAAGTAATGTTATGGCCGACGAAATATTCTATCAGAAATTTGCGGAACCACCATGCAGCCATCAATGCTACGCCGATAGTAAAAACAGAATTGAACATCGACATTATCTGGAACATGGGATTTATCCTGCCGGAAATATTCCTGAACGGATCGGAATAATGCATGACAGCATATCCCAGCCCGAAAACGAGCAAATAAAAAAATGTTTTCATTGCCCAGAAAACAATCGTCGATGGTAATTTTTGATAAGTGTTTCCCGGGTTCAACAAACGGATATTCCATGCCGGCGCTTTGCCATCCGCAAGGTTTTGCAATTCGCTGAGGTATATAAATTTTACAATGTTGAAACAAAGCATCACCAGCATGCCCATGTATTTGTGATAACCTGAAGCATAAGACCTGATGAGGTCGAAGAAAGCCGATGTAGAATAAAATACTACCGAGGCGCCACGAAAAATGATGAGTGCTGCTATTATCAACCATATTTTGCGGGTTGATAATTTTTTATCCAAAAAGAAGAACAGATTTATCAGCAGGAATAAAACCTGGATACTAATATAAATTATGTTGCCCTTGGCATAATCATCTTCAAGCCTGAGGTAATGCTCCCACATGAAAGTGCTGGCCAATGCCCCCGCTATCGAGGCCCCGATGCACCACCATGCTCTTGTCCATTTGTTGAACACCATCGCCAGCGGAACAAAAAAGATGAAAATATTGACGATCTCATTTGCCAGGTAACTGATCCGGAGATTGTCTTCTTTTGCAGGCAAAGGCAGCAGGAGAAGCAATTCCTGGAGCAGGAGCCCACCAACAATCAATAAGAGTACCAGCGGTATCTTGTTAAGGTAAGATTTGTTATTTTCCATCAAAGCAGTTAGTGCGAAATTATTTTCGCTGAAAAATATTAATGATCTGTCAAAAGCTGTTTGCATTCCTGCAAAAGTTTTGTTTTGTCAATAGCCACCGTGCCTACTTCTTCACAAACAAGCCCACCGGCAATATTGGCCATTTCCGCCATCAGCAGCGGATCCTGTGTAGCAGCATATACCAGCGAAGCCACTGCTATCACCGTATCTCCTGCACCACTCACATCGGCTATGCTTCGGATATGCGTTGGAATAAGCGCTTTTTTATTTTCATTTTGATAATACACCCCACGTTCCGATAAAGTGATAAAGGAAATATGATGCTGCAATTGTTCGTACAGGGAGCGATGGATGGTATCCAGCAATTCTTCCGAAAGCTCATCGCCAATGATATTCAGCCCTTCCTTTACTTCATGAAGGTTAGGCTTGAAAATATCTACATTTTTATAGGCGAAGAAATTTTTTCGTTTCGGGTCTACTGCCGTCAATATCTTATTCGCCTTACACAAAGCGATGATCTTTTCAATCGCCGTTGCGGTAAGCACCCCTTTATTATAATCTTCCAGGATAACAATGTTGGGCAATTCAGCTTTGATGTAAGCTTCAAAACTGGCGAGCAATTTTTCTTCGTCTTCTGTAGAAAGCATGTTGGTGATCTCCGCATCAAGACGCATCATATGCTGATTGCGGCTGATGATACGGATCTTGTTCGTGGTCAGGCGTTCATCACTTTTTACTACAAAATCTGTATTGATCTCATTTTCGTTGAGCAATTCTGACAATTGAATCCCGTCGCCATCATTTCCCAAAACACTGATCACACTTACTTTTGCGCCGAGTCCGCAGATATTTAACGCGACATTTCCTGCACCACCTATCCGCTGTTCACGGCGGGTAACAGCCACTACGGGCACGGGTGCTTCCGGTGAGATACGGTCTACTTTGCCCCACCAGTACGTATCGAGCATGAGATCGCCTACTACCGCAACTTTTATATCGGAGAAGGAATTGAATAATTTATCGAAATCTAAAGAAGCCATATTCTTATTACACGAATTGAAACGAATTTAAAACACGAATTTCACGAATTAAACATAAACCCCGGAGGTTTTATTTTAACCGCAGGAAGTTTTATGAAATTCTAACAAGTTAATTCCTGCAAGGATATTAAACCTCCGGGGGTTTCACCGACTTGTTATTTGCAACGGCAAGATAATAGATCGGAATGCCTATCAGCACAATGATCAATCCCCACTTTGCATAGAACGGTTTGAAATAGATCAGCAATCCGCAAAAAGTGATGGCCATTAAAATATAGATCCCCGGTAATATCGGGTAACCGAAAGCTTTATAAGGCCTTTCCGCATCCGGCATTTTTTTCCTTAAAATAAAAATACCGAGAATGGTGAGGGCATAAAACAATACTACTACAAATGAGATCATATCCAGCAGATCGCCGTATTTGCCGCTGAGGCAAAGTAATGATGCCACGATACATTGGATCCACAAAGCAAATTCCGGAACATTATTTTTATTGAGCGCCGAGGCTTTTTTAAAGAATAATCCATCCTTGGCCATTGTGTTGTACACTCTTGCTCCGGAAAGGATCAGCCCGTTGTTGCAACCGAATGTCGAGATCATGATCATGATGGCAATTACTTTGGCGCCGATGTCGCCGAATATCTGGTTGCTCGCCGCCACTGCTACCCTGTCTTGCGGAGCAGAGGCAATATCGCTTAAAGGAAGTACGCTGATGTACATGAAGTTGGCTGAAACGTAGATGATGGTCACGATCAGTGTACCGAGAAAAAGGCTGAGGCCAATATTACGCTTTGGATTTTTTACCTCCCCGGCAATAAAAGTCACATTATTCCACGCATCACTACTGAATATAGAACCTACCATCGCTGCTGCGATCGCTCCAAGAATGGCACTGCCGAATACTCCGCTAACTACCTGCCCTTCCGCATTACGGGAAGTCATCTTCCATGCATCGGCCCAGTTGGCATTCCACACATCCGCTTTTGCTGCCAGTAAAAATCCGAAGATGATCAATCCAAAAAGTGACAATAATTTCACTACTGTAAAACTTGTCTGTATCAGTTTCCCTTCCTTTATTCCTCGTGTATTGATATACGTTAGAAAGATGATCAGTGCTATGGAGACGAACTGTGCCGGATAAAATTTAAACATGCCTATCTCCCCGATCACGTTCTCCGGCTTCATGTCGAGTACTGGAATGAATGTGCCGGCAAACTTGCTGAAAGCCACGCCAACCGCCGCGATGGTAGCGGTTTGTATCACCGCAAAAAAACTCCATCCGTATAAAAAACCCGCCAATGGATTGAATGCTTCTTTAAGGTAAACGTATTGCCCACCGGCTTTTGGGAACATCGAACTCAATTCTCCATAACTCAATGCGGCAGTAAGCGTCATGAAACCAGTGATGAGCCAGACAAATATCAGCCAGCCGGCGCTGCCTACATTGCGGGTGATATCGGCACTTACAATGAATATCCCGGAACCGATCATTGAGCCCGCTACGATCATCGTAGCATCCAGCAATCCGAGCGAAGGCTTAAAAGTTTGGTTTGTATCAGTCATGAGCAGGTTGTTTTTATAAAGGAGTAAAGTACTAAAAAATGTTCAAAAGGTCTAAAAATGAAAACCTCCGGGGTTTTGAAAACCCCGGAGGTTTAACACTGACCTCGAACCTTTTGAACTTTTAAAACCTTAAGGTTTTTTATTCAGTTTCTCATTCATCCCCTTGATCACATCTGCCGTAATATTCAATGTCGAATCTTTATACACCATGTAATCCAGCCCGGTACCGGATGTAAGGATATACATGTAATTTTTTTCCTTATTGTATTCATTCAAAAACTCTTTCAGTTTTTTCTGGATATCATCCATGAACTCGTAACTCTGCTGGCTCAGCTTTTGTCCCGCCGATTGTTTCTTGGCTTCAATCTGTTGTTGCTGCTGGTACAATTCTCCTTGAAATTTTTCTGCTTCTTCCTGTGTAATGGAAGCACCTCTTTTCAGGAAATTGTCCCGCTGATTTTCCAATCCTTTCATATCAGTCTGCCACTGCCTTTCAATTTCTTTTTGTTCGCCTTCCAGCGCTTTTCTTTTATCTTTTATATAAGTGATCCTTTCGTTCAATGAATCGAGTTCTACATAAGCGATCGGTGCACGATTGGCAACGGTACCATTATCACCGGCAACGGCCGTTTTAACAGCAGGATTCTTCGCAGCACTTTTCCCGCCAAACACATGCACATACAGAAAGGCCACCGCGGCAAGCAATACAATATTTAGTACAAGGGATAAATTCTTCATTCAGTAGATATTTGTTAGGGCGGCAATATACTTACAAACCTATATTTAACCATGTTTTTATGCCAACTTTTAGGAAAGGCTTAACTCTGCAGGCTTTCCAGCGTTTATTTACCGACCCAAACCTCCATTCAGCGGCATTTTGGTACAACCACAGGTTAATTTTTGCCTGTTTTATTTAATTTTAAACATCAGGCCGGATCTATAAAATTCCCGGCGACTTATCATTGTAACTCTCTCTCTCCTGCTCATTTGTTTTGGAATAACGATATTTTTTTATTTAAAACTTCCCAAATTCGGTAAACTTGCCAAAGGCGAACAAAAAGAACGAATTCATGCTTCTCCGAATTTCAGAGAAGGAAAATTTCAAAACATACATGTGACGCCGGACCTTACCGATGGCGCTACCCTTTTCTCGGTATTGACCGACCAGTTTTTTGGCAAAGACAAAAACAATATTCCCAAACATACAATACCATCACAAAAAATCTCTTTGTCAGCTCTTGATCCAAAAGAAAATCTGTTGGTATGGTTTGGACATTCATCTTATTTTTTACAACTCGATGGAAAGAGATTTTTGATTGACCCTGTACTTTCAGGAAATGCTTCGCCGATACCCGGTACCGTAAAGGCTTTCAAAGGAACTTCATTATATACTCCGGATGATATTCCGGCCATAGATTACCTGTTGCTCACACATGATCACTGGGACCATATGGATTATGATACGCTCAAAAAAATTCGACCAAGGGTAAAAAGGATCGTCACCGGATTAGGGAATGCGGCCCATCTTGAATACTGGGGATTTGACCCGGCCATCATCGAAGAAAAAGACTGGAATGAAAGCGTGGTACTCGAAAATGGCTTCACTATCCACACTACATCAGCCCGCCATTTTTCAGGCAGAACTTTGAAACGGCAACAATCCATTTGGTTATCATTTGTGTTGCAAACACCTTCCTGCAAACTTTTCCTTGGCGGCGATTCGGGCTACGATACTCATTTTAAAGAGATCGGTGAAAAGTATGGGCCGTTCGATCTTGCTTTGCTCGAATGCGGACAATACAATACTTCCTGGAAATTCATTCATATGCTGCCGGAGCAGGTGGTGGAAGCGGCTATTGACCTTGGGGCCAAACGATTGATGCCGGTGCATTGGGGTAAATTCGCGCTGGCTTTTCATGCCTGGGATGAGCCGGTGAAACGGGTGGTAAAAGCTGCACAGGAAAAACAGGTCCCGCTGCTGACACCGATGATCGGCGAAAAAGTCTCGCTGGATGATATGCCGCAGGAATCCTCAAAATGGTGGGAGGAAGTAAATACAAAATGAGAAATGAATAATAAGAAATAAGGATGTGGGAATGCATAGATTTTTTATCTTTAAAATAAAAATTCTATGCATGCAGGAACCCGGTATTCGTTGAAGGAGATGGTGTATTGGACCCGCCGCGACATTTACATACTGGTGATCCTCTCCGTTTTTTACACAATCTTATATGAATTTCTCGGATTCAAATGGATCGCCATTCCCTGGGTGCCGATCGCATTGGTAGGTACCGCCGCAGCATTTCTCATCGGTTTTCGGAATACACAAACTTACAACCGCACCTGGGAAGCCCGACAGATATGGGGTTCCATCATCAACAGCAGCCGTTCCTGGGCAATACTGGTGAAAGATTTTACCGGAAATAATGCGAATGCAAAAGCGATCCACACACAATTATATTATCGCCATATCGCCTGGCTCACCGCACTCCGCTTTCAGCTCCGGGAACCGAGGGCGTGGGAAAATATCCATACCAAAATTTCCAACAAGGAATATTCACGACATTATAAAGTAGATGAATGGGCCAATAAAATTGAAGAGGCGCTTCAACCATTTCTTTCTGCGGAAGAATTGGATTATGTGTTGAGCAAGAAAAACCGGGCTACACATATCATCGGACTGCAATCGTCGCACCTCAAAAAGCTCAGGGATTCCGGCGAACTGAGTGAATTGAACCATATCGAAATGGAAAACATGCTGGTAAATCTTTATGAACAGCAGGGTAAATGCGAACGCATCAAAAACTTTCCCTACCCACGCCAGTTTGCCACCACCAACCAGATGTTCACACGACTGTTCATTTTTCTGATCCCACTTGGTACGCTCAATGAGTTTCAGAAACTCACCACCACCAACGGGCATTGGATCATCTGGCTCACCATCCCTTTCAGCGCAATGATCAGCTGGGTTTTCATGGCGATGGAGAAGATCGGCGAAAGTACGGAGAACCCATTTGAAGGCGGCGCCAATGACGTGCCGATCACGGCTTTGAGCAGAACAATAGAGATTGATCTCCGTGAAATGCTGGATGAGACTGAACTTCCGCCAGCGCTCACTCCTGTAAATAAAATATTAATGTAAAAAATAACCATCATGCAAATAGAAAAAGTATTTGAAAATAATGAACAGTGGATCACGAAAAAATTATCGGTAGACCCACATTACTTCGAAAATCTTTCCAAAGGCCAAAGCCCGGAAATATTGTACATCGGCTGCTCCGACAGCCGTGTTACCGCCGAAGACCTCATGGGGCTTCAACCCGGCGAAGCGTTTGTGCATCGCAACATCGCCAACATGGTAATAAGCATCGATCTCAATATGATGTCCGTATTGAATTATGCCGTTCGCCATCTCAAAGTAAATCACGTAGTGGTTTGCGGACATTATTTCTGCGGTGGTGTAAAAGCCGCGATGCAGTCACAAGATCTCGGCATCCTCAATCCATGGCTGCGTAATATCCGCGATGTATACAGATTGCACAAGACTGAATTGAATGCCATCACAGATGAAAACCAGCGCTACAACCGGTTGGTAGAGCTCAACGTACAGGAACAATGTATCAACCTCATCAAAACTGCCGCAGTGCAAAGTGCTTATAAAGAAAGAGGATTAAAAGTACATGGATGGGTATTTGATATCCAGACAGGAAAGTTGATTGACCTGAAAATTGATTTTGAAAAAGAATTGAAAGGGATAATGGAAATTTATAATTTAGGATAGGATTATAAACGCTGATTATAAAAAAGATAAAAGGATTTCGCTGATTATTTTTGCTTTGCAAAAACTAAAATGCAGTTTGAAAGAGTATAAATAATTTTACATTATTCACAATCTTTCAAACTGCATTTTCATTTCCTGCCTGCAGGAAATAATCTGTGAAATCCTTTTATCCTTTTTAAAATCAGCGATTTTTCTTAATCACTTTCAGATCCAAATTGCCTTTCGGAAACTCATTCCCACCGCACATGCCACCAATTTTTAATTCTTAATTTTTAATTATATTTTGTTTGCAAAATATGCTCATGAGTACCCGTCGTTCCTTTCTTAAACAATCTGCCGTACTGATCGGCGGCCTTGCCGCGTCACAAGCTTTTGCCGGTAGTTTTCATGTAGGTAAAAAAACATCTGTCATCATCATCGGCGCCGGTTTTGCGGGGCTTGCTGCCGCAAAAATGTTGCGAAAGAAAAATATTTCTTATGTGATACTGGAAGCACGCAATCGCATTGGCGGAAGGGTACATTCTTTTGAAGCTGATCCGGCGGAAAAACTGGTGATAGAATTGGGAGCCGAATGGGTAGGAAAATCTCACGAACGCCTGATCAGCATGTGTGATGAATACAAACTTGAATTGCAAAATAACCAGTTTGATACACACCTGGTGTACAAAGGCCGGTATCATGCAAAAAATGCCTGGGGATTCAGTGAGCCCTGGAAGAAAAAATGGGAGAGATTGCTGAAAGAATATCCGCACCTGACATTAGCAGATAAAAAAGCCCTGGATAAATACGACTGGTGGCGCTATCTTGTCAATAATGGCTGCCAGGGAATGGATCTTGATTTAAAGGAATTGCTGGACAGTACCGATTTTGGCGAAAGTATCCGTCATGTTTCTGCATTCGCAGCTATGTCGGAGTATGCGGAAAGCAGCGAAAAAAATGAAATGGATTACAAGATAAAAGGCGGTAATGGTTCGCTGGCGCAAAAAATTGCGGATGAGATCGGCAGGGAAAATATTCACCTGGAACATAGAGTAAAAACTATCAAACAGGGCGCAAAAGTGGAAGTGATCTGTAACAATGGAAAAACATTTACCGCAGACAAACTGATCTGTACCGCCCCAACTTTTGCCGCCATGAAGATCGACTGGCAACCAGGACTACCTGCAGATACCCTGAATGCGATGAAACAATTGCAATATGCCCGCATCAATAAACACCCGGTATTATTCAACGATCGTTTCTGGAAAGATGAATCATTCGATATGATCACCGATCTTCCGGCTCATTACATTTACCACGCCACTAAAAATCAGCCTTCCAAAAAAGGAGTTTTGATCTCTTATACCATCGGCGATAAAGCCGCCGTGATCGCCAACCAGGGAGAAGAATGGAATGGGCGGACTGTCCTGGAAGCATTGCAGCCAGGTTTTGGCGATGTAAAGCCATTGATGGAAAAACAATTCAATTATTACTGGGGAGAAGATGAGTACAGCATGGGCGCTTATGCCTTGTATGGTGCCGGGCAATGGTACGGACTGAGACCGACATTGCAGCGGTCGTTCCTGCATACCCATTTTGCCGGCGAACACCTGGCCGACTGGCAGGGGTTTATGGAAGGAGCGATCAATACAGGAGAGGATGCAGCCAAAACAATTGTTTAATGTACAATGACACAATGGATAGTGCTTTCGTGATAAAACTATACAATCATCAGGAGATTCGGAGAGCACACATTGTTCATTATTCATTATCAAGTTATCCATTGATTTTGGCTTACTTTTGCGGATAAATTTCAGCTAACGGATGCAGGTTTTTCGCAGATCTATACTTTCTTATTTCTCCAACAAACACCTATTCGTTTTTTTGGTAATACTCTCTTGCCTGCCTGTCAGTATTTTTGCGCAGCAACACAGGGCACCCTGCCTTTCCAGCATCAATTCATTTCCGTATGATGAAGGTTTTGAAACCTCTCAGGGAAATTGGTTCACCGGCGGACAAAACAGCGACTGGACATGGGGTACTCCCTCCAAAACAGTGATCAACGCTGCCGCAGAAGGCACAAAATGCTGGGTAATTGGAGGGCTTACCGGCAGCCAATATAACGGCAGTGAACTTTCCTGGGTGCAAAGCCCGTGTTTTGATATCAGTTCATTGGCCGATCCTGAAGTATCTTTTAAAGTTTTGTGGGAATCCGAAAGGCGATTCGATGGCGCATCATTGGAATATTCCCTCGATGGCGGCACCAACTGGCTGATGCTTGGCTCCGCCAGTTCCAATAGTAATTGCAAAGGTTCTAACTGGTTCAACAATGCCGGCATCATGTATCTTGGCAATGCTGCGGGCTGGTCGGGCAACATACAGGCAACTTCCGGAAGTTGCCTGGGTGGTTCGGGGAGCAACGGATGGCTGACCGCATCACACTCGTTGAGCGACCTGATCGGCGAATCCAATGTTACGTTCCGCTTCACATTTGGTTCAGGTACTACCTGCAATAATTTCCAGGGCTTTGCCTTCGATGGATTTCACATCGGCGAAGCACCACCAAATAATGCAGATTACACTTATGCCTGTAATACTTCAACTAACCGTTCTGTAAATTTTTCCCGCAATGCACGTTGTGCTGCTACCACACTCTGGGATTTTGGCGATCCCGCTTCGGCTTCCAATACTTCCACCGACGCCAACCCAACGCACATATTTTCAGCACCCGGAGAATATAAAGTACGTTTGACCACCACATTCACATCAGGCGGCACACCTTCGATCACCGAAAAATTTATCAGGGTGCTCGATGCAGCAGCATCAATAATGAGCCCGGTAAAATGTTTCGGTAGTTCCAATGGTTCTGTTTCCGCGGTTGCCAGCGGCAGCATTACCGGTTACACATATTCATGGAATACATCACCAGTGATCACTTCTGCTATCGCAAATAATCTTGCCGCAGGCAGTTACACCGTAAAAGTAGCTGCTACAAATAGTTGTCCTGCTACCGCAACAGTTGTATTAACGGAACCAACTGCGTTATCCGTGAGCACGACTATCCTGCCGACATTATGTACAGGCAGCAACGGCTCCATCACTTCGACTGTGTCCGGAGGAACTGCACCATATAGTTATTTGTGGAACAACAATGCCGCCACTTCCTCCATAAGAAATCTTGGCGTTGGAAATTACTCACTCAAAGTAACTGACCAGAATGGATGCAGTTTTACTACAGGACAATTAGCAGTACAACAAGAGCAAAAAGTGCTTTCTATCAGCATTGGAAGAGATACGTTTATTTGCCCGGGAGACCGGCTGGTATTATCACCTGGAAATTTCAGGCAATATCGCTGGCAGGATAATTCGACTGCGTCTACTTTTAATGTAGTACAAACAGGAACCTACTCCGTGACCGTAACGGATGACAATGGCTGTACCGGAATAGCTTCTGTAAAAGTGACAGTAGATTGTTCCGATGTGTATTTTCCTTCGGGGTTTTCTCCGAATGGAGACAGCCGCAATGAACTCTTTGGGCCAGTCGGTAATGTCGCGGCTATAAGAAATTATCGCCTCATTGTTTACGACCGTTTTGGCAATCGTGCATTCTACAGCACTGATCCGTATCGCAAGTGGAACGGGCGTTTCAACGGAGAGGGATACAACAGCGGCAGTTTTGTTTGGATAGCTACTTACACACTTAACGGTAAGGCCTACACGAAAAAAGGAACGCTTATTCTGATAAGATGATATACTGTTTGTTGTGATGATTCCCCTTATTCCTTTTGATCAATCTCCTTATTTGTGGAATTAACATCAACAATAAAATTGATCCCAATACAAGCAACAACTGCATTCCCGATACCGGCAGTTTTAAAAAAGGAACAACAAATAAACTCTCATTCTTTTTACCATTTTCAACAGGCCCTGAAAAATAACAACGTTCGAATGTGGCATTGCCTGCAATCCGCAATGGTGTATTCTTTCTTCCATAATAGCGAAAATTGCAACTTCGGTACACTACATTTTTGCCCCACGAAGTAATGAGTGTTTGCGTTCCCGCGGTTTCGGGATATTCAAAATCTACATTACAATTCGCTATTTCGCAGGCCAGTTCCGAATTGATCATTCCCCAGCTGCCAAGGCTTTCTGCATATACATGATTTACGCTGGTAGAAAAATATCCGTGCTGATCATTATAAATGAAACGCACTACCCCTCCTGCAATATTTACGTGATCGATATCCCAGTTGCCGGCCATTCGTTTGCCACCATACAGATCGGTACCAAAAATGGTATGCGTTCCTCCCCAGCAATAAATATTCGAGATCACATTCGCTTTCTCCTGGTCTTGTCCTCCGGAGATGGCCAACTTGCAATTGCTGAATTGTATCTTGTTGATGAGGGTGATCTCCGCATTGCGGGTAATACCATTCGGTGAAGAGCAGATGCCTACCACAAAACCATTAATGTTGATCTCTTCAATCTCGGTGCCTGTACTGCCCGACTGGCGTGAGTTTCCATTCGTTCCGTAATAGGCATCAAGTCCCGGATAATAATTGGCCACGTTCAGTTCATTGCCCGGAATATTAGTAAACGGATCTATCACGATTGCGGCATAAGGAGAATTACGGTTATCGCGGCAGATACCGTCTTTGAAATCTTCAAAGGAGCTATTATAAAATTTCATCTTATCATTCTTAAAAGGCGGCGTAAACTTTCCGTTGATCTTCATCTTGCGGATCTTGCAACCTTTTCCCCGATGAATACCAAAAGCGAATCCATCTGTAAACGAAGGATTGATTTCCGTACCAAGATTGGAATCCCAGAAGGAGGATTCACCCAATACTTCCAATGTGCAATAATTGCGTGCATTATCTTTTCCCAAACCACGAACGATAAGCGGCTTTGAGATCGTATATCTTCCTACCGGAATGAATAGTGTGCGAATATTGTTGCGGATGCAGGTATTGATGGACTTTTGTATTGGCGCCTGGTCATCCGAACCATTCCCTTTTGCGCCAAACCATTTTACCGAAAAATAACCATTGACAGCCTCTGGGTTGATGGTAAGCGTAGTATCGAAAATAAATTGCTGGTAACCTGCGTCAATGATACCACCTTCGATCGTTCCATTCCCGGTAAGGCGGCATCCCGGATCAAACCGCAACGTTTTTCCCGCCGGGATCTTTACCGTACCATTGATCTCCATCATTGCTTTTCCAATAATCACCGCAGTGACATCCTTTTTGTTGAATTCGTTCTGCAACATAGAGGTAGCATCTGATTGAGAAGTCCTGTCTAAACCGCTGATCACACTTACCTGTGCTTCGCAATGCATAGCCGCCGACAAAAACAGGATGCTGAAGATTTTTTTCATTGTATCTCTTTTGAGCCGATGTAATTTACTAAATATTGCATGCCGAAAATCCTCTTCGATATGCAGCAACTGACGCAAACAACCTGTTTTGCAGATCAGAATGCTCATTTCGCAGAACAGTCCTGTCTTATGGCCCGTAAATTTCTTCTTTTGCTATACATTAAATCACGCACCATGTATAGTGTTCAAACCTCCGGGGTGTTTCATCATTTTTCGGGAAACGTTCCAGTCTTAAAAGACATTGCATTGCAGGTTCCATCCGGTTCGATATACGGTTTTCTTGGACCGAATGGTGCGGGCAAAACTACAACACTGCGACTTTTGCTTGGATTGATAAAAAAGCAACAAGGTTCTATTTCCATTTTTAATAAACCGTTACAAGAGCACCGCAGAGAAATATTACGAAATATCGGTTCACTGATCGAAATGCCTTCGTTGTACGGGCATCTTACAGCTACCGAAAACCTGCGCATCTGGCAGGAATTGTATCAATGCCCTGCAAGCCGTATTGGCAAAGTGTTAGAAACAGTTGGCCTGGCAAATACCGGCAACAAAAAAACCAGCCAGTTCTCCCTTGGCATGAGACAACGGTTAAGCATAGCCGCAGCATTGTTACATGAGCCGTCATTGCTTATCCTCGATGAACCAACCAACGGGCTTGATCCATACGGCATTATTGAAATGCGTGACCTGCTGAAAAAACTGAATTACGAACAGGGCGTCACTATTGTGATCAGCAGCCACCTCCTGTCGGAGATTGAAAAACTGGTAACGCATACCGGCATCATCAGCCATGGCCAAATGGTTTTTCAGGGCACACTCGCAAGCCTTGTGAGCAGGCAACAAACGTCTTCCCGTCTTATATTGAATACCAGCAATCTTTTGGAAGCATCCCATGTGCTCCGCTCGCTGGAACTGAATAGTACCGAAGAAAATGGCGTGCTTTCCATT
>Ga0247813_10000223_pt1 | contig 64795 bp, 61 predicted proteins | sample UWRJL169409C1_FD_180719 | JGI IMG/M metagenome (GOLD analysis project Ga0247813, IMG submission 180719) | Plant litter microbial communities from Arlington Agricultural Research Station in Wisconsin, United States - UWRJ-L169-409C-1 | ecosystem: Environmental > Terrestrial > Plant litter >... | reverse complement strand
AAAAACCTTCGACCGCAAAGAGCAGAAACAACATAAAGTCGCTGCAGACAAAGTCCCGCAAACGATCATTTACCCGCAACCCGCCACCCGTAACTTTTTCACCTGAAACTTTTCACCGCAGAGAACGAGAGGGAGCAGAGGTTCCGCAGAGATTACCAGATAAATTGATCTCTGCGTAAACTCTGTGCTCTCTGGCTCTCCGCGGTGAAAAAACCTTCGAACCGCAAAGAGCAAAAACAACATAAAGTCGCTGCAGACAAAATCCTGCAAACGATCATCCACCCGTCACCCGCCACCCGTAACTATTTCAACTAAGATTTTTCACCACCCTCGCGATCATCACCCCCTTATTATACACCTGCATGGTATAATTTCCTTTCTGGTAACGATCGTTGCTGAGAGAGAACTGGAAGCGTTTGGCTTCGCCACCGTTGTAATCGGCCCGTAATTTATAGGAGTATATTTTTTTGCCTTCCCGGGTATCGAAAGTGCCGGTTTCCCAGGTAGACTTTTGCAGTACTTTTCCATCAGGCTGCAACACTACCACCACCATTTCAATCATATTGGTCTGCGGACTATTGTTTTTTACGGTAAACGATCCCACAAATTTGGAAGTCTGCTGCGCCCAAACCGTTTCCTGTTCATTGTTGTCATCGGTTTCCATCACCGCATTGAGGCGTATGTCGGAAGTGGAAACATCCATCGCCGAACTGTTGGTTCGTTGGGCGGCAGGCTGTGCAATGGCTGTCTGATTTTGAGCAGCAACCGTTCTCTGGAAAGAACTCAGTTGAGCAACAAGGCTGCTCAGGCGTTTGTTCTCCTGTTCGATATCCGTATTAGCTATACGTAATTGAGTTACCCGCTGCTGCAGCTCGATGATCTTTTGTTTGGCCACCACGATATCTTCATCGGATAATTTCGTTTTCAGCAGGTCGCTGATCTCTGTACGCAATTTGTAAAATTCAGTCAGCTTCACATCCAGTCCGCCTTTGAGGGAATCGGTACTGTTCCTGACAGAATCTATGCTGCGGTTGATATTGCCGAGAACGCTATTGTAAAATCGTTGTAGCGAATCGGTAATTAAAGCATTATTTGTTTCGTTGTAAATGGCGGCTGTAGGAGTTGAAGCAGGGCTATCACTCCCCTTTTTTTCAACCGTTGCCGTAATGGAATTGACGCGGTAAGTCCATGTCCACAAAAGAAAAACAGACACCACTATCAGCAGTATCGACACTACCAATAACAGCAATGTTTTTATATCTTTCATGGTGAATTATTGTGTAGACAGGCTTTGGTTCACGTAAGCGGATATCCAACCCACCTGCCCGTTCTTTACGAGGTAAAATTGTTTTTTATCGTACACTCCATCAAACTGGCGCATGATATTGAGCAAGAGTGCGGTGCCCGCCAGCATTGCTTTCTGATCAAATACTTTGTTAACAGTTGCCGTTTCTTTCGCAACAGCCAGGGCATCTTTGTTCGAAGGGTCTGCAGAATTTTTGGCGACCATCTTATCTGAAACGGAAGCGTAATCTTTAAACAATTTATCGTTGAATTTCATTAAATCATCATAGGTAACCGGCACCACAGGATTTTCCAGCAACTCAGGATACATCAGGGTCGCGGTAGCCCAGGCAATACCGCCGCTGAACGCAACATAATCGCTCATGTTGAAAGCATTGCTGATATTGACTGCATAGACGATCTCGTTATTCGCATCGCCGGATAATACACGAAAAAGATTTTTGTTGTAATTCACCAGGGTCTTGTCATCACCAAGGCGTTTCTCAGCGGCGTTGGTAGTGCTTTTTGTTCCCCAGGAAAGCTGAAACAATTTGAAATCTTTCGTATTGCCCGAAGGGAAATAACCACCTTTGGTATTACCGCTTCCGATATCGATCAGGAAGGTGGTGTAACGCCTGTCTTCCGGCACGATTCCCAGATGCGACAACCTGGCTTCCTCTGTAACATCGATCACTGCTACCTCCCGCTTAGGTTCGTTGATGCGGTTGCGGAACGAATCGGAAAGGTTTTTCAACCATTCCTGCTTCTTTTCCTTATCAGCCTGGATCTTTACGCCGCTGCTGATGGTCGTGTAAATTTTATCAGAACTGATCTTGTAATCTTTTTCCGCCGCATTGAAAAGCCCGGTGAGGCCGTTGAGCGTAGCTGCAAACGTTGCCGGTGTAAAGGAGATGAAATCCGTATTCACAGAGGTATCTTTCAGTGCGTTGAAACTTCCGTCTTTCCTGGAATTTTTGCCTACTTCGATGATGCTCATCTTCACCCCTTTCGAACCTACTTCAATGCCGGCGTACACCGTCGAACTTTTGTATTTGAGGTTAAGTTTGGGTTGTGCGACCGCCGAAGTAAAACAGGCGAGCGCCAATGAAAAAGCAACAATATTTTTGGGCAAAAAGCAGTTCATCTGAATGATCATTTGGGGCTAAATTAGTAAAATTACCTCTGCGTTTTCCGTAAATTCACGGTTTGTGTAAAAGATGTGATTAAGAAAGTTTAGAGTTTAGGGATCAGTGTTTAAGATTAAATGCCATTACGCTATTCTGGTAAACTCTGGTCCCTAATCCCTAAACTAATTCTTGATTACTTTGAATATTTTCTTCTCCGCCCTTTCCCCTATCTGAAGCACATACATTCCAGCCGGTAATTGCCCCAGCAGCATTTTTTCCGTAGCAGATTGAAGGGTCTGTTGTTTAACCAATTGCCCCGTGGCGGTGAATAACAAGGCTTTTTTACCTGTGAGGGTAACAGCAGATTTAGATTGTATATTCAGCACATTATCCACCGGATTTGGGAAGACCGAAATCATATCTGCAGGAATTTCAGCAGGTTTTGCAACAGTATCTGTCGGCAAAGGCCCACCTTGCGCATATGAACTGTCGCAGGCAAAACCGTTGAGGAACGAATTTCTTGGGCCGCCGGCGGCAAATTGTCCACGCATTTTCTTCTTTTGCCCATGTGTGAATAGCTTCATGCAGGCGTCATTGGTAAGGTCCATGAAATTCATGAAAAGGTCGCCATTGGCATTCGGGGAGCAGGAACTTTTTGATGGAAAAACCGGGCAGTTGTAATTGTAGGTTTCCTGTTTGGGTGTGTCGCTGATGCCATCATCGCCGCAATCCTCATCGCCCCAGATATGTTTTATCCCGAGCCAGTGAGCAATTTCATGCGTTGCCGTACGGCCTTTGTCAAAGGGCACATTGAGGCTTCCGATGGTTCCGAAGGAGGTAAAAGTGATGACCACTCCATCCGCATTTGCCGCTACGCCCGGAGGTGTAGCATAACCCAATGTTCGGCCAAAAAGCCGGCAAACCCAGATGTTCAGGTATTTTTTGCTGTCCCAGGCATCATCGCCACCTGAGGCCGAAAATTTCATTTTATCATCCGGCAGGAAATAAGTCCGGGAAGTTTTTTTATGGATGATACCCGTCGTCCCACGCATATTCGGATCCACTTTGGCAAGGCAGAAATTGATACGGGTATCCGCGGCCAGGTTCTTGAAAGCATCGGGAATGCTGGCCGCATCGAGATTTTTTAAACGATAGTCGTTGTTAAGTGCAGTGATCTGTGAGATCACCTGTGCATCGGAAATATTCTGATCGGCGGTATTGTACAGCACGTGCACCACTACCGGTATGATGATATTTTCATTAGTGGTGGTATCACGAAGAACGCCGCCGGTGCTTTCGCCGCCACGTTGAAGCGCCATATGTCTGGCGTACTCATCCGTACCACATACACGCTGCGCCTGCGCTCCCCACTGGCAGAGTAACAGCAATAAGATACTTACAATAGATTTCATTTCTGTAGAATAAAAAGTAAACAGGAATGATCTTATCAGCAGATACTTGGAAAAAAATTACCTGGAAAACATAGAAATAAGCTCAGCAATGGAGCAGTATTGGAAGATTCAAATCTTATTTGCCAGTTTTGGGGAAATGGAAATACAGATTCAGAGGTAGGTCAAAAGTAGGGATGTTTTTGGAAAAAACAAATAGTTTTTTTTGGTGAATGGGGAATGGTGAATGGTGAAACCTTTGAACGTCAATATATTCTTACACATTTTAAGCTACCGGGTCAAACTTTATAGACTTTATAAAAAAAGAATAAATTTCGAAGATTTCACCATTCACCATTCACTATTCCCTAATTTGCATCACATTATTCAAAAAAATACCAATGAAATTTATCCCGGCAATAGCCCTGATCCTTTTATTTTCAGCTTGTAATAATAACACCGATAAACCCGTAACTGATCCTGATATAGCGGTGGTTCCCGTTGCCGCCCCGGCGAATATCCCCTACACGATCATCGCTCAATATCCGCACGACCGTGGCGCTTATACGCAGGGGCTTGAGTTGCACAATGGCAAAATGTATGAGGGAACGGGTGATTGGGCAAAGTCTGCCCTGCGTATTACCAATCACAAAACGGGCGCTGTAGAGGTCAATCATCCGATCGGCAGCGACAAGATCTTTGGCGAAGGCATTACTATTTTCAAGGATAAGATCTATCAGTTGACCTGGCAAAGTAATGTGGTATATGTTTATGATGTAAAGGATATCACTAAGCCTATCAAAACTTTTGAATGGCCATATGAAGGTTGGGGAATCACGCACAACGCGACCGACCTGATCATCAGCACCGGTGTAAACCCAAACCTTTATTTCGTGAATCCGGAAACCTTCCAGGTGAAAAATATCTTACCGATCACGGATAACAAAGGGCCGGTATTGAACCTGAATGAGCTGGAATTCATCAACGGTTTTGTATATGCGAATATTTGGGAAACGAATAATATCGTGAAGATCGATCCTGAAACCGGCAAAGTAGTTGGCAATATGGATTTCACCGGAGTGATCAAACAATATGCACCTGACTATACACCGATCGAAGGCGATGAAGTGTTGAATGGGATCGCTTACGATAGTGCGTCAAAAACCATGTTTGTAACCGGGAAGAGATGGCCGAAAATGTTTGAGCTGAAGCTTGGTCAATAATGATCAAAGCGAAGATGGGATCGCAGATTTTAAAGGGATGAAGGTGATTACACAGATTATTTTGCTGCCGCAAAATTGAAATGCAGTTTATAAGACGTTGAACTTTTAATAATCATTCAATTTCTTATAAACTGCATTTTCGTTTTTACGAAGTAAAAACAATCTGTGTAATCGCCCTCATCCATTTGAAATCCCCGCCTGAACGAATTCATTCGGGCAGGTGAGATTTCCCTTTTCGCTTCTATCCTTAATTTTTAATCTTTAATTTTTAATTCTCTTGATAACGTAGATCACCGAGCTGCATCTCTCCACATTAAACAGCGCTTTCAGGTTGGAGATTGCCCCGATAAAAAACGCACGGATCATATTCGATTTCCCGTTGCGGTATTGCTCGCTCAGCATGCTTACATAATAACTGTCGAACCACATCGGCTTCATTTTTTTTACTTCCAGTCCGTTGTGATCCATCAACACCTGCATACTTTTCGGAGAAAAATGATAAAGATGCCGCGGCACATCATAAGCTGCCCAAAACTCTTTGTACACATCCGCATCGTAAGAAGTATAATTGGGAACGGCTATGAATAAAACCCCTTCGGGTGATAATAATTCTTTGAAACGAACCACGTATTCCTGCAACTGGTGTACATGTTCGAGCACATGCCATAAAGTGATGGCGTCGTATTTTTTTTCCGGTAAAGTAAAAAGATCATTCGGAAGTTGAGGTTCTATGTTGAATAATGCTTTCGCATTTTTTCTTGCAGTCGGATCCGGCTCCAGGCCTGTGATGTTCCAACCGGAGGCCCGCATTTCATTTAAGAAAGCGCCCGTTCCGCAACCGACATCCAATATTTCACCGGTTTTTCTTTTCGTTTGCGATTGCACCAGTTTTCTCTTGGAAGCGAGGGTTATCCTGCGTATGCGGTGATACAGCCTGTTGACCAAACCTTTTTGCGTATTGCTGTGCGATACATAATTATCCGAAGCATAATACGCTCCTATCCTTTCCTGTGATGGGATATCCTGTGTGAACATGGCAGTGCAGTTGGCGCAAAGGCTGATGAAAAACCGTTCGGAAGAAACGGTGTGATCTTTGGCTGACAAAGCAGGTACAACAGGCCCACTTTCGCAAACAGGGCAAGAAGCGTGGTGAATCATTCAGTAGAAATTTGGCTGCAAAGAAAGCCATTTTTTATTTAATAGCTGTTGGAACGTGCCACAGGCACGTTCTCAAATATTTCGATAAAAATTAATTCGGGGAAATTATGGAATGGCCATTCCCCCCGGTTCCATTTCCACCCGTTCCCTGGTAATAAAAGAAAATGGCGGCGGCAGCTAAAACAGTCAGCACAATCGCCCATATCCACCAACGATCAGCAGGAGCAGCCTGTTCTTCGCTGTAAAATTCTGTCATGACCGTGTTGGTGGTTTCGTTATCTCCAACCAGCATCGAATGTGTATCATTCGGACGAATGACTTTTTCTGCCGTTACAGGAATCGAATATCCTGCCGGCAGTTCCTCTGGCGAAAATAAAATATTTCCATCCTGCGAAACCGAAAAGCGTCCTGCGGACGGAAGACTGATCTCTTCGTGAGCGCCCATGAATTTGAGGCTGCGGCAATATTGTTTTAACGAAGTTTGTGCTTCTTCTTCGCTGATGCCTTTTTCAATCGAGATGTAACGAACCAATCCGGCGACAGGAAAATCCTGGCGGTATAAACCTATAAAAGGTTTCGGCGCTTTGATCATACGTTCGCCGGGCAATACATGCGCCGGATGTTCCTTTATGATCAGCGAACCGATGCCGGGCAAAGGGCACTGTTTGTGTTGAAATAAATATGTGGCTAAAATATCCTGCATAAACGATTAGAATTTGATCAATATCCCTCCGACCAAATTTAAGCCGTAAACCTGGTAATTATGCCAACGTTCGTATTTATCATTAAAAATATTATTGGCATCCAGCCAAAGGCTGAATTGTTTGTTGATACGGTATTCGGCACCGATGCTGAGATCCGTTCCGCCATCGGTTGTTTTATATGTATTCCCTTTTTCAATGTATTTGCTGCCGCCGAAAAGGTACAGATCAGCCTTGAACATGAATCGCTGAAATGCCCACCAGCGCACGGAACTGGTAAATTCCATCGGAATCGTACCCCAAGCTTTGTCATTGTCTTTCAGGTTGGTATACCCGTTTAAAGTAAGCCCTGCTGTGAAGGTGAATTTGTCCTGGTTGATATAACTGATGTCGCCATGTATCCTGAAATTCTTCGCCTTGGATTCGTTGATCACTTTGAATTTATTGTCATTGTCTACGCCGGATGTATCGTTGACGAACAAAGCGAGGTTGGTATATTGCACCAGTCCCGCTTTTGCGCTGAAGTTGAAATGCTTGCCCAGGGTGGCTTTGATACCTCCGTAGTATTCCATTTCCTTGGTATTAGTCTGGAACAATGCCGGAGTCAAGTAAGGGTTCACCTCCACAAGATTTTTCAACGTATTCTTCGTGTAACGCCCTATCCATCCACCTTGCAGGGCAAAATTCTTTTCGGGCAGTTGCGCTTCCGCGTGAATGTTTGGCAATAAGGTAAAGTCGCCATTATTCCACGTCGGTATTACACCACCATTGATCTTCACGAGCGGAGAAGTGTAGATGATCGATGGCGCAACCGATACGATGTTATTATTGAATTTGATATTATCCGGGATGTAGCCAATGGTGGAGAATTTGGTAATGTCAGCGTTCGCTTCCACTTTAACACGGAATGATTCGCCTAAAGTCTTTTCAACAGGCACATTCAGCTTCAATGTTGTTTCGGAAGCCTTGTCCTTGTTGGTGAAAAAACTGATATCGATGTTTGGGTCATAACTGAAACCCATATCATTCGGCTTTGTATTACGTATCCCGCCGGCGATGTTGATCTCTTCATATTGATTGCGGATATCGTCTTTATTTACGTTCGGGTATTTATCGTGATCATATCCATACAGGTAATATTTATCCTGACGCACCATCGCGGAAGCATACACTTCATTGCCAGGCAAAAAATAACTACCTGCTCCTTTGATGTTTGTCTTCGAATAATCCTGGTATTTTATATCGTTTCCTTTTGAGCCGATATAACTACCGGTGATGTTGACCAGGCTCGTGCGGCCATCGCCAAAACTAAAGCCGGCCTTTACATACGGCGTTGTATAACTACCAAAACCAGCTTTCACATAATTCCTGTTGCCCAGGTAAAGATTGCTATCCTGCGCCAAAGCCAGCGGCCGCAAGGATATTGGCTGATAAGCGTAAAAAAGATTTTGCGCCGGTACATTGTAATTGAATACCGGCCTGCTCGTATCTGCACTGAGTTGCGATCCGGAGAAATTTATTTTTACCGCATTGCGAAGTACAGGCTTGTAGGCTGAAGTGATATCTATGCCGCCGGCAACCTTGACACTATCCCGTTGTGCCATGCCCTGCAACGAGCAGAAACTGAACAATAAGAATGCGGAAATGCGGCTGTACATGTTTATTTTATTTGTAGGAATGGGTTGTAGATATTGCATGTTGCTTAATTACCGATTTTAGAATTTTGTTTGTCTTCTGCTGTCGCACGCTCAAATTTCTCCTGCGCTTCATTTTTCAATTCAGGGATACTGGAATTTTTTGCCACACTTTCATAAGTAGCTTTCGCGTTGAAGTAATCTTTTTGTTGCATGAAAATATCACCCAGCAGAATGTAAGATTTTGTCACCCAGAAATCGTATGAACCAGTTTCTTTGATCACGGCCATAGCTGCTTTTTCAGCGGCAGTAGTGTTATTCAAAGTCATGTAACAATTAGCGATCTCATACCTTGCTTCGGCTCCCCAGGCAGTTTTGTTGATAGCTGCTGCTGATCTGAAAGATGTGATCGCTGCATTGCAATCATTGGCCACCTGCTGCGATTTCCCAAGCACCAGGAACCCGATCGATTTATCGTCGGTGCTGATACCTTTTTTACCAACCAATTCTTTGGCGGCATCATTTGCTTTGGTATAATCTTTCAATTGATAGTAGCTGCGAACCAGTCCACGTAAGGCTTCCAGCATATTATCCTGGTTTACGGCATTGCTGCGCAACGATTCAAAATAAATACGGGCTGCTGCATAATCCTTCAGTTCGAAGTAGTTTATCTGTGCCGCTTCCAGTGTGGCTTTTTCAAAATATTTATTCAGCCCTTTTTTATTTACTGCATCATAATTCAATAATGCATTCTTGTAATCTTTGTTTTTTTGATAACAATCACCGCTGTAAAAATTGGCTTCGATGCTGTATGCACCCGTCGGATATTTTGAAAGATAATTGTTGAAACCCGCTATGGCAGCAGTACAATCCTTATTATTGTATTTCAATATTGCCGCGGAATAGGTCAGTGAATCTGCTTCGCTTACAGAGATCGCTTTACCATTTTGCTTCATCAATTCCACGTATTCATTCGGTTTGCCTTCTTCCACATAAATATCTTTTATCACCGCCATCGCTTCATCTGCTTCGGGTGATTGCGGATATTTCTGGATCAGCAATTGATAACTTTTCAACGCTTCAGCATTATTATCTGCGTTGTAATACGCTAATCCTGATTTGAGGTAAGCCCTTGGTTTGAGCCCACCGGCAGTAGGTGAATTGATGATATTATTAAGATATGGGATCGCATCGCGGAATTTTTCATCAGCGATATAGGTCAATGCAATTTCCATGTTTGCATCATTCACGAGGTTGCTGGAAGGATATTGCCTGGTAAGCGTATTCAGGTTTTTGATCTTGTCGGTGCTGCTCCTGACACCCGCGATCATAGCTTTCTGATAAGTAGCGTAATCGCTTTGGGGCAAGCCGTTGCTGATCACATTATCGTAGATCGCTCCTGCTTTAGCATAATCACGCAACATGTAATAACAATCGGCGCTGCGTACGTAGGCATCCTGTTCCAATGAAGTGGAGGAAGCTGAAATGTTTTTGGCCACTGCCTGAAAATTGGTCAGTGCATTGCTGTAATTTTCTTTTTGCAACCAGCTATACCCGGTGTTGTAGCGGGCTGCCGCAGGATTGGCTTCTCCTTGTGCCGGTAAATTGCTTTGCAGGTAAATGGCTAAAAAGCGGATAGCATCGTCATAACGTTGTTGCCTGTACGCAATTTCCCCTTTCCAGAAATTGGCATAAGGCACCAGATTTCCGGAGTATGTATTGGATAAAACTTTATTCAATAAGTCGTCCGCAGAAGCCAGTTGCTGATCATTGATATATTCGATCGCCCTGCCGTAAAGTATGCGTGGATATGCTTTCTGCATCATGAGCGTGGGCTTGTCGAAAGAATTATACAAGGCCAATGCATCATTGAAGTTATTTGTTCCGGCTAATAAACTTACCAGGATCTCTTTAGCTTCCGTATCGTATTCTGAGTTAGGATATGATCTCAAATAACCTTTCATTTCGTTCAACGCTACATCCTGGTAGCCCAATTCGTACGAAAGTTTCGCATAATTAAAACGCGAAACTTTTTGCTGTTGCTTATTGCTGCTGTTATAAGCGCTGTATTGAAAAGCCGTACGGGCATTGGCTTTCTGGTTGGTACGCAGGTAAAGATCGCCGAGCAGGTACATACTGTTCTGCCCCATCGAATCGCGTTCGTTGCTCAATTGTTTGAAACCGCTGATCGCTTTTTCGTACTGATCCGCTTCATAATAACAATAGCTCAATTCATATAGAATTTCCTTGGTCACTTTCGGCGTGCTGTTCACATAATCTTCCAGCAATGGTAATGCACGGGCATATTCTTTCTTTTCAAAAAGTATCTGTCCCATCAACAGCTTCAATTGTTTTTCATAATACAAAGTATTGCGCCTGTTCAACACACTGGTTCCATAATTAAGCGCTTCCTCTTTTTTCCCCTGGAAATAATAGATCTCAGCGATATAATACGGTACTACCCCTTTGTATTCATCAAAAGTTTCCACCAGCTTGAATGCCTTTAACGCCTCGCTGTATTGTTTGTCGTAATACGATATAAATCCATAATAATAATTAGCGGGGATATAATATTTATTGGAAGGCAATTGATGGATCTCATTGAAAAGCGGCTTTGCCTGGTCGAATTGTTTTAGATTAAAATGAGCATATGCTTTTTCAAATTTTGCATCAGCGATCTGTTCGTTGCTCAGGTTCTCGTATCCTGCTTTATCAAAATAAGTGATGGCATTATTAAAATCATCTTTCAGGAAATAATAATGCGCCAGGTGAAAACTCATGATCTGGCGGCGTGGTTCGTTGCTTACAGAAGCGATGTAATGCTCCGCATCCGATTTCCCGATATCCTGCATCAGCTTGAGTTCGCACACTACATAAAAATAATTGACATCGTCATTTATATAAGTATGATCGGTGGTATTGTTATCAGGATACATTTTTTTGAGTTCCTTCACCAGCGGGTATGCAAAAGCGTATTCTTCTTTGGCGATATGTTCTTTTACTTCCTTATACTTACTTTCGGGATCGGTAATAGTATGGGTGGGCTGTGCAAATACAGCGATACTACCGGCTGCGAACAGCAGCGACAGAAAAATTTTTTTAGTCATTATTGGGTTAATTGTAATGATACTTTTGCAAATGTAAAACCTCCGCTGCATCAACAAACATTATTCCAAAAGAAAATATTTGTCGTCCATTTTATGTAAACCAACTGAATCTATTTTTAATTCCCTGTTAAAGGACTGGTAAAAGAAATTTCTTTTTTCGAAATGCTACGCGGTGATTTGTAAGTGCCGTTCCTTATTTTTACAAAAAAACTATTGCTATGAAAAAATTATTATCAACCAAATACTCCGCTGGTGCATTCAATTTTGCTACGCTGGTATTGAGGTTAGTATTTGGCGGACTATTGATGGCGAACCATGGTTATGGCAAGCTCATTCACTTTTCTGATACAGCCAGCAAGATGCCCAACTTTCTTGGCATCGGCCAAACGGCCACCACCGCATTAGTTGTTTTCGCAGAATTCTTCTGTGCACTATTCGTAATGATCGGCCTTTTTACCCGCCTGGCATGTATCCCTGTATTGATCTGCATGATCTACGCACTTGCAGTAGCTCACCATGGACATATTTTTTCTGATGGCGAAGCCGCTACGTTGTTCCTGGGCGTTTACGCAGCATTACTTTTTGTAGGGCCTGGAAGAGTGAGTGTGGATGGCCTGATCGGCAAATAAAAATGGATAATATTATAATGGATAATGGACAATTCTTTCGGATTAAACATAAAGCAATGAATTGTAAGTCTTCACTGAGTAGAACATTTTCCATTATCCATTATTCATTATTAAATTATCAATTGCAAATGTATACTACCGAGACAAGGATCCGCATCCACTATGCCCTTACCGACCAAATGGGCATCGTCTATCACGGGCATTATGCGCAATTTTATGAGATCGGCCGTACAGAAGCCATACGGCAACTGGGTTTTACTTATAAGGATATAGAAGCAATGGGCATCATCATGCCGGTAGTGGATATTCACAGCAGATTTTTGCGTCCCGCGAAATATGATGACCTTATCACGGTAAAGACTACCCTACGCGAATTTCCGCTGAATCATAAGATCGTTTTTCATTCAGAAATTTACAACGAACAGGATCAGTTGCTGAATGCAGGAGATGTAACACTTTATTTTATGGAAGCAAAAAGGATGATCAGGACTCAAATGCCCGATGAATTGAAAGAAAAGCTGAAGGGATACTTTTCAATTACGATTTAACAATTACGAATGCTTATCATAGCGAAAACTAATCGCACCTGCCCGAATGAATTCGTTCAGGCGGGGATTTCAAAGGGATGAAGGGATTACGCAGATTGTTTTTACTTCGTAAAAGCGACAATGCAGTTTATAAGAGGTTGAATTCCTTTATAGACTGCATTTTCATTTTGCGCCAGCAAAATAATCTGTGTAATCCCCTAATCAATTTAAAATCCGTGATCCCCTCGCCCCGTTCGTAATTCGTAATTGCTCATTCGTAATTGATTAAACTCTGTGGTGATCCGCTTTCCAATGCACGATCGCTGCTTTTATCTGCTTCGGCGAAAGATTTTCATTTACTGCACGATGTGCCAGATCCACAAATTCATTGTTGGGAGCAAAACGAAGGGCGATGATCTGCCCAAGCCGTAATTTACTATCTAAAAGTTTTCCGGTAATGGCGAAGTAACGCAGATTTTCTTCAGCACGTATCGCCCTGTCTTGTGCCCGCAGGGCAAATGAACGCGTATACCATGCCGTTATAGCCAGCGCCAGGCTTCCCGAAACGATGAGCGCCGGTAACACTAATCCGCCGATGTGCGTGGAATAATTGCGGTACCATTTATAGATTGCGCCAACAAGAGTGATCAAGATCAGCGGATAGCCGACGAAATGAAAATACCGGACAAGCCTTGTGTGGTTTTTAAAATTTTGTTCTTTCATAATTTTTTGTATTACACGAATTAAAGCTAATTACACGAATTAATATGCGGATTTTAGAAACTTGTATTAAACTAAAAACTTCAAAGGTTTCACTATTCACCATTCACTTATTCACCCCATTCACCCATTGACTCATTTCAGCAGATCCAACACCTTCCACATTTTCTCCCTCACGGTCACCGGGCTGCCATCAAAATTATTTACGATGAAGGAAAAAGTATATTCTTTCCCATCTTTTGATTTTACATATCCTGTGTAGCTCCTCACTCCGCCGATGTAACCGTCTTTCATTTTAATGCCGTTCATTTCCGGAAGTGCATTGTAAAATGAACTGAACCAGGGTTGTTTCTTTGCATATTGCAATACAGATACCAGTGCATTTGTTGTAACCCGGTTGGCTGGCGAAAGCCCGCTGCCATCAAGGATCTTCAGCGAAGCGGGATCAATCCCTTTTGTTTTCCAGAAATTACGGATGACTGCAACTCCACTATCGGTGCTGCCGGCAGTTGTTTTTTGCGAAGCAATTGTTTTTACAAAAGCCTCCCCATATAGATTGACGCTTTTTTTCAGGAACCAGAAATTGATGCTGTCGAGTGACGGGGAAATGATACTGTCCAGAATGAAGGCCATTTTAGGCAAAGGAGAATTGTTCTTGAGTGCATTGCTAAAAGTGAACAAGCTGCCGGTGAAATCAATACCCTCTTTTTTGATGGCGGCGGATACGGCAGTTAAAAAAGTTCCCGGAGGATTTGGTAAAGATCCTGCAACAATAAATTTATTTTCTCCAACAGGAATTGTACCGGATGCGAATATTTCTTTGTTGTAAGGTGCTGCATAAAGATACACATTATCACCACTGCCCTTTTTAGCAGAACGCACCAGATTGGTTATATTATCGGCTATTCCCGGCGGATCAGTGGAAACAACAATCGTCCTTTCTCCGATCGTATTGGTAGAAGCGAGGGCAAGATCATACTGGTTTTCGCGCCAGTTGAATCCCCATGCTCCTGCACCATAGTAATTACCGATGTCCTGCCATATCCATCCGTCCGGCACAGGATTGTAGGAGAACCGGAGATCATCGGAATAAATATTCCCTGAGATCTTATCTACCCCATTCTTTCCCAACGAAGCAGTTATTTTTTTCAAAACATTTTCTACCGAAGTTTGCTTCCAACGCCAACTCCCCAGTGTAGGATCACCGCTTCCTACAAAAAAAAGATTTCCCCGCCTGTTGCCTTCTTTGAGAAGATCATCACAACCGATCAGTGTTTTGTAATGAAAATCTTTACCCAGTAATTCAAACGCACCCGCACTGGTAACTACTTTCTGGCAACTTGCCGGAGCAAGGCCGGTCTGTGCGTTCCGCTCAAATACAATATTGCCGGTGGCGGTTTCTACCACATACATCCCTACTATAGCATGTTCGAATTGTTTGTCCTTTTCCAATGCCGCTACCGCCGAAGCCAACTTTGATGACAGGTTTTGTGCACGACTGTTGAAAGTGGCAACACATAACAGTAAAAAAACAACTTCTTTCATGTTTGAAATATTGATTTATCAAAGCTAAAAGAATTAAATTTGATACATGGAAAATGTAACGGAGGAACCTGCGGTGAAATACAATAATTTTTCCCCCGAAGAATACCTTGCTATGGAGCGGGAGGCTACCGAAAAGCATGAGTATTATCAGGGGGAGATCTTTGCGATGAGTGGGCCTTCCATCAATCACAGCAGGATTACCACTAAACTTACAGCAGAGCTCATGAGCAGGCTTCAGGGTAAACCTTGCCAGCCTTACAATAATGACCTTCGCATTCATATTCCCAAAAATACGCTGTATACCTACCCGGATATTTCTATCATTTGTGGAGATCCAGAAACTACTGACAGCTCTTTTGACACCATAACAAATCCTTCAGTCATTATAGAGGTGCTTTCAAAATCAACTGCTAATTATGATTTAGGTCAAAAATTCTCATTGTACCGGGAAATCATTTCCCTCAAAGAATATATTGTAGTGGATTCCGAATCGATATTTGTTCAGAAGAATACAAGAAACCCCGACAATACCTGGCAGCTAAAAGACCTTCATGCTTTAAATCTAAACTTCACCATTGATACGGTGCATCTGGATATTTCCCTGAAAGATATTTACGAAGGAATAACATTTAAGTAAATTTTTCCCCTACATCATTTTTATCATGATAAAAACTTCCATCATCACCATTGGCGATGAATTATTGATCGGACAGGTAATAGACACCAACAGTGCCTGGATGGCGCAGGAATTGAACAAGGCCGGCATTGCCGTTTCGAGGCGTGTAGCTGTGGGCGATACCCGGGACTCTATCTGGAAAGCATTGGACGAAGAAAGCCTTCATTCGGATATTATCCTGATCACAGGCGGACTGGGGCCTACAGCGGATGATATCACCAAACCGTTGCTCACAGAGTATTTTGGCGGCTCGTTGATCATAGATGAAGGTTCGTTGCGCAACCTGCAATATCTTTTTGAAACTGTTTTTAAAAGGCCATTAACCGAGCGCAACCTGAAACAAGCCGAAGTGCCGGACAACTGCAAAGTCCTGCTCAATAAAAGAGGCACTGCCCCGGGTATGTTATTTGAAAAAAACGGAAAAGTATATGTGAGTATGCCCGGTGTGCCCTACGAAATGCAGGGAATGATCACGGATGATGTGATCCCATACTTACAGCAAAATTTTCATTTACCCTTTATTGCACATCGCACGCTCCTTACCTACGGCATCGGCGAAAGTTACCTGGCCGACATGATCCGGGAATTTGAAGAAGCATTGCCTGCCTGGATAAAACTCGCTTACCTGCCCAATTATGGCATGGTTCGCCTGCGCCTTACAGCTTCAGGTGAAGAAAAAGAAGTGATTGAAAAGGCTTTGCAGGATCGTTTTGAAGAATTGCAACACCGGGTGAAAGATTTCCTGGTGATCAATGAAGATGCCCAGATGCAGGAAATGATCGCGAAATTACTACTACAAAAAAAACAAACCATGTGTACGGCTGAAAGCTGCACCGGCGGATATATTGCGCATTTGCTTACCTCCATTGCCGGCTCTTCGGCTTTCTATGATGGCAGCGTGGTGAGTTATTCTTACAAAGCCAAAGAAGACCTTTTGCAGGTAAAAGAAAGCACCTTATTGGAAAAAGGAGCGGTAAGCGAGGAAGTGGTAAGGGAAATGGCCACCGGCGCATTGCAGAATATCGGCTCAACCTACGCCATTGCGGTTTCCGGAATCATGGGGCCAGGCGGCGGAATGCCGGATAAACCGGTAGGCACGGTGTGGGTTTGTGTAGGTGACAAAAACAAATTGACGGCTAAAAGATTCCATTTCCGGTTTGACCGGACCAGGAATATTCAACTGACGGCGGTGAATGCGTTAAATATGCTGAGGGAATTCATAATTGATAATTCCTAATAATTGATAATGGATAATGGAATAATTGACAATGTTTCAAGTCGAAAGTTCTTACAATTAATGTAAATACTTCAATATTTAGACATTATCAATTATCCATTATCCCGTTATCCATTATATATTAAAGTGTTACATTTGCGCTTAAATAAATTTTCGTAGCTATATGAGTTTAGTTGACCTTATAATGCCCAAACTTGGCGAAAGCATCATGGAAGCCACCATCCTGAAATGGCATAAAAACCCGGGTGATAAGATCGCCCAGGATGAGACCGTGCTGGATATCGCGACAGATAAAGTGGATAGTGAAGTTCCAAGCACTGCCGAGGGCGTGATAGAAGAAATCCTTTTTAAAGAAAATGATGTGGTTCCGATCGGGACTGTCATCGCTAAAATACGTGTTGGCGCAGGCCAGTCAGCCGCAACAATACCAACCGCTCCATCGGCTCCTGTAGAAGAATATGAAGAAGCCAGACTGGTCGAAGAAATTCCGTTTGTTCCTTCCAATACCATTCCTGCAGCTTCGTCTAATGGCAGCAATGCCCCGAGGTTTTATTCACCATTGGTGCTGAACATTGCGCAAAGCGAAGGCATCAGCATGAGCGAACTGGAAAATATTCCGGGAACGGGCCAGGATGGAAGAGTCAGCAAAAAAGATATCCTGGCGTTTGTCGCCAACCGTGGTAAAGCACCTGCCACGCCACAACAGCCAGCTCAGCAAAACCAGCAAGTAACGGTATTGCCGGCTGAAACCAAACAACCTGTAGCAGAACAACCAAAACCTTCCGCAGCATCACTCCCGACGGTTTATCAGGGCAACGTAGAGATCATCGAAATGGATCGTATGCGTAAGTTAATCGCCAAGCATATGGTTGACAGCAAACATACCAGTCCACATGTGACCAGCTTTGCAGAATGTGATGTAACCAACCTGGTTTTGTGGCGTGACAGGGTAAAAAAAGATTTTGAAAAACGTGAAGGCGAAAAGATCACGTTCACTCCCCTTTTCATCGAAGCAATTGTAAAATGCATCAAGAAATATCCATGGCTCAGCAGCTCTGTGGATGGCGATAAGATCATCGTTAAAAAAGATATCGGCATCGGTATGGCTACCGCATTACCAACCGGAAACCTGATCGTACCGGTAATTAAAAATGCCGATCAGCTGAATCTTGTAGGCCTCACCAAGCAGGTAAATGGCCTTGCAAATGCAGCAAGGACGGGCAAATTGAAGCCAGACGATACCGTTGGCGGTACATTTACACTGACCAATGTTGGAACTTTCGGCAGCATCATGGGTACTCCTATCATCAATCAGCCGCAGGTAGCGATCATGGCTGTTGGTGCTATCAAAAAACGCCCCATGGTGATTGAAACCGCACAAGGCGATACGATCGGCATCCGTCATATGATGTATATCTCTTTGAGCTATGATCACCGTATCATCGATGGCGCATTGGGATCTACTTTCTTAAATGCAGTGAGTAAGGAGTTGGAGAATTTTGATTCGAACAGACAGGTTTAAGTACGAATTATCAATTACGAATTACGAATTACGAATTCTGCGAAGAACTAAGCGAATAGGGAAATCACATATTTTAAAAGGATAAAGGGATTACACAGTATTTTGCTGGCGCAAAATGAAAATGCAGTTTATAAAGAAGCCACTTTCTTTATAAACTGCATTTTAGTTTTCTGCAAAGCAGAAAATAATCCGTGTAATCTACTTCATCCTTTTAAGATCAGCGATTCCCCATTCGCCTTGATCGCCACTCTTACTTTTTCATTTTTAATTCTTAATTGAATTTGGCATTATTTTCAATACACATTAAGTAAAATTTTGTATATGAAAAAGAAAGCCGCCGCTAAAAAGCCAGTTTCGACAGAAACCAAATCTGACCTGAAAAAGCAGACCGTAAAGAATGATGAAGTAAAAAAGGGATATAATGAAAAAAATCCTGCGCAACCACAAGGTGCTTTTAAACCTGATAACTCCAGTTCGGATAATTAGTTGAGTCGCCTATACAAGTTTTTATTCCCTTAGTTACGAGCCAGCATATCAAACCATGATTTTGATTACCTTAGTGATTAAAATTATTTTATGGAAAATTACGAAACGGTGGTAGATGCCATCAATGGCTTGAAAGATCGTGGTTATGTGCTCGATTTTAATATCGCATTCGATAAAATAACCTGCTCACAAGATGGCAGTTGTCTCAATCCCGCTGAATTTGAGATCATGGAAACCTACCGTTTTGAAGGAGAAACCAATCCATCTGATGAAGATGTGGTGTATGCCATTGAGTCGAAAGATCGCCAGCAAAAAGGAGTACTTACATCCGCATTTGGAATTTATGCTGATGAGGTAGATGCCAATCTGCTTAAAAAACTCCGCTTTCACCACGAATAGTGCCCGCCCGGCTGAACGAAGTTCGGACGGGAATGGCAATAGTGAATAGTGAAACCATTGAAGTTGTTACAAAATTTGTGATCCGGTTTCTGGTATAACTTTCAATATCAGATGACTGAAAGTAACGTTTCATAATTCTTAATTTTTAATTCTTAATTTTTAATGGACAGGAAGAAATTTCTTACACTCAGTTCTCTGGGATTATCCTCGCTTCCGTTATTTTCCTTTGCTGCAAATTCCGGTACAAAGCCGATCGTTATTTCTACCTGGGAAAGTGGAATGGGTGTAAATGCTGCTGCATGGGAAGTGTTGAGCAAACCCGGAGCAAGGGCACTTGATGCGGTGGAAGCCGGAGCCATTCACATTGAAAACGAGATCAGTTGCTGTGTTGGCATTGGTGGTTACCCCGACAGGGATGGCATCGTTACACTTGATGCATGCATCATGGATGAACACGCCAATTGCGGTGCTGTAGCGGGTATTGAGCGGATCAAACACCCGATATCGGTTGCCAGAAAAGTGATGGAAAAAACACCGCATGTTTTATTGGTGGGTAATGGTGCCCAACAATTCGCTATCGAAAATGGCTTTCCCAAAGAATCCGGAGAGTTATCCGACGATGCAAAAAAAGCGTATGCCGAATGGCTGAAAAAGAGTGAATATAAACCTGTCATCAACATTGAAAATAAAAAACAGAACGGGCCATTCGCTCCAAATTTTTTCGATGATGGTACTCCCAATCACGATACGATGGGGTTGGTGGCGCTGGATGCCAAAAGCGATCTTTCCGGAGCTGTAACTACCAGTGGAATGGCATTCAAACTGCACGGACGTGTAGGGGATTCGCCCATCATTGGAGCAGGTTTGTTTGTAGATAATGAAGTGGGAGCCGCCACCAGCAGTGGTCTTGGCGAAGAAGTGATCCGCATCTGCGGCACTCACCTGGTAGTAGAATTCATGCGGCAAGGATACAGTCCGGAACTGGCTTGCAAAAAAGCCTGTGAGCGTATCGTCAACCGTGATCGTGTAAAAGCAAAAACATTGCAGGTCGGTTTTTTGGCATTAAATAAAAAGGGCGAATACGGCGCTTATTCGATACAAAGCGGATTTGTTTTTTCTGTAAAAAGCGGAAAAGAAAACCGGTTCTATCAATCGAAATATTTGATAAAAAATGACGGGACGGTGAAATGATAATGGATAATGGATAATGGATAATGGATAATGGATAATGGATAATGGATAATAGAGCGAAGAACTTAGCGAAATACAACTATTACCCATTAGCTGTGTCCAGTACCTGACATCATTCGTAATTGGTAATTGGTAATTCGTAATTTTTAATTTTTAATTGATGCTTTTAGAAATCATCGCCTTCAACATACAAAGTTGCCTCAGCATAGAATCCTCCGGTGCGCACCGCATCGAGCTTTGCGACAATCCCGGAGAGGGCGGCACTACCCCATCCAAAGGTTTTATTGAAGCAGCAAGGAAAAATGTCAGCATTGATCTTTTTCCGATCATCCGCCCACGTGGTGGTGATTTTTTATATAGCGAAGTAGAATTTGCCATCATGAAATCTGATGTACAATTGTGCAAGGAACTTGGCTGCGATGGTGTGGTTATCGGCATTTTAAACAAGGACGGAAGCATCGACATGAAACGTTGTAGTGAACTGGTTAAGATCGCTTATCCTATGAGCGTGACTTTTCACCGGGCATTCGACCGCGTTAATGATCATTCGCAGGCTTTGGAAAATGTGATTGAATTAGGGTGCGAAAGGATACTTACTTCAGGCTTTTATCCCACCGCTATGGAAGGCGCTTCCAACATTACACAACTAATCAAACAGGCGGATGAACGCATCATCATCATGCCGGGAAGTGGCGTACGGTCTTCCAATATTGCAGAGCTGGCGAAACTTACAGGCGCCGTTGAATTTCATTCATCCGCACGATCCAACATTGAAAGCAAAATGGAATTCAAAAGTAAAACGATGAATGAAGACCTGAAAAGTGTAAATGTTGATGAGAAGGAAGTGAGGAAAATACTGGAGATTATGAATGATAAGTTGCAAGTTATAAGTGATAAGTGATGAGTTATAAGTGAATCTAAGCTGAATTCTTAATTCTTAACTCTTAATTCTTAATTGCCTCATGGATTTGCTGCATAAGATACTATCCGAACATTCCCGTCGGCAATGCGATGAAATTGTAGCCTGGGTAGGCGATGATCAAAAGCGTTTTAATGAATTATTTAGACTTTTTTTAAGCCACGAATACCGGATCGTTCAGCGAAGTGCCTGGCCGGTGAGTTATTGCGTTCAGGCGAACCCAACGTTTATAAGTAAACATTATCCGATGCTGATCAGTAAAATGCAGGAAAGCGATCAGCCGGATGCGGTTAAACGGAATGGTGTCAGACTTTTACAATATGCAGACATCCCGGAGAGATATTGCGGAAGTGTTATGGATCTTTGTTTTCAATTCTTAGCATCTCCTGATGAAGCGGTTGCCATCAAGGCATTTTCTTTGACGGTATTAGGCAACCTCGCCAAAAAGTATCCTGACATTATTCCCGAAATAAAATTAATGATAGAAGAACAGATAGGACGGGAAAAGCCTGCTTTCAAAAGCCGTGCAATGAAACTACTGAAGGAATTTGAAAAATCATAAAGTAAGTTTGCTTAAAACCGCTACAGCTGAGCCTTTGGCGACAAATACAGAAGTGGGTACCGCATTCGTCAAAAAACCGAATTCATTCCCATACAAAGTTCCAAAATCACAATCGATTGAATATTTTTTTACAGGATAAATTTCCCAGGCCGGATGTTGCACAGCATATTCATAAGTGACATTCGGCGAATGGCGTGAATAACCCCAGTAATGTTCAGCGATGAATTCCTCCTCACTTCCGGGTTGCATTGGTACGGATTTTTTTTCCGTAACTGCTTCCAGTTTATTCCAGCGGCCGCGGTATTTCCATCTATAACCAATCGTCTGTTCGTCACCCTTATGATGCAGAAAATGGCTCATCGGCATGTACACATATTTTTCCTTGTAGACAACATTGGCTACAACAGAGATCGCAATCCGTGGAACGATCTCTTTGATGAAAACCACCCCCCGCTTCCATTCGCCATTATCCTTGTACCGAACATAAAACCGAAGGTTTACTTCTTCGAAATTGATATGAAAAGGGATTCGAAAGCCAAGCATCTTTGTCTTTTCAAACATAAAACCGACAAGGCTAACATATGCTTTTCCATTGAAAGTATCCAGTTCAGTTTTGTGAGGCAGATACGGCAATAGCACTGCCGGATCGATGGCATAATTAGCCATGATGAGATTGTTCCATTCAGCTTCGAGAAACGATCTTGACATGCTTATTTTTTATGCTTGTAAAATTCTTTAAAAATGAGACGCAGGTTCTGATCCCTGGTAAAGTAATTATAGAGCCAATTGGAAAAAACAGCAAACCTGTTCTTCACACCCAATATCAGCATCAGGTGAAGGCTCATCCACACCAGCCATGCAAAGAAACCACCGAAATGCAATTTAGGCCTGGGTACATCTACCACTGCAAGATTGCGGCCAACAGTAGCCATGGCCCCTTTATCTTTATACATGAATTCTTTCAGAGGTTGCCCTTTTACTTCCGCGATGAAATTTTTTACCAGCATATCAGCTCCCTGTATAGCTACCGGCGCTACCTGCGGATGGCCGTGTGGAAATGCAGGTTCTTCCATATAAGCCACATCACCTATCGCGTAAATATTTTCTGAACCTTTTATTTTTGCGAAGCGATCCGTAGTTATCCTGTTGCCCCTCACTATCAAAGCAGGATCGATTCCTGCCGGAACATTTCCTTTGATACCCGCGGCCCATATCAGCATGGAAGTTTCAATCTTTTGGCCGTCCTGCGTAATCGCCGTTTTACCATCGTAATCTTTTACGATAGTGTTCGTCATTACCTTCACACCAAGATTTTCAAGATATTTCCGGGATTGTGCACTGCTTTTTTCACTCATCACTCCCAATGTTTTTGAGGAACCTTCCAGCAGGTAAATATTCATTTTGTTGAAATCTATCTCCGGATAATCCTTTGGCAAAACAAACCTGCGCATATCCGCGATAGCGCCGCTCAATTCAACACCGGTAGGGCCGCCGCCCACTACCACTATATTCATGAGCCGTTCGATCTCCAGTGGATCTTTTTCTGTAAGTACATCTTCAAAATTATGCAGCAACCGGTGACGCAACTGCAAAGCTTCGGCGGTACTTTTCATCGGAAATGCATTCGCTTCCATCTGGCTGTTGCCAAAAAAATTGGTACCGGCACCGGTAGCGATCACTAACCTTTCGTAAGCAAAATCGCCGATATCAGTCACTACCTTATTTTCAGCAATTTCCAATTTTTGTACTTCAGCCATGCGATAACGCACATTTTTCACCTTGTGAAAAACCTTACGTAATGGAAAAGAGATATTGCTGGCATCAAGCCCTGCTGTAGCTACCTGGTAAAATAAAGGTTGGAATTGATGATAGTTAAAACGATCCAGTAATGTCACTTCAAAATCCTTTTTGTTACTAAGCTTTCTCGCCAGTCTCAGCCCTCCGAACCCCCCTCCTATGATGACTATTTTCATAACGGTTTATTTGATCACAAATATACTAAACTTTCAGTAATTATTGAAAGTTTTATAAATTTATTATTTTCGCATTTGGAAAATCACAACGAACTTCATGGAACAATCATGCCAAACCTACCCAGCTTTTTATGAAAAAGATCTACTTTTTATCCTGTTTGTTGATCATCCTATTTTCTTGTAATAACATCCCGCGCAACCCTGCGGTACTTAAGACGAGTAATCTCAAAAGCAACTTTATCAATATCAAGGCTGATAAGTCTTATCAATTAAAAACAGGCAAAGGCGCTATCATAAAAATCGACAGCGGAACCTTTTCTGTTCCCGCAGGAAAAGAAATCCAGCTGGAAATAAAAGAAGCGTATTCGTCGGGGGACATGATCCTGGCAGGACTTACCACGCAGAGCAACGGGCGTATATTGAGAACCGGGGGAATGATCTTTTTCAATGCTACTTCGCAAGGCAATGCTTTGGAATTTAAGAAGAAGGTAAGCATCAGTGTCCCATCTCCAAACTATGATAAAGACATGCAATTATTTAAAGGAGAATATGCTGCTGACAGTACGATCAATTGGGTGGAACCAATACCATTGGATACTTCGGTAAACGCGAAGATATTATTGATAGGAGAAGCGCTTTTTAAAGCTAACTGTGCGAATTGCCATAGACCAACATCCGACTTCACCGGCCCGGGGCTTGCCTCATGGCCTAACCGATACCCTTCTAAACAATGGGTGTATGACTTTGTTCACAGCCCTGCCGCTATGATTGGAAGCGGCGATCCAAGGTCTGTATGGTTGATGGAAAAATGGAAACCTACCGTGATGACGGGCTTTCCGCTATTTGAAAGGTCTGCTGTAGATGCTATCATGGCCTATGTAGATAATTATGCAAAAAACAAACCTTATAGTCCTGAATACTTTTTAACTGATACTAGCAAAACAAATTTTTGCGGATACGATACAACTTACTCAGTGCAACCCGACAGGGAAATTGAAGTGCAGGATACTACTTCTGTTTCATACGCATATAACAAGGATGCACTTCTCTCTGCGCCGGATACCGCTGATTATTATTTCCCCGGTATACCTGTCCCCATGTATGATTTCAATATCACAGCAAATGGGTGGTACAATGTAGATGCTTATTCGGATGGCACAACCGATGTTTCGCTGAAAGTACAGTTGCAGACAGGGATGGAAGTAAACATGCGGACTTATCTTTTTTGCCCGCTAAAAAAAATATTCATTGAAGGCACAAAAAAAGATAGTTACAATTTTACTTTTGATGATGGCGATGGAACCGTTCCATTGTTTCTGAATGAACAGGCTATCGTTTTGGCTTTTGGAAGCAAGGATGATAAGATGTATTATGCTGCAGGAAAATTCAATATTCAACAAACGCAGGTGATCCCCATCATCGTGAAGGAAACTACAGAAGCGGAATTGAAAGCATTTATGAATAAAAACAAAATCGGTAATGTGACGCTGGATATTTATACTCATGAAAAAACGATCAGTGAAATTCCTTGTGCGGGCACTGTCCCACCTGATACAACAAAAGTGACCAACAGATAATTTTAAAAGCGATCGCCATGGAAATCCATGGCGATCGCTTTTAAAAATTTTGAAATTGATTTTAATACAACATCCTCACTTTGATCGTTTCCTTAATGCTTCGCAACAATTCCATCGCATTTTTACTCAGCACTTTTTCTACGTCCAGCACCACGTAACCTATATCATCATTGGTCTTGAGGTATTGTCCAACGATGTTGATATTATATTTACCCAATATAGTATTCACCTGGCTGAGTACACCGGGAACGTTTTTATGAATATGCAAAATACGATGCGTCCCTTCCTGTGGAGGCAGCGCCAATGCAGGCAAAGTGTGTGAACCGGTGCTGATACCCTTTTCGAGATAGTTGAATAATTTGTTGCTCACATCCACACCGATATTGCTTTGTGCTTCCTGCGTGCTTCCACCGATATGCGGGGTCAGCAACACATTGGGCAATCCCTGCAATTCACTTTCAAAACGATCGCCGTTCTTTTCCGGTTCTACAGGAAACACATCAATGGCCGCACCACCGATTTGCCCGCTAAGAATGGCTTTGCGCAACGCGGGAATATCCACTACGGTGCCACGGGCATAATTGATCAGGATAGCGCCTTTCTTGAAATGAGCCAGGTTATTTTTGTTGATGAGATTTTCTGTAGATTTCAATTCAGGTACATGCAAGGTAACGATGTCCGAATTTTTCAGCAGATCCTTCAAAGTCTTGCTGTCATGTGCATTACCGAGCGGTAATTTCGTTTCGGCATCATAAAACAATACTTTCATGCCCAATGCTTCGGATAGCACACTTACCTGGCTCCCGATATTTCCGTAGCCGATGATGCCGATGGTTTTGCCGCGAAGCTCGTGGCTGCCGCTGGCATCTTTCAACCAACCACCTTCGTGAGCCGCTTTATTCTTGTCGATGATCTTTCTGACCAGTAAGATGGAAGCTCCGATGACGAGTTCAGCCACACTGCGGGTATTGCTGTAGGGCGCATTGAACACCACTACTCCATGTTCGGTTGCAGCATTCAGATCCACCTGATTTACACCGATGCAAAAACAACCGATAGCCTGTAATTTCTTTGCAGCATCCAATACTTCTTTTGTCACCTGGGTTTTGCTGCGGATACCGAGGATATGTACGTCTTTGATGGCTTTGATTAATTCTTCGTTGCTTACCGCCCCTGTCAGCTTTTTTACATTAGCATATCCTGCTTCCGAAAACCTGCTGATAGCCACGTCACTTATATTCTCCAAAAAAAGTATATTGATCTTTTCCTTTGGATAACTTGTTAATTTTTTCTCTGCCATAATAAATACCCGTTATTTTGCACAAATATATTCTATAAGCAGGTAATAAATAATGATGATCAATATATTCAAGTCCTATAATATCGCATTTCATAAATACAAACACATTGTCCCTTCCTTTCGTCTTTTGATCCTCTCTTCTACCCTGGCATTTTTTTCCTGCAATTCCGGTGGTTCCAAAAAAGACGCTCATGCGGCTGCAGACAGCATCAAAACGATCGCTTTGCCTGCGGCGAAAGAATTATCGGCAGAGGAAAAAAACAAACTACACAACGAATGTGAAGCCTGGTATGATACCATCCTCCGCAACACCGGATTCAATGGCGGCATACTGGTAGCCAAAGGTGGTACCGTGGTGTATGAACGTTACAAAGGTGTGGTAAGGCTTGGCGGCAAAGATAGCGTGGACGCACAAACTCCTTTTCATATCGCCTCCGTTTCGAAGACCATAACGGGCATGGCTACCCTACAATTATGGCAGGAAGGTAAGATCGCACTGGACGATGAATACAGCAAATATTTTCCAACGTTCAATTATCCCGGTGTAACCATTCGTACACTACTTAACCACCGGAGCGGCTTGCCGAATTATCTCTATTTCATGGACAAATTGTGGCCCGATAAAAAAGTGCATGTAAAGAACCAGGACATTTATGATTACCTGGTGAACCGCAAAGCTGATATGGAAAACATTGCCCGGCCTGATTCGAGGTTTTCTTATTGCAATACCAACTTTGCCTTGCTGGCACTGCTGATTGAAAAAGTAAGCGGCCGATCATTCCCGGTTTATATACACGATCATATTTTCGCTCCGCTTCAGATGAACAACAGTTTTGTGTATACCCCCGACCGCAGCAACACCATTCCTCCCAATTACGATTGGAGAGGAAGGGAAATTCCGCTGATGTTTCTCGATGATGTATATGGAGATAAGAATGTTTACAGTACACCTCATGACCTGCTGAACTGGGATCGTGGATTGGTTTCGGGGCAAATGTTTACGCCGCAAACTCTTGCGGAAGCTTACAAACCTTACAGCAATGAAAAGGAAGGAGTAAAAAATTATGGCCTTGGATGGCGGATGGATAATTTCCCGAACGGAAAGAAAATGATCTTTCACAATGGATGGTGGCATGGCAATAATGCGGCCTTTTTGCGGCTATTTGATGAAGACGCGACCATCATAGTACTGAACAGCAGGTATACCAGCGCTACTTACAAGGCGAAATACCTCATCAACAACTTTGCCCACTATTTCGACAAAGTAGCGGAGGATGATTCAGAAAATTCTGCTGCGGCTACTCCGGCGGCTGAGCCGATGAACAGGGAGAAGAAAGTAGTGAAAAAGGAAATCCCGAAAAGTAAGGCTGTTTTTAAGAAGAAGTGAGAAGTCTTCTCACCGGTGGTCTTCTCACCGGTGGTCTTCTCCCCAGTTGTCTTCTCCCCGGTGGTCTTCTCACCAGTTGTCTTCTCCCCGGTGGTCTTCTCCCCAGTAGTCACCCCATACACATCCATCAAAAAATGCGTCTTTGCAGGTTTTCCACCTGATATGTGCATTTCTTTCCATTTTTTTTTGCGGTTTTGTGCAATATTTAACTTTAATTTGACATTAAACCGACAAACGAATGCTTAAGAGGGAACGCCAGGCCTATATTGTTCATCAGGTAAACCTGCATAATAAAGTGCTGTCTGCCACCCTCAGCTCCGAAATTGCCGTGTCAGAAGACACTATCCGCAGAGACCTGCAGGAATTGTCGGAAACCGGTAAACTCATAAAAGTTCACGGAGGCGCCCTATCACATTCTTTTGATGCTACCGGATTTCCTTCCAGTAAAATTTACGCCCAGAATAAAAAACGCATTATCGGCCAAAAGGCTTCCTCCCTTATAAAGGACGGAATGTTCGTTCTCACCGGCGGCGGTACTACCATCATCGAACTTGCCAGGGTATTACCGCATAATTTACACGCAACTTTCATTTCCGGCAGCATACCGGCCATTGTTGAATACATGCACCACCCGAATATTGAAGTGATCGTATTGGGTGACAAACTTTCCAAGACCTCTAAAATTACTACGGGTGCAGACGCGATCGCCCGTATCAAAAACATAAAGGCAGATCTGTGCATATTGGGCATTAATGCGATCGATATGGAGAATGGCATCACCGATAATGACTGGGATGTTGTTCAGCTTAAGCAGCAAATGATCGCTTCCGCGAAAAAAACGATCTGCCTGAGCATCGCCGAAAAGATCAACAGCGTACAGCCGATACATGTGTGCGATGCCTTGAAGATAGATACGCTGATAACAGAACTTGATCCCGGAGATCCACTGCTGGAGCCATATGCAGCTGCGGGTATACATATATTATAATAATACAGCCAATTCCTATAAGACCAATCTAAACGAACCAAACAATTTAACAAACCTAAACAGAATTGTTATGAGAAAAATTCTTCTTTTGATCCTTTTTTCCGGCATGTTGGTGCTTTGCAGCAATCCGATCTATGCCCAATCCCCGGTTTCGGGAATTGTAACGGGAGAAAACAACAGCCCGCTGAGTGGCATCACGGTAAGCGTGAAAGGGACCAGCAAGGCAACCAAGACCAATGAGTCGGGAGCATACACTATCAGTGCCAGCCCCGGCCAGACATTGGTATTCTCTTCCGTAGGTTTCGGCACACGCGAAGCCAGAGTTGGCTCCGGCTCAGTAAACGTAAGTTTATCCCGGGTAAACCAGCAAATGGAAGAAGTGGTAGTAGTTGCCATGGATCAAAAACGTAACCCTAAAGAACTGGGGTTCTCCAATCAAACGGTAACCGGTAAAGAAGTAGCGGAAACGCAACGCGAAAACTTCCTGAACGGCCTTCAGGGAAGGGTTGCCGGCTTAACCATCAACTCTACCAACGGACAGGCGGGTGCTTCCAGCAGTATCGTATTGCGTGGGTTCAACTCACTGGCGCTCGATAACCAACCTTTGTTTGTGATCGATGGCGCTATCGTTGATAACCAGACCACCAATGAAACCAGCAACAGCGGTTCGGGATTAGGTTTGGTGGAAACTTCTGCAAGAAATGTAAACCAGACTTCCAACAGGACGAATGATTACACCAACAGGATCGCGGATGTGAACCCGACTGATATCGAATCCATCACAGTATTGAAAGGCCCGGAAGCTACTGCATTGTATGGTAGCCAGGCAAGTTCAGGTGCGATCATCATCACCACCAAAAGAGGTAAAAATACCAACGGCCGTGTGGTGGTAGGTTACGATAATGCTTTCAGATGGCAACACCTCAATCGTTACCCTGAAGTCAACAACGATTTTGATGCAGGAAACAATGGTAACTCCTCTTCTGTATTCACCTATTTTGGGCCACGCTTCAGCGATACTACCAAAAAGTTTGACAATGCGAAAAATTTCTTCCAGGAAGGTTTTTCTCAGACACATAATATCAGTGTTGATTATGGAAGAAAAAATGCAAGCTTCCGTTTTTCTGGTAGCTTCTTCGACCAGTCGGGTGTTATTCCGGAAAATACTTTCAGGAAATATAACCTGAGGTTGAGCAATACCACCAACATCACCAAATACCTCACTATTACTCCGGCGATTTCTGTGATCAGAAGCCAGAACGACAAGCCAAGAAGAGGGGCCGGCGGATATTTGCTGAATTTGCTCATATGGCCATCGGATAACGACGTAAGAAATTACCAGAGTTCAGATGGTGGTAAAAACCCATTGAATTTCCTTAGCCCGAATGATGACCTGGATAACCCTTTCTTCAGTGTATACAACAACAGGAGCCAGGATAAGACCGACAGGATGATCTCTACCATGGGCGTAAATATCAAGCCAACTTCATGGCTCGAAGTTGCCGGTCGTTTCAGCTATGATATTTATCGTTCAGAAGGATATTCATTCTATCACCCATTGTCTTCTTTACTTACAAGAGGCCTTGGCGGTTCACTGGATAATTATTACAAAAACTACACAGGTTACAATCATACTATCACCGCGACCGCCAAAAGGAATTTTGGTAAGTTCGGCGCCCGTGCTATGGTGGGAACCATGTGGCAGGATTACAAAACAGAAATGTATTCTGTATACGGAACCAATCTGGTGGATTCAGTTGGTTCAAATGGCCAGATGTACAAAGGTGGATCGATCATTTCAAACAACACCTTCGCTTCTACCATCAGCAACAATCTTGCAGATAGCGGCATCACCCGTGCTACTACAAGGATCAGGCTTAATAATGCCAGCAGGAAACAAGAATATAATTACAGCCAGTTGCGCCAGCTAGCTTACTTCGGTGAAGTATCGGTGAATTATGACAACATGATATTCCTTACTTATTCTCACCGCTTTGAAAACTCTTCCATCTTCCCGAAAGATTACAGGAAATACAATTACCCGGCTGCAAGCCTTAGCGTGATCGTATCCGACATCTTCCCGAAGATCCAGAAAGGTGGTTATGTAAATTATTTAAAGTTGAGAAGTTCAATCGCCAACACAGCTAGGTCAAGTTCACCTTATGCTAACCAGTCAGTATTCAATACCGTTACTTCAAGCGGTGGTGGATATGCATATGGTTTCAACAACAACAACTTTTACCTTACTCCGGAGCGTCAGAAAACATATGAGATCGGAACTGAACTGAGGTTGTTCAACAATAAATTGAATTTTGATTTCACCGTGTATAATACTCTGGTGAAAGACCAGATCGCTGAAAATTTCAGGTCTAGTTATGGTACCGGTTTCGTTTTGAACACCATCAACGTGGCAAGTACACGTAACAAAGGTGTTGAAATGAGCCTGGGCTTTACTCCGGTAGTGAAGAAAGATTTCAGATGGGATGTGAAATTCAATTTCAACAGGATGAAAAACAAAGTGCTGACATTACCTGCCAACGTTCCTGAATTCTATGTATCGGATACATGGGTTTATGCAAATGCACGTGGTGGCCTGGTGAATGGCGGACCTACAACATCCATCACAGGTTATAGCTACATGAGAAACAATGCAGGCCAGATCCTCATCAATCCTGCAGATGGGCTTCCGGTGATCGATGCTACTTTTAAAGTGATCGGCGACAGGAACCCTGATTTCACATTGGGAACACTGAACAGTTTCAAATACAAAAATTTCAGCCTGAATTTCCTTTGGGACCTGAAAGTTGGCGGTGATATTTTCAACGGAACGGATATGTACCTGACTGTTAATGGTAAAAGCAAAAAAACTGCCGACAGGGAAACTCCACGTGTGATCGAAGGTGTATTGAACGATGGCCTTCAGAACACAGCAAATCCAACAAAAAACACGATCTCTGTGGTACCTTACAACCTGCAGGCTTACTATGTATCCCGTATGGCTGAAGAAGAATTCGTTGAGAAAAATGTTAACTGGTTCAGGTTGAGGGATATCACACTTACTTACCAGTTTGCTCCAGACGGTTTGAAAAAACTACGTTATTTCAAATCACTCGGGCTTTTCGTAACAGCGAACGACCTGATCCTTATCACCAATTACACGGGTGCTGATCCAGCTTCAAGTTCAAACAATGCAAGCACACGTGGTGTTGGCGGCTGGGGCTTCGATTATGGAAATATCGCTACCCCTATCAGTGTTAACATTGGCTTCAGGGCTGGTTTCTAATTTGATCATGTATTTAAATAAATATAAAATGAAAAAAATATTATTCAGTATCTCGATCCTGGTTACGGCCACACTGGTTATGCCAGGCTGCGATAAGCAGATCGATGATGCATATGCGAACCCGAATGCAGATGTAAAAGTGCCGATAGAACAATTACTACCCGGCATCATTTCAAGCATGTCTGGCAATTCTGCCGGCCATGGTACTTTGAACGATATCCGTTTTGTAGGAAAATACGTGCAGAATTTTCTGTTCTGTAATGCCTCAGGCGATTACGACCGTATGAGCGGGACCCGTACTACCAGCGATAACGCCGCTTCTGTATGGCGCACTCATTTTTATGATATCGGGCAAAACTGTGTTCAAATGATCCAATGGGGATCTGAAGAAGGTAAATGGGATTATGTTGGTGTGGGTAAAGCTATCCAGGCGTGGAGCTGGCTTACACTGACTGATCTGCACGGCGATGTGATCAATCCTGCAGAAGCATTCAATACAAGCGCGCTCACTTTCAGTTATGTTACACAGGATGTGATATACAATTATGTACGCCAGCTTTGCCGCGAGTCGATCGAGAATTTAAACAAAACCGGCGGCGCAGTCAGCTCTGCTAACCTTGCTCTTGGTGATGCTTATTTCTACAATGGTGATGCTGCTAAATGGAAAAAATTCGTGTACGGTGTAATGGCCAGATCTTTTAACCACCTTACTAACAAAGCAAGTTACAACGCGGATTCTGTGATCTATTATTGCAATCTTTCTATTGCTGCCAACGCAGAAAATGCCAGCGTAAAATATGCCAGCACAGGTATCAGTGGAAACACAAACTTCTTTGGCCCGCTCAGGGGTAACTTTGGAAGTGTAGCGATCGGTACTGAAACCGCTATTCGTCAGTCAGCTTTCATTGCAGACCTGGAATCAGGTTTAAACATCAGCTTTTTCAACGTAGCTGATCCAAGGGCGATTTATTTATTAAGGAAAAATACCGCAGGAACATTTAAAGGCCTTTCGCCAAATAAAGGACAGAATGTAATAGCCGCTAACGACAGGCCGGAAAGTTTCTTTGGTGCAAGCCAGGTCTCTAATACTGTTAATAACGCGACTCCGGGAAACGATAACAATTGTCGTTATCTTTTCAGGAATAATTCTGAAACTCCGATCATTACTGCTTCAGAAATTCAGTTCATGAAAGCCGAAGCTGCTTACAGAAAAGGAGATAAAACTACTGCACTTGCTGCATACACACTTGGGATCAGCCTGAATATAGACATGTTGACCACTACGTACGGTACAAACGTACCGCCTGCTGAAGCGATCACCCCGACAATCAAAGCGAATTTCCTCGCAAACCCTGCCGTGGTTCCAACAACTGCAGCGCAACTGAACCTCAGCCATATCATGCTTCAGAAATACATCGCCCTGTATATCCATGGTGCGATCGAAACATGGGTAGATATGAGAAGGTATCATTATGATGATTTTGAAGCCGGAACAGACAGGCAGGTTTATACAGGCTTTGTTGTACCTACAGGTGCTGACCTTTACCCGGATAATAATGGTAAAAGAGTGTACAGGATCCGTCCGAGGTATAACTCAGAATATGTTTGGAACCTGAACGAGCTCAGAAGGATCGGTGCGGATAAATTAGATTATCACACGGTAGAATGCTGGTTCTCTCAACCCTAATCATTAAAAATTATTTATGAAAAAAATTATCGGATTATTAGCCATCAGCGCTTTTACCATATCAGCTTTATCATCCTGCGAAAAGGATGACAGCAAACATATAGATTACACGCCTACCCTGGACCCGGCTTACGTGAAAATCATTCACGTAGCCCCCAATTTCAGGCAGGTATTCAATGCCGCAGATTCATTCAATGTATTCCTGGATGATGACAAACTGAGCGGCACTTTCCTTACTTTCAATGCAGGTTTCCCGGCAGTTACGTCCAATATCAATACTTACGCAGAAGTAAGGCAGGGGAATTACAAAGTGAGCCTGAAATCTTCTGTAAATGGAAGTACCATCCTTTTTCTGCCAAGAACATTGCTGGAAGGAGAAAAATATAGTTTCCTGATCACCGATTCTGTTGACAGGAACAATGCCTATTCCAGCCTTTGGTTGAAAGATGAATTCAAAATTCCGGACACCGGTAAATTTGCCCTGCGGTTCGTACATGCATTGATGAATGATACTGCTGACAAAGCCGTAGATCTTTATTCCAAAAGATATGATGCCAATATTTTCTCCGGCGTGATGAAAAAAGGTGCTACGGCATTCGTTGAGTTTCCATACACCACCCTTTCGGATACGCTTACTGTAAGACGTGCAGGAACTACCAATGCATTGGCTGTGTTTAACACCGCTTCTTTTAGCAGAAAACGTGTATACACGGTTGTTTACAAAGGAAATACCACCACCACCGGTACTAAAGGAAAGAATATTTTGATCTACAATAATTATTAAAAAAGTTCAAAAGGTTTAAAAGTTCAAGAGGTTCAAGACGTTTGCATTCTGATAAATTGCACCAACGTTTTGAACCTCTTGAACTTTTAAACCTCTTGAACTTTTTACCCGAAGAAGAAATAACACAGCAGTATTGATGTGATGATCCCCACAAGATCCGCCAGCAGCATCGCCCCCACGGTGTACCGCGTATTTTTGACAGCTACTGCACCGAAATAAACCGCGATCACGTAAAACGTAGTATCGCTGCTCCCTTGTAAAACACAGCTCAATCTTCCCTGGAAAGTATCCGGACCAAAAGACTTCATCGTATCCACCATCATTCCCCTTGCGGCACCACCGCTGAAAGGTTTCACGAGTGCCGTTGGCAGACCATCCACAAATCTGGTGTCCGCTCCCAGGGCGGCGAATGTAGTTTTCATGGCGCTGATGATCGCGTCAAAAGTGCCGCTGGTCCTTAACAAACTGATCGCCACCAACATCCCGACCAGGTATGGTATAATCTTTACTGCCGTTTCAAAGCCGCCTTTGGCGCCATCCACGAATACCGAAAAAATATCCACTTTTTTATAAATGCCTGCAAGTACGATCAACAAAAAGATCAACAGTATGATACCGCTACTGAACTGGCCGGAGAATATCTGCACTTCGTCCGTACCAAGCGATCTTATGTACACGACTAAAATTGCGATCACAGCCGATATTCCAAGTACCCATGCCAGGATCACCGGTTGAAAAACATTAATTTTTTGCTTTATCGACACGATAAGCATCGCCGCTATAGTGGCTACAAATGTGGCGATCATACATGGTACAAAAATATCCATCGGATTTTTTGCGCCGGCAGCCGCCCGCAAGGCAATGATGGCAACCGGTATCAAGGTTAGCCCCGCCGCATGCAGGCACAGGAACATGATCTGTGAGTTCGACGCACGTTGTTTATCGGGGTTAAGTTCCTGCAGGCTTTCCATCGCTTTTACCCCAAATGGTGTAGCAGCATTATCCAATCCTAGTAAGTTGGCGCTGAAATTCATCATCATGTGGCCCATCGAAGGATGGCCCTTCGGAATTTCCGGAAAAATCCGCGAAAAAAACGGCCCGATGATACGTGATAAAAAGCGGATCCCACCAGCAGCTTCTGCAATACTCATAAAGCCGAGAAAAAGTGCCATAAACCCTATCAGCTTCAGGCACAGGTTTACCGCCGTCTGGCAGGTATCCACCACTCCATCGGCACTCTGTATTTTATATACCAGCAACTGCTTATTCGGGTATTTGATAGTTTCAATATTTCCATCCACGTAAGGCTTTCCTTTATTGCTGTCCAAAAACATAGTAACGGCGGGCGCTGCCGCCACGCTATCAATTTTTTTGATCCTGATCGTGTCCCCTTGTTTTCCCGCAAACATATTGGTAAAGACCGTTTTGTTGCCTTCCGGAAAAACAAAACACTTAACACCGGAAACGACGATAGCAATGATGATAAATGCCGACCATATTCGACTTAAAGCCATAGGAATGTATGATATATGATATAAAGATGCATGATGCACGCCTGATTTTCAGGCTTTACAGCAAGTTGGAAAGTTACTAATTTTAATGGGAAAAGAAATTTACAAATCGTACCTTTGCACCTTAAAAAAATCAACGTATGATCCTCTTTACAGCAGATCATGCATCATACATCTTAGATCATACATCTTTATGGCTTTACAAGCAGGCATCGTAGGTTTACCTAATGTTGGCAAATCGACCTTATTTAACGCAGTAAGCAACAGCGCGAAGGCTCAGGCGAGCAATTATCGTTTTTGCACCATCGAACCAAATACCGGTTTGGTGAATGTACCCGATCCAAGGCTGAAAAAGCTGGAAGAACTGGTAGTTCCGCAACGCACCGTTCCTACACAGATCGAGATCGTGGATATCGCCGGATTGGTACGTGGCGCCAGCAAAGGAGAAGGTTTGGGAAATAAATTCCTGGCCAATATCCGTGAAGTAGATGCGATCATCCAGGTGATCCGTTGTTTCGAAGATGATAACATCCTGAGAGACGAAGGTCCGATCAATCCTGTTGGTGATAAGGAGATCATCGAAACTGAACTTCAGCTGAAAGATCTTGAAAGTGTAGATAAAAAAATGCAGCGTACCGAAAAAATGGCCAAAAGCGATCCAAAGCTGAAAGCCGAACTCGATGTATTACAGCGTTGCAAAGCACATTTGGAACAAGGGAAAAATATTATTTCACTTGGATTGAGCAAAGAAGAAAAAGCGGCGATCGCGGATATTTTCCTGCTGACCGACAAACCGGTTTTATATGTAGCGAATGTAGATGAAGCCAGCATGCACACTGGAAATAAATTTTCCGACGCATTGATCGAAGCGGTAAAAAATGAAGGCAACGAAGTGATCATCATGACCAATGCAGTAGAAGCGCAGATAGCCGAATTTGAAGATCCGGATGACAAAGCCATGTTCATGGAAGAATATAAAATGACCGAACCGGCGCTTGACAGGCTGATTCATTCCACTTATAAATTATTGAACCTATCTACCTATTTCACCGCAGGTGTGCAGGAAGTACGTGCCTGGACAATTCAGCATGGCTGGAAAGCACCACAGGCTGCAAGCGTTATCCACAGCGACTTTGAGAAAGGATTCATCAAAGCCGAAGTGATCGCTTACAATGATTTTGTACAATACGGTTCTGAAGCTGCCTGCAGGGACAATGGTAAATTAAGGATAGAAGGAAAAGAATATTTAGTGCAGGATGGAGATGTGATGCACTTCAGGTTTAATGTTTAATTACACGAATTGAAACGAAATAAAAATCCCGCCTTTGGCGGGATTTTTATTTTAAGATATATGTCAAAACAAATCTTCTTAAATGTTCGATCGTGGAAAAAATAGCTATTCACCTTCACTTATTTATCAACAACAAATCGGCCAAAACACAAGCCGTCACTGCTTCCAGCACTACAGGCACTCGCAATGCGATGCAAAGATCATGTCTTCCTTTCACAGAAAAACTTTCTATTTCATGAGTCTCTATATTCAAGGTATGTTGCTCTTTAGGTGTTGATGAAGTGGGCTTCACTACTACGCGAAATACCAGCTCATTTCCATTGGTGATTCCGCCGACAACTCCCCCGGCATGGTTCGTTTCCGTTTTACCGCTCACATCGAGTATGGCATCGTTATGCTCACTGCCATACATTTTTGCGGCAGCAAAACCTGCTCCGAATTCAATGCCTTTGATCGCCGGAATAGCAAATACCGCATGACTGATCAGGGATTCTGCCGAATTGAAAAACGGCTCTCCCAAACCTATCGGTAGATTTGTGACCGTACATTCTACGATTCCGCCTACGCTGTCTTTTGCATCGATAGCATTCTGCAAACCTTTTTCAAGATTGCGCTCCCCTCCTATTTCAGTGATAGTTGCAGCACATAAAATATTTTCATCAACAGTTGCAAGTATTTTTTTCGCCACCACACCAGCAGCAACCAGGCACACCGTCAATCTTCCGCTAAAATGCCCGCCACCACGGTAATCTTCAAAGCCATCGTATTTTTTTGAAGCGACAAAATCGGCATGGCCGGGACGAGGTACACTCCGCAATTTTTCATAATCCGAACTGCGTGTATTTTTATTTTCAAAAATGATGGTCAATGGTGCGCCGGTAGTTTTTCCATTGAAGACACCGGATAAAAATATCGGAAGATCATCTTCCTTTCGTGGGGTTGTTCCTTTTTGTGTACCACCTTTTCTTCTTTCGATGTCTGTTGTAAAATCCGCTGCATCCAGCGCCATTCCTGGCGGACAACCGTCTATCACGATACCGACAGAAGGGCCATGGCTTTCGCCGAAAATATTTAACCTGAAAATTGTTCCAAAACTATTCATTCCTGTAAGGTAATATGATTATTGAAATATTGTTGTATCAACACCCGACATTTTAAGGTGCTCATAAAAAGCCGGATAGGATTTATTGATGGCTTCCGCTTCCTCGATCTCAATCTCACTTTCCGAACGTAAAGCAGCAATAGCAAGCGCCATCGCGATCCTGTGATCATGACGGGAATGTACTACCGCACCATTCACGCCAGTTCCTCCTTCAATGATCATAAGATCATCCTGCAATGTTATTTGAATCCCGATCTTACCAAATTCTTCCTGCAAGGTAAGTGCCCGGTTGCTTTCTTTATGCGTCAGTCTGCTCACGCCCTCGATCACCGAAGTACCCTCACAGTAAGCCGCCAGCGCTACGAGCGGAGGGAAAAGATCCGGACAATCGGTTGCATTAAAATGAAAAGGCTCCAGTTTTTTTGAAGAGACTGTAATTTCTTCAGGAGTGATGCTGATATTAGCTTTTGCGGCCATCAGCACCTGCAGTACAGCTTTATCAGCCTGCGCCGAAAATACATCGAGCCCTTTTACCGTGAGCGAACCTGAAACAGCACCCGCTACCAGCAAAAATGCTGCGCCACTCCAGTCACCTTCCACCGTATACTTTATCGTTTCCACAGGAATTGCAACAGGCTCAATAAGGAAAGATTCATAGTTATTATTTTGAACTTTATACCCAAAATCTTTCATCAATTGCAAAGTAAGATCGATATAGGGCCTGCTTTTAAGGTTACTAACGGTGATGGTTACCTGCCCGGTTGCTGCTTTCGCAAAAGCAATGAGCAAACCCGTGAGGAACTGTGAACTGAGTGAACCATCTATGGTGATATCGGCGGGTTTCAATGGCCCTTCGATCTCCAATGGAAGATGCCCGTTGTTGGATTTTATGGAAATTCCGAGTGAAGGAAAAACCTCATCAAAAAAATCCATCGGCCTTTTCAGTAAACTGCCGCTACCCGTTACCGTTATGGCCGCGTCCTGCAACGCCGCAATTGGCGCAAACATGCGGATACTCAGACCACTTTCTCCACAATCAATTGTCCTGGCAGTATTATCACCAGCATCTGTCAATCCGCTCACTTCAAGGCTTCCGTCCTCATTTGCATGAACGAAAGCACCTAATGCCGTAATGATAGATAAGGCAGCTTTATCATCATTGCTTATGCCTGGATTGGCAATGATCGTTTTGCCCTTGTGCAATAATGCCAATGCGCAGGCTCGCTGCATGGCGCTTTTAGAAGCCGGCGCATGTATCGTTCCTTTAACTACTCCGGGCTTTATAATCACTTTCATCTGTTCAAATTATTTATGTGTATAAAACCTCACACCCCCTGATCCAGCAGGTCGTGAAGTTGTACCAACGGAATGGAATTGATAATACCATCACCGATGGATCTCAGCAAAACAAAGCTCATGGTATCATTCTGCCTTTTTTTATCCATCAGCAAAACCTGCCAGATCTTTTCCGTTTCATAGTTGATCTTCACCGGAAGCTTATATTTCAAAAGCAGCGCTTCCACTCTCGCCTTCTCGGCCGAAGGGAAATTTTTGATCTCTTCGGAAATGGTACAGGCGGCCAACATACCGATGCTTACTGCATGTCCGTGAGGTAAATGGTAAATATTTTCAATCGCATGGCCAAGGGTATGGCCGAAATTCAACAATTTCCTTTCGCCTATTTCAAACTCATCTTCAATGACGATGGAAGTTTTGATCCCGACATTTTTCATGACCAGGTCTGCGATCAATTCACGATCGTCGATGAAATCCTGCAGTTCATGTTGCTCCAGGAATTGAAAATATTCCCGGTCTTTTATACATGCGTGCTTGATGACTTCCGCAAAACCATTCACCCATTCTTCATGCGGCAAAGTCCGAAGGAAATCATGATCAAAAAGGATGATCTCCGGCTGATATACGGTACCGACCATATTTTTATATACGCCGACATCCACGCCATTTTTACCGCCAACCGCCGCATCCACCATTGCCAGTATAGAGGTAGGAACTAATACCAGTCGCACTCCACGCTTGAATATGCTTGCAGCATAACCTGTCATATCTGTCACCACACCTCCACCAATTCCAAAGATGACGGTATTTTTATCAGCCTGCATATCCAGCAGTTGAAGAATGATCCCGTCAACAGTTTGCTGGGTTTTATATTGTTCCCCGGCTTTTAAAATAATGGTTTTGTATCCTTCGAAAATATCCTTGTGAAAATCATATACATTCTCATCTGTGATGATGACGGTCTTATCATGGCCATATTGCTCCAGTGTTGCAGTAATACTTCCCCCGAAAATATAATTGACCGATTTATTGGAAAACAAATGTGTCTGTTCCTTCATGATTTTTATTTTTGATCATACATGATCTTGTTCTGGTGACTGATACTTTCCAAATGTACTGCATCAAAATAACGGACGATGAATTCTTTGCTCAACCCCAACGACTCACCCTTTGCTACTGCCCTGTCGAGGATCTCGTTCCAACGGTTGGTTTGAAGGATGGTCACGTTGTTATCACGTTTATATTGCCCGATCTTATCGGCAATTTTCATACGTTGCCCGATCAACGTAAGTAATTCATCATCGATGTGGTTTATCTGCTCCCTTAGTGTAGCCAATGCCGTTATGAATTCCTGGGTAGAAATATTTTCTTCCCTCCACACCAGGTCGCCCAGCATCTCGCTCAGTCTTTCAGGGGTTATCTGTTGTTTAGCGTCACTCCAGGCATTGTCCGGATCGATATGGCTTTCAATCATCAGTCCGCCGAAATCAAGATCGATACTTTTTTGCGAAACATCCTGCAGCATCGTCCTGTTGCCGCATATGTGCGAAGGATCGCATACCAGCAGCATTTCCGGGAAGCGTCTTTTCATTTCGATGGGCAGATGCCACATAGGTGCATTGCGGAATTGCGTATTCCCATAAGAGGAGAATCCGCGATGGATCATTCCTATATCGGTGAGACCTGCTTTTTGAAGACGTTCGATGGCACCACTCCAAAGTTCAAGATCAGGATTGATCGGGTTTTTTATCAGGACAGGAATATCCACACCTTTTAAAGCGTCTGCAACTTCCTGCACGCTGAAAGGGTTTACAGTCGTTCTTGCGCCGATCCATAATACATCAACATCAAATTGCAAAGCGTCCTGCACGTGTTTTGCAGTAGCAACTTCTACAGTAGTTGGCAAACCGGTTTCCTGTTTTGCTTTCAGCAGCCATGGTAAACCTTTTGTACCGATCCCTTCAAAAAGGCCGGGCTTGGTTCTTGGCTTCCAGATTCCTGCACGAAGCATATTCACTTTGCCTGTAGCAGCCAGCCTGCGGGCTGTTTCGAGCACCTGCTCTTCTGTTTCAGCGCTGCAAGGGCCGCTGATGATCAACGGACGTTTGTTCCAGAGTTCTTTGATGTTGTCTTTCATTACTTTTATTTTGTTTGAAGGTTTTTAATTTAATGAATAATGTATAATTAATAATGAATAATGAATAATTTCTGCCATTTTAAAATATCAGTGATCTTAAAAAATTCTCCTGAAAGAATTATTAATTACTTAAGTATTCGTTTGATCTTATTCGCATTCTGTATTAGTTCCCCCAGGTATTCAAAATTTTCTTTTTCCAGGCAACTCTTGAATTTTTTCAACTGGGCAATGTGTTCATTCAATACGTCCAGCACGTTCTCTTTATTCTGTTTAAAGACCGGCACCCAGGTATCGATATTACTTTTTGCAAGCCTTACCGTACTTTCAAAACCACCACTCGCCAGTTCGAAAATATTTTCATCTTCTTTTTCTTTTTCCAGAACAGTATTCGCTAATGCAAAAGAGCTGATGTGAGAGATATGAGAAATGTAAGCTGTATGTACATCATGCGAAACCGAATCCATGAAAAGGATATGCATACCCAATCTTTTATAGATATTTTCTACCAGCGTTACCGCATCTGCTGCGCTGTTTTGTTTATCGCAGATCACTACCGCTTTGTTGACAAAAGCCCCTGTTACCGCAGCTTCGGGGCCGCTGAACTCAGTTCCCCACATTGGGTGTGTAGCTACAAAACGTTGGCTATTGGGAGAGGTTGCTGCACTCAGGCAGATAGCATTTTTGGTAGAACCTACGTCCATTACAACTTTACCGGCCGACAATTCCAGTATTTGCGGAAGCAAAGCGTCGGCGATATTTACCGGCACCGCCAGGATGATAACATCAGATAACTCGATGGCTTCTTCCAATGATTTTACCTGATCCACCAGTTTCAGCGCCATTGCCTGTTCGCAATGCCTTGTGTTGGCATCGACACCATATATTTTTCCGGCGATATTTTTTTCTTTCAGCGCAAGTGCCATCGAACCGCCAATGAGGCCGATGCCTATGATCGCTACATTATTCACCAGGTTTACATCCTTATTGTTGTTCATCATCTTATTTTCTAATTGAAAGATCCTGCTTGTTTTATTCTATCGATCGCTTCTGATATTTTTTCCTCCGGACTGCAAAGGCTTACCCTTACATATTTATCTCCTGCACTGCCAAAGATGCCACCGGGTGTGATAAAGACATTTGATCGTTGAAGCACTGCATCCGTCAATTCATATCCTGATGCATAAACAGACGGTATGGCAGCCCACACAAACATACCTGCCTGGTTTTGATCAAAACTGCAATTCAGGGTTTCGAGCAAAGAAAAAACTTTTTGCTGCCGCTTGCGATACACTTCATTTACACTATCGTGCCATTTCTGTCCAAGCGTCAAAGCCTTTGCTGCTGCCAGTTGTAGCGGAAGGAACATCCCGCTGTCCATATTACTTTTAAACTTCAATATCTCATTGATACGTTCTTTAGCACCACTCAGCATTCCTACCCTCCAGCCAGCCATGTTATGACTTTTGCTCAATGAATTCAATTCTACCAACACATCTTTTGCTCCGTTGATGCTAAGTAAACTCATCGGATGATCGTTGAGGATAAAGCTGTATGGATTATCATGTACCAATAGTATATTGTTCGCTTTCGCAAATGCGATGAGTTTTTCCATCCCTGCTTCTGTTGGCAACTGCCCCGTAGGCATGTGCGGATAATTCACGAACATCAGCGTTTGTGCGGCACCGTTACCTTTGAGCATTTCGGCAATGGCATCAAAATCGGGATACCAGTTATTTTCAGCATTCAGCTGATAAGTAACCGGCACACCACCTGCCAACGAAACAGCACTGCTGTAAGTGGGGTAACCCGGATTTGGGATCAAAGCGATATCGCCTTCATTCAGGTACGTCATACAAATGTGCATGATACCTTCTTTACTGCCGATCAGCGGTAATATTTCCGTTTCCGCATCCAGCTCAACATGATACCATTTTTTATACCAATCGGCCATAGCATTCCTCAGTACAGGACTTCCTTTATAATTCTGGTAGGCGTGTACGTTAGGTTTTACACTTTCTTCATTTAATACACTGATCACATCCGGATGCGGCGGCATATCGGGACTACCAATACCAAGATTGATGACATTTTTTCCTGCCTTATTCATCGCATCGATCTCTCTTAATTTTTGAGAGAAGTAATATTCATTGATACCCGAAAGGCGTTTTGCTGTTTGCATATTTCTTATTTCACGAATTTTTCGAATTACACGGATTACACGAATTTCTTTTTAAAGAGTTGAAGCGATTTACGAAATTGAAATATTTAATTCGTCTAATTCGCTTTAATTCGTGTCATCCATTTATTTATTTCCATTTTTATACAATCCATATATCTTAAAAGTATTCGTCACCGGCTTAATCTTTTCAACCAATTTATAAAACTGATCTACGTTATCGAATTCCATATCGGCGTGAAAAGAATAATTGAAATTGCTTCCGGGTATCGGGAAAGATTGTAATTTACTCAGGTTGATATCTGCGTCGGATATTTTAGCTAAAACCTTTACCAGGCTGCCTTTAGTATGATCTGTACTGAAATTTACGGAAGCCTTATTGGCTCCTTCTACTTCCACTGCCTCTTTTTCGCGCTGCAATACAAGAAACCGGGTGTAATTGTTTTTAAGTGTATGAATGTTGGGAGCGATCATGTCAAGATCAAATAATTCTGCAGCGAGTTTGCCGGCTATTGCAGCAATATGTTTGCTTTTATGCTGGTGAATATTTTTTGCGCTGAGAGCGGTGTCTTCCGTTTCCACCAGTTTCCAATTGTATTTGTCGAGAAATTCAAGGCATTGCTGAAGCGCCATCGGGTGGGAATGTACTTCGCGGATATCGTCCAGGGATACACCTGGATTGACAAGAAGATTTTGTTTTATCTGAAGATAAATTTCACCGGTAATGGTGAGGGAAGATTTTTGAAGGAGATTGTAATTGGCCAGGATGCTGCCGGCTATGGAATTTTCGATTGCCATCACAGCCGCATCCGTTTGGGATCTGTCTTCCGCCTTTTTTATCAGTTCCCTGAAAGTTGCGCAACAAGCCACTTCCACGTTTTTACCAAAAAACTGCCGGGCGGCTGTCTGGTGAAAACTTCCCTCAAACCCCTGGATGGCTACTTTCTTTGGTTGTGTCAATTTATTCATCAGTTAAAATCATTTAGGACTAAAAAACAAAAGTCCCGGCTGATGAGCCGGGACTTTCTTATGTAAAGCTGTTTATTTTATATTCAGTTACACACAAGCTCCCGGCTTCTTACTAAAATAAAAGTAAAAATAAGATGACCAGTTGTATGTAGTTGTTGTTACCATTAAGGATGTAAAAGTAGAAGTTTGATTTAGAAAAACAAAAAAAAGTTTTTTGAATTTGGTAAAACAAAGAAATAAACGCTGATTTTAAAAAAGATAAAATGATTTCGCTAATAAATGAACCTTTGGTTCATTTGGCAAGATCAAGTTAGTTAAAGGAGAAGTAAAGTCTTTAAACCATAAAGTCGTAATCTGTGAAATCTGCAGATATCGTTAAAATCTGTGATTAAAAAGCCCCGCGGAAATCCGCGGGGCTCTTACGATTGCTTGCCTGAAAATCTTTATACTATCTATAACCGGCAAACGGGTTATTGATATTACTTATACACGAAAAATTATTTTTTCAAAGTATCAGTAGTAGTAGTTACTTTAACGGTAGTATCTTTTACTACAGTGTTAGTATCAGCTGGAGTAGTTGCAGTTGGAGGAGTTACTACAGTTGTTGTGTCAGTAGATTTAGTTTCTTCTACTTTCTTTTCGCCATCATTACAAGCTACGAAAGATGCTGCGATAACTGCGATTGCTAAGAATTTTTTCATTGTTTTTGTTTAATTAATTAAAAATTATAATTTCTTATTAATACCGGGAGTTAAAAAAGGTAACCCAACTTTTTTAAAAACTTTTTTTTTCGTTGCTTTGGGTTACTTAACGCACACTAAAGTATTAATACAAACAGACTGGTGAATACATTCGAACAAGAGAAGATCTTACTGAAAGGGCTTGCTACTGAGGATAAAACCTCGATAGAACGTATATACAGAGAGCATTACAATATGGTTAAATCATTGGTTATCAACAATAGTGGTAGCGCCGATGATGCCGCGGACATTTTCCAGGAAGCCATGATCGTACTCTTTGAAAAGGCCAAACAGGAGCATTTCGAGCTCAATTGCCAGTTAAAAACCTTTATCTACTCCATATGCAGGAGATTGTGGTTGAAGAAGTTGCAGCAAATGAACCGTTATACGGTTCAATCTGAACACCTCGAAGAAACCGTACCTGTTGAAGAAGAAATTGAAAACCATGAAAAAAAACAGAACGATTTTACCCTGATGGAAAATGCCATGGGAAAGATCGGAGAACCTTGCAAAAGTCTTTTGGAAGCTTATTATATACAAAAGAAACATATGCAGGAAATTGCGGCAGTCTTTGGCTACACCAATGCCGATAATGCCAAAACCCAGAAATATAAATGCCTGGTAAGATTAAAAAAATTGTTTTTTGCTCAATATAAAAATGTAGAATAGTGATGGAAGATACTTTACTCATAGATGCGGTGGAAAGATTCGTGAACGGTGAAATGTCTGCGCAGGAAAAGATCTATTTCGAAGATCTCAGGAAAAATAACCCCGAACTTGACCAGGCTGTTGTAGAACAACTTTTCTTTTTGAACGAATTGAATAATTACGGCGGAACCAAAAGTTTCAAACATGCGTTGCATGAAGTGGAAGCCAACCTGGTTAGCGAAGGCTTCATTTCAAAAGCCCCTGCCAAACAACCGGCTAAAGTTATTCAGCTTTGGAATAAATATAAACGTATTACCGCGGTTGCGGCCTCGATTGCCGGTTTGGTATCGATTTTTATCGCTTCTGTAGTTTCTACTGTTACCAACAAAGGGAAAGAAGGTGATCTCAAATTGTTGTCCGACATAACTAAGATCCAGGGAGACAGCATCAACAAAATGTCTATTAAACTGGATAGCCTGGCTGAAAGTAAAAACAGCAATTTACCTGCTGTTACAAAATCTACCAGCGTAACGAAAGTTGTTTCTAAATTCAGGGCAACTGGTTTTTTGATAGATCCCAACAATAATTATATAGTTACCAATGCTCACGTGATCAATGATGCCAAGAACTATCTCATCATTGAAAATAATAAAGGCCAACAGTTTTCTGCAAGGTCTATTTATGTGAACAAACAGAATGATATCGCCATACTGAAAGTAACTGATAAGGATTTCAAAAAGCTGCCATCCCTTCCCTACTCTATCAGGAAAAGAAATGCTGATCTGGGCGAACAGGTTTTCATGTTAGGTTTTCCTAAACAGGAAATCGTATATGGAGAAGGTTATGTGAGTGCAAAGAACGGATTTAAAATGGATACCACTTATTGCCAGCTAAACACCTCTGCAAATGAAGGTAGCAGCGGCTCTCCGGTGATCACAAAAAATGGTGAACTGATAGGTATTATCACCAGTGCTGAAAATGATGCTGATGGTGTGGTATTCGCTATCAAATCCGCCAACATTTACAGGGCTGCGGATGAAGTGAAGAAAATGAAAGATTACAGCGATATCAAAATATCCTCCGGTTCTGCTCTGCGTGGATTATCAAGGGAAACCCAGATCAAGAAGATGGAAGATTATGTGTTCATGATTAAAGGAAATTAAGGGGTTGCGGGTTGTTGATCGTTAGCGAAATATAAAATATTCTAAAGGCTGCAATGTAAGTTGCAGCCTTTAGAATATTTTTCTCTGCGAGAACTCTATTTACTTATATTCTCCGCGGTGAGAAGTTGGTTCTACCCCAAAGAACATGAGGGAGCAGAGGTTCCGCAGAGTTCTTCACAACGATCCAAAACCCGCAACCCGTCACCCGTAACCATACAGGCTTCCTCCCTTTTCAAAAAGATGATCAATGCTCCTTTCCACCGCTTCGTCCTTTATCAACTCCGGGGCATGGTGTGGTTTCTTACGTGCATCTATAATGAGCGGGCCATTACAACCCCAATGTTTATTTTCTGTAAAACTATCTACCCCATAAATATCATGCGAAGGATTGCAACGGGTGAAAGTCACCCAAAGAAAATTATTCAGCGTAGCGCTGGTAAATGCCGCATCATCCGCCAGGATGATCAATGCGATCCCTGATAAAACATCCTTTTGACCTTTCAAGGAATCGCTGAGCCTTTGCAGCTCTGTTGCAGCATCAGCCTGTGTTGTGAATGGATCGGCTTTCAGTACTGCAACTCCGGGTAAAGCAATTTTTGTATCGGCAAAACCAGGCACGGTAAGCTCTTCCGCCAGAGTCCTTATCTTTTCGCCGTAGGCGGCAAATACTACTTTACTTCCGCTGTTGATGGAAGTACCGGAGTAATCCAATGTATCTATGGTGGTATTTGTATAAAAATGAACATCTCTTTTCCAGTCAATCCGCTCCAACACAAATTGCAGGTATTCGTTGACGTTATGAGTAGTCACCTGATTGTTATCGTCTGCTGTAATGAATAAAAATTTTGCAAGGCTCAACTGGCCTGTACCCAATATATGATTGGCTATGGTCAATAATTCCGCCGGTTGTTTCGTAGGCGCATAAGGTGTATAACGTTCGCTCCCGATGGCTAACAGTAACGGATGTACGCCGGCGGCATCAACAGCGTGCACTTCTTTCAGTCCGGGTATTTCCTGCTGCAACGCACTGCCTGTCATGGCATGAATAAGTTGCCCGAAGCTGGTATCTTCCTGCGGCGGGCGCCCGACCACCGTGAATGGCCAGATGGCGTTTTTCTTTGCATAAACCTTATGTACTTTCATCAGTGGAAAATCATGCTTAAGGCTATAATAGCCAAGGTGATCACCGAACGGCCCTTCAGGTTTGTTTTCATTTGGAAACACTTCACCGGTGATGACAAAATCAGCATCGGTGCTAACGCAGAAACCATCTTTGTAAACATACCTGAATCTCCTGCCGCCCAATATACCTGCAAAAGTCATTTCACTGATGCCTTCAGGCAAAGGCATTACGGCTGCGACTGCATGTGATGGCGGGCCTCCGACAAATATGCTGACTTTTAATGGTTGCCCGAGTTTATTGGCTTTTGCCTGATGAACCCCGATACCACGATGCAACTGGTAGTGTAACCCGATCTCTTTATCCTGCACATAATCATTGCCCGAAAGTTGTATACGATACATACCCAGGTTCGCATTCATAATGCCAGGTTTATCAGCATCCTCGGTATACACCTGGGGTAAGGTTACAAATGCGCCTCCATCCATCGGCCAGTGCTGAATGAGCGGCAGGTCACTTACTTTTATTTCTTCAAACAGAACAGGTTTTGAAATGGGATCTTTAAGCGGCAAGGCTTTTAAAGCAGATAAGCCTGCACTAAAATTTTTGATGGGGCTTTTGATCGCCTTTACAGGATCATTTTTTATTTCTATCAATCGTTGAACGGTATCCAGTGTGTTACGGAAGATGATCTTACTCCGTTCCAGTGTTCCGTAAATATTGGAAGCTGCCCGGAACTTACTGCCTTTTACTTTTTCAAATAACAATGCCGGGCCGCCTTTTTCATGAACCCGCAGATGGATCGCCGCCATTTGCAGATGCGGATCCACTTCCTCTTTTATTCGTATCAATTGCCCTTTTTGCTCCAGGTCGGCCAGGCATTCTTCTAATGATCTGTACACCATACTGCAAAGGTAGAATTAATGTGTGATGTATGATGTATGATGTAAGATGTAGGATCTATGATGTATGATCTATGATCTATGATGTGTGATGTGTGATGTGTGATGTGTGATCTACGATCTGTGAAGAGTTTCGATAATGGGTAACCGGAGGTCAGTCGTCGGTGGCCGGTTGTCGGTGGTCGGTGGTCAATAGTCAGTACTCCGTCAAAATTTCGGGCAGCTCGTTTTCGATTTATTATTACTCACCTTATCAACCCGTATATTGCGGGCTTTGCCGCCTCTTGCTTTGAGCCTTACCCGATAGCTGATCCCGGAGAAGGTGAACCAATCCTTGTTGCTGGCGTTGCCTCTTTTTGCACCGTCGCGTGGGTAACTCCCTGCTCCTACCTCTCCGCCTCGATAAGCGAGGGTAACAGCATTACTTCCCCGCTTTTGAGTAAGTAAAGTTTCATCAACATAAGTTGTGCTCACATCATCAAGATAATCCGTGAATGTTTTGCGGATCCCAACTATCAAAGCAAGCCTCTTGTCATCATTGATAGCCCATTGCAGGCCGCCGCCAAATGGAATGGATGTCTGTGTAAGTTTGTAAGGCTTTCTGTCTTTATAAAAGCCCTGGCCTTCTGTATTTTGTTCGTAAAGATTTACAACCAGGTCGTTTTTATTTTTTGTAAAAGGATTAAAATTGAAACGCCCGACGCCAAGAATGGCATAAGGAGATACTTTATAATCGTAGAGGTCAAAAAGTACATATTCGAAGCTTACCGAGAATTCATTGATCTTACTGTAAAAACTCAGGTTCCTGTTGCGGTTGCGGCTCAATTTATCAGATCCGCTCAGTTTTCCAAACGTTCCATCCAGGCGTACCAGCATACGGTGATTGATCTCATACATGCAACCAACCCCAAAAGCCGGGTGGGAATTTGGAAGCACACTGTTACCGTCACCGAGGTCGCCTTTGTAGTTACTTACCCCTGCAAAAAACGTGGTAAAGAAACTCTGCGCCTGTAAATGACCAGCAGCCAGTGATAAAAGAAAAATAAAGAGATATTTTTTCACCAAAAAGGATTGATTGTATTGTTTTGCCGGTTTATGGTACGGAATATACCAACAAAACGAATGTTCGACGCGTTTATTTCGTCTGACATTCGTTTTGCTTATACATTTTCACAATTTAATCCTTGCGGCAGAGATGATATTATTTTTTCAGGTACATCACTTCCTTTACCAGTTTCACGGTACGTGCAACATCCGGTAAATAAAGGGCTACCAGGTTTGGTGCATAATGCATTGGAGCATCGGCACTTGTAATCCTGCGGATGGGTGCATCCAGGTAATCGAACCCTTCTTTCTGTATCCTGTAAGCGATCTCAGAGCTGACAGAAGCAAATGGCCATTGTTCTTCAACAATCACCAAACGATTCGTTTTTTTAACACTTTCGAGGATCGTGAACCAATCCAGCGGACGAATAGTCGCTACATCGATCACTTCCGCTTCAATCCCTTCTTTCGCCAGTTCTTCAGCGGCACCAAGCGCCACCTTCATCATTTTATTAAAAGAAACGATGGTTACATCCTTTCCTTCTCTCTTTACAAAACATTTACCGATAGGCAGAACGTATTCTTCTTCAGGCACTTCGCCTTTATCGCCATACATTACCTCACTTTCCATGAAAACAACAGGATCGTCATCTCGGATTGCTGCTTTCAATAATCCCTTCGCATCGTATGGATTGGATACAGAAATAACTTTCAAACCCGGAATGTTGGCATACATCGATTCAAATGCGGTCGAGTGCTGTGCCCCCAACTGGCCGGCGCTACCATTTGCACCTCGGAAAACGATCGGGCAACCAACCTGCCCGCCACTCATGGCCAGCATTTTGGAAGCCGTGTTCAATATCTGATCAAGCGGCAATACCGCAAAGTTCCATGTCATGAATTCTACGATCGGACGAAGGCCGTTTTGAGCCGCTCCAACCGCAATTGCCGTAAAACCAAGTTCAGCGATAGGTGTATCAATCACCCTTTTTTCACCAAATTCATCCAGCATACCCTGACTCACTTTGTAGGCACCATTGTATTCCGCCACTTCCTCTCCCATTAAAAATACACGTTCGTCACGTCTCATCTCTTCCTGCATAGCTTCACGTAAAGCTTCTCTAAAGGCAATTTGTCGCATGTTGATTTCTTGTTTTACTTGTTTAGTCCTTTTACGGTGGGCAAATTTATTCTATAACTGGCAGATGAACAAAAAGTTTATCGGATGCCGACACTGACCCGGAAGAAAGACGACAGCCGACAGACCACCGACGACAGACCACCGACGACCGACCATGGACCACAGACTGCGGCCAAATTCACTCATTCACTTATTCACTATTCAACATTCACCTAAAAACTGTACGCCTGTGAAACATATGAATGTATCGGATACGGACACCCATGTTTTGGAGCCATTTCTGACGTGTTCATTTTCAATAAGTTACACTTTGGCACAGCCTTCGAAATGTCTTTGGCATGAAAATACAATCAACCAGGCTGCTCCAAACATTGAGCACAAACGAAATCAAGACATTGACCACTCAGACCGAAGAAAGGCTGGTAACTGATGCTGGTAATAAAAAGCCATTCACAACAGCAGATATGTGGAGTATTCAGCGGCAACGCAGGGTGTTTGTCGTGCGCCGGTTTGGATGGTAACAACCACGAAGCCCCGAAGGCACAAAGATTCACCTTGAAAAAACAAACACAAATAATTTCATTCATTTAAAATCTTTGTGAGCCCTCGTGAACTTGGTGGCTTAGTGGTAATACGTTCGGAAATCAGCTATGCCCGTTTGCTTTATCAAATCCTCCTTTTAGGGAAAAAGCCTCTTCTTTTGCATCACAAACTACTACTGATGAAAAAGAACAAAGCATTTTCCTTCCTGCTGGCAGCGATACTGGTATCTATTGGCGCCCATGGCCAGAAAACGGATTACCTGCAGGTGCCCGGACCGTTGAATTTTGATTCAAAAGCCTATTATCTCGATTGGTCATCGCACCCTTCCCCTACTTATTACAAACAGGAATATCTACGAAAAGGTGATACTACAGGGCATTTCAGTTCTATGCTGATGCTGGAGGCCGTGACGGGAACGGTAAACATCAAGGAGGTGGTATCTGCGAAATTGCAGGAACTGCAGGCAATGAAAAAGGCGAACCCGATCGTGCAATACGAAACCTTTTCCAATGCATCTACCGGAGAATATATGATCGACTTTTTACTGACGGATGGCGCCGGCGATAATTCCATTGCCGAGCATAATATTTACCGGTATAAAAATTTCACCAGCAAGAACGGGAAAAAAGGACTGATGCTGTTTGCACTCAGCACAAGAAGTTATGGCAAAAATATCGACGCATTCCTTGTAACCTTGAAAGCAAACAAACGCAAAATGGTGGATAATGTCCTGAAATTTACTTTACCGGCATTAACCATTAAATAATCTTCTACATTTCATTTCATAAGAATAAATTCTTCCGCTAAATACATACAAATTAAATTTGCTCCATGATCTTCAGAGAAGCCATATTATCCGACATTCCCGGAATTCAACGGGTGCGCAATTGTGTGAAGGAAAATATGCTTTCTGATCCTGCACTGGTACCCGATAGTGATGTAAAAACTTATCTTTTTGAAAGAGGAAAAGGCTGGATTTGTGAGATCGACCAAAAAGTGGTTGGTTTTGCAATCGCAGATCTCGTTGACCATAATATCTGGGCGCTTTTTATCGATCCCGAACATGAAGCAAAAGGTATCGGTAAAAAATTGCACGAGCTGATGCTTGGCTGGTATTTTTCGCAGACTGATACAACAGTCTGGCTGGGAACAGCTTTCAAAACCAGAGCTGAGAAATTTTACCAATTGCAGGGATGGGTCGAAGTCGGGCTTCACGGAACCAAAGAAACAAAATTTGAAATGACAAAAGCGCAATGGGAAAACCGTCAGCGTTCTTAAATTGTATGTATGACGATCGTTCAAAGCACTGAAGCGGATATAGAAACCATTTTTGATTTTTATGAAATGGCTGTTGCTTATCAAAAAACTAAATTTCATAAACACTGGCTGCCTTTTGATCGCGAAATGGTGAGGAAGGAAGTCGCGGCCAACAGGCAATGGAAGATAATGGAAGATGATGAAGTGGCCTGTGTTTTCGCGATCGCTTACGACGATCCGTTTATCTGGAAAGAGAAAAATGCTGATCCCTCGATCTATATCCACCGCATTGTTACCCACCCTTCTTTTCGTGGAAAAAATTATGTAAAAGCCATCATCGAATGGGCAAAGTCCCATGCGAAGGAACAAGACAAAAAATTCATCCGAATGGATACCTGGGGCGATAATGAAGGGTTGATCAATTATTATATTTCCTGCGGCTTTAATTTTCTCGGACAGGTAATTCCTGAGCCTACGGATGAATTGCCTGCGCATTATAGTGCCATCGTATTGGGGTTGTTTGAAATAAAACTTTAGACTAAACTCGGGCTCATTGCGAGCGCCGCGTGGCAATCTACTGACCAGCACCGGAAATCTTTCAGGAGATCGCTTCATGCCTCGCAATGACTGTTCTATTTGCTTTCCTTATTTTTTGGCACAGTTCTGTATGTAATTCCATATACTAAAAAATTATAATCATGACTACAATACAGAAAATTCTGGTGGGATTTACGGCCGGTGCTATTTTGGGTATCTTATATGCTCCGCAAAAAGGGGCTAAAACAAGGCGCAAGCTCGCTACACTGGGCAATGATATGAAGGAAGGCTGGAACAGGGTTACGGACAGGGTTACCGATAAGATCGAAGGGATCCGTGAAGGTGTAGAAAATCTTGCCGATAACGCAATAGAAAAGGTTGAAAGTACCCAATTCGACACAACTCCACCAACCATGGCAGGAAGATATTAAAAATAAAGATCCCCGTAAATATTTACGGGGATCTTTATTTTTAGTCATGAACTATTATTTTTTGCTGGACAAATAACCCGCTCTTTTCTTTTGTTCTGTCATTATATTATCAAGATATTTATCGCTCACCGTCTCAAGGTCTTTAGATGAAATATCGAGTGCCTTCGGGTCTTTGGCCAATTGTAACCAGGGTTTTTCCCCATCAAAAGGATATGTTCCAAATACTACTACCGGTGTGCCTTTGGCAAGAATATCATCTGAGCCTTTTAGCTCCCATTGCTCTGCCCAATTATATAAAAATTTTGCGTCCTTTTCCTGCAGGCGCAGACAACTGTGCGAAGCCGGATAACCGGGCAATTCGTATTGATGAAAACCAATCCCTTCTTTGTTTTCAATATTGAAATTCCATTTCAGGTCCCACTCATCGTTGAATGTGCTGGTAGTTTGTTCCGCTTTCCAATTAGTAAAATACAGACCTTCCGGAGTCGGATCTTTTTTACGCCCCATGTTGGTAGGCCCGCTGTATACCAGTTCGCCATGATCATACGCGGCAAATGTCTGCAATGGATAGGAGAAGAAAATGATCTTGTCAACCTCTTCCAAAGAGGGCATATTCAACGGAAATCCCATATAATATTCCACGTCGCCACTCATGTCGGACGGCACGATGATCGCCGGAAGTTTTTTCAGGTTGTTCGCATCGGTCCTGTTCACCGCCATCAATATCTCCCGCTGATGAGTAGTTAGGGAAGAATCATTTTTCTTAAACCATTGTTTGGTCGTATCTAATGTGTAAGTGAAGGATGGAGGGGCTTTGCGTTGTTTTTGAGAAGCTGTTTTCTTTTTTGAAACCGGGCTTTTATTATTATCAGATGTACACTGCGTAAAAAAAACACTTACCGCTATTGCGGCTAAAATTAATCCAGGTGATTTCATAAATGATGCTGTTGGTTGCATATCACTAGGAAAAATTTATGCCAATTCAATTAATAATTAATAATTTATAATTAATAATCGAATACATAGTATTCGCACCTATGCTTGATGATGATACATATAAAGATTAGATTTTATAAAGCCATTTGACGAATTTCCAACATTATTAATTATTCATTATTAATTATTAATTCAACATATAGTTCCGCAAATCGTTTCCCTACTACCTCATATTGATACCTGGATGCTGAATCAACAATTGCTTGTTTATTGAAAATTATTTTCCCCTGCATGAATTTAAAAAGTGTTTCTGCCAATGCGATCGGATCATCTTCACCGGCAAAAACTCCGTTGATATTTTCAGTGATGGTCTCCCGGAATACAGGAATATCGCTGGCGATCACTGGCAATCCGCAGGCATTCGATTCGATGATCACATTTCCAAAAGTCTCATATCTCGAATACATGATAAAAGCATCTGAAATCCTCATGGCGGCGGCAAGTGCGTGCTGGCCTACTTCTCCTTCGTGAATGATATGATCGCTGATCCCGTAAGTACGGATAAGTGCTTTGCAGGCAACAGGTAACGGGCCAAACAAACGAAGCACAAAACGCGGATCTTTTTCTTTCAGCAATTCTACCGATTTCAGTATCGCTTCAATATTCTTTGGCCAGGCCATCGAAGAGGCATGAATAAAACGAACCGTTTCTGAACGTTCATGTGGTTTTGTAAAAAAAACTTCCTTGTCAACAACATTTGGAATAATGACAAATGCCTTAAGCTCAAATATTTTTTTGAGGGCTTTTGCCAGCACCGACGAAACAGTTGTGATCATGGAAGCCTGCTCAAATATCTGTTTCCCTCTTTGCTGAATGAACGGAATAAGATCTGTAAATTTTTCTTCAGCCGCATCCAGGTAACCACTCCAGTGTTCTGTTATCAGATATGGAACATTATATTTTTTTTTCAGCCAAAGTGCAAGCAAACCCGCTTTCAACCCTACATGTACGTGAGTGAGTGCAGGCAACCCCTGATCAGCAATATATTTTGTAATGGCTTTTTTATACAGCCTGGTGTAAGTGCGATCTGAAATAAAACGGTCGAGCAGCCTCAACCCGGTTTTCATCGGATGATAATAGATCAACTCTTCCGTGTAACTGTCATACTCATTTCGTACGGCCGTATTCTTTTTGGTGACTCTCCCCTGTTCGTCTTTTATTACATGGATCACATGTTGCGAAGCAAAAGGAGCAATCGCTTGTATATGACGCTGCGCAAAATCGCCTACAGCATGCTGCACAGCCGATGGGTACCAGGATGGCAACACCAGTATCCGTTTTGCAGCAGGCCCGTTCATATTAATTTGATTTTGCAGAAATAAAGATCCATTGCATGAAAGTCGGCCTTTCCTGCAGGATATATCTTTTGAGTCCGTAACTCTTATCTTTCAATTCAGGATAATCGTACTGCATCGCTTTCAGGTGATCATCCACACTATCGACAATTTGTATATCATGCGTTTCTTCAAACAATCCTTTGAAATATTCCACCAGATCGTGATGAATGTGCAGATGCAATTCTATCACAAGATCAGCATTGCGCAATTGCTTTGCATTGTTGCTGGTAAAAATTTCTTTTTCAGCGCCTTCACAATCCACCATAAAAAACGAGCGTAAGTTGTCATCTGTCTTCAACACATCAGCAGCAGTGTAAGTACCACCATAAGCCATTTGTGCCGCTACGCCATTACGTTCCGCGAGGGCTTTGGTTTTTACATGAGCATCTGTATCTGTATCAAAGGCTTTGATCCGTGTCTCAGGCATCAGGCGAGCCATACCTACTGCATAATATCCATCATGGCAGCCGATATTGACCACTTCATCGTATCTTTTTTTTGCGGCAGCAACAATAAAAGGATGTATCTCAGCTTCATAGCTGCCCAGCAATTTTGAATAAGATAAACTATCGCCTGCTGCTTTCAGGCTGAATTGCATTCCTTTGAACGGGCCGTGTTTTACCATCTCATCGGAGAAAATGGCCCTTACCTGTTCTTCCAGATCTGCGGTAGTGCTTGCATCCAGAAAGTTTTCACGGGATGCTTTCAGGCGTTCGCCTATGTAGACTAAGGGTTTCAACAAAGTATAAGATACCTTGTTGACCAATAATTTTTGCAGGAATGATTTGCCTGTACTGTTCATTTAAAGTGCAATGTAAATAAAAGTTGGTTATTGCCTGTCCTTTGGGCGTATCGTATTCAGCAGGAGCTTTTTCAATGTGATCAGATCGCCGGGGCGGCCGATAAAAAAATCGCTCAAAGGGCCGTCGTATTGCCTTTTAAGCCGGATCATCACATAAGCCAGCAAAGCGATGTAACCCACGCTGCTGATGGCGGCGGCGATGTTAATGGAATAATAGTGCACCAAAGCCATGTTGCCTGCGGCGATGATCACTAACGCAATAAATGCGGAGACGAGATTTATCCGCAGGTTATTGATCCCGGCGTTATAAGCTGTAATGCAATACGACATGGACAATGCCAGTATCCCCGGTGTGAGATAAAGAAAAGCGCCATACATCTTATCGAAACTGCCGCCGAAAACAAACGGGAACAACCATTGCCCCACAATACCCGCCAATACACAGGCCAGCAGATATAGGAAAAGTATTACACGGGAAATTATTGCCAGCAATCTCAACATGTCTTTTCGGTTACCCGAAGCCGTTAGTGGAAAAATGACGGCAGCCAAAATGGTGGGCAAAAGAAAAAAGAGTTGGGCTATCCTGGATACCTGGATGTAATTTCCAAGCTCATCGCTGCTGCAATATCGTTTTACAAAAAAATAATCGACGCGGTATACCAGGAAAAAAATGAGGTTACCAGTCCAGGCTGTAAGGCTGTAGCGGAATATTTTTTTCAAAAGATCTGCAGAAGGCAACCGGAAACTAAGTACACGGATATATTTTAAACAAAAAAAGATCATAGCAGAAATACCTGCTATCAGGAAACTGTAAAAGTAAAGATCATAGTAGAAAGCATCGTTCTCTAAAGATCGCAGCACAATACCATTGCCCGGCATCACCAGTATCAGCAGGCAATTGACGGCTATCGCGATGATGTTCGGTAACACAAAATCTTTTCGTGCGGCGAAAAGGCTGTTGCTGTAAGTTGATAATAAATTACCGCAGACAAAAGAAATGCAGATCGCATCAAACAATGGCCTGACAGCATTTTCAGCAGTTTTAAAAAAAAAAGACAATCCCCAGAGCAATGCCGCGGAAAAAATTCCCATCAGCAGCGAAAGGTTTACCAGCCGTTCTGCAGGCACTTCGTTCTTTATTCCGTAATAAGTTATGCCAGACTCCAGGCTCAGGCTTAGCAGCAATACCATCAATGAATAAATGCTTGCGAGGTAAAAAATATTTCCACTGATCGCTGCGCCGAAATGCCTTGCCAGCAGGATATTCAGCAGGAATGCGGAAACCTGCAATAGTCCACGCCATAAGATATTCCTGTATAGATATTTTGCCAGCATCCGGTATTAAATGAATTAATTGGTATTTAAAGATAAGATTATAGGGACATGTTTTGTGCTTTCAGCATTTCTACTTCGGGATCATATTGAAACCGGGAAAAATAAAAACATCCCATGAAGGGCAGCCAGAAAAAATACACGATCTCCATCAGGAAATAATCGGCTATCACAAATGCGCAGAACAACAGTATTAGATAACGATCGTACCTGGACGTAAATAAACCGATCGCAAAGGCGAACTCCAGCAGGAAAGCGATCAGATACAGGCTGTAAGACCATCCCGGATGATTGATGATGAAACTGATGATACCTGCAAACCACCCTTGTGGATGCTCAGCGAGTAAATTTGCATGCTGATACACAAGTACACCTGAAAACTGATCCGGGTTAAAAATCCCACCCAGCCTTATTTTCCAGAGAGCGGCGGAAAAGAAGAAAAGTATAAAGAGTATCCTCAATCCATGCATCAGGTAATAAAAAGTTTTAGCTGAGCGTGAAATGAAGAGTAGCGGAATAAGCATCCAGGCTATAAAACCTTCGATGCTGCCGAAGCACATCATGGTAAAAAAATAACCATACAACATGCTGAAAACCGAAGTTGTAACGGCAAGAAAACTTTGCAATTTATTTTTTCTAAAACATGCAAACACAAGCAGACAGGGCAAGAACAAATACAGCACATCCATCAATACCCTCACCCACTGATGTTTTACCAATTGCTGTTGCAAACCTGTAAGCATGAAAAAGTTTCCGGTGATATCAGGTTTATTCAAAAAATAAACCGGCTGTAATGCAGAGAAATTGAATTTATAATACCAGAACCATGCATATGTCAGCAGGAAACATAGCAGGTAGAAAGCGGCAAAACGCTGGATATTTTTAGTTGTCAGTAACAATATTCAATTCATTTAAAGGGTCGCTGACTGGTTGAAATCCTTGTTTACTCCAGGTAAAATAACGGCTGGTGAGCAAGGCGTGTCGCACGTTTTGTCCAAGCACTTTATTGATGATATGAAGGTACCATTGATTAAATTGTTCATCGGAACTATGATTCAAAAAAAGGCTTTCCTTCATTAAGCCGGTAAACCCGAATATTTTTTCCATGGAAAACAATACTGCAGGATTGATGGTTCTCTGCCGTTTATAATTATCGGGAGATAATAATAAAAGATCGCGTTGGGCAAACGGGATCGTATTCATATCCAGTTGCCGGCCATCAACCGATAACTGGTAAACCTTCTGTGTATCTGTGCTGTACCTCGGAGCACCATACATTCCATACATATAAATGGGTGTAGCTACGGCTCCCTGTTTATAATTGATGGCCAGAAAAGCCAGCAACAATAAAACAAAAATGCAAAAGCCGATTTTGTTGTAACGGTATAATTTTTTGAGATACATATTTAATGGATAATTTTATAATTGATAATGGATAATGCTGCCGATAGACAGTGATTTCAACAATGGAATTATATTCAACCAGATGAAAAATATCCATTATCCATTATAGAATTGTCCATTACTTTAAGCTGGCAATAATTGCTGCAAACTCAGTAGCAACAAGGCTTGCACCACCTACCAATCCGCCATCAACATCCGGCTGGCCGAAAATATCTTTTGCGTTAGCCGCTTTTACGCTTCCGCCATAGAGGATAGAAACCGTATCGGCAATCTCAGCGCCATATTTGGAAGCCAATACTTTACGGATATGCGCATGCATTTCCTGGGCTTGTTCGTTGCTGGCAGTACGGCCTGTACCGATAGCCCAGATTGGTTCGTAGGCGATAATAAAATTTTTCATTTGCTCCGCGGAAAGATGAAAAAGGCTCTCGTTCAATTGAGTTTCCACATAAGCATTTTGAGTTTCAGCCTCACGGATCTGCAAAGGTTCGCCGCAGCAAAAGATAGGCTGCAAGCCATTTTCAAATGCTATATCAACTTTCTTTGCCAGCAGTGCATTGTCTTCGTGATTGTATTCCCTGCGTTCGCTATGGCCGATGATCACATATTTCAGTCCGATGCTGTTGAGCATTTCAGCACTGACTTCACCGGTGTAAGCACCATTTTTATTGGCAGAACAATTTTGCGCAGCAACATATAATTTATTTGTTCCTTCCAGTTTTTCCTGCACTTTGGTGATATATGGAAATGGTACGCCGAAGATCGCCAGCTGATCTTCTTTCAGCGATATTCCCGCCGCCAGCAATTCATTGGTAAGTTGTTCTGCCTGTTGCAGTGTGAGGTTCATTTTCCAGTTTGCCGCAGCAATTTGTTTACGCATTTAGTTGAGTTATGAGTGATGAATTATGAGTTATAAATTTTGTTCAACAGAACGGTCATTGCTTCGTCCCTTGCAATGACTGTTCTATTTGCATGTATCCAGCATCTAGTATCCAGCTCCTAGTATCCAGCATAAATTCGTTTCAACATTTCAATTTCCGTTTCGGTTATTCCCTGCCCTTTCATCCGTTTCCATGCATCGATATCGCGTAGGGCTTTATCGAAGATATAACGGTCATTTCCCCATGAAAAATCTCCGAGATATTTTCGGGCGGATACATCACCGAAAATGTTACAACATACACCCACAACGGTTCCCGTGTTGAAGGATGTATTGATTGCGGCACGGCTATAATCCCCCATCAGCAGGCCCCCTTTATTACCGGCACTGATGGATTCCATATTGTTGTTAAGAAAATATTGCACGCTCCCCGCTGTATTCTTTACGTTGCTGTTGCTGGTTCCTGCGCCGAGATTACACCACTCGCCTATCACGCTATCGCCGAGATAACCATCGTGGGCTTTGTTACTGAAACCGAACATCACAGCATTTTTTATTTCGCCTGCAGCAACACAATTTGGGCCGATGGTGGTTGCGCCATAGATCTTACCCCCCATCTTCAACGTAGCATTTTCGCACAAAGCGAAAGGCCCGCGGATAAGATTTCCTTCCATAATCACCGCATTTTTTCCGATATATATGGGGCCTGCAGAAGCATTCAAAGTACTGTACTGAACATCGGCGCCTTCTTCGATAAAAATATTGGCAGGATTGATATAAGTATTGGTATCGCTGAAAGGCCCGGACTGTCTGCCTTCTGACGCTATTTTAAAATCGTGGCGGAGTGCCCAATCATTGTATTGAAATATCTGCCAGGGGTGTTGAAGGATGCGGATATCCTCGGTTTCCATCACCGCGATCTTATCAAAAGCAGCTTTTACCAGTGTATCAATGTTATCTTTTGTGGGAATAATATTGGCGTTTATGGTAAGAGCGGTTGATGGGATATTTTCTTCGTCCGTAAAAATATTCGCTCCCGTGAGTAGCCGCCATTTTTCTTTGATAGTGAAAATGCCGATACGTATACCTGCGGCGTGCCTGGTAAGCGTAAAGGGGAATAAACCTTCCCGGCATCTGCTGTCATCTAAGAAAATGTCCATGCGTTAAAATTACGAAGAAAGTTTAGAGATTAGGGATTAGGGATTAGGATTCGAGCTCACTTTCTAAACTCTACTCTCTAATCTCTAAACTCATAAAAAAATCCCCCGGGACGAACCAAGGGGATTTTAAAGTATAGCCATGAAAAACAATCTTATTCTGCAGACGGCTTAGTTTCTGCAACTTTATCTTTTTTACCGAAACGTTTGTTGAATTTATCGATACGGCCTGCTGTATCTACCAGTACATTTTTACCTGTGTAGAACGGGTGGCTAGTGTTAGAGATCTCAAGTTTGATAACAGGATATTCCTGTCCGTCGCCTTCGAAAATAATAGTTTCTTTAGTTTCAGCTGTAGAACGGCTCAAAAATGTAGTACCATTACTCATGTCTTTGAACACTACAGTCCTGTAATTAGTTGGGTGAACACCTTGTTTCATAATTGAATGTTTGTAATACGGATTTTGCCGTATAATTTTTAGAAAGCGCAAATGTAAGCAAAAAATTAATAATTAATAATGAATAATTAATAATTCTATGCCTTTGATGGTTATAACTACCGTTCGCTTTTCTTCATTATTAATTATTAATTATTCATTATTAATTGACAATCAGCTTTTCATGTTAACAAACTGCAACGCAATTCCCAGATCCCACCCCTTGCTGGCCTGGATAACATCCTGCAGGTCATCGATCTTTTTGCCGGTAACGCGGATGATATCATCCATAATGGCTGCCTGCACTTTTAATCCGCTGTCTTTGATCAGCTTCACGATCTTTTTGGCATCTTCCTGCTTGATACCGTTGCGGACCGGGACTTCCTGTTTAGTCACTTTACCGCTCGGATAAGGTTCCTTGGTGAGGTCATATACTTCGGCGGCAAGCCCTTGTTTCATACTACGGCTGATCATCACGTCGATGATCTGCTGGAGCTTCATCTCGCTGTCTGCTTCCAGGTTTACTTTAAAGTCCTTTTTATTCAGGTCGATCACCACATGCGATCCCTTAAAATCGAACCGGTTGGTGATCTCTTTGTTTACTACATTGATGGCATTATCGAGGGTCTGAAGATCCACTTTGCTGGTCATGTCGAATGATGGCATAGTTTTATTTTTTACAAAGATAAATAAGGATGGCGAGAGATGGGAGGTTTTTATAACCGGGTTCGGAGAAGAAAAAAAGCAGGTTTATGTGGGGTTTTTCACTTGGTGGGGAGTCTGAGAAGGTGTTGTTTTGCTTTTTGAACCACAGAGTACCGGAGAGCACAGAGAAACACAGAGATAGATATGAGTAAAAAATTTTCACCTTTGTCAGCCAAGGAAAATCTGATGGCAAAGCAGGCCATTGATATTGCTTTTAAAATTCATAGTTATTTAGGTCCAGGTCTTTTGGAAAGTGTGTATGAAACCTGTTTTTGTCATGAATTAGATTTAAGAAATATCCCTTTCGTGAAACAAAAGCTTGTACCTATAAAATACGAAGGGCTTATCATAGAAAACGCATTAAGAATAGACTTACTATTAGATGATGTATTGATTCTAGAATTAAAAGCACAGGACTTATACCATCCTGTTTGGGAGGCACAGCTATTAAGTTATTTAAGACTTTCCGAAAAAAGAGTAGGATACATCGTTAACTTTCACACAGCGCTCATGAAAGATGGGTTCAAACGGTTTATTTACTGAAACCGATCTCTGTGTTTCTCTGTACTCTCCGTTTCTCTGTGGTTCCGCAAAAAAACACCGGCCACCTCATTACAAGATAGCCGGTGCATATGAAGGGAAACCAACCTAAAGACACTTGCTGAAGGTGATCGGATTCCGCCGCTTCATTATATTAATTAGCATTTTTGATCCTGTCCTGCT
>Ga0247813_10000222_pt1 | contig 64942 bp, 55 predicted proteins | sample UWRJL169409C1_FD_180719 | JGI IMG/M metagenome (GOLD analysis project Ga0247813, IMG submission 180719) | Plant litter microbial communities from Arlington Agricultural Research Station in Wisconsin, United States - UWRJ-L169-409C-1 | ecosystem: Environmental > Terrestrial > Plant litter >... | reverse complement strand
GCTAACCCACTTTATGTAGTGGACGGAGTGTTGACAGATGATATCCGCAACATCAACAGTGCTGATATCCTTTCGTTCGATGTATTGAAAGATGCAAGTGCAACCGCTATCTATGGTATGCGTGCTGCCAATGGTGTGATCCTTATCACTACCAAAAAAGGCCGTCCGGGTAAAACCGTATTTGCATACGACGCCAACGTGGGTGTTCGCGAAGCGACCAACCTGGTAGATATGGCCGGTGAAAACCAATATGCAGGTTACCTGAATGAAGCTGCTATTTATTATGGCGGACAGGATAGCCTCATCAGCCTGTCAAAGCTGAAAGGATACAATACCGATTGGTACGACGCGATCCTGCGCAGGTCGGTACAGCACAACCACAATCTATCTATGTCTGGCGGTAGCGATAAGTTCACTTACTTCCTCAGTGCAGGCTACCTGAATGATGAAGGTATTTTGAAAGATAATAAATATAACAGGTTCTCTATCCGTAGCAACAACGAATACAGGATCAGCAGTAAAGTAAAACTGATCACTCTGGCAGCATTCACCCGTGGAGATGCCAACGGTGCCAACTTCGGTTCATTCAGCAACGCTTACAGGGCTGCACCTTATGTGGCTTCCAAAGTGGGGAACCTTTATGGAAATACGTCGCTTGCAGGTAACGTAGCCAATCCTTTGCTGGATATCGAAAAAAATTATACTGATTTTAAATCTGCAAGGTTGCAGGGAAATTTCGCACTCGAATATAAACCTATCAAAGAGCTCACCTTAAGGTCAGCGATCGGGGTAGATCTTCAGTATGATAAAGGAACAACCTATGGTTATTACTATGTGAGCGATCTGAATACATTCCTCGATGCAGGTGGTAACCAAGGCAACCCGAACCGTACGCTGGGATTGACCAAAAATGATGCGAACCGTTGGATATGGGATAATACGGCAACGTATACCAAAACATTCAACAAGCACAGCATCACAGCGCTTGCTGGTATCACCGCAGAAGAATTTCGTTTCAACAGTATTGTTGGAACTGCACAAGGCGTACCCAGCAATAAAGATCAATGGTATCTTGAAGCAGGAACAAATGGTACACAAACTGTTGTTACTGCAGGTGATAAATATGCCCGTAACTCATATCTGGGTCGTATCAACTACGGATACAACGATCGTTATCTCCTGACTGCAACCATGAGAGCTGACGGCACATCCAATTATGGTAAAGAAAGTCGTTGGGGGTATTTTCCATCCGTAGGTCTTGGCTGGAATATTTCTGAGGAGGCATTTATGCAGGATCAAAAGATATTCAGCGCCCTTAAGCTGAGGGGTAGCTACGGCAAGGTTGGTAATGACTATATTGGTTCTTCACTGTTCTACTCTTTGGCAAAACAGAACATTCCTTACTACTTTAATGGGAGCGTTTTCCAGGGTATCACTTTCCCCAATATTAACGATGCAGATCTGAAATGGGAGATCACCAAAGAGTTTGACCTGGGTATTGATTTCACTATTCTTGATAAAAGGTTGACAGGTTCTATCGATTATTACAATAAGAGAACAGACAACGCATTGATCTATATCAACCTGCCTGCTATATTACCTGATGAAGACCAGAAATACCTGACCAACGCGACCAGCATCACCAATAATGGTGTGGAACTTGGATTGACCTGGTCAGATAAGATCGGTAAAGACTGGACGTATTCCTTGAATGGTAACGTAGCGCACAATAAGAACAACATTAAAAACCTGAATGGCGGCCAGCCGCTCATCGGCGATAACGTAGCTAACTATGCCATCACCAAAACTGATAATGGCAGGCCTATCGGCAGCTATTACCTCAGGGAAGCGATCGGCATTTTCCAGACAGAAGCTGAAGTGGCCGCATCTGCACAGATCGATGCAAAACCAGGTGACCTGAAATACAGGGATATGAATGGTGACAATAAGATCGATGATAACGACCGTGCTTACTTCGGTTCTTACCAGCCAAAACTTACCTATGGTTTCAATGGTAATGTAGGTTACAAAGCGTTCGACCTGAGCTTTGGTACTTTCGGTACAGTAGGTAGCAAAATTTACAATGCTAAAAAAGCAGCCCGCGGAAGTATCCAGCAGACAGATAATATCGAAGCATCTGTAGCAAGAGATCGCTGGACGCCAAACAACACTAATACGGGTGTGCCTCGTGCAACACTTGGCCAGTTGCCGGCATCTACCTATTTCCTTGAAAGCGGAGATTTCTTCAGGTTAAACAACCTGACCATCGGGTATACGATCGGAGGTTTGAATAAAACCGGTATCAGTAACCTTCGCGTATATGTAACGGCGCAAAACCTGTTTACCATTACACCATACAGCGGATTTACCCCGGAGATCAGGACAGCAGACGGTGATAAGGCATCTCTCAACCAGGGTGTTGACGTAAATACTTATCCTGCTACCCGCACTTTTGCATTCGGTGTTAACCTCGGTTTTTAAGTCAAACTAAAAAGAAAAAAAATGAAAAGAATATTTTATACAACGGTTTTGGGAGCTATGGTTTCCATGACCATTTTATCAGGCTGCAAAAAGGATTTCCTGGAAGTGGCGCCACAAGGGCAGCTTACAGAGGAACAGGCACTGATAGATCCGGCAGCTGCCGATAAACTGGTAGGTGGCGTATACAATACGCTTTATTTCCAGGGAACGGTAGGGCTGAAATTACTGGTAATCGCCGATGTTACTTCAGACGATTCTGACAAGGGATCTGTACCGAGCGATAACGGTTTCGATGGCATCTTCACCGATAATTTTACCTACGGACCCAATACCGGCATCTTCAACGATGTATGGGTTGATTACTATAAGGGAATCGGAAGGGCCAACAAAGCCATCAGCATCCTTGAAGCAGGTACTTACGATGAAACCACCAAGAACAGGTTGCTCGGTGAAGTAAGGTTCCTGAGGGGAATGTATTATTTCAACCTGGTAAGGATGTTTGGCGGCGTACCTAAAGTAACCCGCATTCCTGCAGTGTCTGAAGCAAACAGTGATGAATTCCAGACAAGGGCAACTGCTGCAGAGATCTATGCAGTAATTGAAGAAGATCTTTTGTTTGGTGTGGATCACCTGCCAATGAAGGGGGAAGCCGGCTCGCAGGTTGGGCGTGCTACCAAAGGTGCTGCACAGGCACTTTTATCAAAGGTTTATTTGTATGAAAAGAAATGGCAGCAAGCGTACGATATGTCGCTTGCCGTGATGAATTCAGGAAAATATGACCTTTATGGCAACTATGCCAACCTTTTCCGCGAAGTAGGTTCAAACAGCATCGAATCGATCTTTGAAGTGCAGACCGGCCCGAATAAAACCGGTACTACCTGCGATGCGATCAACCCGAACTATAGCAACTTTCAGGGCCCGAGGGGAACTTTTCCTGTGAACACTGTAAATGGTGAGTCGTATACCGCAGGTGATCTTGGTTTCGGTCTGAATACCCCGTCGTCTAATCTTGCAGATGCCTACGAACTAGGCGATGTAAGGAAAGCGGGTACAATCATTTTTACAAGTCCTACTACCACCACCACTTTGTGGGATGGTTTTGTGATCCCGGTTTTCGCCAGCAATGGTGTAGCCAATGAAAGATATAATTACAAAGGCTATCACAGTCCGTTCCTCGAAAGGAAAGCTTGTAACGGTATCAACGATAAGGATAACAAACCGAAGAACATCCGCCTGATCCGCTTCGCTGAAGTTTTGCTGATCAACGCAGAAGCAGCTACACATACCGGTGGCGATGCGGCGGGACCTCTCACAAGAGTTCGTGCACGTGCTTCCCTGGGCGCAGTAGCAGCTACGGAAGCCAACATCTGGAAAGAAAGAAGGGTAGAACTTGCCATGGAAGGCGACAGGTTCTTCGACCTGGTTCGTACCGGGCAGGCAAACGCGGTATTCACGGCGCTTGGCAAACCTTATGTAGTTGGTAAACACGAAGTTTTCCCGATTCCACAGGCACAGATCAATTTCAGCAACGGCAAGCTGACTCAGAACAATTATTAAACACTTTAATTATTACATCATGAAAAATTTAAAATCAATACTCGCCCTGGCTGTTTCTGCAGGTGTGGCATTGACTGCCTGTACGAAGGCCGACAGAAGCGATGATTTCCCGAAAGGAGATCCGCCACCGGTTTCAGGTGGATATACCAATTCACGCCAGATAGAGCCAGCGAGTTTGGTGGGTTACTGGAGTTTCGATGGTAATCTCGTGGATAGCGTAACATCCAGCGTCGGTACAAATCATGGCATGACATATTCCGCAGGACTTAAAGGGCAGGCTCTTACCGGTGGGCCAAATTCAAATAAAGCCCTTGCTACGGCACCTACCAGCGATGGTGTAAAAAATATGACTCAGTACACGATCAGCTTGTGGGTAAATTCTACCCAAAATGATGGTGCAACCGGGTTAGTAAGCATCACCAATTCCAACGATTTCTGGGCAAACATCAACATCTTCCTGGAGAACGGCGGAAGCAGCACGCTTGCACGTTTTAAGACTATCTTTCAGGTTGGGACATACCAGGCAGACAATGGCATTCAGGATGTGCAGAACGGCTTTGGTAAATGGACACAATACACCATCTCTTATGATGGGGCCGGAAAATTCAGGTCGTATGTGAACGGTACCCTCGCTGCTGAAAAAACTACAGGCACTGGTGCAAGCTCTTTTAATAATGTAGGCCCGATCGTTTTTGGCGCACTGCATTTCATGGTGGAAAACCCTGCAGTAACTACAGCTGGTGTACAAGGCTGGGCAGGATATCTCCCGGGTAAAATGGATGAAGTGAGGATTTACAACAAAGCATTGACCGCTAACCAGGTGTTAGCGCTCTCTATCCTTGAAAGGCAAGGAAGATAAATTATAAAAAGCGGTGTTTCATTTTTGAAACATCGCTTTTTTATTATCCAGACAAGATACTATTAAGTAACTTTAAGGCTGTCATATTATTAATAATGACAGCCTTATTTTTCTCTGTCAAGGTATACCTGCAGTACGGTTAGCTGGCGAGAAAAGATTATTCAGATTGCCCACCAAAGATTCAAAGCATGCTTCAAAGAAGAATAACCTCTTACCTCGTAATTTGCTTCACAATGATGCTGACCAATGTTACTTTTGGTCAACAATCCAAAGCAACAACTATCGACTACTGGATTACTAAACCGGATCAGTCAGTGTTGTTACAAAAACAAACTTCCATTCCTTTTGCCCCGCAAAAAAACGATCACCCGGTCATCAGCATCCAAACAAAAAAAACATTCCAACAGATCGATGGCTTCGGTTATGCCCTCACCGGCGGCAGCGCCTGGCTGATCAACAATCTCGAAAATTTCAAAAAGAAAGAACTGCTCAACGAATTATTCGGCCGCGGCGAAAATGCGATCGGCATCAGTTATATCCGCATCAGCATCGGCGCTTCCGACCTTGATTCTGTAGTGTTCAGTTATGATGATATGCCCAAAGGGCAGACAGATGTGCAGCTGAAAAATTTCAGCCTGGCACCCGATACCGCCAATCTTATTCCCATTTTAAAAAAGATACTGGCCATCAATCCTAAAATTAAAATATTAGGTTCACCCTGGAGCCCGCCTGAGTGGATGAAAGATAATGAGAATTCAAAGGGCGGAGAATTATTGCCGAAATATTACAGTGTTTACGCAAATTACTTTGTAAAATATATTCAGCAGATGAAAGCCAAAGGCATCCCTGTGGATGCCATCACTGTGCAGAACGAACCGGAGAATCCAAAGAACAATCCCAGCCTTTCAATGAACGCGTTGCAACAGGCGGATTTTATCAAAAACCATCTTGGCCCGGCATTTAAAAAAGCAGGTATCAAAACGAAGATCATTTTGTTTGACCACAACTGCGATCATCCTGAATATCCCATCACTATACTCAATGATAAAACCGCACGAAAATACATCGATGGTTCGGCGTTCCATTTGTATGTAGGCGAAGTGGATGCTATGTCAACGGTGCATAAAGCGCATCCCGACAAACATCTTTATTTTACCGAACAATGGACTGGCTCTAACGGAACTTTTGATGGAGACTTTCAATGGGCCATCAAAAACGTGATCATCGGTACGATGCGCAATTGGAGCAGGAATGCGCTCGAATGGAATCTTGCCAATGATCCACAATACAAACCCCATACACCGGGGGGCTGCACCGAATGTAAAGGCGCATTGACGATCGATCTTAATAACAATGATATCAAAAGAAATGTGAGTTATTATATCATCGCACATGCATCAAAATTTGTTCCCGCGGGTTCTGTCAGGATCGAAAGCTCGGCTACACAAAATTTACCTAACGTGGCATTCAGGACACCAGCAGGGAAGACAGTTTTATTGGTGCTGAATGAAAATAAATCCGCCACTGATTTTAATATAAACGCTGATGGCAAACAGGCTGCGGTGACAATACCTGCAGGGGCGGTAGCGACTTTCAACTGGTAACAGATCAATATTGAACAATCATGATGAAAAATACAGGAATGAAAAAGCTTTGGATATTTTTACCGGTAGTATTGCTTCAGATGCAATGCAGCAAAAGCGGTTCGCCAGATCCGGTGCCGCCGCCTGCTGCAACATTTGTAGTAAATAGTTTCTCTGTTAATGGAAATGCAGCGGCATTACAATATGGTGTAAACCGTTCGCCGGTGATAAGGTTATCTTTCTCCGCAGCGGTAAACCGTGCAAGCGTTGCTGCCGGCATAAAGTTGACTACAACCACAGGGGGCGCCGAGCAGTCATTAAGTGCTACTTATCAAAACGGTGATAGCGTAGTGTTGCTGCAACCCTCATCCCAGCTGGCAAATATTACCAAGTACACGGTTGCTACCAACAGTCAATTATCTTCTGCTCAAAGCAAATTTGTTTCAACGGTATCATCGATTACATTTCTTACGGGGATAGATTCTACAGATAAATTCCCTGTTATTTCCGATAATGCCTTATTGGATAAAGTGCAGCAGCAGACATTCAAATATTTCTGGGACTTTGGGCATCCTGTTTCAGGCATGGCACGTGAACGTAATAGCAGCGGAGATGTGGTAACCACCGGTGGTACCGGCTTTGGGGCCATGGCGATCGTTACGGCAGTGAGCCGTGGATTCATTTCACGTACAGAAGGCAGGGACCGTTTGTTGAAGATCACTAATTTTCTACTCACAAAATGCACCACCTATCATGGCGCATTCTCCCACTGGATCAATGGCGCGACTGGTGCTACACAGCCTTTCAGCGCCAATGATAATGGCGGCGATCTTGTAGAAACATCACTTATGCTGCAAGGACTGATCACAGCACGCCAGTATTTTTCCGGTGCCGATGCATTCGAAACACAATTGCGCAACGACATCAATACCTTATACAATAATGTAGAATGGAACTGGTACCGCCAGAATAATCAGAATGTTTTATATTGGCATTGGAGCAATACCAATGGCTTTGTTATCAACCAGCAGATCAGTGGCTGGAACGAAGCGCTCATCGTGTATGCCCTGGCAGCTTCTGCACCTTCGGCGGCAAACCGTATCCCTAAAATTGTATACGACAATGGCTGGGCACGCAACGGCAATATGAAGAATAATAATATTTATTTCGGATATTCATTGCCGTTAGGTCCGGATCTTGGCGGCCCGTTATTTCTCGCTCATTATTCTTTCCTGGGTATTGATCCCAATGGATTGAATGATGCATACGCGAATTACACCACTCAGACAACCAATCACACAAAGGTCAATTACGAATATTGCAAGGCAAATCCAAAGAACTGGTATGGCTATAGCAGCAGTTGCTGGGGGCTTACTGCCAGCGACATCCCATCAGGATATGATGCCAATGCCCCAGGAAACAAGGATATCGGTGTCATAACACCCACCGCTGCTATAGCTTCCATGCCGTACACACCGGTAGAATCCATGGCTGCATTGAAATTCTTTTATTACAAACTTGGCGATAAATTGTGGGGAGACTATGGCTTTTATGATGCCTTCAGGTTAAGCGACCCATGGTTTGCTAATTCAACATTGGCCATCGACCAGGGGCCGATCATCGTGATGATAGAAAATTACCGCACGAAATTATTATGGAACCTGTTTACCACGGCACCTGAAATAAAAACAGGAATGATAGCGCTTGGATTTACTGCGCCCTATTTATAAAAATTAATCAATTCCCCCCGACTTAAGTCGGGGGTCTATTTGAACCCTTAACGCCAATAGCATGAAACATTTCAATTTCATCCTTGTACTCTTTATTTCAGCAGCCAGCTTTTCCTGCGAAGCACAGAAAAAAACAGCTGCATTCGATCCGCTAAAACGGCCAAAGAATTTGTCGGATACCGCATTGATCGAACTCGTTCAAAAGCAGACATTCCGTTACTTCTGGGATTTTGCTCATCCTGTCAGCGGACTTGCAAGAGAACGCAGTAATGAAAATTTTGGTTATGGTAATGATGTGGTAACTATTGGTGGTACAGGTTTCGGTGTGATGTCGGTAGTGGTTGCTGCCGAAAGAAACTGGATCAGTCGTGATACCGCGGCAAAATTCCTTTTGAAGATGGTTAATTTTCTGCTTAAAGCAGATAGTTATCACGGCGTTTTTGCACATTGGATGAATGGCGGCACTGGCAAGACAATTCCATTCAGCAGAAAAGATGATGGTGCAGATCTTGTTGAGTCATCCTACCTCTTCCAGGGATTGCTTTGCGCCAGGCAATATTTTAATAGTAAGGACAACAGGGTAGAAAGGGAACTGCGCAGCCGTATCAATTGGTTGTGGGAAGGTGTCGAATGGAACTGGTTTACACAAGGCGGTCAGGAAGTGTTGTATTGGCATTGGAGCCCGAATAATGGCTGGGCGATGAATTTCCCGGTACGTGGGTTCAACGAATGCCTCATCATGTATGTGCTTGCCGCATCCGGAGATCGTTATCCTGTTTCTCCTGCGGTATATCATCGCGGCTGGGCCGAAAGCAATTTCTTTAACAATGGAAAAACTTTTTACGGGTATAAGTTACCGTTAGGGTTCGATTATGGCGGACCTTTATTTTTTTCGCAGTATTCTTTCTTAGGGCTTGATCCACGTGGATTGAAAGACAGGTATGCCGATTACTGGGAGCAGAATCAAAATCATACTTTGATCAACTATGCTTATTGTGTCGATAATCCAAAAGAATTCAAAGGCTACGGTGAAAACTGCTGGGGGCTTACCGCCGGCGATACGTATGATGGCTACAATGCATATTCTCCTACAAATGACGCAGGCACGATCACACCGACCGCGGCCCTTTCCGCATTTCCTTATACACCCGATAAATCGATGAAAGCATTGCGTCATTTTTATGATGACCTCGGCGATAAGATATGGAGCGAATATGGATTTGTTGACGCGTTCAACGAAACAAAAAACTGGTATGCCAAATCACACCTTGCGATCGATCAGGGACCGATCATCGTGATGATGGAAAATTATCGCACCGGGCTTTTGTGGAAATTATTCATGAGCTGCCCGGAGATACAGGCAGGCTTGAAAAAATTTGATTTCAGAAGTCCATGGCTGTTAACACAAAAGATCCCCGCTGTAGCCGATTAATTTTAAAACCGATTGTATGCTGAAAAAACTGATCACCCTGTTTATCCTTACGTCTGCATTGAATGCTGATGCGCAGGAAAAGCTGTACCACTACGATTTCTTTGTGAACAGCATCATGGAAGGGAATTATTTTTTCAGTAAAACTTATTCAAAAGGAAATTCATTCATTGCGCAGCAAAAAAATAAATTACCCGTAAGCGGAGAAGAATTCTTCACCCCGGGAAATTCGCTGCGGTTGCAATACACCAATGGTTCTTCGGGAAACTGGAAAGCCACCGTTTTTCACCAGGAAAAAAGAGGAATGGACTTTTTCACTAAACCTGCATTCCTTTCTTTTCACATCAAAGTAGAAACTGACAGCACTTCTGAAAAAGATCTTCCAGTGGTTCGTTTTCAATACACCGATAGCAGCTACAGCAAACCTGTTGCTTTCCAGGTAAAAAAAACAAAACAATGGGAGAATGTATTGATAAATACCGGTTCGTTTGGAAGTGAATTGCTGTACCCCAACAGGGTGATCGCTATTGTTTTTGAACAACAATCGAAAGATGGAAAGAATAATACGATATATATTGATGATATAGGTTTTGTAGAAAAAGAATTCTCCGGACCTCTTGCGAAAGCACCACAATTGCTGTCTGCAAAAGGTTATGCAAAACATGTAGATATTGCCTGGCAAAAAGATACCTCTTCTGCTATTCGTTATGTCCAGATCTATCGGTCTGATGAAGGAAGTGACTACAACCCCGTAGGTATAAAGGATGCCGCGATAGGGCGTTATTCGGATTACACCGGAGAAACGGGTAAAAAATATTCTTACAGGATCAGTTACCTGGGCACCGATTACAAAGAGTCCCCCGTTTCGGATATAGTAGCTGCTGCCACCAGAACGATGACCGATGACGAATTATTAGACATGGTGCAGGAAGCATCCTTCCGTTATTATTGGGAGTCTGCGGAAAGTTTCAGTGGGTTGGCGAAAGAAAATATTCCCGGCAGACAAAACATGATAGCTTCTGGTGCGGCAGGTTTCGGGCTGATGGCGATCATTGCAGCCACCGAACGCAAATTCATCACACGGGACGAAGCAGTAGAACGGTTTGTAAAAGTGGTGAATTTTTTAACCAAAGCAGAAAAATTTCATGGAGCTTTTCCTCACTTCATCAATGGGCAGGATGGAAAAGTGGAACCGTTTTTCGGGAGAAAAGATAATGGTGCCGACCTGGTGGAAACAGCTTTTTTGATGGAAGGATTGCTTACAGCAAAACAATATTTTTCTGCGGATAATGAAAAAGAAAAATTCATCAGGGATAAGATCAGCGATCTGTGGCTGGGAGTGGAATGGGATTGGTTCAAACAATATCCCAACAGTAAATTCCTTTACTGGCATTGGTCGCCTGATAAAGAATGGGTGATCAATCATAAACTGATCGGTTGGAATGAAACGATGGTGACTTATCTTTTAGCAATTGCTTCGCCAACACATGGCGTGCCGGCATCGATGTATTATTCCGGTTGGGCCAACCAGGATTCGACGGGTCAGCAATACCGCTCTGCCTGGGGCGGAACAACAGACGGATCAAAATATAGTAATGGAAAAACTTACTTCGACATTAAGCTCGATGTTGGTGTTTCAAATGGAGGTCCGTTGTTCTTTACACATTATTCTTACATGGGCTACGATCCCGCTTATCTAAGGGATAAATACACCAATAATTATTTTATCAACAACCAGAATATCGCGAAGATCAATCATGCATATTGTGTAGAAAATCCCAAAAAATACAGGGGCTATAGCGACAGTGCATGGGGCCTTACCGCCAGTGACGGGCCTTTCAGCTATTCGGCTGATGAGCCTACCATCGCCCAGGATCATGGTAAAATTGCTCCTACGGGAGCCATCGCTTCTTTTCCCTACACTCCGGCAGAGTCGATGAAAGCATTGAAAAATTATTATTACAACTACGGTAAATTTCTTTGGGGAGAATATGGTTTCAAAGATGCATTCGATCTTACCAACAACTGGTGTTCTGAAATATACATGGGCTTGAACCAGGCACCAATGACAGTGATGATAGAAAATTATCGCACGGGATTGATCTGGAAAATGTTCATGAAGAATCCGGAAGTGATGTTAGGCTTGATGAAGCTGGATAAGGAAACGGCAGTGCAGAAGATCAGAAAGTGAGTGGTGAATGGTTAAGTCTTTGAAGTTTTTACTTATCAGGGAACTTCTTTAAAAATATTGCTCAATAGTACCGTCATTGCTTCGTTGCTCGAAAAGGCAGCACTAAAACTATTAGGTATTTAAAAGTAAAAAAATAGTATGAAAATATATTTAATTGCATTAACTCTGCTGTTAGGCCACGTTGCCTCTGCCCAGCAAAAGACCTATTGCAACCCCATCAATATCGATTACGGCTACACGCCCATCCCGAACTTTAGTGAGTGGGGCAAACACAGAGCCACCGCCGATCCTGTGATCGTAAATTATAAAGGTGATTTTTATTTGTTCAGTACCAACCAATGGGGCTACTGGTGGAGCCACGATATGCTCAACTGGACTTTCAATTCCAAAAAATTCCTTCGTCCATGGAATGGCGGTGTGTATGATGAACTATGTGCTCCCGCTGTAGGCATCATCGGCGATACCATGTTGGTATTTGGTTCTACCTACACCGACAAATTCACCATCTGGATGAGCACCGATCCTAAAAATAATATCTGGAAACCTTTGGTAGATTCTTTTGCAATCGGTGGCTGGGATCCCGCTTTCTTTACAGATGATGACGGACGTTTTTATATGTACAACGGAAGCAGTAACCGTTACCCGACTTACGGTGTAGAGCTGAACAGGAAAACGATGCAGCCCATTGGCACCAGGAAAGAAATGTACCTGCTGGAAGACTGGCGTTACGGCTGGCAGCGTTTTGGCGAATATATGGACAATACTTTTTTAGATCCTTTCATCGAAGGTTCGGAAGTGATCAAACATAATGGAAAATATTATTTTCAATACGGTGCGCCGGGTACTGAATTCAGCGGTTATGCAGATGGGGTCATTGTTGGTGAAACTCCGCTAGGCCCTTTTACACCGCAATCAGATCCATTAAGTTTCAAGCCGGGCGGATTTGCCAGGGGCGCAGGCCACGGTGCATCTTTTATGGATAACCTGAAAAATTACTGGCATGTTTCTACCATCTCTATTTCTGTAAAAAATAATTTTGAACGCAGGATCGGTATCTGGCCCGCAGGTTTTGATAAGGATGATGTGATGTATTGTAATACTTCCTTTGGAGATTATCCGCATCACATTCCTTCTGCTAACACAGCCGCAGAAAATGCGCCAAATGGAACAGGCGGTTTCACAGGCTGGATGTTGCTCAATTATAAAAAGCCGGTGATGGTATCGTCTACATTGAATGCCTACAATGCAAACAATGCGGTGGATGAAAGTATCAAAACTTATTGGAGCGCAACCACAGGTAATGCAGGCGAATGGATACAATCTGATCTCGGCGCTGTATCAACAGTAAATGCGGTGCAGATAAATTATGCCGATCAGGATGCAGAGTTTTTGGGAAAACAAACAACCACCTATCATCAATATAAATTATTGTATTCTCTCGACGGAAAAAAATGGAATATGCTGGCGGATAAAAGCAAGAACAAAACTGATGTGCCGCATGATTATATCGAATTGACGAAAGCGGTTCAGGCACGCTACATCAGGTTGGAAAACGTTCACATGCCTACCGGTAAATTCGCCATCAGCGGACTTCGTGTATTTGGAAAAGGGGCTGGCGAAAAACCTTCTATGGTAAAACAACTGGTAGTGCTTCGCACCGAAAAAGACAAACGCAGCGCATGGGTAAAATGGAGCCCTGATGAAAAAGCCTGGGCATGGAATATTTGGTATGGAACGGCTCCTGATAAATTATACACCTGCATCATGGTGCACGATGTAAATGAATATTGGTTGAAAACGATGGATAGCCAGAAAGCCTATTATTTCTCGATAGAAGCCATCAATGAAAATGGTGTTTCGGAAAGGACTAAAGTGATGAAGGTAGAATAATGCTCCCGACCCCGGAGGTTTTCAAAACCTCCGGGTGTCTGTGGATTATACCTGCTCCAAAAGGGGTAAAATATTTAAACTGGTTAGTTACAAATTGGATAAACAAACACTCAAATGAATTACAAAAAAATAATAGCATTTTTCCCTTTCGCATTCGTAATGCTGATCTCAGCGGCAATTGCCCAGCCATTCTCCAACGATATTGCCGCCTTCAAAAAAGCCGATGCCATTTCATTTCCTGCAAAGGATCAGATATTATTTGTAGGCAGTTCTTCTTTTACCAAATGGACAGATGTACAACAATATTTTCCTGCATACCCCATCATCAACCGCGGCTTCGGCGGCTCTTCGCTTCCGGATGTGATCCGTTATGCACCCGATATCATTTATCCTTATCATCCAAAACAAGTGGTGATCTATTGTGGTGAAAATGATTTTGCCTCTTCGGATACCGTTACAGCGAAAATGGTGACTAACCGCTTCAAGACTTTATTCAACATGATCCGGGAAAACCTTCCCGGTGTGCCGATCACCTTCGTTTCCATTAAGCCCAGCCCGAGCCGTGAACACTTATGGACAAAAATGATAGAGTCCAATAAAGCTATCCGTAAATTTTTAAAGAAGAAAAAGAAAGCATCTTACGTAGACGTATACACGAAAATGTTCAATGCAGACGGAACAGTAATGGCCGATATTTTCATCGGAGATCGTTTACACATGAATGCAAAAGGTTATGCCATCTGGCAAAAAGCGATTGAACCTTATTTGGTAAAATGATCAATAAAGTAAAATATTAAAAAAATGGATTAATTTGGTCAGTTATTGCTTCAAACAGAAGCAATAACTCTCCAATAGTAAAGAAAATGGTAGAAGTATTGTTATTTTTGAAAAAAATGGATTAACTAAAATCAGGTGAGCTTGCCTGGATATTTTTTGATATGATAAAACGACACAACATGAAAATTATGCAGAGACTGATGATGCTGATCGCATTATTTGCGGCTATCAATTCAACAGCACAGACGGCTATCGACCCAAAGATGAAACCATTCATCGATGGCCTGATGAAAAAGATGACGCTCGATGAAAAGATCGGACAGCTCAATCTTCCTGGTTCGGGCGACATCGTAACCGGGCAGGCATCCAATTCCGATATTGGCAAAAAGATCAAGGAAGGAGCTGTTGGTGGATTGTTCAATATCAAGACTGCCGCCAAGATACGTGCCGTACAAAAGGTAGCGGTAGAAGAAAGCCGTCTGAAAATCCCGATGATATTCGGTATGGATGTGATCCATGGTTACCAGACAACTTTCCCGATCCCATTAGGATTGTCCTGCACCTGGGATATGAAACTGATCGAGCAAAGCGCAAGGATTGCAGCCGTAGAAGCGAGTGCTGATGGCATCTGCTGGACATTCAGCCCGATGGTAGACATCAGCCGCGATCCACGCTGGGGGCGTATTTCAGAAGGTAATGGCGAAGATCCATACCTCGGTTCGCAGATCGCAAGAGCGATGGTAAAAGGTTATCAGCAAAATGATTACAGCAGCAACACCAGCATCATGGCTTGTGTAAAACACTATGCCGCCTACGGTGCAGCTGAAGCGGGCCGTGATTATAACACTACCGATATCAGCCGTATCAGTATGTACAATACTTATCTGCCTCCTTACAAAGCCGCTGTGGATGCGGGTGCAGGTAGCCTGATGGCGTCTTTCAATGAAGTGGATGGAATTCCTGCAACAGGAAACAAATGGTTATTGAATGATGTCTTGCGCAAACAGTGGGGCTTCAAAGGCTTTGTGGTGACAGATTATACGGGTATCAACGAAATGATCGATCATGGTATGGGCAACCTGCAAACCGTTTCAGCATTGGCATTGAAAGCCGGTGTAGATATGGATATGGTGGGTGAAGGTTTCCTTACAACTTTGAAAAAATCACTTGCAGAAGGAAAAGTAACATTGAAAGAGATCGATGATGCTTGCCGGCTGATACTCGAAGCAAAATATAAATTAGGGCTTTTTAAAGATCCTTACAAATACCTGAATGAAGAAAGGGCTAAAACAGATATCTACACACCGGCACACATCAAAGCTGCCAGGACAACTGCTGCAGAAAGTTTTGTGTTGATGAAAAATCAGAATAATTTATTGCCTTTGAAAAAAACTGGTACGGTTGCGTTGATCGGTCCGCTGGCAGATACAAAAGAAAATATGCCGGGGACATGGAGCGTGGCAACTGATCTGAAAACTGCGATCACAGTGAAAGAAGGTTTGCAGAATGCCCTGGGAAGTAATGCAAAGATATTATATGCAAAAGGTTCCAATCTTGATGCTGATCCTAAATTTGAAGAAAGGGCTACGATGTTTGGCCGTGACCTTAAAAGAGATGGCCGGACTGCCCAGGAAATGATCGATGAAGCATTGGCGATCGCCAATCAATCTGACGTCATTATCGCTGCATTAGGTGAATCTTCCGAAATGAGCGGTGAAAGTTCCAGCCGTTCAAACATAGAAATTCCGCAGGCACAAAAAGATCTCCTGATGGCATTGGTAAAAACAGGTAAACCTGTAGTACTGGTATTGTTTACCGGCCGTCCATTGGTACTGAACTGGGAAAAAGCAAATGTGCCATCCATACTCAATGTTTGGTTTGGTGGCTCTGAAGCCGGAAACGCAATCGCTGACGTATTGTTTGGCGATGTAAATCCTTCGGGCAAACTGACCACGACATTTCCGCAGAACGTAGGCCAGATTCCATTGTATTATAATCATAAAAATACCGGCCGTCCATTGACAGATAGTCTTTGGTTCCAGAAATTCCGCTCCAACTATCTGGATGTTTCTAACCTTCCGCTTTATCCATTTGGTTATGGCTTGAGCTACACAAGTTTCAGCTATAGCGATATCAAATTAAGCAGTGCAACGCTTGGTAAAACCGGCAACATAACGGCTACGGTTACACTAAAAAATACCGGTAGCAGGGATGGTGCAGAAGTAGTACAGTTATACACCAGGGATCTGGTAGGATCTGTTACCCGTCCGGTAAAAGAATTAAAAGGATTCCAGAAAATATTTTTAAAAGCCGGAGAAAGCAAGGCCGTTACATTTACTATCTCCGCGGAAGACCTCAAGTTCTACAACAGCGAGTATAAATTTGTTGCAGAGCCGGGTGATTTCAAAGTATTTATCGGCGGCAACAGCGCTGATGTAAAAGAAGCATCTTTTAAATTATTGTAACCACTAAAAATAATACGGATAGTTTGCGGGCAAACCAATAGGTTTGCCCGTCTATCTTTGAGGACTTATCCTATTTTAGTTAATGTAAAATAACCCAGTATGAGAAAACAATTATTTCTCCTCGCATTATTGGCAAACGGAATTTCTTTCAGCCATGCACAACGGAAAAGTTTTGCGCAACGTGCAGACTCTGTGTTGAAGCTAATGACCCTCGAAGAAAAAGTTGGTCAACTCAATCAATACAGTGGCGATTGGGCACACACAGGACCGATCACCAAAGACGGTGATAAACAGACACAGTTACGTAATGGTCAGTTAGGGTCTATGCTGAATGTAATGGGCGTGCAGCATACAAGAGAGATACAGGAAATGGCGATGCAGTCACGCCTGAAGATACCGCTGCTTTTTGGCCAGGATGTGATACACGGTTTTCGAACAACATTTCCCATCCCTTTGGGGCAAGCGGCGAGTTGGGACATTCCTGCTATTGAACTTGCAGAAAGGATCGCTGCTACCGAAGCGGCTGCAAGCGGCATCCACTGGACGTTTTCACCGATGGTGGATATTGCACGCGATGCCCGTTGGGGCAGGGTGATGGAAGGTTCGGGTGAAGATACTTATCTGGGTTCACTCATTGCAGCTGCAAGAGTAAGAGGTTTTCAAGGCAAAGGCATCGGAAATACAGATGCCGTGATGGCTTGTGTAAAACATTACGCCGCATATGGTGCTGCTATTGGTGGCCGCGATTATAACTCCGTAGACATGAGCCTGAATACGCTGTGGCAATATTATCTGCCTCCCTTCAAAGCCGCTGTGGATGCAGGAGTTGGCTCCGTGATGAATTCTTTCAATACACTCAACGGTATTCCCGCTACCGCAAATATTTACCTAGTACAGGATATCCTTAAAAAGCAATGGAAGTTTGATGGCATCGTAGTGAGCGACTGGGGCTCTGTGGGCGGTATCATGCGACATGGATATGCAGCGACATACAAGGAAGCTGCACTGGATGCGATACTTGCCGGGTGTGATATGGACATGGAAAGTCGTTGTTATAAAGACCACCTGGCTGGGTTGGTCAGGGAAGGAAAAGTTTCTGTAAAACTGATTGATGAATCTGTAAAAAGAATCCTGATCAAAAAATTTGAGCTCGGTTTGTTTGATGATCCTTATAAATTTTCTAACCAGCAAAGAGAAGATGCGCAACAGAGCGTACCTGCTCATATGCTCGCTGCACGTGACCTCTCTAAGAAAAGTATCGTCTTGTTAAAGAACGAAAACCATTTGCTTCCTTTAACATCTCAAACAAAAACCGTTGCCATGATCGGCCCTTTCGCGAAAGCGGTAAAAGACAATCTTGGGTTCTGGAGCATGGAGTGGCCGGATGATTCTTCCACCATCGTTACACAATGGGATGGCATAAAAAATTCTTTAGACAAGAATACAGAAATGTTATATGCCAAAGGTTGTAATATCAACGATACTGATACTTCCGGTTTTGCGGAAGCGGCTTCAATTGCTTCAAGAGCTGATGTAGTGATCTTAAGCGTTGGCGAAGCAAGAGACATGAGCGGTGAAGCAAAAAGCAGGAGCAACCTGCATCTTCCCGGTGTTCAGGAAGCATTGATCAAAGCAATACATTCCACAGGAAGAAAAATCGTCCTGTTGATCAATGCAGGAAGGCCATTGGTTTTTGATAAACCCGCCGCACAATCTGACGCGATACTTTACACTTGGTGGCTTGGTTCGCAGGCTGGTAATGCCATCGGCGATGTACTTACGGGTACATACAATCCTTCCGGTAAATTGCCGATCAGTTTTCCACGAACAGAAGGGCAGTCGCCCATCTATTACAATCACCTGAATACAGGCCATGCCGCTCCAAGCGATACGATCAATTTTTACGTAACTGGTTATATCGATCTGCGTAATAGCCCTGCATATCCGTTTGGGTATGGGTTGAGTTATACCAATTTTTCGTATGGTGCGATAAAGCTGAATAAGGCAAGCATCAACCCGAAAGAAAAACTTGTTGCCGAAATATCCGTAACCAACACAGGCGATGTTGATGGAGAGGAAACGGTTCAGCTTTACATCAGGGATCTGGCAGCAAGTGTGAGCAGGCCGGTCAAGGAGTTAAAGAAATTTCAGAAAATATTTTTTAAGAAAGGAGAAACCAAAACGGTGAGTTTCACATTGACAGTTGAGGATCTTAAATTTTATAATGATCAATTAAAATATGTGGCTGAGCCCGGCGATTTTAAACTATTCATTGGCACGAATAGTGATAATGTTAAAGAAACCGATTTTAAACTGATAAAATAATCGTTCGCATGAAGAAATTGTTATTGGTACTTTTTGTTTTTCCATTTGTATTACAAGCGCAGGATAGCCTCTTTCTCAAAAGGATATTTGTAGGAAACGGAGATACATTGCCTTACCGCATTTTACTCCCTAAAAATTATGATCCTGCAAAAAGATATCCGATGGTCATCTTTCTTCACGGCTCCGGTGAAAGAGGAACGGATAACGAAGCTCAATTGGTTCACGGGAGTAAATTATTTCTGGCCGATAGTAACAGAACAAAATTTCCGGCTATTGTGATATTTCCACAATGCCCGGGCAGCAGCTTCTGGAGCAACGTAGTATTACCTGTTTCGCAGGATACTCCCCGGGTATTCAAATTTTTGGAAACGGGCGCACCTACGGTTTCCATGGCGTTACTCGAATATCTCATGCGGGATCTGATAAATGTATATCCTGTTCAACGCAATAAAATTTATGTAGGAGGCCTTTCGATGGGAGGTATGGGAACTTTGGAATTGATCAGGCGTAATCCGAAATTTTTTGCCGCCGCATTTTCTATATGTGGCGGGGCGAATCCCAGGACAGCAAAAAAAATAAAAAATATTCCACTCTGGTTATTCCATGGCGCAAAAGATGATGTGGTGCCACCAAAATATTCACTTGATATGGCCGAAGCATTGCTGAAGTTGAACTCAGAAGTTAAGATGACTATTTATCCTGAAGCAAACCACAATAGCTGGGATGCTACTTTTGCTGAACCTGAATTATTGCCCTGGTTATTTTCACATAAGAAGAAATAAGGAAGTGGGGGTTACGGGTGAAGGTTATTGATCGTCCATGTAACTTCCTCTGCGAAGACCTCTGCGTTGCTCCTGTTCTCTGCGGCGGAACGGCTTTCTCACCGCAGAGAGCCAGAGGTGGCAGAGGTTTCGCGGAGAATGCTTCGGACACATTCAACAACTAGTCACCAGCAACCCGCAACTAATTAAAAAGCCATGCCGGAAATTCGACATGGCAACTCTTAATACTCACTTATAAACTATTGTTGTATGCTCTCTGTTGCATTAATGTTTCCACCATTGCTTTTTCTTTTGAATAAGGAGGCATCAATTTTTCCGAATTTGTAAGCCAGTGTCAAGCGTACCATTTGCGGATCCCTGAGCCTGCTGTACGTTTGTACAAAATAATCGCTGCTTGAATACTGGCTGTTGATACGCGTCCTGAAAATATCACTCACACTTAAAGAAACAGAAGCAGCATTATTTTTCAGGAAACTTTTCTTGAAAGCGATATCCATTCCCCAGGATGACTTGATGTAACCCTGAGATGAACTCTGGCTTTGTCCCATCGGATTACCTCCCATACTACCTCCGGTATTTACAGGAAGGTTTGTTCTTGATTGATAAGTTGTAGTGAACTGTATCGCAAAGTTGGAAGGCAATTTGAAATTGCTGTTGAACTTACTAAACATACTCCACAATGCATCCTGGGAAACAGTAGTGATATTATCCGTGTTCACTTTTGAATTATAGAAATTAAGGTTTGTGCTGATGTCCCACCATTTTGTCAGGTTGTTGACCATCGTTAACTCCGTACCTGCCGCATAGCTGGAGTTTGCGTTGATATAACTGTTGATCAATTCTGTGTTGCCGCTCACCGCATCCACTTCCTGTGTAAGATATCGGGTGATCAGATTATCGGTATGCTTGTAATATACTGAAGCCAATAAGGTATTATTTCCTTTGAATGTTTTCAGGTAAGATAATTCCAGTGATTGTGTAAACTCAGGAACGAGGTTCGGATTACCCCTGGTGATATTTAATTTATCTGTGTAGTCAGTAAACGGTATCAGCTGAAAGAAATTCGGCCTGTTTACCCTGCGGCTATAGCTCAACTGGAGCTCCTGTTTGTTATTCAGTTTCTGGCTTAAAAAAACAGAAGGGAACAAACTTACCGGGTAACTGTTTTTGAACTTTTCACCAGTGGTTGTTAATGTACCGGTGTAATTGGAACTTTCCGCACGTAAACCGATTTTATAACTGAAGTCATTGATGCTGCTGCTTAATGTTGCATAAGCGGCATATACATTATCCGTGTTTTTATAATGGCTGGTAGCGGAAGGTATCAGCAGGTAATCTTGCGCACTGTCATTGAAAAGATAATTATCGAGCACATTCGTCCTGCTTCTGATAGCAGCTCTGGCACCGGCTTCCAGCTTTAGATTTTTTGATATAGGTAATGTATAGTCTGTTTGTATAACAAAATTCTTATCGCTGCCATATCCGTTTTGCTGCTGAAATTCATGGCCGGACAGGCTGCCCGTGTTGGTAAGATAGTCAGTAGCATATAAAGAATTATTGGTATTTTTTCCGCCAAAATAATTCGCGTCAATCGTCCATTCTTCTCCATCTTTGGGAAAAATATGTTTGAAACCAAACACCAGGCCTTGTCCGTTGAATTCACGTGAACCATTAGTGTTGCGCTGGCTTAAGGTATTTGATTTATAGGAATTATAAATGCTGTCGGTATTGATATTGATGGATTCCAACGGATTGAATTCTCCATGAACTTTTATTCCTGAAAGCGAAAGGGTAGTCCTGTTGGTAACAAAGTAATCAAAACCGGCTTTCGCAAAAATAAAACCACCTTTGTTTTTATTGTAATTATCCTGTGATACTACAGTTTGAGGATCATCCAGTAAACTGGTTCGGCTGGTCGTACCTTTGGTACGGTCTTTCATCTGGTTGCCAAAAACGGATGCGCTGAAATTGATCTTATTCTGCCTCAGGTTGAAATCTGCTCCTCCATTCAATGCACCACGTTTATCAATCCCGGCTCTGACATTTCCGTTATATCCGGTCTTTTTATTTTTCTTCAAAACGATATTTAAGATACCTGCACCACCGCCGGAAGCATCATATTTTGCTGATGGATTCGAAATCACTTCAACACTTTCAATCGCATCTGCAGGGATCTGATCGAGTGTAAGCGTTGTGGGACGCCCATCTACCAGCAATTGAGGCGCACTGTTACGCATAGTGATATTACCGTCAATGTCAACATTCACCGAAGGTACATTGCGCATTACATCCACACCTGTTCCACCAGCGCTCATGATATTTTTTTCTACATTGAAAACTTTTTTATCAGCATTCAGTTTTATTGCAGGAGCTGATGAAACTACAGTGATGGATTGTAGTTCTTTTACATCACTCGATAATTTTATTTTTCCAAGATCTTTATCGGAAGAAAACTTTGCGGATTGCCCCTCAGGTTTGAAAGAAACAGGCATGTCAAGACTAGCGTAACTAGTGCTGCTGATCTTCAATATGTAACCGCTGCGCATTGGTACATCTTCAAAACTGAAGTCACCATTCGCTTGCGTAATGATACTTTTGAATAATAATTGTTTTGTTTTTGATGTAGCAGAATCAAACCTGTTTTCCATCAGAAGTACGGTTGCTTCTCCAACAGGTTTTCCGGAATTGTCAGTCAGTTTACCATAAAGGTGCCCGGTGGCGGACATTCCTTGTATATTGCCCATGGGCGGCGCTCCAGGCATTTGTGCTGAAAGAGTAAAAGCACTGATAAGAGTTGTAAGGAGCATTAATATTTTTTTCATTGTCTGAATATTTATGCAAACCTACATTTCAAAAAAAATGATGATGGGGTAAAAGAGATGAGTTGGGGAAATGTTGCGACCAAGCCAGTTTTGCTGGATAATTATCTATTGGTGATAGCGCTGATAGCATCACGATAAAACTCGCTGACAGGGAGTTCGGTACTGTCAATAAAAACGCTGGTCTTTCGGATGGAAGTAGTAAAAGCGATAGCTACGATGTAAGATTTATGTATCCGGATAAATGATTTTGAAGGCAGTTGTTCTTCAATCGTTTTCATCGGCATCCTCGTAATTACAGGCTTTGCTGTACTTTTTAAATGTATTTTGATATAATCCTTCAGCCCTTCAATAAATACAATATCTGCCAGGCTGATCTTTACAAGGCTGTATTCCACGTTTACAAAAAAGTAATCATTGGTGGGATCCGCAGATTCTTTAGCAAAATGTTTCAGGTCAAAAAATTCTTTTGCTTTATAACACGCTTTCACAAAACGCTCCAACGAAACAGGTTTCACAAGATAATCAGTAACAGCCAGGTTGAACCCTTCCAGCGCATATTTTTCATAAGCCGTAATGAGGATGATCATTGGTTTTACCGTCATGCTGTTGATGAACTGTAACCCGGTAAGGCCGGGCATTTGAATATCAAGAAAGATCAGGTCAACCTGTTCTTTTTCCATTACCTGCATTGCCTCAAGCGCATTGTCGCATGCCGCGACCAATTGCAGGAAAGGTACTTTGCTGATATTGTCTTCTAGCAATTCCAATGCCAGCGGCTCATCATCAATAGCAATGCAACGGATCATTAGTTTAATTGAATTTGAAGTGTTGCTGTAAAAGTATGCTCATTTTCATCGATCGCTAAGTTTTGTTTGTCACCATAAAGCAGTTCCAACCGGCGTTGTACATTTGGCAACCCGATCCCACTCGATTTATCTTTTATTTCGGTGGCGTTTTTTACAAACCTGTTACTTACCATAAAATCAAGCAGGTTGTTTTCCGCTTTAAGCGTTATTTCAATCTGTGCATTTTCAATCATTCCTGTACCGTGTTTGAATGCATTTTCAACAAACGGTATCAGCAACATGGGTTCTATTTCGTACGGACGATCCGGGATCGACATCGAAACTTTTACTGCAACTTTCTTTCCAAACCTTTGCTGTTGAAGGTCTATATAACTTTGAAGGTATTCTGTTTCTTTTTCCAGTGAAACTTTTTCTTCACCCGTTTCATAAAGCATATAACGCATCAGCGAAGAAAGCTTTATCAGCGATGGTTCCAGCAGATCAGATTGTTTTCGTGCCAGCGATACCATATTGTTTAAAACATTGAACATGAAATGCGGGCTTACCTGTGAGCGCAATAAAGAAAGCTCTGTTTTCAGGTTTTCATTTTCTTTTTCTTTCAGCAACGCATCCGTGATGATCTTATCCCGGATAGTCTTGTAAGCGATGCTGCAAGCCAGTATAAATAAAAAAATAAAGGTACTGAAAAGCAAATGCCATCTCCAGGTCAAATGGCCTCTGAGGTCATTATATTCTTTGTTGAGAAAAAAAGTAATGATAAAAAAGGAGCCGAAATATCCGAGGACACTACAAATGTATAAGAAGTATTTTTTGCGATAGAAAAAACGTGGCATCAATAATCCAACATTCAGGTAGAAAAAGCCGATCATTAGCAGATCTCCGATTCTTGCCAGGATAAAGCTGTTGGTAGTTTCAGCCTGCGAATGTTTTGCTTCATCCGGGGGATAAGGGGGCCGTAACAGATACGGCAAGGAAAAAAGCAACATCCATGCAGCTGCATGGATCAGTACTGGTAACCATTTTTTAAATCCCGCTTTTTTCATACCGCTAAAATAGCGATGAAATTGTTTATTTGAAATATATGATCTTATTATGCGGCACAATCCCTTTTTTCAGCGACGAAATCCCGTATTTATAAGCAGCGTATAATACCTGGTTGTTGTCTTTTGATATGCCTGTTGAACAAGAATTACACTATAAAATAATTGATGCAGCAACACCGATAAAATTGACTATTTCACCGATTTTGTGATTTCCTTTTTTACGGTGCATCTTTTTTTATCTGGCCCAAATTTTTTAACCCGATATTAAATCCAACACTAATGCCTTCAGATCTTACCAACAATGCAGCAAAGAAATTTGAATTCGTTTTCATCAAATCAGAATACAAAGCTTACAAAGTAAAATTTAAAGACATCATTTATTGCGAAGGAATGCGGGATTATACTTTGGTTCATCTTAATACTAAAACTAAACCAATCGTGACTTTGCAAAATCTAAAAACATTTACCGGACGTTTACCTCAAGATGAATTTATCAGGGTTCACAGATCTTATGTGGTATCATTGAGCAACATCGATTGCATCAGCAAGAACGAGGTGCTGATCGGTAAAAAAAATATCCCGATAGGAGAGAGCTACCGGGAGTCGTTCAATCGATTGATCGAACCATATTTTTAAGATCAATTTATTCTTTTGCGATCGCTCCGGCTTTTTGCAATTCTTCCGGAGTGATGAAAGGTTTCTCATGAAGCCTCATCTTCTCTATTACCACCGATGCGATATTTTCAGCCGACTCCTTACTGGGAAAAGCTTTGTGGCCACTGATGGCAGGAATGAAATCCTGCTGAATGAATATTTTTTTATCTACCAGGATCCTGTATGCCCAACCTCCGGTAACTTCGTAAGTAGAACTTGTAATGGAGATTTCTTTCTTTGACTTATCGCCTGCTGAAAATGTATTGCATGCAGCAAATAAGATCGCTGTAGCAATACTAAATAAGGTTCTTTTTTTCATGGATTGAATTAATCGTTATCTGTTTGTTCTTCTAAAGGAAAAAATTCCATGATGTCGTCAAACTGTACTGAACTTGTTCTGCCGGTGAGCAGGTAACCGCGGTTATTGATGGTAAATGCGGTAGCGCCGGTTCGGGCAACACCTTCATATGACGTCTTCTGCGTCCATACATCTGTATCAAAATCATATTCCCAGGTAGTGCCCATCAATGAACCGTTTTCGCCGGTAGAGATGTAGGCTTTGTTATTCATTACAAATGATACGGCATTGTATCTTTCAATCGCGTATGAATCATCATAATCATCGTCACTTACATTGCTGATCTTTCTTTTCTCTGTCCATACGGTCGCTGCAGCAGGATCATACACCCACAGATCGTTTACGCTGGTGGTAGTCCCATTATTGTTACCGGTGCAGATATATGCTTTGTTGTTGTAAACAAAAACTGTAGCGGCAGTACGTTTGCTTCCACCCATGCTAACCTGCTGCGTCCATGCGTCTGCGTTAGGATCGTATTGCCACAGATCTTTCAGGTAATTGCCATCATATCCCGTACCAATGTATCCTTTTGAACTAAGCCCAAAACCGATCGCATCGTACCTGGCAGATCCTGTAAAATCTGTTTTTTGCGACCAGCTGTTTCCAACCGGATCATACTGCCAGAAGTCTTTCAGTTTATTGATGCCATCGTAGCCGGTGCCGACATATCCTTTGCCATCTACTGCAAACCCAACAGCAGAGCTTCTTCCGGAAGCGGGCAGACTTGCTTTTTGCACCCAGAAATTTTGTACCGCATCATATTCCCAAACATCATTCAGCCTGGATGTTCCATCATAACCAGTAGCCACATACGCTTTTTCACCCACTACAAATGAAACGGCTTCACTGCGTGAAATGCCTTCAAAATCTGAACGCCGCTTCCAGTTGCCCGTTATATCAGTTGTTGTGGTTTCTTTTGTACAGGCGCTGAATGAAATCGAAAGTATCACCGCTCCCATGATTGTTCTTTTTAAATGCATCATAACTTTTAATGTTTGCCCGAAAATATTATCGCATCACAAACCCGAATCGTTAAAAAGTATTTACAGGTAATTCACATCTACCAATGCAATCATTTTATCGATGAAACTTAAAAAGCGATGTTGATCACAGATTTTAAAAGTATGTTGAGGATTACACATTTTTTTTCACCGAGTGAAACAAGCTGTGTAATCGGCTGATCATTCTGAAATCTGTGCGCCCATTCGTTTCGATCACCAGGTACAAACAACTCCTTTGTCGGTATTATTCCCTTATTCGTAGAGCCTGCATTGTGATTAATCCGTATTAACAAATCATGCGGCCGCCCGCTTGATAATATTGCTGTACAAAAAATAATTATGCGGATATTTTTCAAGGACTTAAAAATAATATGGTTACTCTCAATCTCTTTATTGATAATGGTTTCCTGCGATAAGGCATACGTAGATTTCGGAAGTAACTTTGTTGACAATAGTGCAACGAAACTTGTTTACCTCGATAGCAGCTCCGTGGAAATTTCTACTATATATGTCGATTCATTTGCAACAACGGCTAATGGTACATTGTTATGCGGCGCAACGGATGATCCACAATTTGGAAAAATTTCTGCATCCTCTTATTTTTCCATCGGGCTTCCATCGTCCAAAACAATTCCAAACGGATCGGTATACGATTCGCTCGAACTGATATTGCCGCTGAACGGGTATTCTTATGGAGATACACTTTCTCCATTTCATATACAAGTGCATCGCCTTAATCAGTTGCTGAGTTTTCCTTCAGGGCAAACAGCTTTTTATAACCATAATTCTGTCGCATATGATCCCGTGGCATTAGGATCCAGGGATATCATTGTCCGGCCCAACGCTTCGGATACTGTCGCAGTTAAACTTTCAGATCTATTGGGTACAGATCTTTACAATAAGATCATCACCAATGCATCGCAGTTAGGTACGGCAGAATTGTTTGACGATTATCTTAAAGGCTTTGCTGTCACTGGTAATGGCACCGGCAGTGTCATACTTGGGTTTACAGATAGTGTTAAGCTTCGACTGCATTTTACAAAGCCCGGAGTATTTACAGAAAACGACTTTATAGATTTTGAACTTTACCGCAATGCAAAACAATTTTACAATGTATCCATCGATCGCACCGGCTCGGCATTGAATGGAATTGGATTAACAAACAAAACATTTACTTCTGCTTCAACCGGCCACAAAGCTTATGGACAGTACATCACAGGCTCCATGATCAAAGTTCGTTTCCCTTACCTGCGGTCATTGCTTCAATTGCCGGGCTTTGTCAAGATCATGAAAGCAGAACTGGTTATTTCTCCTGTTGCAAACAGTTTTGATGATGTATTCCCATTGCCGGCAACAGCAACCATGGCGGGTTACAGTCAAAATAACGCGATCGGTGATTACCTGTTTAGTTACAACTCCAGCGGCACTGCTGAATTACAAACCGGCAATCTTTATGTAGATAAGGTTTATGGAAAATCTACGGCTTACACTTATGATGTTACCAGTTACCTGCTTTCGCAAATTGAGATCAGCGAGACAAACAGCAATGGCCTGTTATTGCTGCCAGATAGTGGAGACAATACCTTTGATCGTTTTGTGATCGGCGATCAGCAACATCCTTCCAATAAAATCCAGTTAAAAATTTATTATGCGTCATTCCAATAAGATAGTTTTAGTGATAGTCTGTGTGCTGGCTGGTTTTACCTGTTATTCGCAGAACAATACTTCGCCATATTCTATTCTCGGTATCGGCGATATCGAGGGCAGTTACAATAATAAATATACCGGTATGGGGAATGCAGCCATTGCCCTGCGGGAATCTGCTACGCTCAACAATTCCAACGCAGCATCACTTTCTGCTTTAGATGATAAATTTTTCATCATGGAATTATCGTTGCGCTGGAAAGGGATCGTATACCAGGGTGCAGGTTTGAAAGCACCTTACAACAGCACCGCCGATATCGCCGTCAAACGAGCCAACATAGGTTTTAAGTTCAACAAGAAATGGGGCTCTTCCATCGGCCTGCAACCTTTCAGTTCGGCAAATTATAGTTACAAGTCAAATAAAAATATCGAAGGAACAGGTGAATATTTGGCCGCATCCTACGAAGGTACTGGTGGCGTAAACCAGTTTTACTGGGCCAATGGGGTACAGGCAACTAAACATACTTCGCTGGGCGCAACAGCTTCGTTCCTGTTCGGTTCGCTCAATCAATCAGAAACGCTTGTGGATAACACAGCTGCGGAAGTATTGACTACTAAAAAAAATGTTTACCTGAGAAATTACTACCTCAACTTCAGCATGCAGGATCAACGCCAGCTCAATAAGAAATGGAAGATGTTGACGGGTGCTACGTTTTCACCCAGGACGGATCTCCTGGCAGAAACTACCAATCAGTTGTATAACAGCTCTGCTGTATTGCTGAAAGAAGACGAATTAACAAACGGAACTTTTAGTTTGCCATCAGTATTCAACGCCGGCCTGGCATTTACCAAAAATGATCAATACACATTTACCATTAATGGACAGTTTCAAAACTGGGATGAATTAAAGCATAAGGGCGTGGATTATAAACTTGTCAACAGCAATCGCTTTTCAATCGGTTTTCAAAATTCAAACAAAAGAAAAAATTATTACGGAGAAACATTTGAGCACCACATGTTGCAGTTGGGATTGTATGGAGGGAAAACATACCTGCAGGTAAATGGGCAAGATCTGTATGATTACGGATTCAGCGTAGGATTTGGTAAAACTTTGCCGCAAAGCGGGCTTGGTATCTACACTTCGATTGAAGCAGGCCAAAGAAAAAGTACCAGCCTCAACCTGTTGAATGAAAATTATCTGAATCTGAATTTTACATTCTCGTACCGCAGCATATGGTTCGTTAAGAAAAAATATTTTTAAAGGGAATTCCTGTTTTTCCAAACGGGATGTCGGTTGGGTTTCAGTCTTTTGCACTAACCGGAATTATGGTTACCGGGGAGACATTTGTCTCCCTTGTATTTTTTCGGGGATTACATAATTGATTTAATCAAAAGACTCATCCAGGCACACAAGGGTGCACTTTTTCTCCAGGAAAAATAAAACAGGCTTCAACAAAAAAGAAGTGTAAATAAATCAGAAGTAAAACGATAAGGAACCAGCTACTGTGCTTGGGAATTGAATTCACCCCATCCGATAGGAGTTCATCCTGGCGGGTAGTCACTCACTTCACCTGCTCTTCGATCTCATCCATAGAAATGCCACTATGACTTTCATCATATACACATTCTCCATTTTTGATCAATAAGATCTGCGGTGATTCATGATGAACGGCAAAATCTTCGGCTATCTTGTTGGAAAGTGATCTGTAGGTGATCAGGTCGAGATAATTGAATTCCACACCTTCAGGTGCATCACTCCTGTCGAGCCTGCTCTTGGCCATACTGCTGATACTGCATCGGGTACTATGCTTAAAAATTACCTGTGGAACAGTAGCTGAAGCCTGTTTGATGGCTTCTAATCCCTGCTCGTCCTGCAGCATCTTCCAGTTCATGTGAGATCAAATTTAACGGTCAATAATTACCTAACGTTCATCGGGCAGCCGGTTTTCCTGCTGGCGCCACAGCTGCTGACAGTTACTGCTACTGCAAAAAGAACGGCCAGGCATAAAACTAATTTTTTCATATTTTTTTATTGGAATAAGATACAAAGATATATTATAACTGGTAAATGATAACTTGTAAAGAATAACTACATTTGTTAAACTTTTTTTTCAGGAAAATATTGTCCTGAACTCTTAAAACTTAACATTTATCTAGCTAATGCTCCAATTATCTCGTCCAATTGCCTTTATCGACCTTGAAGCTACCGGAATCAACCTTTCATCGGACAGGATCGTAGAAATCGCCATCGTGAAAATATTACCAGACGGCAGCCGCCAGGTAAAGCGGAAACTCATCAATCCACAGATGACCATTCCCCAGGTGGTGATCGACATACACGGTATCACCAATGAAATGGTAAAAGATGCGCCGACTTTCAAACAGGCCAGTAACGAGATCAAACAGTTTTTGGAAAATTGCGACCTTGGAGGATATAACAGCAACCGCTTTGATATTCCGATGCTGATGGAAGAATTTCTTCGTGCCGAACTGGATGTAGACCTCACCGACCGCCGCATGGTGGATGTGCAGCATATATTTTATACCATGGAGCCACGTACGCTTTCTGCCGCGTATAAATTTTTCTGTAATAAGGAACTGGAAAATGCACATAGTGCCGAAGTGGATATCAATGCCACTATCGAAGTTTTTGAAGCACAGGTTAGCCGTTATGAAAAATTGGGTAATACGGTAGATAGCATTCTGGCTACTATTGGCGAAGAAAAGATCGTGGATTATGCCCGCCGTTTCAGCTTTGATGATAAAGGGGTAGAAGTATTCAACTTCGGTAAATATAAAGGCAAGTCGGTGATTGACACATTAAAGAACGAACCTCAGTACTACGACTGGATGATGAAGGGCGATTTCCCGATGCATACCAAGAAAAAGCTGACGGAACTCTTCAACCGGGCGTTGTTAAAGAATAAATAAATAAATGGCTGATTTTTTAAATAAAATCAGCCACTTTTCTTTTATATTGTATTTTTGGCATTCAATCATTCAGGTACTTGGAAAAAGTCGTTATTATACCTACTTACAATGAGAAGGAAAATATTGAAGCAATCATTGCTGCAGTAATTGGCCTAGACTCTAACTATCACATCCTCATCATTGATGATGGATCGCCCGATGGTACCGCAGATATTATCAAATCACTTTTTCCAAAATATCCCGGCCTTCTTTTTCTTGAAGAAAGAAGAGGAAAGCTCGGATTAGGAACTGCCTATATACACGGTTTCAAATGGGCGCTGTCGAAAGGGTATAAATATATCTTTGAAATGGATGCCGATTTTTCGCACAATCCAAATGACCTTGATCGGTTGTACGAAGCCTGCGTTTCGGGTGGTGATGTGGCTGTGGGTTCACGTTACGTGAAATCCGGCGCTGTTGAAAACTGGCCTGCCAATCGTATCGCTTTGTCTAAAGGTGCTTCCCTGTACACCCGCATCATCACATGGATGCCGGTGAAAGATCCTACGGCCGGTTTTGTTTGTTACCGCAGGAATGTATTGGAAACCATCAACCTCGAAGCCATCAGTTTTGTAGGATATGCTTTCCAGATCGAAATGAAATTTGCTGCCTGGAAACTTGGATTCAAGATCATAGAAGTTCCTATCACTTTCAAAGACAGGAAACTCGGCGCAAGCAAAATGAATAAAGGCATTGTAAAAGAAGGCATCCTCGGTGTATTGAACCTGAGGTGGCAAAGCCTTTTCAAAAATTACCGCAAGAGGGTGGCGCTCACACCTGTCACACCCATTTATCCTCAACAGGAAGATGTGTTACTTGAAAAATAAATCAATTGCCCCGGGCTTAAGCCTTCGGCTTTGATCAATTGCCCCGGGCTTAAGCCCGGGGCAATTGATTTATGTAAATCTTTACATCGCTGCATCCTGGTAAAAAAAATACTATTATGCAACCGATACAAATTTCCATTCCGACTCCCTGCCACGAAAACTGGGACAATATGCAACCGACCGAAAAAGGCCGGTTTTGTAATGCCTGTACCAAACAGGTCATCGATTTCAGCGTAATGAGTGATGCACAGGTGCTGAATTATTTTGCCGATCTCAAAAATGAATCTGTCTGCGGACGGGCATATCCCGGGCAGCTCAACCGGGCAATGGAAGCACCGGAAACACCAAAGAAGAAAAAATGGTACTGGAATTATATCGCTCTCATTCTCGTATTCTTCGGCAGATCCGGGGAATCTAAAGCGCAAAAAGTAGGCAAAGTTGCCGTAAAACCAACCACTCAACAACCCCAGCCAATACGGGAAGTAGGCGAGATCGCTGTGGTGCAGCCAAAGCGGGCCATTTCCGGAAAAGTGCTGGACAGCAATGGCAGTCCGCTTTCCGGGGCAAACATCCGGATCAATGGCTCGGGTAAAGTGTACACATCCGGAAAAGATGGGGGATTCAGTTTTCTCATTACTGAAAATGATAAAAGCATCCAGGTAAGCGCTGCGGGATACCAGGCAAATACCATCCCACTGACCAGTAATGAAAATTACGTAACAAGATTACAACGAATGACCGAAGTAAAAGGAGATGTGAGGGTAACTGCCGGAATGATGATCGTGAGGCCAGTATCACCAAAGAAAAAGAGTTGAAGGTTGAAAGTTGAAAGTTGAAAGTTCAAGGTTGAAAGTTGAAGGTTGAATGTTTGTGAAGTTTCCAAACCTTGAACTTTCAACTTTCAACTTTCAAGCCTTAAAGGCTGGATGAAACTGGTGCAGCGTTGTCCGTAAAAATTCTCTATCGAGATGCGTATAGATCTCAGTCGTGGTGATACTTTGATGCCCCAGCATTTCCTGCACAGCCCGCAGATCGGCGCCACCTTCTACCAGATGCGTAGCAAACGAATGCCGGAAAGTATGTGGTGAAATATTTTTATTTATACCGGCTTTTGTCACCAGGTCTTTCAACATCAAAAAAATAAATACCCGTGAAAGCCTGCTGCCACGGCGGTTAAGGAATAAGATATCTTCTTCGCCGGGTTTGATGGCGATATGTGAACGGACTGTTTTGCGGTAAAGATTAATAAATTTGATCGCATCGCTACCGATGGGCACCAGTCTTTCTTTATCTCCTTTACCGGTTACTTTTATAAAACCGACATCGAGGAAAAGATTGCTGAGCTTTAAGTTCACCACTTCACTTACCCGCAGGCCGCAACTGTACATCGTTTCAAGTATCGCACGGTTGCGTTCGCCACCTTCTTTGCTGAGGTCGATAGCGGCGATGATCTGTTCGATCTCTTCAAAAGCCAAAGTATCCGGCAGTTTGCGGATCAGTTTTGGCGCTTCCAGCAACATTGTAGGGTCGGTTGCGCTGATCTGCTCTATCAGGCAATATTTATAAAAACTTCTCAGTCCCGAAATGATCCTCGCCTGCGAAGCCTGCGTCATCCCCAATTCGGCGATCCATTGCAGAAATTTTTCCAGGTCCTTCAGCAACACTTCTTCCGGCTTTTTGAGAAGGCTTTGCGATAACATAAAATCCGTCAACTTTTCAATGTCATGCAGGTATGCCTCTACCGAATTTTCCGATAGCGACCTTTCCAGTTGCAGCCAGGCTTTATACCCCTTTTTATACGCTTCCCACATAAAATGTTGTGCTTATTACCTTACAATTTAATTAAACATTATTTTCGTTGCACAAATATTTATTTCCCCAAAAATATAGCTGCTTATGTTGCCGGTAAATTTCAGGACTTTCAGAAGGAAACTTTCACAGAACAGGAAAACGTTCCGGAGTTTTTTAAACAAAACTGAAAAGACACCTCCACCGGCGATTGATAAGATCACACCCGTGGTGGCACAGGAAGTGTGGCAGGAAGTGGATTGCCTTAGCTGCGCCAATTGTTGCAAAAAAATGACACCGACATTTACTCCCGCCGACCTGAAACGGATCTCCAAACATTTCGGACAAACACCGGAGGAATTCCGCAAACAATGGCTCCGCAAAGACCGCAACAAAGACCTCATCAACAAAACAGAACCTTGCCAGTTTCTGAATCTAGAGGATAACAAATGTTCTATCTATGCCGTTCGACCCGCAGATTGCGCAGGCTTCCCGCATCTCTCCAAAAGAAAGTGGACGGATTACGCCTATATCCACAAACAGAATATTGATTACTGCCCCGCTACTTATAAAATGGTGGAGAAGATGATTGTTCGATTTGGAGCAATTGAAAATTAAGAATGATGTGAAGATCAAAGTGGAAAAGGATCACAGATTTCGAAGGGATAAAGGAGATTACACAGATTACTTTTTTACTTCGTAAAAAATAAAAAATGCAGTTTGTAAGATTTTGTGATAATCTTATAAACTGCATTTTCATTTTGCCACATCAAAATAATCAGTGTAATACCCTTATGCCTTTAAAATATGCGATCTCTATCTGCTTCACTCTCCACACTAAATCTTAATTCTTAATTAAAGCGGGAATAATAAACACAGATTTTAAAGCGATAAGGGGATTACACAGATTACTTTTTTACTTCGTAAAAAATAAAAAATGCAGTTTGTAAGATTTTGTGATAATCTTATAAACTGTATTTTCATTTTGCCACATCAAAATAATCAGTGTAATCACCTTATTCTTTTAAAATCTGCGATCTCTATCGGCTTCACTCTCCGCACTAATTCTTAATTCTTAATTATTCATATATGTCTTCAATTAAAAAATAATCTGCTTCCTCCTCCTTATGCAATGTGATGGATAACACGTCAAATTGTACCCGCTTCCATTCAGGATGCAGATAGAGGTATTCCGCTGAAGCATCGATCAGGTTTTTTATTTTCTTTTTATTCACGCTTTCTTCCGGATGCCCGAAATTTTTGGTGCTGCGGCATTTTACTTCAATGAAATGAAGGATGTTTTCTTTGAAAGCGATGATATCCACTTCCCATTTTTTATGCCGCCAGTTTTGTTCGAGCAGCGTATATCCGGCTTTTTCAAAATAAACAGCTGCCAGCTTTTCTCCATGTTTTCCCGTATCGTTGTGTGCAGCCATGCTTCAAATTACAAAAATCCAGGGCTTTAAAAGCTGACAGTATTAAGATAAAAATCTGTAGTTTTGCCCAAAATCAAAGAAATGAACCAGACCAGATCAAATATATTCATCGGTATTGCCCTGATCGTGCTCGCGGCTATTTTAAAAGTTGCTGCATATTATAATGTATTGACCATCTCACCGATCATCGCCATCGCCTTATTCAGCGGGGCGGTGATAAAAGATAAGAAACTGGCTTTTATCATTCCTTTATTGGCCATGTTCATTGCAGATTGCCTGATGGAAGTTTTTAAAGTAGGACAAGGTTTTTACGGCTTCGGGCAAATAGCCAATTATATTTGTTTATTGGCAGTAGCATTATTGGGATCAGCAATGAGGAAAATTTCTGTGTTAAGCGTGATCGGTTTTTCTCTGGGCTCAACACTACTGTTCTTCTTCCTGAGCAACAGCGCCGTTTTCCTTTTCGACGATTTTAATATGTACGAAAATACTGTCAACGGTTATGTGAAATGTATGGCTGCTGGTTTGGCTTTCCTGAAACCTCAGGCATTCATCAATGATCTTTTATGGAGTGGGGTACTTTTCGGAAGTTATGTATTTTACTTTAAGCCGTCCGGCAAGAAAGTGATTGCGTAAGAATGATCGTAATTAAACTATAAATATTATCCTGCCGTTGGCGGGATTTTTTATTGTTTGATGGCAAAGCCAAAAAGCCACGAATGAAAAAAAATACGAATAAACACTTAGAACTTTCATTGCGAGGAACGAAGCAATCTCTTCGCCTGGTTATGTAATAAGTTGAACGGATTGCTTCGTGCCTCGAAAATAGGAATGTGAGTGGAAGCCTCAGCCTCAATAAAATTGTGGACTTAGTAAAAATCCCGAAGGTTTGACTATTGACTATTCACCATTGCCCTACAAACTTCCCAACGCTTCCTCATACCCCACATCCGGTATCAATCCCTTTCCATCTGCTGCCTGCGTAGCCAATTCATCACAACGATTGTTGTATGGATTATCCGCATGGCCTTTCACCCAGATCATTTTGATGTTGAATTGTTGTGAAATGGCATGAAACCTTCGCCACAGATCCGGATTCTTTTTGCCTCCTTTAAAATTCGTTTTCATCCAGGTCTTCAGCCAGCCTTCTTCAATCGCTCTCACCACATATTGGCTGTCAGAATAAATGGTAACAGGAATTCCTTTTTTTGTGATGGCTTCCAATCCTGCTATCACCGCCATCAATTCCATACGGTTGTTGGTGGTATGCAGGTAGCCCTGAGATAATTCTTTGCGATGTGGCCCAAACATCAGGATCGTGCCATAGCCGCCAGGGCCGGGGTTTCCACGGGAAGAGCCATCTGTGTATATGATAATGTTGCCGGTGTTCATTGCGCAAAGTTACGGGTTGCGGGTGACGGGTGGAATGATTGTTGGTGGAGTTTTCTTTTGCTTCTCTGCGAAAACTCTGCTCCCTCTTTTTCTCTGCGGTGAAAGAAAACCTCCTGTCTAATGAAAATTACAAAATACAAAAGCACTTCCAACGAAAGTTTTGCAAACGATCAACTAACCCGCAACCCGTCACCAGCAACTTCCTCTCACACCTGGAATACCCCGGTTTTAAACTCTGGAATATCCGGATTCTGATCCGCCGCCTTGATGCCTTCTGAGATCACGCGTCTCGTTTCCGCAGGATCTATGATTGCGTCTACCCATAACCGTGCGGCCGCATATTCCGGCTTCGTTTGCCTGGTATATTTATCAGTGATCTTTTCTAAAAAAGCTTTTTCTTCTTCCGCCGTCACTTCTTTTCCTTTGGCTTTCATGGCGCCCACTTCTATCTGCAACATTGTTTTGGCAGCCTGCTCGCCGCCCATCACCGCAATTTTGGCCGTAGGCCATGCATAAATAAATCTTGGATCATAGGCCTTTCCGCACATGGCGTAATTGCCCGCCCCATAAGAGTTCCCAACGATGATGGTGATCTTTGGCACTACAGAATTTGCTACTGCGTTTACCAATTTTGCCCCATCTTTGATGATGCCGCTATGCTCGCTGCGGCTGCCCACCATAAACCCGGTAACATCCTGCAGGAATACCAAAGGGATCTTTTTCTGGTTACAATTCATGATGAACCGTGCAGCCTTATCAGCACTATCATTGTAGATCACGCCACCCAACTGCATTTCACCCTTTTTACTTTTCACGATCAGGCGTTGATTCGCCACGATGCCCACTGCCCATCCGTCAATCCGGGCGTAACCACAAACTATTGTCTTGCCATAATCTTTTTTAAATTCATCGAAACTATCCGCATCCGTGAGGCAATTGATCATCTGCAACATATCGTAAGGTTTGGTATTGCCTTCGCTCATGATGCCGAACAATTGATCTTTACCAGGTTTCGGCTCAACTGCCGCTATCCTGTCGAATCCAGCAGTGCCGGGCTTTCCAAGCCTGCTGATAATTTTCTTTACCTGGTCAAGGCATTCTTCTTCCGTCTTGAATTTATAATCTGCAATACCCGATAATTCATTGTGTGTTGCCGCACCTCCCAGTGTTTCTGCATCGATATCCTCACCGATAGCCGCTTTCACCAGGTAAGGTCCAGCAAGAAAAATAGAACCTGCGCCTTCCACCATCAACGTTTCATCACTCATGATAGGAAGATAAGCACCGCCTGCAACACAAGCACCGGTAACAGCCGCAATCTGTGTGATGCCCATCGCACTCATCTTTGCATTGTTGCGAAAAATGCGCCCGAAGTGTTCCTTATCTGGAAATATCTCATCCTGCATCGGAAGAAAAACACCAGCGCTGTCTACGATGTAGATCACCGGCAACTTGTTTTCCATCGCGATCTCCTGCATGCGCAAATTCTTTTTCCCTGTAATAGGGAACCATGCCCCAGCTTTTACAGTCTGATCATTGGCCACGATAATACATTGCCTGCCGCTTACATAACCGATGCCGCTTACCGTTCCACCAGCCGGACAACCACCATATTCTTCATACATTTCATAGCCTGCAAAAGCGCCGATCTCAGTAAAGGGAGTATTATCATCGCATAAATAAGCGATACGTTGCCTTGCGGTGAGTTTGTTTTTCTCTTTTTGTTTTTGTGCGGCTTTTGCTCCGCCACCTTCATAAATCTTTTCGAGTTTTTGCCGTACCTGGCTCCAGGCCATTTTCATGGCGTCTTCATTTTTATTGAACTGTAAATCCATAAAGCTGCAATTATTAGTAACGGCAAAGTACTGAAAAGTTGTGGAATAACAGTTGACATCTCATGAGTTGACATCTCACGAGATGTCAACTCAACCGTTCGTTTATCCAAAACCGTCCTACGTTCAAAAAGGCGGTGATGCTCACCATGAAATTTATATTTTTCCATTTCAAATTGAATCATATGCGCTTGACCCGTTTTTTTGCCGGAGGTATTATCGTTATTGGAGGTTTTGTTGCCCTGTTGATCTTCGGGATCAGGAGCTGCCTGTCAAAATATGACGAACGAAGTGCTTTGTCGCCGGTGGTGTACGTTGAAAAAGATGGAAAGAAAATCCTGGTGAGCCTGGTGAAATTTTCCAAAACGACTTCCTATTCGCAATCAGGGGGATTCATCCGGAAATCGGTAAGTGACGAATATTACCTGCAAACCAACGATGCCATCACTGGTAAAAAAACAGGTGATGTTGAGCTGGATCTGCCTTCTCATCTTACACAATATCCTGTAGAAGTACTGGGCTCCAATGGTTCGCAGGTATGGCTCTTTGCAAATGAGCTGATGTTATACGATGCATTTGCATTGAAAAAACTGGCAGATGTAGAGGTGTTGGAAAAAAAGAATACAACTCTGACTGGAAAATTTCCTGCGGAAAAAAGATATTATGAATTTCTAAAGGAAGATAGTGCTGTGAAATTTATCGCTACAGATGGTACTCCATGGATACTGGATAGCAAAACTTTACTGGCAAAACCTTACACATCACAAAAGCACGACAATACTGAAAAGGGGGAACTCGCTTCACGTATCAAAAGCCTTGGCAGATACGATATCCATTTCAGCCAGATGAAACTCAACCAGGACACGATAAACGGCGAATGGTTTGGCCTGTACTCCGGTAATGAATTCAACGACCTCAATGAAAGGGTTTATATAAATGCATCCTATGGTGAAGATGAGCGCCGCCAATTGCTTACAGGCCGTTGCGACAGCAGCAGGTATAACCAGGTTTATCTTGATAAAAAAAATGTGAAACAAATTACCGCGGCAGGATATTATCTCGACGGAGGTTTTCTGTTGAACAAACAAAACGGTCAGGTGATACATCCTGAAAATTCCCGCAGTTATCTGGTGGTTTCCAAAAGCCAGATCGGCAACCAGGGTTCGATCATTATCAGTTGTGTATCTCCTGATGGATATGTAGCATGGAAATACGATACGGAATTAAGTCAGTGGACGGATTGGCAATACAAGAACAATCGCTTATACATCTACGGGAGAAACAATAAAGACCTTAGTTCCGGCGAAAGCAACCTTTTGCTCATCCTGGATCTGAAGAACGGAAGTACACAGTGGTATGATTATTTTGAAGATAAAAGTATTGATTAAAAAAATTGCGAATTAATAATTACGAATTTTTGAGTGTGATGATTGAAGTGAAGATCAGGAGATAGGGATCACAGATTTCAAATGGATGAAAGGATTTCACAGATTACTTTTTTACTTCGTAAAAAATAAAAAATGCATTTCATAAGGTGTTGAAATCTCTTATGAAATGCATTTTTGTTTTTGCGCCAGCAAAATAATCTGTGCAATCCTTTTATCCATTTGAAATCTGCGATTACTCTTCCTGCTCCGATCTTGGCTTTAATTTGTAGTTGTTTTGCCGGTTGTTTATTAAAACCTGTCATACGCACAATGAAATGAGTTTGTGCAATGGAACCGTTTTAGTTTTGCTTCAACAAATTATTTATGCGTATTCAAGAGGAACACTGCCAACGATAGGCCTTTGATCTTTCAGCGCATTTTTTATGCTCATTTTATAACCATTAAATAAATATTAATCAATCAAAACAAAAGATCAACTAATGAGAACACAAAAGTTTTTATCCGTACCAGTATTATTATTTGCAGCAGCGAGCTTATTCAGCAGCTGTAAAAAAGACGACGCACCGTCTCAGAGCTGCCGCATCATTACCATTTCCGCATCCGGAAGTGATCCGATCAATTTTACTTACAATGCAGATGGAAAAGTAAGCAGTTATATTTCCGGCAAAACGAGCATTACCTATGCTTACAGCGGCAATAACGTGGTATCGAACGAAACTTACAATGGCGCTTTTTCGCAGAAGAAGATCATCACCAATGGCGCCAACGGACTGACTACAAATGTAAAGACCGAAACAAGTGCCAATGGGAGTACATGGTTCAACGATAGCTACGAATATAATGGTACCCAATTGATCAAAGCTACCACTACATTCTCTGATGGTAGTCAGCCTACAGTGAATATTATTAAATGGGAGAATGGGAACATGTCGACGCTTACCAATGGAAATAATATCACCAACATTGAATACTATACTGACAAACCTGCGCAGCAGGGAGATTATCTAGATCTGATCCAGAAGATACAGAACGTGAATATCTACCGCACCAAAAATGCGATCAAATCACTTTTCTCCGGTGGAGATATCAATACGTATGAGTATACATTTGGAAACGAAGGGATCACCGGGTTAAAAATGAGCCAGGGTAACTCGTCCACAAATTATACCTATCAGCATCAGTGTAACTAAGGTTAAAACGTTTACGAGGTTCAAGAGGTTCATAAAGTTCAATCAATTGCGCCGGGATTAAGCCTGGCGCAATTGATTGAACTTTATTTCCATTTATTCTCCATATCCTCATATGCCTCTTTGGAGATGGTGGAATTTTTCTTGCTTTTAGAAGTGCCCTTCTTTTTCTTTGCGTTGATATTATTCACCAGTGAGTTCTTTACTCCCAGTTTGTTCTTTTTTGCGGAAGATTTCTTTGCAGCACTTTTTTTAGGTGCGGCTTTCTTTTTTGTAGTGGCCATGATCTTTTATCTGAAGTCAAACAAAAGTTATGCCCCTGTCAATTTGTATAGATCTCTGTATGTTTTTTCGTATAATTGATCAACAAGATCAGCGATGTTCGAATCCTGCTTCTTTCAAAAGAGTGATCACTCTTTCAAGATCTTTGTCCATGACCAGTATCAGGTCGTTGGAAAAACTGGAGGTGATCACAATATCGATGCCGGCAACAGCAAGCGTATCGGTGATATAAGCGATGAAACCCACACAATAGAATGGGTTGCCGCAACGTATATTCACCAGTTTCCAACGCTCTTTATTTTCCTTATAACTGCCTTCCATCGGCAGATTGCTGACGTCCGTTACCACCGTGATCTCCATGCCGTCCCTTACCACCAGCAGGTGTTTTTCGGGATTGGCTACTTTTTCTACACTGGTATAAACGTATGTGCCCGGATCGAGCGTAAACCAGCTGGCGGCTATTACCGGTGCCAGTTCCTGTTTGTAATTTGGATGTGTCGTCATAGTTTTAGTAACGAAACAAAGATAATGAGAGTTTTATTGTTATTTGTATTGTCAGCCTGAGCCTGTCGAAGGCGGCTTCCCGTATAAACTAAAGCTTTCGACAGGTTCAGGCTGACACGGATTTTATAGTTGAATACTTCGCTGAATGTTTACCTTTTCCAAAAAATACTCATCATGCGAAACCACTATTAACGTGCCATTGTAATCATTTATGGCAGCCGTCAGTATCCCGATATTCTTCATATCCAGGTTGTTGGTAGGCTCATCAATAATGATCATATCAGGTGCGATGTGGCCGATGGTAAGGCAGCAAAGCACCAGCCGCATCCTTTCGCCGCCGCTTAATGCACTACATGGTTTGTTCCAGTCTTCCTTTGCAAACAGAAATCTGTTGAGCCGGATCTTTATCTCATGTTCCTGTAAAGAAGTGGTGTTGAATTTTTCAGCCTGCTCAAATACTGTCAATCGGTTATCGATCAAAGAATAATCCTGATCGATGTAAATAGAACTATGATCAGCCCGGGATAAATTTCCCTGAGTAGGTTTCAGTTTACCCAATAACAATTTTATCAGCGTTGTTTTACCGGAACCATTAAGCCCTTTTAATGCCAGTCTTTCTCCGCTGGTGATCTGGAGATCCATAGCCGGATCCCACAAGGATTGCGCTCCATATTGAAAATTAATTTCAACGGCCGCCAGCAAAATTTTTCCTTTATGCAAAGCGGAATCATCAAAGCCGAATTTCATCTTATCTGTCTCGGGTAATTCTTTGCGCAGCTGATTCAGTTCCAGTGAAAGGTTGCCCGTTTTTTCCGCATGAACGCTTTTTAGTTTTGCCGAACTTTTTTCTGCATTGTTCCGTAAGGTATTCATCATGATGGTTGGTACACCCGCTTTTTCCTGTTTCTTTTTACCCCGTGCATCCAGCTTTTGCTGGCGTTCTGCCGATTCCCGTTCAGTTTCTTTCGCTTTGCGCAATGACTTTTCCCTGTCTTTCAATTCGTTTAATAATGCATCATTCTCTGATTTTTTTTGTTCTGTATAAAAATCATAATTGCCGCCATAGACCGTAATGCCGCGTTTGCTCAATTCATGAACTTCATCTGGCAGGTTCAATAATTTTCGATCGTGACTGATCACTACTAAAGTGAAAGTCGCGGAAGTTATGAGTTGATACAATAGTTCTCTTCCCGCTATATCAAGATGGTTGCTCGGTTCATCCAACAAAACGATCTCAGGATCATGAATGGAAATTCCTGCCAGGAAAACTTTTGTTTTTTGCCCGCCACTTAATGAACCCATCTGCTGCGTCAGGGATAGGTCCTTTAATTCCCAATGATCCAACGCTTCGGTGCAACGTTCTTCAATCGTCCAGTCATCGTTCAGTAAAGCCATATTTTCTTCCGAAACATCTCCATCCAGAATGGCTCTTAATGCAATAATCTTATCGGATACACCCAATGCTTCGGCAACAGTCAGTTCATCATACTGCCCGAAATGTTGCGGTACGTAATAAGGCACAGCAAATGCCTTAACAGTGCCTTCAGCAGGGGATAAAACTCCCGCCATTATTTTAAAAAGCGTTGATTTGCCTGCGCCGTTATTTCCCACCAGGGCAACTTTCCGATTTTTTTGAATGGAAAAATTCAGGTGTTCGAACAAGATATCCTTATTGGGATGCAGGTATGTGATATTATTCAATAATAACATAAGACTTTCTTTAAAAAGTGAATAGTGAGTGGTGCCCGCCCGGCTGAAGCCATTCGGACGGAAATAATAAAACCTTCGAAGTTTAAAATGTTTCTGTGAAATACTTACCGGACAACATTGGGGAATCTTGGTGTAAGTGAAGGTTTCCTTGTTTTAAAGAAAGAAAATTTTACATGGAGAGTGTAACTTTTTGCAAAGGTAATAAAACCTGGAATTTTTGGAAATTGTCAGGCATGAAATTTATTCACTGCTGGGAATAAGCGATAGCATAGGTTTTACAAAATCTCTGCGAAACCTCGGGCCACTCATGTTCTCTGCGGATGAACTGATGCTGAAGCAGGAGAATTCTTTATCCCTTTCACCAGCAACCACAAACAAATTCCTATCTCCCCAAGACTTGCCGGAAGGCTGATGAAAGAACCTACTCCCATTTTTTCATAATACGGAAACAAAAGATTGCCAGTGAAATTTATCAGATAACCAAAACAACCCGCCATCAGCAATATGCCCAGGATCTTAGGAAGAAAACCCGAACGGTACACCAATATCCCAAAGGGCAGCAGCCAGAGTCCCCAGAATATGGAAACTACCTGGTTGCCCATCCTGTAAGCATTCAATTGTTGCATTATTTCCGCAGGTAAATTTTTAAGGTCTGTAGAAGATAAGGTGTTAAACTGTTCGAGCATATCCAGGATGGCATATTTATGTTGGAGGTTCGCAAAAGAAAGCGGTACGCTTACCATAGCAAACACCACCATCAGCACAGCGTATTTTTTATCGACCGTTTTCAACAATTCGTAAAGTGCCATCGGCAACAACAGGAAGGCGATATAACAGACCACAGCCGATAATATACCAAACCTGAACAGGGGCTGAGCTGCTACGATATTGTTGAAAGTAGCGGTAGCATCGTCACCTGCGATGAGCTTCGAGGGTACATACATCAGGTTGAAAATTCCCGTTAATACTACTATCAGGTAAAGTGCGCCGGCAATTCGTGCAGTTTGTTTGTTTGGATACATGGCTTGCATTTAATGAAGGTAATACGGATGTAAGCTGAAATAGTTACAGCAAGCTAATTTTTTTATTCATTCACTTAGGACTGTCCTTGCTGCGCCTGCAAGAAGAGCCCTGAATAAGTTCATCACTTTCAATGGCACTCTTAAAAAGGTAATCGAAACAAAATTAAACGGCCACTTCTTCCGAAGCGGCCGTTATTTTATATGGAGGTGTAATATTCCTCTTCTTTAATCTTCTGAATCTTCGCTTACATCCTCGTCAATTCGTGTAACCTGTCTGCCGACAGGCAGGTTTGCGAAGATTGGTGTAATTAAAAATTATTGTCCACCACCCAACGAACGATACAACTCAACGGCTGCGCCTAATTCCGCACGTTTCAACACTGCCAGTTCTATCTCGCCTTGCAATACATTGCTCTGCGCCGTGATCACTTCGAGGTAATTTGCCATACCATTCTGAAACAATAGTCCTGCATTAGCGGTTGCTTGTTGCAAAGTGGTTACCCTGTTAGCCGCAATATCTTTTTGCACTTTCAGTTTGTCCAGTTTTGCCAAAGCATCCGATACTTCGCCAACAGCGAGTAATACCGCCTGCCTGAATTCGATCACCGTTTTTTCGCGTTCGATCTTCGCCGTTTCCAATTGTGTTTTCAGTTGTTTGTGTTGCAGCAAGGGCTGCGATAAACCACCGGCCACTGCACCAAACAAGGATGCAGGAATATTGAACCAGTTACTCGCTTTGAAAGAATTCAATCCACCTGCGGCGGTAATGGTCAGCGAAGGGTACATGCTCGCTTGCGAAATACCCACATTCGCATTCGCGATAGTAAGATCAAGTTCGCGGCTACGGATATCTGGCCTGCGTTTCACCATTGCCGAAGGCACACCTGCATGGAGTGATGCCGGCAAACTGATCGCATCCAACGAAGCGGAAGTGCTGATAGCAGCAGGTAATTTTCCGGTGAGAATGCTCAACGCATTTTCCTGCAGTATCCTGTCCTGCTCAAATTGCGGCACCAGTTGCGCAGCATTCTGTTCCTGCGCAGTCACCTGTTGCACGGCAAGTGATGTCACCTGGCCAGAGCCGAATTGCAATTTTGTAATGAACAAAGTGCTATCGGTCAATGCCAGGTTTTTCTTCGCGATAGCCAGCTGTGCATCCAGCATCAGCAGGTTGTAATAACCCTGCGATACCTGTGCGATGATGTTCGTCTGGATAGCTTTTTTTGCTTCGCCCGTCTGCAGGTATTGTGCCAGCGCACTTTTTTGTTTGTTGCGGATCTTGCCCCAGATATCGGCTTCCCAGGAAAGAGAAACGTTTGCGTTGAAATCTTCGACATGTGTTTTCTTTAGAAACTGGCTCAGGCTTAACCCGTTCAAACTGTTGTCAGATGGGCGTGTAGAGCCTGCGGTTATATTTACTGAGGCAGCGGGGATATAGTCCCATTTCACCTGGCTGGCTGCCAGTTGTGCCTGTTCGATATTTTTTACCGCCAGCTGCATGTCAAAATTTTTGATCAATGCGCTGTCGATCAGTCCCTGCAAAACAGGGTCGGTAAAAAAATCCTTCCATTGCACATCAGCGACGCTGGTAGTGTCTGTTGTAGTCACATCCCTGAAACTTTCCGCCACAGGCGCTTCCGTTATGTTGATATCCTTTGTGATCTTGCAGGCGTACAACACCAGCACGATGAAAGCATATAATTTGAATTTTGTGTTCATGGTCTTTTATTTAAAACTCTTTTTTATTAATTCAGTTCAAGCTGCGGTACCACAGAAAGTGTGTGTGCAGATTGTTTGATAGCATTTGGTTTACCTGTGATCTTTTCCTGTATGTATTGGAAAATGATGAACAGGATCGGGATGATGAACAAACCGAGTATCACTCCGGCGATCATTCCGCCGGCGGCGGCGATGCTGATGGAATGGTTACCCTGGGCAGATGGGCCGGTGGCACGCATCATCGGGATCATACCAACTATGAAAGCAAGTGATGTCATGATGATCGGGCGCAGACGAAGCTTTGCGGCTTCGAGGGCGGATGCGATCAACGTTTTGCCGGCGTGCCTTCTTTGCACCGCAAACTCTACGATCAGGATCGCATTTTTTGCGAGTAAACCGATCAGCATTACCAAAGCAACCTGTACATAAATATTGTTTTCAATACCAGCCAGGCCGATGGCGGAAAATACACCAAGGATACCTGCGGGGATGGAAAGTACCACCGCCATTGGCAGGATATAACTTTCGTATTGGGCAGCCAGGAGGAAGTATACGAACAGCAGACAAAGTGCGAAGATCACCGCTGATTGCCCGCCGGAAGAAATTTCTTCTTTGGTAAGTCCGGTGAATTCCTGCGTGTAACCGTTTGGCAGACTGGTTTTCGCCACTTCTTCTACCGCACGGATCGCATCACCGGTGCTGTAACCTGGCTTTGGAATGGCATTGATACCGATCGAATTGAAGAGGTTATAACGCGATACCGTTTCTGGTCCGTACACACGATTCAGTTTTACCAGTGTGCTGATCGGCACCATTTCTCCTGCACGGTTCTTTACAGAAATGCCATTGATCGCATCGGCATTCGCCCTGTCCTTTGAATCGGCCTGCACCATCACGCGATAATATTTACCGAAGCGATTGAAATCGGATGCCTGTGCACTACCGAAATAAGCCTGGATGGATTGCAATACGTCCTTCACTTTCACACCGAGCTGTTCGGCTTTTTCATCATCCACTTCCAGCTCCAGCTGCGGGTAATCCGCTTTGAAAGAAGTGAACGCGAACGCGATCTCTTTACGTTTCATTAACTCGCCGATGAAACTGGTAGATACTTCTGCAAACCGGTTGAGCGTTCCGTTACCCGTCCGGTCCTGCAACACCAGGTCCAATCCATCTACATTACTGAAACCGGGAACTGTCGGGAACGTGAACACGAAGAAATTTCCACCCTTGATCTGCGCCAGTTTTTGCCGCGTATCATTCATCATCACATTGATATCTTTTATTTTTCCTCTTTCAGCCGAAGGCTTGAACGATACGAAAGCCACGGCAGCAGAGGGATTGGAAGATTGTGTGAGAATGTTGAAGCCAGACAATCCCATCACCGCTCTTTTTGCTTCGATACTACTCAATACCTTTTCACCTTCTTTGATCACTTCGGTAGTGCGTTCCAAAGACGAACCCGGAGGCATGGATAAAGCGATGGCGAAGAAGTTCAGATCTTCTGATGGAATGAAGCCGGTCTTGGTTTTATTGACCAGGTAAAAAGTAGACGCGATGATCAATACAAGGCTGGTGATCGCCACCCATTTGTAACGGGCAAGAAAACGAAGGCTGCCTATATATTTGTTGGTAAGTTTTGAAAAACCTGAATTGAATCCTGCAAAGAATTTTTCTTTGAAGGTCAGTTTTTTTGCTGGAATGGATGGGTCACTGGTATGAACGTTTTTCAGGAATAAGGCACATAAAGCGGGACTAAGCGTGAGGGCATTCACGGCGGATATCACGATCGCGATGGCGAGTGTGAATGCGAACTGGCGATAAAATACACCGGTTGATCCGCTCATGAATCCTACCGGTAAAAATACCGCACTCATCACCAACGTAATGGAAATGATCGCTCCGGTAATTTCACGCATCGCCGACAGGGTAGCGGCTTTTGCGGGTAAATGACGGTGTTCCATCTTCGCATGTACCGCTTCCACCACCACGATGGCATCATCTACTACGATACCGATAGCGAGTACCAATGCAAACAACGTGAAGAGGTTGATCGACAACCCGAACAACTGCATAAAAAAGAAGGTTCCGATGATCGACACGGGCACTGCGATTGCAGGAACTAATGTAGACCTGAAATCCTGCAGGAAGATGAACACTACGATGAACACGAGTATGAACGCTTCTATCAGCGTGTGTTTCACCTGTGCGATCGATTCGTCGAGCGGAATTTTAGTATCGTAAATAGTAGTATAACTGATCCCCTTCGGGAAATTTTTAGATACTTTTTTCATCAGCTCCGCGATGGCGATCTGTATCTCGTTGGAGTTGGATCCCGCCAGTTGAAACGAGGCGATATTAACACCGGGTTTGCCATTGGTACGGGTGTAATTTCCGTAAGTGTAAGCGCCGAATTCCACGCGGGCCACGTCTTTCAGTCGAAGCATGGAACCATCCGGATTGGCACGGATCACGATATTTTCGTAATCACCAGGCTGGTTCAATTTTCCTTTGTATTTGATGATGTATTCAAAAGATTCCTTGCTGCTTTCGCCGAGTTTACCCGGGGCAGCTTCCAGGTTTTTATCCTGGATGGCAGCCATCACTTCGGCGGGTACGAGGTTGTAAGCGCTCATCTGCGCCGGGTTGAGCCAGATACGCATAGAGTAATCTTTGTTACCGCCAAAGATGATCGATTGCCCCACACCCTTGATACGTTTGATCTCCGGGATGATGTTGATCTGTGCATAGTTGGCAAGAAAGGTCTGGTCGTATGTTTTTTCATCTTCCGCGTAAAGGTCCACGACCACCAGCAAACTATTTTGTTGCTTGGAAGTGGTGACACCTGCCTGCACTACTTCTGCCGGAAGCTGGCTCGTAGCCTGCGCTACACGGTTTTGCACATTCACCGCGGCCTGGTCGGCATTGGTGCCGAGTTTGAAATATACGGTGATGACAAGTGAACCGTCATTACTTGCGGTAGAACTCATGTAGCTCATATCTTCCACACCATTGATCGATTCTTCAAGCGATGGAGCTACTGAACGGAGGACGGTTTCCGCATTCGCACCCGGATAAAAAGCCGTCACCTGCACTGCCGGTGGGGCGATATCGGGGAACTGCTGAAGGGGAAGTGACTTGAGTCCGATCAGGCCCAGTATGACGAGCAGGATGGAGATCACGGTGGCCATGACTGGCCGTTCTATGAATTTCTTAAACATAAAAATGTTAGTTACAGATAAATAAAAATTAATTCTTCAATGCTACGGTGGTCACCGGTTTCGCCGGAGTGATCACCATTCCGTCCTGGAGATGATCAAGCCCGTTCTGCACAATTTTGTCATTCACTTTCACACCCGAGCTTACCAGGTAATCAGCGCCTGACTTGCCGATGATGGTGATAGGATTTCGGTTCACTTTGTTGCTGTCGGATACCAGGTACACATAAATTTTATCCTGCACTTCTACCGTAGCAGCCTGCGGAACAAGCAACGCATCCGGATGCTGAAGCCCGAGGCGGATCTTACCGGTATTGCCGGAACGCAACAAACCCTGCGGGTTCGGGAAGCTGGCCCGTACAGTGATGGCACCGGTGGTGCGGTCAAACTGCCCATCCACGATATCGATCTTTCCCTGCTGAGGATGAATGCTGTTGTCGGCGAGAATGAGCGAAACAGGAGGAAGGCTTTTGATCTTTTCTTCGATGCTGTTGCCTTTATAATGTTCTTTGAAACCGATGAAATCTGTTTCGCCGAGTGCGAAATAAACGTGCACTTCATGTACATCCGAAAGGGTAGTAAGCGGAGCCGGTTCGGCACGTGATACAAGGCTTCCCTGTTTTTTCAACAGCCGGCCGATGTAGCCGCTTACCGGTGCACGAACGATGGTATAACCAAGATTGATATTGGCAGCCGATACCGCGGCTTTTGCCTGTTGCGCATTGGCAACAGCCGCTTTGTAAGCCGCCTGAGCCATTTTCAATTGGATATCCGCTACCACTTTATTTTGAACCAGCGGAGTCAGTTTATCTATTTCCAATTGTGCATTGGTAATGGCGGCATTGTATGCCGACAGGCTTGAATTGGCACTGTTAAGCTGCTCCCTGTAAAGGCGGTCGTTGATCCTGAAAAGCGGCTGGCCTGCAGTAACATAAGCGCCTTCATTTACCAATACCTGTTCAAGAAAACCCTCTACCTGCGGACGAATTTCCACATCGGTGGTGCCTTCGATCGAAGCAGGATAATCAGAATAGGTAGTGGTCGAAGCCTGGCTGACCTGCACTACCGGGAAAGCCTCCGGGGCCGGGGCAGCGGCGGTTTCAGGTTTTTTAGCAGAGCATCCCGCAAGGAATAAAAACAGGGCGGGGAGTAAAGTTTTGATGGAGAGTAATTGTTTCATAAACGTTATTAAATTGTTGAACGATGTTAAGTAAATGGGTAAAAAAAATATTGATTTTCGACCCCGGAGGTTTCCCAAATCCTCCGGGTGTCTTTTAGGCCAGAAGTCTTTTTATTCAAGACGCTCCGGGGTTTGTTGAAAACACCCGGAGGTCTTTGACCCCGGAAGTTTTTAAAAGCCTCCGGGCGTCTTTCCGTGTCAGATCTCCGGGGTTTTCAAAACCCCGGAGGTCTTTTGAAAACCGGAGGTCTTTTGCATTTTTTTAAGTCAGTAAAATCATTTAATGGTGTTAAGTAATTAGACAAAAAAAATGTTCTAATCTTTCATAGAACGAATGATGCCATTGATCGCGTCTTTGAGTATCTGTTGGTTGATCTCGTCACTTACGCCCTGGCGTACAATGTTGATAGAGATAAGCCCGTGTACTACCGACCAGAACGTGTAATATTTGGTACAAACAGCGTCGTCATCCAATGGAACCTGTAGTATCTGCTGGATCACATCACAGATCATTTTAGCAGGCGATTGCATTTCCGGGCATTCGGTTTTCATGACGCAACAGTTCATTTCCACGCCAAACATCAGCTGGTAGTATTCTTTATGTGCGAAAGCAAAATCCCAGTAAGCCAGCCACATCGCTTCCAGTTGTTTTTCCGGAGTAACCTGTGTATCACGTGCCTCTGCCAGATCCTCCACCAATACCCGGTAACCTTTCCTCGTCAGTTCCTGCAGGATAGCTTCCTTATTGGCATAATATTCATAAATGATCGGGGCGGTATACTCAATCTCATCGGCAATCTTACGCATGCTCAACGACTGCCAGCCTTCATTCTTTACTATTTTAAAGGCAGCATCGAGGATGCTTACCCTCGTCTCTTCTTTTAACCGCTGTATTCTTTCCTTGCTAGCCATGATGAATAAATTGAATTAGTGTAAATGATTTAACACCGTTAAGCAAATGTAGGAAGGTTTTTCAATTGAGCAAATAAAATTAAAAAAATTAACATTTCGAACCATAGTAACGGAGAGAAACAGACAAATACAGAGGTCATTATAATAGAACGCAGATTTTTATGATGATCATGATTGATCTTAAATTATCATAAAAATCTGCGTTCCGTTTTACATCGCCAGCGGCGATTCTCTGTGTATCTCTGTACTCTCCTTTTCTCTGTGGTTCAACATTTGCTTTGGTAACACTATGACATCCATCGCTTCATTACTCAAAAAAGGAAAAACCTCCCCGGCCCCTAAATTCATTTCCCCGATGCTGGCCACCCTCACCGATGCGCCATTCGACACTCCCGGCTGGTTGTACGAGATCAAATGGGATGGTTACCGGGCCGTAGCACATTGTTACAAGAAAAAGGTTTCCCTGCTTTCGCGGAATAATAAATCGTTTGACGAAAAATTTTATCCGATTTACGATGAGTTGAAAAAAATGAACCTCAATGCCGTGCTTGATGGTGAAGTGATCGTGGCTGATGAAAAAGGAATGGCGAATTTCGGTTTGCTGCAAAACTGGCGAAGTGAAGCCGACGGGCAATTGTTATATTATGTATTCGATCTACCCTGGTACAATGGAAAAGATCTCTGCCATCTACCGCTGACGGACAGACGAAAAATATTGAGCTCCATTTTACCAACCTCCGGCAATATTTTACTGAGCGCTGATGTAGATAGCACCGGCACCGAATTTTTCGCGGCAGCGGAAAAACTGGGCCTCGAAGGCATCATGGCAAAAAAAGCTGACTCTGAATATTTTCCTGGCGCACGTTCTACCGATTGGCTGAAAATAAAAACCCAGCTCCGACATGAAGTGGTCATCGGTGGCTTTACCCGAAATGAAGGCACTGCCAAACAATTCAGCTCATTACTCGTAGGTTTGTTTGAAAATAAAAAACTGGTCTATACCGGCAAGATCGGTACCGGCTTCACCGAAAAGATGCAGAAGGATATGATGAAATTATTCAAGCCGTTGATCGTAAAGACTTCACCGTTTGAGGAAGTACCGGATGTGAACAAACCTTCCCGTTTTCGCCCCACACCGCCAAAGGCGCAGGCTACGTGGCTTAAGCCACAATTAGTATGTGAAGTATCCTATCGTGAGATCACCAGTGATGGTGTGATGCGGCATCCATCTTTTGAAGGCATGCGGGAAGATAAACCCGCGGCAAAAGTTCACCGGGATAAAAAAGTAAAAGCGCCGGCGGCGGTGAAAAAATCTTCGGCAGTTTCGAAAGCCTTAAACAAAGTGGCACCAAAAACGTCAGGGAATACTTTACTCAATCCAGCTGACGAAACACAGGTGCGAAAAATAAAAAGCCATGAACTCAAATTTTCCAACCTGCATAAAGTTTTCTGGCCAAAAGAAAATATCACCAAACGCGATCTTATCAATTATTATTACGAAGTAGCGCCGTTTATTTTACCTTACCTCAAAGACAGGCCGCAGTCGCTCAATCGTTTTCCGAATGGCATCAATGGTAAAAGTTTTTACCAGAAAGATGTCACCGGAAAAGTCCCGTCATGGATTCAGACATTTCCATACAGCAGCGAAGGCATCGACAAAAATTTCATGCTCTGCAATGATGATGCTGCTTTGTTGTACATGGCTAATCTTGGTTGTATCGAAATGAATCCCTGGAGCAGCACGTATAAAAAGCCTTCCAACCCCGACTGGTGCATCATCGACCTGGATCCGGATAAAAATCATTTTGATAAAGTGATCGAAACTGCCAACGTTACACATGATATTCTTACCAGTGCCGGTGTTGATTGTTATTGCAAAACTTCCGGTTCTACCGGTTTGCATATTTATATTCCCCTGGCAAAAAAGTATGATTATGAAGTATCCAAAGAATTCGGAAGATTGATCGCTCACCTGGTGCAGGAGCAGTTGCCCAAATTTACCAGTATCGAACGCATGACCGCTAATCGGCGCGGAAAACTTTACATCGATTTCCTGCAGAACCGCCCGCAAGCTACCTTGGCTGCCGCGTATTCCGTTCGCCCGAAACCCGGCGCAACTGTATCGATGCCATTACATTGGGAGGAAGTAAAAAAAGGAATGAAGATGACGGATTTTAATATTCACACTGCTATAGGAAGGATAAAAGAAATGGGGGATATTTTTAAACCGGTGTTGGGTAAGGGAGCGGATATTATGAAAGCAATTAAGAAGTTGAATACGGATATTTAACGATAGAGGCGAAAAAGATCGCAGATTTTAAAATGATAATACGATTCCGCAGATTATTTTTACTTCGTAAAAATTAAAAATGCAGTTTGTAAAATCTGTACTGATATTACAAACTGCATTTTCTTTTTGCGTAGCAAAACAATCTGCGCAATCATTTTCATCCCTCTAAAATCTGCGATCGTTTTAGTTCTGCAATCTTCACTCACTTATTCACACTAAAATAATTTATCAACTTATCAATGCAACCATTAAAAAGGTAAAAACCTCCCCACTGTTTTCTTCAATAAAAACCCGCCGATCTTTTTAAAATTCTTTGCTATCAGTTTCCCTCCTAACGCTACAACACCAACACCTGCACCCGCTTTTAGCAACATCTCGCCTTTTGAATCCGAATGCAACATATTAGATACACCACGTTTTAGTACATTACCAGGCGTGATCCAATCTTTCGCGTCTTCAAACTTCGCTTTGAATTCCTGCTCCTGAGTGATGCGTCTGTTTTTTAATTCGGTCATCGCCTGTTCCAGTTCTTCGTTGTTGTTAATTTGCATAAAGAAAATTGATGGGTGGGCACAAAAATAATTTCCCCCGGCACATTTCTGCTACACGGGGGAAAGTAAAAGGATCAATCTTTACATGGCGTATTTGGCGTCATGTTTTACTTCTTCAGCCTTGCGTTTGCCTTTTTCCAGGATATCACTTCCTGTACTTTTGGCTTTGCCATATTGTTGTTTGAGTGTTTCACCCAATTCGTTGAATTTTGTTTTTACAACATCACTCCAGTCCCCACCTTTCTCAGAAACCATTTTCCTGAATTTCTTTCCTTTTTTAGTCGCAAACAATGTGTACACAATTGCTCCTGCTGCCGCTCCGATCACTAATCCTTTTATAACTTTTGACTTGTTCATAGTTGTTAATTTTTAAGATGATAAATAATATATGTCAGCGTTTTATTGCTGTGCAAGATCTTCTACAAACTCTACAAAATTTCGTGCCAGTTTTACGGTGATCTTTTGCGTGAGCTATTTCAAAACCCTGCCTGCTACATATATTGCATAGATTGTGCCAGTTGTAGGAATGTGCCGCAGCCACATTCCTACAGCAGATCCATATGATCGAAATTAACATCCCCATTCTTCACCAGCCGCAACCGCAACGTATGCGCACCTTTGGTGAGGCGGATGCTGAATAACGAATCGATCCTGTTCCAATGGTGCCACTGCCGCCAGGCCACCGTGTCCGCATCATCATGGGTAGAAGGAATTGGAATATTTCCAATGCTGTTCTTATTGTCAACATCGATGGTGATCAGGCTGTTGTTATTGGCGGTATATTGTAATGATGCATTGTAGGTGCCATTCTTCTTAACATTCACCGTGTAGTTGATCCACTCTCCCTCGGCCGTCCAGCCTACGTAAAGGCTTTTCATTGCAGGCATTACTTTGTTGTATGGGTTATCATCTATGCCACCATCTTTGGTGTAAGAAATATCCACGCCTTCCTTTAGCCGGAATTCATTCAAAGGATTTCCGTTCACTGGATTGAGTTTGCCGCTTCCATTGTTCACGCTGTCCTGGTCATGATACGCAATGCCTTCACCACCTTCATCGTACTGTTCAAATTCCAGCCGGCCGGGGATAGTCTGCATTTTTCCCTTCCATGGTTTTGAAACAGGCCGATCCTGTAGTGAAATAAAAAAGAGGGGAGTAAGAATAAGTAGAAATGATTTTTTCACGGCTGTAAAATTTATTACCACAAAGTAATATTTTTTTGCCCGCACATGGATCAAAATAAATCCAGATAGTGCTGCCTGCGAATATCTGTGGGAGAATTATTATTTCTTCACGATCTTTATTTCCACCCTTCTGTTAGCGGTCCTTTCCTCTTCCGTCTTTTCAGGATAGGGTGTAAGGGGCTGCTGGTGGCCAAAACCTTTGAAGCGTAATCTCGCTGAAGCGATCCCGTTTTTGTTGAGGTAATTACAGATCTCCCTCGCACGATTAACGGAAAGATCTTTGGTACGTGTGCCCATATCCATGCCGTCTCCATCACCTTCCTCGCAACAGATATGCCCTTCCACAGCTATTTCCAGCGAGGGGTTTTTCTTCATGTAATCGAGCAACTCGAGCAGCACCGGCAGAGACTCCGGGACGATCACATGAGTGCCACCATAAAAATTCATATTCTTCAACACGATGTTTTTACCCACCGTCGTTTTTTTGTCATCCAGTTCTTCTGTAAGAGTTTTGCCGGTTACGGTTTCTTCCATCACTTCATCATTACCGGTTACAATTTCCACACGGCGGTTCAGGTACATTTCATTTTCACCGCGGTTGCGGTTCAGCGGACGGCGTTTTCCAAATCCTTTTTCTTCAATGATATCACTTGCCTTAAACCCTTTTTTTACCAGGTAATTTTTTACCGCATGTGTTCTTTTCAGTGAAAGCACATCATTGTATTCGTACCCCGCCATCACGTCGCAATGTCCGTACAACCTGAGTTTAATGCCCCTGGGATTTGCTTTCACAAAACTATCGAGGCTTGTTGTAGCATCCATGGTAAGGTTGTATTTATCTGTGTCGAAGTGTAAGTCGAAAGATGAATTGGTTTGTGCCCTGCTGATAGCCGCTATGCACAGGAAGAACGGCAGTAAAAATTTTTTCATACAAAGTTGTTTGCATGATAAACGGGTGGGGCGCTTAAAACGGTTGGGTATATCAATAAATAAAGAATAAGAAAGATAAAACATAAAATAAGAAAGCGTGGCAACATTATAAGCATGGCAACTTATGATGTTGCCACGCTTTCTTATTTCTTATTTAATATTTCTTTATTTGTTGCCCAGGTATTTCATTGCATCTTCCATCACCTGGTCTTTTCTTTTGTCGCCAATATCAGTTGCAGAAAAAATATCCGGTTGGATACCGGTGAAATCGGACGCGTCGCCATTTGCCCTTACAAACATTTTAATGGATCCCGTGGCGATGACCCTTGTATTGGGCAACATGAAAGGGAACACTTCCCCAAAATCGTTGCCTGGTTCGGCGGTTGGTTCCCCGATAAGAGTGGCCAGTTTATAATCCTTGATGGTATTGGCGAGCATATTGGCGCTCGAAAAGGTCTCGGTACCTATCAGCACCGCGGTTTTGCCAGTGAAACGCAGCGGCTGTTCTTCAGGAGTGGTAAGCTTGTCTATTTTATATTCGAACAGGCTGCCGTTCTTTGATTTGCTGAATGGGTCTTCTTTTTCACGAAGCTTTGCAAGTGCTTTGGAATGCCTGCTCACTTTAACTTCACCATCGGCGTCCGTATGCCCGGTTACCTTTACTTTCATTTCCGGGTTTTCCTGCAGGATGCCGGCCAGTTCGTTGAGCACACCCGAAGAAGCCGGTTGTATGTGGGCACTGTTTACGTCAAATAAAATTCCTGTAGTGGAATAGGAGCCTTTGTCAAGCAGGTTTTTCCTGGTATCAGCAAGGCCGTTCGCCATTTTGATATTACTGATGTATACACCTTGTTCCTGTTCGGTATAACTGCTGCTCCCGAGTGAAAAGAACAACTGGTTAAAGGCGCCTTCCGGTGCAATGCCTTTTGGAAGCTCGTATAATTTATCGCCGTTGTACCAGATCCGAAGTCGTTCCCGCTGAACCTGTATCGCAATATGCGCCACTTTTCCATAAGTGCTTTCGATGCCGGGGTAACGCTTGAAAGCTTCGCTGATATGATATTTTCCTGCCTTCCAGCTTTCCAGCATCACGCTGCTTTTTTGTTTTTCATCCGGCTGAAGTATTACCTGGAATTTCGTTTTCCCTTCCTGCGTGCGAAGTAATGAATTATCAGCCGGTGCAATTCCTTTTAACGTGCTCAATGCTCCGAAACGTACTACAGGAAAGCCTTTTGCTCCACTTTTTTTAAACTGCAGAATAAGATCGAATTCAATCGTGAAATTTTCTCCTGCCGGTAATTTATTCGGCGCCAGGTATACCGACTGTTGCCCGAGCTTCAGCCATTTGCCCGGGGCATTACTAACGGTTACGGCTACCCCCGATCCATTGCTGTTCCAGCCCAACGGCAATTCACCTATGGACGCATTGGAAAAATCTTCCAAAAACAGCACCGATTGTCCGGGTACAAAATCATACTGGCTGTAAGATTCCACGGGAGTGAATGAGTTAGTTTGTATCGCCTGGGCTCCTGGTAATATCACGGTATCTTTTGTTGCAGATACCCCCAGCGTTTTATTGATCGCCGTACTTGCAGTCCGCTGCGCCGCAGACCTCGCTACTTGTTTCAGTATTCCCTGCGCCGTTGTTTTCACCGGAATGCAAAGCATACATCCGCCTGCCAATAATGACGCAGATAGTTTTGTAAAAATGATCCCACGTTTCATGTGTTTATTTTTTACGCAAAAATATTTTTGGAAGGTGATGAGGGCAACTACATGTTTGGGTGGTTTTATCAATTACGAATCCGGGCTGAAGCTCTTGCTTTGGTTCCTGCCGTTGGGTTCCGGGCAAGGGTAAATACAATCAGGTTGTTAATTACAATGAATTTTACGTCTTCGTCATCCGTAATTTTGTTTCCGCGATTCATTGAGAAAAACGTTCCTCCATATCATCCTCTATTTGCTTTTCAGCATCCTCACCTTCGCCATGCTGATGACGATCACCCAATACACTTCATCCAGCACTACCGTAGGTTTCCTTGAGTTTAAACAAGACTACCTTCATATCCGTGAGTGGAAGATCGCGTTTTACATTCATGTGTTTTCTGCTGTAGTGGCACTGTTGGCGGGATTTACGCAGTTCTCTACATTGGTGTTAAAAGAACACCGGCGGCTGCATCGTATCATGGGGCGGTTATATGCCATCAATATCATTGTCATCAATTTTCCTGCGGCAATGATCATGGCGGTTTATGCCAACGGACATTGGCCGTCGAAGCTGGCTTTTATCCTCCTGGATACTTTGTGGTGTTGGTGTACGCTTAAAGCGGTGGTTGCGGCCAGGCAAAAAGATCTCGTCGCTCATCGCGAATTCATGATCCGCAGTTTCGCCCTTACTTTATCAGCCCTCAGCCTGCGCCTCTGGAAACTTTTGCTGGTAAACCTCACCGATCTTGATGCCGCGGTAATTTATATGATGGATGCATGGCTGGGTTTTGTCCCCAATCTTTTACTGGCCGAGTTTATCATCCGTCGCCGGCGAAGAAAATTTTCAACAGTAGTGCAGTAAACAAATTTGTTTCTGTGAATCCCCGTGTTCTCCCAACTTCTGTGGTCAAGCCTTTGTGCTCTTCGTGTCTTAGTGGCAAACATGTGTGCCTGTCACGCCAACTTGCATGGTGCTCCCTATCGCCGGAAGGTAATGGTATGCGTAAAAATATACCACGCCCCGATAGCCAGCAATGCAAACAAAGCCAGGCTGATCAGCACAGACAGCAGCCCCGCATAAGGCGATTCTTTGCGCAGCAATGATCTGTGAACTTTCATCCCAATGAGGTAGGTTATCCAGATGATGATCACCAGCGGTATGACGATGAAGACGAGCAGCAGAAAGATCATGGGTAGGGCAGTTTAGAAACGAATATAATTATTTCTGTAATACCCTATAGCCCTGCTTCGGTTCCGCTTCTCCTTAACAAAATTTAACCACAGCCTTTTTGTACATTTACTAACCAAATGAAAATTTTCAAAGCATGTCATTCTTTCAAAAACTTTTTGCCGGCGATTCTTCCAAGATAGAATGTCCAAGATGCCTGGGTAAAGGCCACGTTAACGATGAGGATATCAAACGCCTGAAGAAAGAACTTAAGTGGGAGCCCGGGTCCTGTGCATATTGCAACGGAACAGGAAAAGTGAAGGCTGATCTTCCCTCGAAGTTGCCGGTGGATACAACTTATTTATCAACAAGCATCCCTGGCAAGGAAGCAATAAAATTGCAAAAAGGCGATCAGGATGCCCTGGACCGGGCTGCCATGTTTGAAGTGGAAATGGATACTATGATCAGTAAGATCCGGTATTTATATTTTGAAGAAAAAAGATCTGTGCAGGAAATCGGCCGGTATTTTTTTGATCAAAACCCCGCTGTCTTTACAGATGAAAAATTCAGGTATGATGTGGTGGAACACATAAAAAAAGTGATTGAACATTACCGGCGCTAAATGGCAATTGGGTAAATACTAAAGCTATGAATGGGAATAATTCATAATTAATTGCCATTACTAAATAAACTATCATGAGAAAAGTCATTGCCGCCATCAATATTTCCATCGACGGTTTTGCCGACCATACCGCCGGAATTCCTGATGAAGAAATCCATCAGCATTATGCCGCTCTGTTGGATGAGGCAGGTGTGGTCTTGTACGGCAGGGTTACTTATCAGCTGATGCAATACTGGCAATCCATCCTACAAAATCCTACCGGGGAAAAAGCAATGGACGATTTCGCCAGATCGATCGACAGGGTTCCCAAGATTGTCTTTTCACACACGCTCAAAGAGACAGGATGGGAGAGTGCCCGTTTGGCAACACAAGGTCCTGCAGAAGAAATAGCTGCACTCAAACAGCAACCCGGCAAAGATATTTTTGTTGGCAGCCCGGGATTGATCTCAGCCCTTACACAACTCAACCTGATCGACCAATATCAGCTTTGTATACATCCTGTTGTAGTAGGGAGCGGCCTGCCGTTGTTTAAAAATATCTCCGAAATGATGATACTCAAACTGGTCAACATTAAAGTATTTGGCAGCGGGGCAGTGATACATTATTATGAACCTCGTCTACATGGTAGTGGTGGAGAGTAAAACTCCGTCAGGGCTTTCATTCAACCGCCGACAGGGTTTGTAACCGCTGTCGGGGTTTGTGGCCGCTGTCGGGATTTGGCAGCATCAACGTAAAATTTATTTCTTCCCGTCTTCCCGGCTAAAAAATCCGCCTCGCCGCCATTTTCCTTAATTTAGTCCTACAAACCCACCACTAAATGAAAACCTTACTGCTATTTTTATTTATCATCACCACATCTTCTTCTCCTGCTCAAGACAAAAGGATATCCGGATTACGGAAATATTTCGCGAAAGAACTTAACCTTTGGACAAAAAGTTTTCGCAATTTTGATCTCTCCAATTTAAAGGCACAAGACACCTTAAAATTTGAAAATAATTTTGAACAGGATATCAGCGGATACCGATCGTTCCTTTCGGTATACAAACCCATCATCACTCATTCTGGCGACAGCTCTTCATTCATTGATATTTATAGCTACCAGCTGAATCTTGAAAAAAAGAAAAATTATTACAAAGCCAATCCTGAGATAGACCAGGCGATACTTTTATATGTTGGCAAAAGGAAATACTGGGACAGGATCTATTTTGGAACAAGTACGCAATGGATAGACGAGGCTGTCTGGGTCTCCGCTACGCAATTTATACTCGCCGGGATCATTAAGGATGATGAGGATAAAAAAAGGCCACTTGTTTTATTGGGTGACATCAACATGCAGAGGCTCATAAGATTCCGTGGTGCAGATAAAAATATTTACCAGTCCGATAACGGGTATTATTCACCCAAACTTAAAAAAATAAAGATCCGGGGATTATGATCTTTTCCGATATTGCAACTGGCTTCCACAAAAATTTTATTAATAAAAACACCCATGAAAAATTTTACCCTGTTCTTTGCTCTGTGTTTTGGATTGTCTGCCTGCCGGCAACAAGATAAGAAGACCGAAGCTCAAAAAGCAAAAGAAGAAATAGAATCAGCCATCGAAGGATGTGTGAAAGCGAATACTCAAATATTAGGAAATCTGGTGGATCATCAAAGTTTTTGCGGCTGCCTTATCCCGAAATTATATGCGGAATTTCAGGATGATCCCGACAAAAAGAAATTGTTGGTGGAAGGTAATTGGGATGAACTTTCTAAAGACCGGAAAGGCACTGCGATCAATTATTATGAAGATTGCATGGCACAGTCACCTACTGCTGATAGCAGCGCCAGGTTAACGTTCAACCCGGAAATGCTGTCCAATATGAAAAGAAAGATGAAGCAGGAATTAATTAAAACGGAGCTGGCAGAAACCAACGACCTTGATCTGTATTGTGATTGTATCCTCACCAGTTTGCAGGCAGAATTTACCGCACAGGAGGTGATGAAAGGGAATTTCAATGAAACAGAAAAGTATCAGAAAGTAGTGGAGCGATGTGCAGCAGCTTCGAAAAGGAAATGATGAGAATTAAATTTCCCTATTTTAAGATGACCAGATTACTACCGCCTATTTTTTTGTGCATCACCGCGATATCACTCTTTTCCTGTGAACAAAAGCCGGTGCGCAAAAGATCACTTCAGAAATTGGATGCTGCTGTAGCAGATACCATATCAGCTGTCCCTCAGAAAGCTGACACCACCTATATGCCTACCGGATTTTATTTCCTGGAAAAAAATCCTGGGGATGGGATTGTTATGAGAATGGAAAATACAGATCTATTTTATTCCCTTACAAAAACTGCTTTTGGAGCGGTCGAAGATATAAGGCTTACAAGGTTGGAAACAACGAAAACACCGGAGGGTGAGAACACTGCATTGTGCCTGGAGTTAAATAAAAAAGGCACGAAGGAACTGGCAGACGGTACAGGAAATCCTGAACATTCCGAGATCGCGATAGTAGTTACGGGTAAATTATTTTATGTTGTTAAAAACTTCAGCAAGATCACGACAGGAGTGGTATGTCTAACCCTGGACGGGTACTCAAGGCAGGAGCTGATCGAATTGAAGAAAAAGATTGACAATAAGGAATAGCATAGATGGCTGACTATAAAAAAATAATGCTTCAATACTGATAATTTGATTTAGGATTTTTCAACTTATTATAAATGAAAGTACCCGTTGCAATTCTTTCAATATTTTTTTTCGCAGTCGGATGTTTGAATTCCGCTAAAAAGAACGCGTTGCCTGTCGCGGAAACCGACACAGCAAAATTATTCGATCCTTATCCTCAAAAGGACAGTTTGGTCGAAACGGGAGCAGTTCTTTGCAATTGCGTGATGCTTGAAAATACCAAAAGAATGGCCAGCATCGGATGTGAAAAAATTTCTTTACAAAATGACGACCAGCTACTCGAATTATTAAAACAACGGGTGGCTCATATAACCAAACAAAAATTCTACATCGTATATTCGGATAGTACTTCTACCCAACGTATCATTGATGTTATAGGGCTGGTAAAGGAAGCGAAAATTGATGATTATAAGGTGATGAGTTTACAGGGTCTTTTTCATTTGAATCCAGTCCCCCCGTTAAATTTTTAGAAGGCAACATTGATGTCTTGTCAGGATCAGTGGAAGAAAATTAAACACGTTGGGGCTTCTTCCAACCGCCGACAGGGTCTTTGACCACTGTCGGGGTTTGGCAGCATCAACAACAAAATTTATTTCTTCCCGTCTTTCCGGCAAAAAATTCCGCCACGCCGCCGTCTTCTTCTTCCCACCGCCGACAGGGTCTTTGACCGCTGTATGGTCCCCAACGGCAACCCGCAACCCGTAACCCGTAACCCGCAACTCATAACCCATAACCCATAACCCGCAACTTATAACCCCTAACTCCCCCCATTCTCCATACAACTTTTTTTTCAAAATTCTCTGCGCAACTCCACACCCAAACTATGAAAAATTAAACGACCTTTATACCCATAATCCGATACAAATTAGAGCTCACTAAAAACATAAACCAATGAGCTCAAAAATTTCCGCCGCCAAGGCCAAACAGTACATCAATAATTATCGTCAGGGCTTGCCTGCCGGTTCTCTTAAAAGCGCATGGCTAGACCGCGATTTTATCGATGCTATCCTCGCCCTGGAGCAAACACACCAGCTGGATGGTGTGAGGGTATACCTTGCCCGCTACAGCGAAGATGATCCGCAGGGAAGATTCAGCGACGGCACCGATACCATCATCATCGTACCCACACAAAGTGGCTTCGCCGATGGCGGTTCGGATATAGAGGATGCATATTATGATTACAGCCGGATCTGTCCGCCATACTGCAATCATGATGAAGGTGATTAAGATATGTTTACTGCTATATTGATATTCGGAATGCTTACAGTCAGTACCGGCCTCGTTTTTCTTCGCAAAAACGGGCCGGTAATTTTATGGGGCCTGCTCGCCCTCGTTTTGTATGGATGGATCACCGAACAGGTATTGGCCATCAACTGCTGGAAGTGGTGGCAACTGGAACCCAATCTTTTTTACAATATCTATTCACTCTTCGATATTACTGTATGGGGTTTCATCTTTTATCATATTTTTTTTCAACGACGAAAATTACAATTGCTTATTCTGATCTTGTGGTTGATCATTATCGTTTACAGTTTTATTGAACTCACCGTTTTCTACAATTTCAATACGTTTCACAGCCGCTCTTATTTATGTTTCAGTGTGGCCATGCTCGCTTTGTCCTTCACGTATTTTTTCAGCATCCAGCGTAAAGAAACACCACATGATCTCCGGAAAGATTATTCCATCTGGCTTTGTGCTTCCGCCGTGTGTTTTCACGTGGTGTTTTTTATCAACCTGCTCACCGTCATCGATGCCGATTACTGGCAATATCCCGATACCCTGCGTGTGTTCCATATTTTTCAATCCATCGCCATCATCATCCATTATATATTCATATGTACCGCATTCATTTTTTCCCGCTACAGGCGTCCGGACAACCATTACCGGTTTACATCGCCGGGGCGGTAATATTGCTGCTGGCATTTGCGCTGTTCCTGATCGTACAAACGGTTTACAACCGCGTAAAGAAGAACCGGCTGCTTGCCGCCAATCAGCTGCAGGCACAGGAGTTTGAAAAGGAACTCATGCAGACCCGTATCGAAGTGCAATCGGCTACGCT